>Ga0247818_10002961_pt1 | contig 10959 bp, 11 predicted proteins | sample 13C_Glucose_Day1_FD_192424 | JGI IMG/M metagenome (GOLD analysis project Ga0247818, IMG submission 192424) | Soil microbial communities from agricultural site in Penn Yan, New York, United States - 13C_Glucose_Day1 | ecosystem: Environmental > Terrestrial > Soil > Agricultural land | place...
GGGGGCCACAGACAGCGGTGGTGCGGGCGGGGCAGGATGGTCGAACATCACGGCCGCCGGCCGCAGCGGGCGCCGTGATCGTCCCGGCCGTCGGGTTCCCGCTGAGACGCGGGCGGCGCGGGGCAGCACGTATACGACGAGGGGGAGCGCGTGAACAGGCAGCGCAGCAGGGGCCGGGCCACACTCGCGACGATCGCGGCGGTATGCGCGGTGGCGGCGACGCCGGGCCAGGGGCACGCGGCCGACGGCCCCACGGAGTACACCTTCGACCCTGCGGCGGTGGCGGTCCAGGGCGCGGAGACGAACGCCGACGCGACGGAGCTGAAAGCCGGTTCGGTCTACCGGAGTTCGATCGGGCCGGGGCAGAAGCTCTACTACCGCCTGGAACTCGACGACGCGACCGATGCGTACGTCTCCGCCGTGGCCGTGCCGAAGGCGGGCGGGAAGGTCGCCTACGGAGACGGCATCACGATCAGCATCAGGGACCTGGACGACACCCGGTGCAGTTCCGAGGACGCGGCCTTCGAGTCGGCGGAGTTCCCCCGCCCGATCGCCGCGTACGCGCACCGGACGGTGGAGAAGGACAGCACCACCTGTGCGGCGAGCGGCACCTACAACGTCCTGATCGAGCGGGAGAGCAAGGCGACTTCGTCTTCCGAGCCCTGGGAACTCGAACTGCGCCATGAGCAGGAGCCGGCGCTGAAGGACGGCGGATCGCTGCCGACCGAGGCTCCGGAGGACTGGCCCTCCGCCTCGCCCGTGCCGCCCGTCGGCAGGCAGGAGCGGACCGGTGGCAGTGGCTTCTACGACGCCACCAGCCTGGAGTCCGGTGAATGGGCGGACTCCGTGGCCCCCGGGCAGACCCGCTTCTACCGGGTGCCCGTGGACTGGGGCCAGCAGATCTTCGCCACGGCCGCGCTGAGCAACAGCGGCACGTCGACGGAGTACCTGGGCAACGCCTTGGCCCTGGCCCTGGACAACCCGGCACACGGCCATGTGGACGACGCGACGCTGTCGTACTCCGGGGCGCCCAACTCCGTGGCCCTGGACCCGCTGCCCCCGGTGGCGTACGAGAACCGCTACGACGCGGGGGCGGACGTCAGCGCCATGCGATTCGCCGGCTGGTACTACCTCTCGGTGACGCTCTCACCCGACGTTGCCGAGCACTACGGGGACGACCCCATCGGGCTGACGCTCAGGGTCAAGGTCGTCAACGACCGCAAGCCGTCGCCCTACCGGGGGGACGCCGGGATCTTCGGGGTCACGGACGACGACAGGGACATGGCCAAGAGCGGTCTGAGTGCGCCCGAGGCCGGTGCGAGCGGCACGATGAAGCTGGTGGCGGCTGCCGGCATCGGCGCGGGCTCAGTCCTGGTTCTGGGGCTGGGGGCGTGGACGCTGCTGGCCAGGCGCCGAGCCGTACCGGCCGACGGCCGGCCGACTCCCGGAAGTCCCCCGCAGGGCCGCTAGGGCGGCTCAGGCCTGGGTGAGCGCCCAGATGCCCACCGCGAAACAGATCAGTGCCACCACGAGCACCGGAACCGCCACCTTCGGAGATGGTCCCGGTCGCCTCACGGGTGTCGGCTGAAGCACCGCACTTCCGGGACCCTGCAGGTGCCCGGCGGTGTAGGCGCGGGTGGGCGGCGCACCGTACGGCACGGCGGCCGTGGTGGCGTGGGCGAGATCCTGGGCGACGTGAGGCGCCCCGGCGTGAGCTGGAAGCGGCCCGGGGGCCTGCGGCTGTGCCGGCTGCGCAGGGTGCGCGGGGGGCGGTGCCAGGTGGAAACTGCCCGTCTCCGACATCGACGGGGTTGGTACGTACGGCTGTTGACCCGCCGCTCCCTGTGGTGCGTACGGCTGTCGGCCGGGTCCCTGAGGTGCGTACGGCGTCTGTGACGGTTGTGGGGAGGGTGACGTGCCCCCGACGTCCTGTGCGGGCGCCTGCGGCCCGTCGGCGGGCGTTTCCGGCCCGTCGGGACCGAAGCCGGCGGGCAGGGGGCCGATCTGGTCGAACACCTCCACCTGCTCGTCGTCCGGGCCGGCGTCCGGCAGCATCTCGACCGCGGCGGTCAGCGCCTTACGAGCGCCGGTGGCCGTACGGAAACGGGCGTGCGGGTCCGGCTGCAGCAGACCGGCGAGCACCTGCCACAAGGGCTCCGGTACTCCCTGGGGTGCTCCGGGGGTGCCGTGCGCGGCGAAGTACTCGATCAGCGCCTTGGCGTCCGGCTTCCGGCCCTGGAGAAGGTAGAGCGCGACCAGGCCCACGGCGAACAGATCGGCGGGGAAGTCGGGCTCCGCGCCCATCATCTGCTCCGGTGCGAAGTAACCGGGCGTTCCCACCACGTAGTTGGTCTCCGTCAGCCGCGGCTCGCCCTTGCGCATCGCGATGCCGAAGTCCGAGAGCCGCAGATGCGGACGTCCCGTACCGGTGGCCTCCATCAGGATGTTGGCCGGCTTGATGTCGCGGTGCACGACCCCCTCGGCGTGCACCGTGGACAGTCCGGACAGCAGCTGATCGAGCAGAAGACAGACGAAGCGAGGGGGCAGCGGGCCGTAGTCCCCGATGACATGTGCCAGCGAACCGCCGCTGACCAGGTCCATGGTGAACAGGACCTTGTCGTCGTCCGCGGCCCAGCTGGCCGGCGCGAGCACATGCGGATGCTCGATGCGCAGCGCCTGTTCACGGACGAAACGCAGCAGCGTGTGCGCGTCGCTCTGCTGCAGGACCTTGGCCGCCACATACCGGCGGCGCCGATGGTCCCACGCGCGCCAGACCGCCCCGACCCCACCACGTCCGATCGGATCGACCAGCTCGTACCGACCAGCGAAGACCTCACCCATTGCGCTGCGCCCGCTCCCGTCCCGTTGAGGTTCGTGCCCCGGCTGCCGGGATACTGCCACGGATCCGTCGGCCCGGGGCGGTCCCCGGGCCCTGGGGTCCGACCTAGCTCTGGTGTCCCTCGTAGTGCGCGATCGCGTCCGCGGTGCGTCCCGCGCCGTACACCCTGAGGAACTCTGCCAGTTCCGGATGGTCAGGGGCGAGGGAGTCGGCCGCGTCGATGATGTCGCCCGCCGCCGCGACCGAGCGCAGCAGTGACTGGATCTCACGGACCACACGCCGCACGGTGGGGGCTCCACCGGTGGTGGACGTCTGGCCGGTGTTGGTCAGGACCGAGCCGCCCTGAGACTTCTTGATCTCCTCCATCCGGGCCGTGGCCTCTCCCGCGCTGACACTGCCGTCCGCGACCTGGCCGGCGAGCTCCTGAAGTGCCTGGACCCGCTGGACGACCGCAGGGTTGCCGATCTTGGCCCGCTGTCCGCTCATCAGTTGGGAGAGCATGGGCGCGGACAGCCCGAGAACGGCCGCGAGGCGTGCCTGATTGAGGCCGAGGTCGTCGATCAGCCTGCGGAAGAGCGCCCCCAGTGGCTCTCCGTACCAGCTGCGCTGGAGCTCCCTGGCTCTAGCCGTGGCCTCTTGCTGCGCTGCGTCCATTGCGTCTCCCCTTCGCTGCGGCTTCGCTGCTGCGAACCTCGTCGTGCATCTTACGGAGAGCCGTTGCGGGCCGGGAGTCCCAATCCTTTTGCAGGATTCGGGGGGTCACCCGGTACTCTGTTCTGGGTCGGACGTCGCGGCATGGATGTGCCCAGTGATGTCCGGTTTTCGGGGCCTTAGCTCAGTTGGTAGAGCGCTGCCTTTGCAAGGCAGATGTCAGGAGTTCGAATCTCCTAGGCTCCACATACACATCCCCTCCGACCTGCGGATCGCGCGGTCGGAGGGGATTTTTTCTGCTCGCGGCGTTCTTCAGGGGCTCTGGGTGGCCAGGCTTCGGCGTATCGGTTTCACGTGAAACACAGCGAGGGGCGCCGAAGACCATGCGGTCTTCGGCGCCCCTCGCGGGCTTTCACCGGCGGGCCGGTTCAGCGGTGGTCGGTGCCGTCCGTCGGGTCGGATCCGGACTCGGCCTCGTCCTGCTTGGCGCGGACTTCCGGGTCCAGTACGGTCTGGCCGCTGCCGTCGACCGACGTCAGAGGAGCGCGACCGTCGTCCACCTCGGTGGGGGCGGGCGGCTCGACCAGCCAGTCCGGGTTGGCCTGCTTGTCCCACCACTTCCAGGCGGCGAGGGCTCCGCCGGCCAGGATGCCCAGCACGAGGAAGCCCTTGGCGGCCCGACCCGCCTTCGCTCGGCGCTCGTGCTTCCTGACGAGCTTCTGCACCTCCTTGGCGGTCACCTGGCCGCGGAGGGCAGCGAGCGCGGCCGCACTTCGGGCGGTCGCCTCCTCGGCGACAGGCCGGCTCGCCGCTACCGCGTACTCCACGCGCGGCACTGTGTAGTCCGCGGCGGTGCGGGCGGCGCTGCGTGTCCGGACAGCGGCCTTGTGCGCGGCCTCGTCGACCTTGGGTGGCACATGGGTCAACGCCTGTTCGATGCGTGGTGCGAGATGCGCGCCGTACTGGACGCGGGCCTGCGCGGCTGCCTTCGACATCTTGGGCGCGAGCCGTGCACGAGCCTCCTGCGCGTAGTGCGCGGCCTGTTCCTTGGCCGTGTCGGCGTAGGGCGCCACCACTTCCGCGGCGTGCTGCGCGCTGTCCTTCGCCGAGTAGGTTGCGGCGCGCACGCTGTCGATGCGGGTCACGGGATCCTCCTCCTTGGTGGCGGGTAGGTACTCCGCCTATCCACCCATTTCAAAATCATGCCCGCTGGTGCCTTGAGCGCCATGCGGGACGGGCATCCGGGTCATGAGTGACATTCTTGTTCAAAGCAGAGCGAGGGGGGTGTGTCGCCGACGATGCCACGGTTCGTGTCGGGGTGCTCCGCTCCACCGGACACCTGGTCGCATATATCCCGCCGGAAGTGTGGGAAAGGTGCAGGAAAGCGGGCAACGAGGTGAGTGCCGCTCGCCCAGGGCCGTGACCGGGCTGCGAGGGCGGCGCCCCGTGCGAGGATCGGTGGTCATCAGCGCAGACTTAGGGAAGGCAGATCGTGGCCGAGCAGCTTTACGCCACTTTGAAGACCAATCAGGGCGACATCGCGATCCGGCTGCTGCCGAACCACGCCCCCAAGACGGTCAAGAACTTCGTCGAGCTCGCCCGGGGCGAGCGTGAGTGGACCAACCCGGAGACCGGCAGGAAGTCCACCGACAAGCTCTATGACGGCACTGTCTTCCACCGTGTCATCAGCGGTTTCATGATCCAGGGCGGTGACCCGCTGGGCAACGGTACGGGGGGCCCGGGGTACGAGTTCCGCGACGAGTTCCACCCCGATCTCGCGTTCACCAAGCCGTATCTCCTGGCCATGGCCAATGCCGGTCCGGGAACCAACGGTTCGCAGTTCTTCGTGACCGTGTCGCCCACCGCCTGGCTGACCGGCAAGCACACGATCTTCGGCGAGGTCGCCGACGACGCGGGCAGGAAGGTCGTGGACGCCATCGCCGCCGCTCCGACCAACCCCCGCACCGACCGTCCGCTCCAGGACGTGGTGATCGAGTCGGTCGTCATCGAGACCCGCTGACCGTCGGGCGGCCGGCTTCCGGCCACCGGCCCGACGGCCGCCCTCTCCGCGGGAACCAACCGCCCTGCTCGTCCGTACTGCTACATAACGGGCGAGTGGGGCGATCGCATGTGTGCCTCCTCCGCGGACGAGGACCGAAGGGGCCGTGACCGATGGATCAGCAGCCGCCGGAAGACCAGGGCGGGGCCGCGGCCGCGGGTGGTCCGCCGACCTGCTACCGCCATCCGGGCAGGGAGACGGGAATCCGCTGCACCCGGTGCGAGCGGCCGATCTGTACGGACTGCATGATCCCGGCGTCGGTGGGCTTCCAGTGCCCGGACTGCGTCCGCGAAGGGGCCGGTACGGGCCACCACCCGGCGGCGAGCCGACCGCGGACCCTGGCCGGCGGCAGCGTCGCGGCCGACCCCAGGCTGATCACCAAGATTCTCATCGGCATCAACCTCGCCGTCTTCGTGGGTGTGCTGGCCCATCCGGCCCTTCGCGACGATCTCCTGCTGTTCGGCCGCGCCTACGTCGACGAGCGCTCGGCCGGCTACCAGGGCGTCGCCGAGGGGCAGTGGTACCGCCTGGTGACATCGACGTTCCTGCACCAGGAGGTCTGGCACATCGCCTTCAACATGCTGGGGCTGTGGTGGCTCGGGGGGCCTTTGGAGGCCGCTCTCGGCCGTGCGCGCTATCTGGCGCTCTATCTGCTCTCGGGGCTCGCCGGCAGCGCGCTCACCTACCTGATCGCCGACCCCGCACAAGGCACGCTGGGAGCGTCGGGCTCCGTCTTCGGCCTGCTGGGTGCCACGGCCGTGTTGATGCGCCGGATGAACTACGACATGCGTCCGGTGATCGCGCTGCTCGTGGTGAATCTGATCTTCACCTTCAACCCGTGGGGCGGGATCGCCTGGCAGGCGCATGTCGGCGGGCTGATCGCCGGAGCGCTGATCGCCGTCGCCATGGTCCACCCCCCGCGCGAGCGCCGGAAGCTCGTCCAGTACGGAGCCTGTGCCCTGGTGTTCGTCGCCGTCCTGGCTGTCGTCCTCGTCAGGACCGCGGCGCTCACCTGAGTGGAATCTGTTGCTCCAGGGGTGCGGTTGTCCACAGAGAGTGCCGGATCTTGTGCATGACGTGGGGAACACGTGTGCCCCTTGTCGCTGAACTGGGTTTTTCCAGTCCGGACAAGGGGCGTAGCGTCCCGCGATGCGTAAGTGTGTAGTCACACCGGCGTCAACATCGAGGGAAGTTATCCACAGATCGTCTGACCTTTTCCCCCGCCTGTGGATAACTCTGTGGGTAACTTCAGGGCAGAGCTACTTCCACTGCGTGGAGACGCCGAAGCCGCCTGCGATGAAGCCGAAGCCCACGACGATGTTCCAGTTGCCGAGGGCGTCGATCGGCAGGTCGCCCTCGGTCACGTAGAAGACCACGATCCATGCCAGACCGATCAGGAAGAGCGCCAGCATCACCGGCGCCACCCAACTCCGGTTGGTCAGCTTTATGCTCGTCGACTGCTTCGTCGGCGGAGCCGTGAAGTCTGCCTTCTTGCGGATACGTGACTTCGGCACGAGGGACTCTCCTGTCGATGCGCTGCGTGACCGCGCAGGGATCTGTGGCTGGCGCCGGAGCGCGAGGGGGAATGCTGCCTCCCCGGGGCGTCCGTTAGCGTAGTGCTTCCGTGGCGCCTAAGGAGATAAGGGTACGTTGAGCAATTCTGCCGACTCCCCTCGAGGCCCGGCCCGGCGCATGTCCCGTCGGCCGGTCCAGGCCCTCACCGCTGCTGTCTTCGCGCTGGCCGGGCTGATCTTCGTCACCAGTGCCAATACGGCCAAGGGGACCGATATCCGTACGGACTCCTCTCTGCTGAAGCTCTCCGACCTCATTCAGCAGCGCAGCGAGAAGAACGCGGAACTGGACGAATCCACCGCTTCCGTGCGCGCGGACATCGACACCCTGGCCCGGCGCGACGACGGGAGCACCCGTGCCGAGGACGCGAAACTCGACGCGCTGGAGAAGGCGGCCGGCACCACGGAGGTCACCGGTGAGGCGCTTTCCGTCACGCTGAACGACGCCCCGCCGAACGCCACCGCCAATCCCGGGTACCCCGATCCGCAGCCCAACGACCTGGTCATCCACCAGCAGGACCTGCAGGCCGTCGTCAACGCCCTGTGGGAAGGCGGCGCCCGCGGGATCCGGGTGATGGACCAGCGGCTGATCTCCACCAGCGCGGTGCGCTGCGTCGGCAACACGCTGATCCTGCAGGGGCGGGTCTACTCGCCTCCGTACAAGGTCACCGCCGTCGGCGACCGGGGAAAGCTCAGGCAGGCGCTCAACGACTCCACGGCGATCCAGAACTACCAGCTCTACGTGAAGGCGTACGGGCTGGGGTGGAAGGTCGAGGAGGACGACAGGCTGACGCTTCCCGGCTATTCGGGCACCGTCGACCTCCATTACGCACAGCCTGTGCAGTGACCCGCGAGGGCCCGGACCGCCGGGCCCCGTAGGCGCACGCATCCCCGTGGGGGACTCCCCCGGGTGCGGCTTTCCACAGCTGACCCACGCCCGTGCCCCGGCCGTTTAGTCTGGTGCCGTACCGAATGGAGGCAACAGCATGTACGGCTGGATCTGGCGGCATCTGCCGGGCAACGCATGGGTGCGGGGCTTCATCTCGCTCGTGCTGGCCCTGGCCGTTGTCTACGCGCTCTTCCAGTACGTCTTCCCCTGGGCGGAGCCGCTGCTCCCGTTCGGTGACGTGACGGTGGACGGCGAAGGCGCCGGCGGAGCGGGAGCCGGCCGGTGAGCGCACGCATCCTCGTCGTCGACAACTACGACAGCTTCGTCTTCAACATCGTCCAGTACCTCTACCAACTCGGCGCCGAGTGCGAGGTGGTGCGGAACGACGCGGTGACCACCGCACACGCCGACGACGGCTTCGACGGGGTCCTGTTGTCACCCGGCCCCGGCACACCCGAGCAGGCCGGCGTCTGCATCGAGATGGTGCACCACTGCGCGCGCAGCGGGGTCCCGGTCTTCGGCGTCTGCCTGGGTATGCAGTCGATGGCCGTCGCGTACGGAGGCGTGGTGGACAGGGCGCCCGAGCTGCTGCACGGCAAGACCTCCCCCGTACTGCACGAGGGCAGGGGGGTGTTCGCCGGTCTGCCGTCCCCCTTCACCGCGACGCGCTACCACTCGCTCGCCGCGGAGCCCGCGACGGTTCCGCCCGTGCTCGAAGTCACCGCGCGCACCGCCGACGGCATCATCATGGGGCTGCGTCACCGTGAACACGCGGTGGAGGGAGTGCAGTTCCACCCCGAGTCGGTGCTCACCGAGCACGGCCACCTCATGCTCGCCAATTGGCTGGAGCGGTGTGGTGACGAGGGTGCCGTCGCGAGATCGGCGGGACTCGCTCCGGTGGTGGGCAAGGCTGCCGCGTGACCTCACTCCGCCCCGACTCCGGCCATGAGGGCCCGTACGCGCAGGGAGCGTACGAGCCCGACGGCACGTTCGAGGCGGCGGTGGAGCAGCTCGCGGACCCGCTGAACGATCCTCTGCCCGGGCAGAACGCCTCCTGGTACCGGTCCGAGGCGGCGACCCCGCCTGCGGGGGAGGCGCACCAGATGCCTCAGACGGCGGCTCAGGGGCCTATGGAGCCCCCGGGTGAGTGGTACGACCCGGAGGGGTACCGGAGGGACTGGTACGGGCAGCAGGAGCCGACGGCCGCTCCCGGGTCGGCCACGGTCCAGGGGACCGCGGTGATATCCGATCCCCTCGCGGGGATGCCCCTCCCGGCGACGGCGGTGCCCGAGCCCGCCCCGGTGCCGGCGGTGTCCGGCCCTGACCCCGTGCCGTCCCTCGGTGAGGCCGGTCCGGTCAGGAACGACGAGACCGTCGCGCTGCGCACCGCCGACACCCGTACTCCGTCGCGGCCCGACGCCCCCGGCGCATCGGATCCGGGCTCCGAACCGCTGCCGACGGGAGGCCGGGCCGAGCGCAGGCGTGCGGCCAAGGGACGCGGACGACGGCGTGCCGAACCCCGGCCCACCCCGGCAGCGGGGGCAGGGACGGCGGAGCCCGCGGTCCCGATGTCCCGGCTGGAGGCCAGGCGCGCGGCCCGCGCCGCCAAGGACAGCCCCGCCGTCGTCGCCAGCAGGGTCGTCGGCGAGGTGTTCATCACCTTCGGCGTGCTGATGCTCCTGTTCGTCACCTACCAGCTGTGGTGGACCAACGTCCGCGCCGACCAGATCGCCGGCCGCGAGACGAACAAGATCCAGGACGACTGGGCGAGCGGCGAGCGGAGTCCGGGCGTCTTCGAGCCCGGCAAGGGATTCGCCATCATGCACATCCCCAAACTGGACGTGGTCGCGCCCATCGCCGAGGGCATCGACAAGGAGAAGGTCCTCGACCGCGGCATGATCGGTCACTACGGCGAGGGCAAGCTGAAGACCGCGATGCCTTCGGCGGAGCAGGGGAACTTCGCGGTGGCGGGCCACCGCAACACCCACGGCGAGCCCTTCCGCTACATCAACAAGCTGAAGCCGGGCGATCCGATCGTGGTCGAGACGCAGGACGCCTACTACACGTACGAGATGACCAGCATCCTCCCGCAGACGTCGCCGTCCAACGTGGCCGTGATCGACGAAGTGCCTCCGGGCTCCGGCTTCACCGGGCCGGGCAGGTACATCACGCTGACCACGTGCACGCCGGAATTCACGAGTACGTACCGAATGATCGTGTGGGGCAAAATGGTCGACGAACGGCCGCGCAGCAAGGGGAAGCCCGACGCGCTCGTCGGCTGACGCGGGCTGGACGACATCACGACAGGGACGGGTGCGGTGGCAGCGAGGACCGAGCACGAAGAGCGCACCGACGAGCCTGTGGCCCCGGTGCGACGCAGGAGCCGCCACCCCGTCGCCACGGCGGTGAGCCTCTTCGGTGAACTGCTGATCACCGCGGGGCTGGTGCTGGGCCTGTTCGTCGTCTACTCGCTGTGGTGGACCAACGTGCTGGCCGACCGTGAGGCGCACAGGCAGGGCGACACCGTCCGCGATCGCTGGGCGGGTGGCCCCGGGGCCCTGGACACCGGGGACGGCATCGGCTTCCTCCACGTGCCCGCCATGAAGAACGGCGAGGTGCTGGTCAAGAAGGGCACCGACACCGAGACGCTCAACAACGGCATCGCCGGGTACTACACGGATCCCGTGAAGTCGGCCCTCCCCGAGGACGCGCAGGGCAACTTCGCCCTCGCGGCACACCGGGACGGGCACGGCGCCAAGTTCCACAACATCGACAAGGTGAAGAAGGGCGACGCGGTCGTCTTCGAGACCAAGGACACCTGGTACGTCTACAAGGTCTTCGCGGAGCTTCCGGAGACGTCGAAGTTCAACGTCGACACGATCGCCCCGGTGCCCAAGGAGTCCGGCGCGAAGAAGGCCGGCCGCTACATCACGCTGACCACCTGCACTCC
>Ga0247818_10002963_pt1 | contig 10957 bp, 10 predicted proteins | sample 13C_Glucose_Day1_FD_192424 | JGI IMG/M metagenome (GOLD analysis project Ga0247818, IMG submission 192424) | Soil microbial communities from agricultural site in Penn Yan, New York, United States - 13C_Glucose_Day1 | ecosystem: Environmental > Terrestrial > Soil > Agricultural land | place...
CACTTTGCCCCCCACGCCTCAACTCGACAGTACGTGCGGTGATCCTCCCATATCATCCAAGGGGGTTGGGCCGAGTCGCAGACATCCGGGGCACGGCATGGGGAGAGGGGTGAGTGGTCATGTGGGCTCTGCGCGTGTCCCACAGCGCCGTCGTCGACGCGTGGCGCGAGAGGGAGCGGGCTCAGCGCCGCCTGGGTCACCGCGTCGACGTCGTGTCGGCTGCCGCGTGGCCTGAGGGCGGCGGGACCGTCGCGCTGTCCGTGCGCCCTGACGAACCCGTCGTCCCCGCTTGGACCATCGGCTCCCACCCGGCCCTCTTCCTCTACGACCCGCGCCCGCTGTGGCGAGCCCTCGGTCGCCCCGTCGACGTCATCGACATCCATGAGGAGCCCTTCGCCCTCGCGAGCGCCGAGGTGCTGCTGATCCGGTGGCTGCGCCGTCAGCGCGCCCCGTACCTGCTCTACTCCGCCCAGAACCTCGACAAGCGCCACCCCGTCCCGTTCCGCTGGATCGAGCGGGTGGCGCTGCGGCACGCCCGCGGCGTCAACGCGTGCAACGACGCCGCCGCACGCATCGCCGAGCGCAAGGGTTTCCCGGGCCGAGCACGGACCATCGACCTGGGCACCGACCTCACGGCCTTCACCCCTCCCGCGTATGCCGTCTCGCCTCGCGAGGTGCCCGTCGTCGGGTTCGCGGGGCGCCTCGACGCGGCCAAAGGTGTCGACGTGCTCCTGAACGCGGTGGCGCTCGAGCCCGCCGTACGCGTACGCCTCGCCGGTGACGGACCCGAGCGGCGTCGGCTGGTGGAGCTGGCGGCAGGGCTCGGCGTGGCCGACCGTGTCGAGTTCGTCGGCGCGCTCGCGCCCGAGGATCTGCCCGAGTTCTACCGCTCCCTCGACGTGCTGGCCGTCCCGTCACGCACGACTGCCTCCTGGGTCGAGCAGTTCGGCAGGGTCGCCCTCGAGGCCATGGCCTGTGGCACGCCGGTCGTCGTCAGCGACAGCGGCGCCCTGCCCGAGGTCGTCGGCGAGGCCGCACTCGTCGTCGCCGAGGGCGATGCCGTCGAGCTCGCCAAGGCCGTCGGAGAGGTCGTGCACAACCGCGACGTGGCGCAGCGGCTGCGTGCCGCGGGGCTCACGCGTGCTGCGGCGACGTCATGGGACCGCGTCGCGGTCCAGCACGACGCGATGTATCGCGCCGCGACGAAGCAGTGGCCCGCGGCCGCCACCGACGACGCCGGGCTCGAGGTCGTCGTCGTCGCGTACGGGCAGCCCGGGCTGCTCGCCGCGGCGCTGGAGCCACTGCGCGCCCTGTCGGTGACCGTCGTCGACAACTCGTCGTCGCCCGACGTGCGTGCCGTCGCCGAGGCCGCCGGGGTCCGCTACCTCGATCCGGGGCGCAACGGCGGGTTCGGGGCCGGCGTCAACGAGGCACTGCGCCGGGTCGACCCCCGGGCCGACGTGCTCCTGGTCAACCCCGACGCGGTCGTGCTGCCCGACGACATCGAGACCTTGCGGGCGGCCCTGGTCGCCGACCCCGACCTCGCGAGCGTCGCGCCGTCGCAGGTCGACGCCACCGGCAGGTCCGCCCGCGTCGAGTGGCCCTTCCCATCTCCCCTCGCGACGTGGGTCGAGGCCGTCGGGCTCGGACGGCGCAGGCGCAACCGCTACGTGATCGGCTCGGTGCTGCTGCTCCGCCGAGAGGCCATCGACCACGTCGGTCCCTTCGACGACGAGCGCTTCTTCCTCTATGCGGAGGAGACCGACTGGGCGTACCGCGCGGTCCTGCTCGGCTGGCGTCACGCGCTCGTGCCCGCGGCGCGGGCCACCCACGTGGGCGCTGCGACGAGCTCCGACCCCGCGCGGCGCGAGGGACACTTCCACGCCGCTCAGGAGCTCTACCTCCGCAAGCACTTCGGCACCGTGGGCTGGCAGGTGGCTCGGGCCGGCCAGGTCGTCGGCTCGGCCGTGCGAGGCGTGGTGCTGCGCGGTGAACGGGGCCGGGCCGCACGCTCCAGGGTGCGCCTCTACCTGGCCGGGCCCCTCCGATCCGAGGTTCGCCCCGAGGACTCACGACGTGCCCGGGGCGGGGGAGCCGCCGCGGCCACACCCGCCCGCTCGACCGTCCCGACCGCACGCCCGACGGCAGGAGCTGAGGCGTCGTGAGCGCCCTCCTGCGCCAGTGGTTCCGCGGTCCCGGTCGCGCCGACCTGCTCTCGAGGGCCGCGCTGGTGCTCGTCGGGGTCGTGCTCGTCGCCGTCGTCGGCCGGCTCGCGGTCACGATGCCCGAGGCCGCTGTCGTCATCTCGGTCGCGGTGCTCGCCATTGGCCTCACCGCGGTCCAGCCGGGCCTGATCCCGCTCGCCGTCATGCCCCTGCTACTGGTCGTCATGCGCATCGGGACCGGTGGCATCGACCTATCCCTGTCCGACTTCGCGCTGGCCGCCGCGGTGATCCCAGCACTCTTCCTCGCCAAGCGACCCTTCTCGCCGGGCCTTCGGGCGGTCCTCTGGGCCTCGGTCGTCTACCAGTTCGCGACGCTCGTCACTGTCGTCAACAACCCCTACGCCGCCAACGCCGTCGAGTGGGCGCACGCCTGGACGATGGTCGCCGGCTCCCTCGTCGTGGGCTGGGCGGTCGGGGCTAACGGCCACGGCCGGGCCGGCGTCCGTCTGCTCGTCGGCACGATCGCGTTGCTGGCCCTGATCACCGTCATCGAGGGCACCGTGCTGATGGCCCAGGGCGTCTTCACGCCGGTCTACCCCACCTTCCCCTACAGCATGCACAAGAACTTCGCCGGCACGGTGTGCGCGATGGGGGCCGTGATGGTCTACGTCCGTCCCGTCTGGGCGGGGATCACCCGGCGCTGGTCCATCATCCTCATGACGCTCATGCTCGTCGCGGTGTTCTTCACCCAGTCGCGCCAGGCGCTCATCGGTCTCGCGGCGGCCGTCTTCGTCCTCGTGCTGCGCTCCGACTCCGAGCGCAGGCGATCCAAGCTCGTCCTGCTCCTCGTCGCCCCGCTCGTGATCTTCGTGAGCAGCCTCGTGCAGGACCAGGTGCAGTCCGACAACCAGTTCAACTCCGTCTTCCAGCGGCTGACGTGGTTCCAGGACTCGATGACGGTGTGGTCCTCCGACCCCTGGTTCGGGGTCGGTCTGCGCTGGTGGTACACCGACCGGTTCCCGTTCCAGTTCCAGCCGCCGAATGCCGAGGTCGAGGTGCTGACCTCGGCCGGCATCGTCGGGCTCGCCGCCTTCGTCCTGCTCATGGTCGTGGCGCTCCGCGTCGCCTGGCGGCTCGACCCGACCTATGGCTCGCTCGCTGTCGGCGTGCTCGTCTCGCGCCTGGTGCAGGGGCAGTTCGACCTGTTCTGGGCCGCGGTCCAGGGATCGGTGCCCTTCGTCGTGCTCGGTCTGTGCCTCGGGGCCAGCTGGCACGCGGAGCGCCAGGCCGCGACCCGGGAGCCGGACCTCGCGACCACCCCGCTGGCGCCGGTGACGTCCGCATGACGACGATTCTCCAGATCACCCCCGAGATCGGTCCCGGCACGGGGGTGGGGGCGGTTGCCCACCACCTCGAGCAGGAGTGGCAGCGCCTCGGCGTCGATGTCCGACGGTTCACGCTGGCCGAGGCCGGTGGCTCGTGGCTACCCGCGCCAGGTGGTGGGGTCTCCGGGCGGCTCGCCCTCATCGGTCGGGTGGTCTGGTTCTCGACGGTCGGCACGGCTCTGGCGCGCCGTCACCTGCGCCGACACCCTGAGGTCCTCTCGATCTGCCACAACGACGCGGTGGCAGGCGACGTCTACGTCAACCACGGTATCGTCCAGGCTGCGATGCGGGCCCGGGGCCACTACTGGCTCCGGATGGTGCGAAACCCCCTCCACCTCTTCACGACGACCCGCGACCGCCTGCGCTACTCCCGGGCCTCCAGCCACCGTCTCGTCGTCAACCTCGTCACCGACGAGGAGCGCCTGCTCCGCGAGTTCTACCCCCGCCTCGCGATCCCCACCGTCGTCATCGGCAACGGTGTCGACGTGGCGCGTTTCCGGCCAGCGACCCGTACCGAGCGGGACGTGGCCCGACGTGAGCTCGGGCTCGGCGCCGACGACCGCATGGTGCTCTTCATCGGCAACGAGTTCGGGCGCAAGGGGCTGCCTCTGCTCGTCGATGCCGTGGCGGCGCTGGGCCCAGAGGTCCGCCTGGTCGTCGTCGGGGGCACCCCCGGCATGATCGCGGCCGAGAGCGGCCGCCCTGCCGCTGTCGCACTCGGTCCACGTCTGGTCTTCGCCGGGGCGCACGGCGACCCCCGGTCCTTTCTCCACGCCGCCGACGCGCTCGCGATGCCGAGCGCCTACGAGTCCTACGGGCTCGTCGTCCTCGAGGCGCTCGCGTGCGGCGTCCCCGTCGTCGCGACGGCGACTGGTTGCGTCCCCGACGTCGTCACCGACGGGATCGACGGCGCGGTCGTCGCGGGCACACCGGTCGACGTCGCGCGCGGCCTGGCCCGAGTCCTCGCCCTCGACCCGGCCGTCGCGCGTGCGGCGGCTCGCGAGAGTGCCGAACAGCACTCGTGGGCTGCCATCGCACGTCGCTACCTCGAGGTGCTGACGGCCGCGCGACCCGCGGGCGACGTGCCCAGTGACGTCGCCGGGGGAGCGTCATGAGGGTTCTCCACGCCGTCCGTTCGGACGCGTTCGCCGGCGTCGAGAGCCACGTCGCCCGACTGGCCCGCGCTCAGTTCGCAGCCGGGGACGAGGTCCTCGTCGTCGGCGGCGACCTCGACCGGATGTCCCAGGCCGTGGGCCCCGGCGTGCGCACCCTCAGGGCGGTCACTGTCACCGACGTGCTCACGACCGTGCGCCGGTGGGCGGGTCAGGCCGACGTCGTCCACGCCCACATGACGGCGGCCGAGATCGCCTGTGCCACAGCACTGGTCGGAGTCCACACGCCGCTCGTCGTCACGCGACACTTCGCCCGCGACCGCGGCAGCAACCGCGTCTCGGCCGTCGCGGCGGCAGCCGCCGCCCGCCGGGTCGACGCCCAGATCGCGATCAGTCACTACGTGGCCGAGACGATCGCCGGCGCAAGTGTCGTCATCCATCCCGGGGTCGACTCGACGGTGGTCACCCCCACCGCGCGTGACCGCGACCGCGCCGTTCTCCTGGCCCAGCGGCTCGAACCCGAGAAGGACACCGACGTCGCCCTCCGCGCGTTCGCGACCTCCGGCGTCGCCGCGCACGGGTGGCGCCTCGACGTCGCAGGGGACGGCGCTGAGCGTCGGCGGCTGACGGAGCTCGCGGGGGCGCTCGGCATCGCCGACTCGACACGCTTCCTGGGGCACCGCAGTGACGTCCCGGCCCTGATGGAGCGCGCCGGCGTGCTTCTCGCGCCCTGCCGCATCGAGGGTCTGGGGCTCACCGTCCTCGAGGCGATGGCCGCAGCGCTGCCGGTGGTCGCCGTCGGTGCGGGCGGCCACCTCGAGACTGTGGGTGCCGTCGCCGGTGCGGCCCTGCACCCCGCCGGTGACTCCGGCCGGGCCGGCGAGCTGCTCGCCGCGCTGGCTGGTGACCCGGCGCGCCGCGACGCCTATGCCGTGGCCCTCCAGGACGCCCAGCGCAGCTTCTTCACTCCCGCACACCAGGCACAGGAGACCTCAGCGGTCTACTCAGGAGTGGTCTGATGGACCTCGTCGTGACCTCTCTCGAGGCCTGGGACGGCGTGTGGCGCCGCAACCAGCACCTCGCCGCAGGTCTCCTGCGCCGCGACCCCGACCTCCGCGTGCTCTTCGTCGAGCCGGCCAGCGACCCCCTCCACGCGGCACTCGGCGCCGGCCAGCCACGTCTGGGACGGGGCCTTCGTCCAGGCCCACCACTCGACGGCATACGCCCGGAGGCGCTCTGGCTGTTCGAGCCCACGAAGTGGCTGCCACGACGGGTCGACCGCCGGGTCGACGAGCGCTGGGCCCACCAGGTGCTCAAGGCGGCCAGGTCGCTCGACATGGACGACCCTCTCCTCTGGGTCAACGACCCGGGAGGCTCCCTGCTCGTCGAGGCCACCCAGTGGCCGTCGCTCTACGACGTCACCGACGACTGGACCCTCGCCGCACGCTCGACCGCCGAGACCGAGCGGGTCGTTGCGCAGGAGCACGTCCTGCTGACCCGATGCGACGAGGTGATCGTCTGCTCGCCGACACTGGCCGCGAGCAAGGGCGCCTCCCGCGAGGTGACGCTCGTGCCCAACGGCGTCGACACGGCTGCCTACCTCGTCGCGCTGGACCGGCCGGCGGACCTGCCCACCGGCGAGGTGGCCGTCTACGCCGGCACCCTGCACGGGGACCGGCTCGACGTCGACCTGTGCGCCGCCACCGCCAGGACGCTCGCCGGCTCCGGGCACCTCGTGCTCGTGGGGCCGAACGCCCTTGCGCCAGAGGAGCATTCGCGCCTCGAAGCCGCCGGGGTAGTCATGCTCGGGGCCCGTCCGAGCGTCGAGGTGCCGGCCTACCTGCAGCACGCCGACGTGCTGGTCGTTCCGCATGTCGTCACACCGTTCACCGACAGCCTCGACCCGATCAAGCTCTACGAGTACCAGGCGGCGGGTCGGCCCGTCGTCGCGACGCCGGTGGCCGGCTTCCGTGACGCCGTCGACGACCGAGTCACGGTGGCCGGGCACGAGACCTTCGTGGCCGCCGTCGTCGGTGCGCTCGCGAGCGCCGGTGACGGCGACGGCGCGGCGGTGGTCCCGGGGCGGGTGGCCGACGCCGACTGGGCGCGTCGCGTCGACCAGGTGGTCGCCGTCCTCCAGCGCCTGCGCGACCGCGGGGGCGGCCAGTGACCGCCCCGGTGGCGAACGAGGCCCTGGTGCACGTCGATGCCCTGGGTGCCACGATCGCGATCGCGCTCCCGGACCAAAGACTCAGGGCACCCGTCGCGCTCGCGTGGTCGGCGTGCCGCACGACGCCCGTCGTGGAGTGCCCCTCGGTGACGGCGCCCGAGCTGGTGCGGGACGCCAGTGCGGACGATGTCGCGCGGGCCCTCCAGTCACTGACGCAGCTCGTCACCCGTGCGGCGATCCTGGCCCGCGCCGGCGAGCTGATGATGTTCCACGCCTCCGCGCTCTGCGACCAGCGGTCGGGGGCGACCATCGCGATGGTCGCGCCGGGCGGCACCGGCAAGACGACGCTCGTACGCGCCCTCGGTCCTGGTCGGGGCTACGTCACCGATGAGACCGTCGCGGTTGCCGCGGACCGCTCCATCGCTGCGTACTCCAAGCCCTTGTCGGTCCGTCGGGCCGAGCCCGGGCCCAAGGACGAGGTCGCGCCGTCGTCTCTCGGACTCCGACCGCCGGAGGTGCAGCCGTGGCTCGCGGGGATGGTGCTGCTGCGACGCGACCGCGAGGCGGGAGACGCCGTGGTCGTCGAAGCCCTCGACGTGCTCGACGCCCTGGTCCTGCTCGCGCCGGAGACGTCCGCGCTCGCGTCGTTCGACCGTCCCCTCCACCAGCTGGCCGACCTCGTGGAGTCGGTTGGTGGCCTCCGGTGCGTCCACTACCACGACGCCGCCGACGTCGAGCCGCTCGTGGCCGAGGTCCTCGGGAGGTCACGGTGGGCGACACGGTGAGCGACGAGGACGCGGTCCTCGAGCCGGACACGATCCTTCTTCAGGGCGATCTGCTCGACGCCTACTCGACCGACGACGGGACGGTCATCCTCGTGGCCGGGACGTCCGGACACCGCGTGGTCCGGCTCTCGACCCTGGGCCGGACCGTCCACGCAGCCGTCGGCTCGGGACGGACGCTGAGGCAGCTCGAGGTCGAGCTGGTGTCCCGGCTCGGGGACCCACCGGCCGGCAGCCTGTCGGACCTGGTCCGTTCGGCGGTGCTCTCGCTCATCGACGAAGGGGTCATCGTCGCAGGTCAGGTGCCCAAAGGCGACAATTCGGGCGACATCGGATCGTGATCTCCCAGCAGGGTTCCAAGGTGTGCGATTTCCGGCATCGGGGGCGCTGCGTTCCGGTATGTTGACGAAGCACTTGGGGGTTTCAGTCATCGAGTGGGGGATACATACATGTCACAGAATCACGGTGCCGACTCGGCGCCTCCGAGCCGTCGCTCGGTCGTCAAGGGCGCGGCCTGGGCCGTGCCTGCCGTCGTGGTAGCGGGGGCGGCGCCCACGGTCGCCGCGTCAGCGGGCTTCCTGACCTTCAGCGGCAACGCCTGCAAGCTGCCCGGCAACTCTCAGAGCGTCTTCAAGGGTTACGTCTTCGAGCTCTTCGCCAACAACGCCCCGGGTCCTCAGCCGCGCGATGCCATCACGGAGATCACCGGCATCAGCGTGTCCGGCTTCCCGGACCTCGGCGCCTTCGCGGTGGTCGTCAAGGGCGCGAACGACACGTGCACCTGCGGCCCGTGTGCCGGAACGATTGCGGCCCACACGTTCTGCACGGCGGACGGCCACCTCAACCAGCGCATCCTCATCTTCACCAGCGCGGACGTCACGGGCAACAGCGCCAACGCGACCGTGACGGTGACCTACCGCCAGTTCGACTGCAACAACACCGCCACGTGCGGGGCTCCCACGGACGGGTCCACCTCGACCGTGATCCACGCGACGCCGCCGGTGCAGGGCCCGTGCCTCATCGTGGACCCGACGCCTCCGACCTGAGGTCCGACAGACTCCGGGCACCCGCTCTACGACGCAAGCCGCTACCACACCCGTGGTCGCGGCTTGCGTCGTCTCCCTGGGCTTTCGGCTCGCGACCAGCGATGGTCACGACGTCACGAACCCCCCGAGGGTCACGACGTCGCGAACCCCCGAGGGTCACGACCTCATGAGACCTACGAGGGTCACGACGTCATGAGGCCCAGCTCGACGCGGATGTCGTCGATGAAGGCGACCACGTCCGTGGCACCGACGACGGGCCCGCCGGCCAGCAGGCCGTCGGCCCCCAACAGGACGGCACTCGGCGTTCCGCGCAGGTCGAAGGACTCGTAGAGCAGACCCTCGGTGTCGTGCAGGCTCTGCGGCTCGACCGACGACGCCAGGGCCGTCCCGTCGGGTGCAGACCGCACGACGAGACGCACGTCGAGAGCGGAGAGGTCGTCTCGCCAGCCAGGTGCTCCCGCGATGACGTCCTGACAGCTGGCACAGCCCTCCGACACGTAGAGGAGCAGCTGCGGGCGCTCCGCGCTCAGACGCCGCAGCTGGGTCGTGGAACCGTCGCCCAAGGTCACGGGCAGGGCTGGCGTGCGCGTGCGGAGGTAGTCGCCCTCTTCCACGCCGAGCTCGCTGCCGGCCTCGTCGGCCGGTGTCGTGGACTCCCCGGATCCGGTCCCGACGACGAGCAGCACCGTCAGGCCGGCCGCTGCCGCGGCAACGAGCCAGGCCCACGGCACCGTGCCATCGGCGATGCGCGCGACCAACGCGTCCCCGCGCGTCGCGACGACCACCGAGATGACCGCCAGGGCGAGCAGCCACACGTTTCGCCACACCGTGAGCATCGTGACGCGACCCGGCCCCAGGCTGCCGAAGCAGGCGCAGTCGACGTCCGTGTCGAAGCCGCGGGCGCGCACGACGAGCGCGAGGTAGGCCGTGAACAGCGCCAACACCGCAAGGGAGACGACCACCCCGAGCCAGCCACCGGCGACGACGAGGCCCACGCCCACCACGATCTCGACCCACGGCAGCGCCCTGACGACGCTCGGCGATGAGAGGCGCCGTGGCACACGGAGCGCCGTGAAGGCCGCCGCGGACGCCGCGGGCGAGCGCAGCTTGCCGACCGCGCTGACGACGAGGACGACCGCGAGGATCGCGGGAGCGAGGGCGAGGGCATCGGTGGGCACGTCGCATTCTAGGCAGGGGACGGCATACCACCGGGGGGATCTGGGCGAACCGACGGTGCGGGCGGTGGGCAGTCGGTCGGCTCCGACACAATCGGGGCATGCGCGTCGTCACCGTCAACGCCAACGGCATCCGGGCCGCCGCCCGTCGCGGGGCGATCCCTTGGCTCCAGCAGGCCGGGCCCGACGTGCTGTGCCTCCAGGAGGTCCGGGCCTCCGACACCGACCAGCTGGCGAGCCGACCGCTGGCGGCCGTCGTCACCGACGCCCACGTCGGGCGCGCGCCCACGTATGCCGCGCGCTGGAGCGACCACGCCCCGGTCGTCGTCGACTACGACCTCGGGCTGCTGTCGACCCCGTCCTGAGGTCGGTTGGGGGCACCACCCGCCGATGGGCCAGAATGCACCCATGTCCTCGACGCCCTCCCTGCCGACCACGACGCCCCGCAGCCTTTCGGGCATGCAGCCGACGAGCGACTCGCTCCACCTCGGCAACTACATCGGCGCCCTGGTCGAGTGGGTGCGGCTGCAGGAGACCCACGACGCGTTCTACTTCGTCGCCGACCTGCACGCCCTGACCGTCACGCCCGACCCCGAGGTGCTGCGCGAGCGCACCCGCATCACGGCAGCGCAGTTCATCGCCGGCGGTGTCGACCCGTCGCGCTCCACCCTGTTCGTCCAGAGCCACATCGCCCAGCACACCGAGCTGTTCTGGGTGCTCGGCACGCTGACCGGCTTCGGCGAGGCGAGCCGGATGACCCAGTTCAAGGACAAGTCGGCCAAGGGCACCAACACCAATGTCGGTCTCTTCGCCTACCCGGTGCTGCAGGCGGCCGACATCCTCATCTACGACGCGAACGTCGTGCCGGTCGGTGAGGACCAGCGCCAGCATCTCGAGCTCTCGCGCGACCTCGCGGGCCGCTTCAACCAACGCTTCGGCCACGCCCTGGTCGTGCCCGAGCCGCACATCATGAAGGCGACGGCCAAGATCCAGGACCTCCAGGAGCCCACGGCCAAGATGAGCAAGTCGGCGGCCTCCGACACCGGGCTCGTGAGCCTGCTCGACGAGCCGGCGCGCATCGCGAAGAAGATCCGCTCGGCCGTCACCGACGCCGAGCGCGAG
>Ga0247818_10002966_pt1 | contig 10953 bp, 8 predicted proteins | sample 13C_Glucose_Day1_FD_192424 | JGI IMG/M metagenome (GOLD analysis project Ga0247818, IMG submission 192424) | Soil microbial communities from agricultural site in Penn Yan, New York, United States - 13C_Glucose_Day1 | ecosystem: Environmental > Terrestrial > Soil > Agricultural land | place: USA...
GGTCAGGCCTGCCGCGTCGGGGTAGTCCAGTGAGATCTGGTTGCCGCGTCGGGGTAGTCCAGTGAGATCTGGTTGCTGGACGTGCGTCCGGACGACCAGAACGCACTGGACTACCCCGCCGCGTCAGGCCTGACCGGCGCGAGCCGCGAGCGCGGCGAGGGCCTTCGGGAAGATCTCGGCGGGCGGGGTGACGAGACCGGCGCCCACCTGGCCCACGCCCGCGACCGCGCCCGCCATGCCGGTGTTGATCTGCGGCAGGATGCCGGTGCGGCACACCTTCGTGACGTCGATGCCGGTGGGCGTGCCCTGGAACTCCAGGACGGGCACGGACCACCGGGGGTTCTCCGCGAGCGTGATCTCGTGCATCCGCCGGGTGGTCGCCAGCGCGTCGGGCACCGTTCCGCCCACCAGCCGGACGATCGCCGGAGCGGTCGCCATCGCGAAGCCGCCGATGCCGGCGGTCTCGGTGATGGCCGAGTCACCGATGTCGGGGTTGGCGTCATCGGGTCCGTAGTCCCCGAGGAAGAGGCCCTCCGCCACCTGGGCCGGACCGGTGAACCACTCGTCGCCGGTACCGGAGACCTGGATCCCGAAGTCAGTGCCGTTGCGGGCCATGGCCACCACCATCGTCGACCCCGGCACGTCGCGGCCGGCGTCGAGCGCGAGCTTGCACGCGGGCATCGCGAGGTTGAGGAAGAAGTGGTCGTTGCCGCCGATGAAGCGCAGCACGTCGGCGACGTCCTTGCTGCCGAAACCGGCGTCGGAGCCGGCGCCCACCATCGCGGGGGAGAGGTCCCGCAGCAGCATCAGGGTGCCGGCGCGGTTGCGGTTGTGCGCCTCGTCGCCCATCTGCAGCATCTGGGTGAGGATCCCGGTGACGTCGGTCGCCTCCTCGGTGCCGCGCACGGCGGCCTGCAGCAGCGGGCCGAGCACGTCGCCCATCCAGCGCAGCCGGGTGAGCACGTCGGAGGAGTAGGCGCCGTAGCGCAGCACCTTGCCCAGGCCCTCGTTGAGGGAGCAGTACGTCCGGCGCCCGGTCGCGAGGTCCTCGAGGACCCACATCCACATGGACGGCGTCACCACGCCGGCCATCGGCCCGACGGCGCTGCGGTGGTGGCATGGTTCGAGGCTGACCGAGCCGCCGGACTCGAAGAGCGCGGCGGCGTCCTCGGGGTCGTCGACGAGGCCCTCGAGGGCGGCGCCGCCCATCAGGGCGCCGCGCAGGGGGCCGGACGTCCGGTCCCACTCGATCGGCGGCCCGGCGTGGAGGAACTGGCCCTTCTCGAGGCCGAGGACCTCCGAGGCGGGTGCGACGTCGACGAGGTGGGCGGTGACGCCCAGCATCGCCTCGACCGCGCGCCGGTTGGCGTCGGGGCGGCGTCGGTCGGTGGCGACCGTGGCGAGGTCGGCCTCGGTGCCGGGCATCGGCGGGCGCCAGTCGACGCGCTCGACCTCCACGGCCTGGCCGGCCACGGAGTCGGCGAACATGTCGGCGCCGCTGGTGACGACGGTGGGCTGGCTCATCGGGCCGCTCCTTCGATCAGCTGGAGGGCGCGGCGGGTCGCGCTCGCGTTGGAGAGGTGCACCTCGGCACCAGCAGCGACGAGGGCGTCGCGCTGGGCGTCGAGGTTCTGCGGGTCCAGGTCGGTGCCGACGAGGCTGATGATCACCGGGATCTCCCGGTCCTTGCGCGCTGCCTCGATCTCCGGGGCGAGGAGGGCAGCGGGGTCGGGCTCGGCGCCGTGGCCGAGGACCAGGTCGAGCAGGATGACCCCGGTCGCCGGGTCGGCGGCGGCGCGGGCGAGCTGCTCGTTGCGCAAGGTCGGGTCGATCATCGGGTGCGCGCGTCCCTGGGTCAGGGCGTCGTCACCGAAGTCGACGAACGTGTGGTCGGCCACGAGCAGGTCGTCGCCGAGCCCGAGGTCGTCGGACAGCGGGATGTTGCTGCGGACCGGGCCGAGGGCGTCGGTCGCCATGAGCATCGCCTCGTCGCACAGGGTGCCCCCGACGAAGAGCCCGCGCAGCAGCGGGCCGGTCGCGGTCGCAGAGCTGTCGGCTCCGTGGACCGGCCACTCGGGCGGCGCGTGCCCGAGCCGCTCGAGGACGGCCTCGGCGACCGCGGTGAGGTCGCGCTGACCGCGGCCGAGCAGGCCCAGCTCGACGGGCGTGGCGAGTGTCTCGGTCTCCTTCGTGAGCGCCTCCGCGACCTCCGGCGCCGGGGGCTTGGACACCACCACGACGAGGTCGACGTCCGGGTCGGCGTCGAGCCGGCGCAGTGCCTCCCGGGTCGCGAGACCGCCCACGGCCGCGGACAGGTCGCGCCCGCCGACCCCGAGGGCGTGCCGCACGCCGACGCCTTCCGACGTCTCGCCCGCGTGGTGCAGGAGCGCGAGCAGCTGCTGGCAGCCCGTGCCGGAGGCGGCGACGATGCCGATCCGCCCCGGGCGCACCGTGTTGGCGAACCCCAGCCCGACGCCGTCGACGACCGCGGTGCCGCAGTCCGGCCCCATGACCAGCGCGCCACGCGAGGCGGCGTACTGCTTGAGGGCGACCTCCTCGGCCACCGGCACGTTGTCGCTGAAGACCATCACGTCGCACCCGGCCTCGAGGGCGTCCATCGCCTCGACGGTGGCGCTCGCGCCGGGCACCGAGACGAGCGCGATCGCTCCGGGATCCGTACGCCGGAGCGCGCTGCCCGTGGTGCGCGGCGGGGCGACCGTGGTGTCCCCGCCGGCGGGCCGGGTGGGTGCGAGGGCCGCGTCGACCGCGGCGAGGGCCGCGGACACGTCGGCGTCGGGGTCGAGGCGGAGGGCGACGACCATGTCGTTGGGGGAGGAGGCGGGCACGTCGAAGCCCATCCCCTCGAGCACCTCGAGGTTGAGCCCGGTCGCCATCGCGACCTGCGCGGCGATGACGCCCGGGGTGGTCTGGACGGTCCGGCTGACCTGCAGCAGCGTGACCGAGTCGGCGTACGCGCCGCTGCGGAGCTCGACGTGGTCCTTCATGCAGCCCTCCATGGGGTCCTGTGCGGGCGGTCGGTGGTGCGGTGGGCCAGGGCCATCCCGGCGCCGGTCATCAGGCCGGCTCCTGAGGTGGCGCCGACGGCGAGCAGCGCGTCGGCGGCGTTGTCGGTGGGGTCCGCCAGCCAGTCGGCGAGCTGGGGGAGCGCCTCGCCGCGCGCCGCGCAGTCGAGGAGCGTGGCGGAGAGCAGGGTGGTGACGCCGAGCCGGCGGCGTACGGCTGCGGCCAGGAGGTCGTCGGGCCGACCGACGGCGGCGCAGGCGGTGAGCCACCCCGCCAGCACGTCGTCGCCGAGGGGCGTGAGTCCCGGGCCGCGACCGAGGAGCCGGTCGAGGCTTGCGGGGGTGAGGCCGCCGTCGGTCGGCAGGTCGAGTCCGGACGTCATGAGGATCTCCGGCCGGGGCCGGGCGTTCTCATGACGTCCGACGCGGGTGGCCCGGGGGTCGACGAGGCGGGTGACGTGGACCGGCCGGTCGCCCACGACCAGCTGGCCGCTGCGAACCCGGACGACGGGGTCGAGGACCCCGAGGTCGGGGATCGAGGACCAGAGCGCGCACGGCACGCGGGTCGCCGCGGCGGAGACGAGCCCGAGGCACCAGCCGTCGAGGTCGACGTACACGGCCGTGCCGCTCGCGTGCACCACCCGGCGCGGTCCGTCGCACGCGCCGCGGAGGCGGTCGTGCACCCGCTGCGGTGCCGCGGCGAGGATCGGTCCGGACGTCACTCCCCAGACGCTAACGGCTCGTGGGACACTCGCGAATGTGAGAACTTGTCGGACCAAGGCGTAGATGTGGGCCAAGACTTGATAAGCGACCCGGAGGCCGTCGCCGCGCTCGAGCGCGCCGACGCGCTGCACACGGCTCTGACCCACATCGTGCTCGAGGGTGGTGACCTCGCCGCGATCGCGAAGGCGGTGGGCGACGCCCTCGGCTGCGGCGTCGTCTTCACGTCCACCGACGGCCGCGAGCGGGCCGCACACCTCGACGAGGAGCAGCGCGCAGCGCTGGCGGGCGCCGACCTGCTGGACCCGAGCGGTCGCCTTCGGGTCGAGCGGATCGACCCCGCCGGCACGGCCGTGGGGGAGGGGGAGGCCGTCGTACGCCGGGTGGTCGCGGCGGGCGTCGACCTCGCCCGGCTGGTGGCGCTGCGCCCCGACGGCAGGATCCACTCCTCCGACGTGCACGCACTCGAGCGGGCCGCGATCGTGGCGGCGCTGCTGGTGACGCGCGTCGAGGCGATCACGGCGGTGGAGAACAAGTACCGCGGCGACTTCCTCCGCGACGTGTTCCTCGACCGCGCCGGTGAGGAGGACTACGTCGCCGAGCACGCGCAGGCTTTCGGCTGGCACCTCGATCGTCCCGTGATGGTCGTGGTGGCGGTGCTCGACCCGGACGCGATCGCCGTCCTCGGTCCCGACCCCGAGGACCGACGGGCCTGGCAGGACCGCTTCGCCCACGCGTGGCGGCAGGTGTCCGCGACCGTCGACGACACGATCGCCTCGGTCGCGTTCAGCCGCGAGGTGGTGACCCTGGTGCCGGTCGACCCGGACGACCCGGCCGGCGCGCACGTCGCCGTGGACCGGATCATCGCGGCCGTGCGGGGCGACCGGGGTGGCGGCCGGATCGCCTTCTCGGCAGGTGTCAGCCGCGTGTCCCACGGTCTGGGTGAGCTCCCTGAGGCTTTCCGCCAGGCCCAGCGCGCCGTCGAGATCGGTCGGCGGGTGCACGGCGGGGGATCGGTGACCCGGTTCGACCAGCTCGGCCTCCACCGGCTGCTCGCGCTGGTGCCCGACAGCTCGGAGCTGACGTCGTTCGCCGCCGACGTCCTCGGCCCGCTCGCCGAGCACACGCCCGAGGCCGCCGACCTCCGCGAGACGCTGCAGGTGCTGCTCGACACCAACTTCAACGTCGCCGAGGCGGCGCGCGCCCAGTTCTTCCACTACAACACGATGCGCTACCGCGTCGGCAAGCTGCAGCGGATCCTGGGCCCCGTCGCCACCGACCCGCACCTGCGCCTCGACGTCGCCGTCGCGCTCCGGGCGCTGGAGATCGTCGGGTAGGGCGCCCCGCTCGCCATCATTCGGTTGGAGTCCCCGCTCGAGCGGGGACTCCGACGACAGCGCGGCGATCCTGGTGCACCAGGTGAACCAGGATCACCGCGCAAGGGTTCGCCGGCGGCCGCGGAGGCGTCCGGTGACAGGCTGGGCCGCGCACGCGGGGTGGACGCAGGGGGAGATCAGGTTGGACCCGCCCGAGAACTTGTCAGCGACTCCGGCGTTCCTTCGGCAGATGTCGCCAGTGAGGGTGTGAGATGGACCGCACTAGTTTGTGGCTTCTCGGGTAACCACCCTGTCGAATCTGGAGGCCTGCACATGTCGATGTTCAAGTGGGACGTGGTCGATCCCGCCCCGGGCCAGGCGGTGCTGCCGATGCAGCGTCTGCCGTGGGGCAAGACGATCGGTCTCGGTGCCCAGCACGTGGTCGCCATGTTCGGCGCCACCTTCGTCTTCCCCATCGTGATGGGGCTCGACGCCAACCTCGCCATCATGTTCTCGGGCTTCTGCACCATCCTGTTCCTGCTGATCGTGCAGAACCGGGTGCCCAGCTACCTCGGCACGAGCGCGTCGTTCGTGGCCTCGGTCGCGGCGATCCGCGCGCTCGACGAGGGCAACGACTCGTCGTACGTCACCGGAGCGATCCTCGTCGGCGGTCTCGTCCTCGCCGCGGTCGGTGTGCTCGTGCACTTCGCCGGCGCCCAGCTGATCCACCGCGTCCTGCCGCCTGCGGTCACCGGTGCGGTCGTCATGCTCATCGGCTTCAACCTCGCCCCCGTCGTCGCCGGCATCTACTGGCCCCAGGACCAGTGGATCGCGCTGCTCACGGCGGCGTTCATGGTCTTCGCCGCCGTCGTGCTGCCGGGCTTCTGGTCGCGCATCGCGGTCTTCCTCGCGCTGGTCTTCGGCTACGTGCTGTCGTTCCTCGCCGACACGGTGATCGGTCCCATCACGTCCGTCACGCCGGTGAGCAACGGCGAGGCCGTGGAGCACGACCGCGTCTCGTGGGCGGGCGTCGAGGCAGCCAACTGGATCGGCTTCCCGAGCGGCACCCTCGCCGACGGCGTCTCGGTCGTCCACGGACCGTCGTTCTCCCTCACCGCGATCCTGCTGGTCCTGCCCGGCGTCATCGCGCTCGTCGCGGAGAACACCGGCCACGTCAAGGCCGTCGCCGAGATGACCGGTGAGAACCTCGACCCCTACATGGGCCGCGCGATCGGTGCCGACGGCATCGCAACCGCCTTCGCCAGCGCGTTCGGCGGCTCCCCGACCACGACGTACGCCGAGAACATCGGCGTCATGGGCGCGACCCGGGTCTACTCCTCTGCCGCCTACTACGTCGCGGCGCTGGTCGCCATCCTGCTGGGCCTCTGCCCGAAGTTCGGCGCGGTCGTCAACGCAACGCCCGGTGGCGTCCTGGGCGGGATCACCGTGGTCCTGTACGGGATGATCGGCCTGGTGGGCGCGAAGATCTGGGTCGAGAACGGCATCGACTTCGGCAACCCGGTCAACATGGTCGGCCTCTCGGCCGGCCTCATCGCCGGCATCGGTGGCGTGACGCTCACCTTCGGTGACGATTTCGAGCTCGGCGGCATCGCCCTCGGCACGATCCTCGTCATCGTCTTCTTCCACATGGTCAAGGGCCGTGGCGGGGACGGAGCCGGCGCGGTCACCCGCAACCTGAGCCACCCCGACTACGACGAGGGCGTCGACGACGCTGCCTCCGGGGGTACGCACAAGCGATGAAGCCCGCACCCTTCGCCTTCCTGCGACCCTCCACCCTCGAGGAAGCCCTCGCGGCGCTCGCGGGGGAGCAGGGGGCGAAGGTGCTGGCCGGCGGTCAGTCGCTCGTCCCCCTGCTGTCCATGCGACTGGCCGCTCCCTCGATGCTCGTCGACATCAACGCCCTCCCCGACCTCGGCCACGTCCGCGTGGCCGAGGACGGGGTCAGGGTGGGAGCCCTCGCGCGGCACGCCGAGGTGCTCGCCTCGGCCGAGGCCGCGCAGGCACAGCCCCTCCTGGGCATGGCGCTGAGCCACGTCGCCCACCCGACGATCCGCAACCGCGGCACGACCGTCGGCTCGATCGTCCACGCCGACGCCGCGGCCGAGATGCCCATGGTGCTCCGACTGCTGGAGGGTTCGGTCGACGTTGCGTCGGTGCGCGGTCGTCGTACGGTCCCGGCAGCGGAGCTCTTCGCCGGCCCGCTGGAGTCGACGCTCGCCCACGACGAGATCGCGGTCGAGGCGTTCTTCCCGGGCCTCGCGCCCGGAGCCGGCGTCGCCTTCCAGGAGATCGCCCGCCGTCACGGGGACTACGCCCTCGTCGGTGTGGCCGCCCGCGTCGAGACCGATGGCGACACCGTCACCCGCGCCGGCCTGGGCTTCGTGTCGGTGAGCGACGTCCCCACCGTCGTCGACGTCACCGACGCCCTCGACGACCCCGCCGGCAAGGCGCTCGGGGAGCTCGACCCGGCCGACGACATCCACGCCACCGCCGCCTACCGCGCCCACCTCGTGAAGGTGCTGGCGCCGCGCGTCCTGGCGGCCGCGACCGACCACGCCCGCTCGCGGGCCGGAGAGGCGACCCATCCGTGACCACCGAACAGCTCCACGACGTACGACTGCACGTCAACGGCTCCGTCCACGAGGTGCAGGTGCCGGCCCGACGGCTGCTGTCCGACGCGCTGCGCCACGACTGCGGCCTGACCGGCACCCACGTCGGCTGCGAGCACGGCGTCTGCGGCGCGTGCACCGTGCTGGTCGACGGCACGCCGATGCGCTCGTGCCTGATGCTCGCCGTCTCGGCCGTGGACGCCGAGATCACCACCGTCGAGGGGCTCACCGAGGACGACGGGTCTGCCCAGGGCCGGTTGAGCCCGGTGCAGCAGGCCTTCTCCGACTGCCACGGCCTGCAGTGCGGCTTCTGCACGCCGGGGTTCCTCACCACCATCACCGCGGGACTGCGCGAGACGCCTAACCCCACCGAGGACGAGGCGCGGGAGATGATCGCCGGGAACCTGTGCCGGTGCACGGGCTACCAGAACATCGTGAAGTCGGTGCTCCGGGCGTCCCAGATCCAGGCCGAGCGGGGAGAGGCATGACCACGAAGATGTTCGGCGCGAAGGTGCCGCGCGTGGAGGACCAGCGCTTCCTGCGCGGGCAGGGGCGCTACGTCGACGACCTGCTCACCGACGACCCGCGGCTCCTGCACTCCGCGGTCCTCCGCTCGCCCCACGCCCACGCGCGGATCGTCGACATCGACGTGTCCGACGTGCTCGACGTCGAGGGCGTCCTCGCGGTCTGGACGTGGGACGACCTCACCGGTCCGATGGCCGAGCCGCTGCCGCTGCTCATCCCGCACCCCACGCTGACCCACGGCCGCACCCAGTACGCCCTGGCGAAGGACGAGGTCAACTACGTCGGCGAGGCGATCGCCTTCGTCGTCGCCGTCGACCGCTACGTCGCCGAGGACGCGGTGTCCCGCATCCGCGTCGACTACGAGTTCCTGCCGCCCGTCGTGGGGATCGCCGCCGCGCGTGCGGCGACGGCAGCGGTCCACGACGACGTTCCCGACAACGTCGCGGCCCGGATGGAGCAGGAGAACGGCGACGCCCGCGCGGCCATCGCCTCGGCTCCCCACACGCTCGCCCTCGACCTCGACGTGGAGCGCTCCGCCTGCACGCCGATGGAGGGGCGCGGCACCGTGGCCCGGTGGGACCCCGACACGTCCCGCCTCACGGTGTGGTCCTCGACCCAGACCTCGACCGGGGTGCGCGGCTGCGTGGCCGCCAAGCTCGGCCTCGACCTCGCCAAGGTCGACGTCATCACCCCCGACGTCGGCGGCGGCTTCGGCGTGAAGATCAACCACCCGTGGCCCGAGGAGCTCCTCGTCCCGCTGGCGGCCATGACGCTCGGTCGGCCGGTGAAGTTCACCGAGGACCGGCGCGAGCACTTCATCTCCTCCGCGCACGAGCGCGCCCAGCAGCACCACGTCGAGGTCGGCTTCGACGACGACGGCCGGGTGCTGGGCCTCAACGTCGAGTTCTGGCACGACCACGGCGCCTACACGCCGTACGGCCTCATCGTCCCGATCATCACCTCGACCCAGCTGCTCGGCCCCTACAAGCCGCAGAACTACCGCGTCGTGTTCGAGTCGCTCTACACCAACACGGTCATCGTCACGCCCTACCGGGGCGCCGGCCGGCCGCAGGGCTGCTTCGTGATGGAGCGCACCATGGACGCCATCGCGGCCTACCTCGGCAAGGACCGCACCGAGATCCGCAGCACCAACTTCATCCAGCCCGACGAGTTCCCCTACGAGCACGGGCTGGTCTTCCAGGACGGTCGCGAGCTCACCTACGACTCCGGCGACTACCCGGCCTCGCTGGCCAAGCTCAAGAAGCTGGTCGGCTGGGACGAGTTCGAGGACTTCCGCGCCGAGATGGCCGCGCAGGGCAGGAGGGTCGGCATCGGCCTGGCCTGCTACGTCGAGGGCACCGGCGTCGGCCCCTACGAGGGCGCGCACGTGCACATCGAGACCTCGGGCAAGGTCAAGGTCGCGACCGGCCTGACCACGCAGGGCCAGGGCCACCAGACCGCCTTCGCGCAGATCGTCGCCGACACCCTCGGTGTCCGCTTCGAGGACGTCGAGATCACGACCGGCGACACCCGCAAGATGCCCTACGCAGTCGGCACCTTCGCCTCCCGCGCGGCCGTGATGAGCGGCTCCGCGATCCACCTCGCGGCGCTGCGGACCAAGGAGAAGGCGCTGCGGATCGCGGCCGAGGCGCTGGAGGCGTCCGAGGAGGACCTCGAGATCGCCGACGGCGTCGTGTCGGTGCGCGGGACCGACGCCTCGATCGACCTCGGCACCGTCGCCGTCCTCTCCAACCCGCTCCGCTACGCCTTCGACGAGGCGTCCAAGGCGGCCACGCAGTTCTCCGTCGGAGACCCCAGCAAGCCGCCGGTGGCGGAGGACGACGAGCCCGGCCTGGAGGGCACGGACTTCTACTCGCCGCCGCGCTCCACCTTCGCCAACGGCATGCACGCCGTCGTCGTCGAGACCGACCCCGACACCGCGGAGATCAGGATCCTCACCTACGCCGTCGTCCACGACTGCGGCCACCTGATCAACCCGATGATCGTGGAGGGACAGATCCACGGCGGCGTCGCGCAGGGCGTGGGCGGGGCGCTCTACGAGCGGATGGCCTACGACGAGTCGGGCCAGCTGCTCAACGCCTCGTTCATGGACTTCCTGATGCCCTACGTCACCGAGGTCCCGACCTCGATCGCCATCGACCACCTCGAGACGCCGTCGCCGCTCAACCCGCTCGGCATCAAGGGCGCCGGCGAGGCGGGCGTCATCCCGTCGGCCGCCGTCTTCGCCGCTGCCATCGAGGACGCCGAGGGCTTCCCGATCACGTCCATGCCCATCTCGCCGTCGGAGCTCTTCGAGCTGCGCCTCGCGCACGCCGACGAACCACACCCCCTGCCTGAGGAGATCCGATGAAGTTCACCGGGGAGAACGTCCTGGCCGCCCCCGTCGAGCAGGCGTGGGACGCCCTGCTCGATCCTGCGGTCCTCGTCCGCACCATCCCCGGATGCGAGCGGCTCGAGGCGACCGGCGAGAACGCGTACGCCATGACGGTCACCGCGGGCGTGGCCTCGATCAAGGGGACGTACGCCGGGTCGTGCGTGCTGACCGACCTGGTCGAGCACGAGTCGCTGGTGATGAAGCTCGACGGCGCCGGCGCTCCCGGCACGATCGGCGCGACGGTCAACGTCCGCTTCGCGCCCGAGGGCGGCTCGACGAGGGTGTCGTACGACGCCGACGCGGTCGTCGGAGGGATGATCGGTGGCGTCGTGACGGTGGCAGTC
>Ga0247818_10002968_pt1 | contig 10949 bp, 7 predicted proteins | sample 13C_Glucose_Day1_FD_192424 | JGI IMG/M metagenome (GOLD analysis project Ga0247818, IMG submission 192424) | Soil microbial communities from agricultural site in Penn Yan, New York, United States - 13C_Glucose_Day1 | ecosystem: Environmental > Terrestrial > Soil > Agricultural land | place: USA...
GCTGCGGGCCGAAGCGCTCCACGAAGGTGGTCGGCCGCATGAACGGCAGCCTGATCAGCAGCAACCAGGCACCGCAGCCAAGGACCACGCCGCAGGCGACGGCAGCCGCCATCAGCCCTGTCATCGGAGCACCCGCTCATCTGCCGGCAGCGCTCCAATGCGCAGCATGACGGCATAAGAGACCAGGGACACCGCCAGCCCGCCAATCAAAACGGCGGCCCCGAGCGGCGTGTTGTAGGCCGCCACCGCCTCGGGCCGGCTTGCCAGCAGCATCAGGACGATCCAGGGCGCGGCCACCGCCAGCCGCGCGGCGTTGACGGTCCAGGACTGCCGGGCCTCCAGCTCGCTCCGGGTCCTGGCACTTTCGCGCAGGAACTCCGCCAGCGTGCCCAGCAGCCGGCCGAGATCCGAGCCGCCCACTTCCCTGGTTAACCGCAGCGCCTCCACGATCCGGTCGGCCACCGGATCCGCCAGCCGGTCCTTCAGCCTGGTCAGGGAGGGATCGAACTGTCCTCCGGCGCGATAGTCGGAGCCAAACTCGCGGAACACATGACGGAGTTCCTCAGGTCCCTTGTCGCCCAGCTGGATGAGGGCTTCGGGGAGCGACAGGCCGGCGCGGATCGCCGAGCGGAGGTGGTCCACGACGTCGGGCCACAGTTGGCGCAGAACAGCCGAGCGCTTCCGCGCGCGCCACTTCACGATGGCCAATGGCAGCCAGCCGCCAAAGAGGCCAAAACAGCCCGCGATCGGCCACGACCTGGTCACCGCAAAGAAGACGAGCGTCGTGAACGCTCCGACGCCGAGGCAGCTCGCCAGCAGGCCCGGGCCGCTGACCCTTTCGATTCCAGCGGACCGCAGCAGGTCCTCCAGACGGTTGGGCCCGGGCCTACCCCTGGCTGCCTTCGGCTGTTCCCAGGCAGACCACCAGATCAGCAGGAGTCCGGCACCGGCAAGCATGCCCAGCAGCGCAGCCATCAGCGCTGCTCCAGCAGTGCCGCGACGTCGTACCCTGCCCGGGCAAACTTCTCGGCTGACGGCATCGAGTTGGCCCTGGGCTGCAGCTGTCCGTCAGCGAGGGCGAACACCATGGACGACTCGATAATGCCGTTCTCAACCCGTCGGCCCAACGACAAGATCTCCGTCACTTCCCTGCGCCCGCTGGCGTGGCGGGCACAGTGCACCACGAGGTCGATGCAGGAAGCGACTGTCGGAACCACAAAAGCACTTGAGATGTTCTCGCCTGCCAGCAGCGGGAGGGTGCAGATCTTAGTGACCGCGTCGTGGGCCGAATTCGCGTGGACTGTGCACATCCCGGGCAGCCCGGAATTCAGGGCAATCAGCATGTCCAGGCTCTCGGCTTCCCGGACCTCGCCCACCACCAGCCGGTCGGGGCGCATGCGCAGGGCCTCCTTGACCAGCCTGCGCATGGGTATTTCGCCTTCGCCCTCAAGATTTGCCTGCCGGCATTGCAGCCCGACAACGTCCCGCAGCGGAAACTGAAGCTCGAAGATCTCCTCGACGGTGATGACGCGCTCGCGGGTGCCGATGCTGGCCGCGAGACAGTTGAGCATGGTGGTCTTGCCCGCCTGGGTGGCGCCGGAGACCAGAATGTTCAGGCCGCTGGCCACGGCAGCGCCGAGGAACCTCGCTGCCTGCGGCGTCAGCGTGCCCAGTTCCACCAGATGTTCGAGCCGGCTTGCCTTCACCACGAACTTGCGGATGTTCACTGCCCAGTGCCGCCGTGTCACGTCCGGGATGACGACGTGCAGTCGTGAACCGTCGGGCAGGGCGGCATCCACAAACGGAGAGGACATGTCGAGGCGGCGACCGGAGCTCTTGAGCATCCGCTCCACGAGGTCCCGGACTTGCTGGTCCGTGAGCGAGACCGAGGTCAGCTCGGATTCGCCGTTCCGTGCCACGTAGATCTCATTCGGAGCGTTGAGCCAGATTTCCTCAATGGCGGGATCGTCAAGCAGCGGCTGCAGGGCACCGAACCCGGCCACGGCGTCGAAGACGAACCTTCTGGCGGTCTCCAGCGGGCCGATCGGTGGGAGTGGCCCCAACAGGGCCCGCTCGTCGTAGTCCAGCACCGCTGCCTCAACGAGGCGGCGGACTTCGCCTGTCTGCCTCAAGGGGTCGAGGCCGCGCCGGCGAATCAACTCGCGGACTTCGTCCTCGACAATGCGTACAGCCTCCACAATGGCCCCCAATATGACTGCCGCCCTGTCCCCGGGGCGCTGCAATTGGTTAAAGCTATGGGTGGGCGGGCCGCCGGACAAGGGCCTGCAGGGCCGTATGTGGAAAACCGGCAACACGGTTCATAACAATTGTCACATTAGTAACACCAGGAACTCTGGTTCACCGTAATCAGCGGTGTTAGGGTGGGCGCGACAAGTCAGACATTCTCAGATCCCGGGCAGCTTTGGCTGCTCATCACCGGGCGCGAGACCACTATGACACTGCCATGAGCGTGTTGTTCCGGAGCGGAAAATGAAGCGGACCTTACTTCCCCCCAATAAGTACTTCGGCAGTCGGGTCGGGGCCGCGCTGCTGGCCGTCTCCCTCATCGCCGGTTCCGGCATGGCTACGCCCGCAGCCGCCGTCGAGCCGGCACCAACGGCAACCCCGGCCGCCACGGGTGGCGCAACAACACAGCCGGCACCGGCCGCCGCGGCCGCACCGACGGCCACACCCGCTCCGACGGCCACGGCCGCCCAGACCACCAAAGCCACGCCGGCACCGGCACCGGTTCCGGCACCTGCACCCTCGGTAGAAAGTGCCCAGCTGACGGTTGACCGTTCGTCGGAGGCGTACCGGACCGCCATGGCCGAGGCCACCAAGGCCGGCGGGGCCGAGATGGGGCAGGGAACGCGCGCCGCCGTCGGCTCGATCGATGGGGCCAAGGCAGCGGCCACCGAGGCACTCGCCACGGAAGGCACCTGGATGCCCAGCTTCGGCGTTCAGGGACTCGACGTCAGCAAGTACCAGGCCGGGATCAACTGGCAGACCCAGTGGAACATGGGCGCGCGCTTCGCCTACATCAAGGCCACCGAAGGAAATTACTACACCAGCACCACGTTCAGCGACCAGTACCAGGGATCCAGGGCCGTGGGCATGATCCGCGGCGCCTACCATTTCGCCAACCCCGCAGCCTCCTCGGGCGCCGACCAGGCCCGGACCTTCGTCAAGAACGGCGGCGGCTGGAGCGCCGACGGTTACACCCTGCCTCCTGTGCTCGACTTTGAGGGGAACCCGTACGCCGGCCAGACCATTGGCGGCTACTACCAGGGCAACACCTGCTACGACATGTCCCCTGCCCAGCTGACGTCCTGGGCCCGCGATTTTGGCAACACCATGAAGGCCCTGACCGGCCGGCTGCCGGTCATGTACACCACGACCTCGTGGTGGAACTACTGCACCGGCGGACCCTCCGGTTTCGGCGACTGGCCGCTGTGGATCGCCCGCTGGCCGAGCTCTGCCAGCGACAGCCCGGGCACCCTGCCCTCCAGCTGGACCAATTACAGCTTTTGGCAGTACAGCGAGTCCGGCCCCTTCGCCAATGGCGGGGACTCGAACGTCTGGAACGGCAGTCTGGCCAGCCTGCGGGAGTTCGCGGCCCCCAGCTCGATGGCCGCTACCTCGGCCATCGCCCAGGAAGCGGCCGATTCCGCAGCCGTGCTGGGGAACGCCTGGGGCTCCGTAGCCTGCGGACTGAAGAATGGCGGCTGCTATCAGATCTTTCAGGGCGGCGCGGTGCTCTGGTCGCCGTCCTCGGGAGCGCACACCAGCAAAAACGGCGCCATCCGGGGCGCGTACCAAAGCACGGGGTACGAGAACGGAACCCTGGGGTATCCGGTCATGGGCCCCGAGTTCTGCGGGCTGAAGAACGGCGGCTGTTATCAGATGTTCGAGGGCGGGGCCATCCTCTGGTCCGGTGCCACCAACGCCCAGATCAGCAATAACGGGCCGATCCGTTCCGCTTATGCCGCAGCCGGGTTCGAAAACGGCTACCTCGGATATCCGGCAACCGGTCAGATTTGCGGACTCAGGAATGCCGGCTGCTACCAGATGTACCAGGGCGGTGCGGTCCTGTGGTCGAGCGCTACCGGGGCCCACCCGAGTCCGTTTGGTGCCATTCGCGGTACCTACGCCTCATTCGGCTTCGAAAGCGGGCGGCTGGGGTACCCCACCTCCCCGGAACATTGCGGTACCAAAAACGGCGGCTGCTATCAGATGTATGAGACCGGGGCGATCATTTGGGGACCAGGACTGGGCGCCTACTTCAGCCCCTTCGGGGCGATCCGCGGCGTCTGGGGCAGCCAGGGATTCGAAAACGGCTGGATGGGCTACCCGATGAGCCACGAGACCTGCTCGTCGTCAACCACCTGTGAGCAAGTGTTCCAGGGAGCGGTACTCACCTGGACGCCCGCTACCGGCGTGACAATCACCCGCCGCTAGGACGATTGATAATTCGCGTCCTTAACCGGCAAGCGCCTGCAGGCGGCTAGGCTTCACGGGAAATGATCGAGAACGCTGGGGGAAATATGAACAGAACGTCAAGGTGGGCCCGCCCACTACTCACGGCCATACTGGCCGCCGCATTAACGACGTCGATGGGAGCGCAGGCATGGGCCCTCCCACTTACCGTCGGGGCCGAGCCTTCGCCGACCCCGGGCGGCACCAGCGCCTCCCCGGGCACCGCAACCATCACTCAGAGCCCGAAACCCCAGCCTTCTTCGAGTTCAACTTCTTCTCCTCAGGTGACACCCACTGCCCAGGAAACGCCGACACCCCTGCCTTCCCAGGGCCCGGCAACGGTGCCGGTTCCGACCGCCTCGCCAGAGCCGTCAGCCATACCCACTGAAGTGCCACAGCTGTCGGCCGCAACCGAAGCCGCGGAGCCATCGGCGGGCGAGCAGGCCATCACGGCTCGGTGGCTGGAACTCGGCGGCGAGACAGGAATCCTCGGCGCCGCCCAGACCGCTATCGAGTGCGGACTCGCGGCCGGTGGATGTCGTGGCCAATTCGCCAAGGGATCGATTGCCTGGACGGCAGACCTCGGAGCCAAGTCAGTTCGGGGCACCATTGCCCTGCGTTGGGCGGCGCTCGGGAGCACACAGGGCGGACTCGGCTACCCAACAGGCGAAGAGAAGTGCGGGCTCGCCGGCGGAGGATGCCGCCAGGCTTTCCAAGGCGGTTCGGTGTACTACAGTCCGGCCGCCGGAACGTTCGAAGTCTGGAACGGTATTGCCGCCAGATGGACCGGACTCGGGGCGGAAAACGGACCGCTGGGATACCCTGTCGGTGCCGAGAAATGCGGCCTCAGGAACGGTGCCTGCGTGCAGCCTTTCCAGTGGGGTGCCATGTACTACGTTCCCGGCGTCGGGACCAATCCAGTCATGAATGCCATCCTTGCGAGGTGGACCGAGCTGGCTGCCGAGAACGGGGCTCTCGGCTTCCCCGTGGGGATTGAGCGCTGCGGCCTCGCCGCCGGGGGCTGCGTGCAGAAGTTCGAGAACGGGGGCATTTACTACGCGCCGGGTGTCGGAACGAACCCGGTGATGAATGCCATCCTTGCGCGTTGGTCCGGACTGGGCGCGGAGAACGGTGCACTCGGATACCCGGTTGAAACCGAGAAGTGTGGGCTGGCCGCCGGGGGATGCCAGCAGGCGTTCCAGCGCGGTGCCATCTACTACTCGCCCGGCTCGGGAACGCACGCGATTTCCGGGGCTTTTTACAATGGCTACCGCCAACGCGGCGGGCCCAAGAGCGCCTTGGGTTATCCCGTCGCCGACGAAGCGTGCTGGGCCGGCTCCTGCCGCCAGGAATTCGAGTACGGCACGTACACGTGGTCCGCGCAGGGAAGCCTGAGCTCCAGGATCTCCCCGTGGGGTTACTGCGCGTCGCTGGGCCGTGGCGCGGCCAAGTACCCGTCTGCGGGGGCCGCCCGGGTCAGCTTCGCCGTCGCTCCGACCTACGGCTCCACCTCTGTCACGTTCGTCAACTGCGTCCGCCAGTCCTGGGGGTATTCGCTCGAGTGGGCCACCCGGGGATCGGACGGGGAAAGTGGCTTCGCCCGCCCGGGGGTTGCCACCGGTCCCACGACCGGAAAGTTGTCGCCCACAGGATCCTTCAGCGTCACCGAGGCGTTTGGCGTCTCGAACCCGGGTACCGCATTGCCCTACCGAACGCTCAACCCCTATTCCCGCTGGGGCGGCCGGCTGAATTCGAACTACAACAAGTATTTCGAATCCTCGGCGGACATTTTTCCGGACGAGAACATGTGGTACTACGCGACCCGCCCACAGGGCGACTACCGGCAGGGGGCAGTCATCAACTACAACAGGCCGCCTGACTCTCCCATCACGATGAATGCCGGATTCGCGATCTTCCTCCACGCCAACCCCGTCGGAACCTGGGGATGCATCTCACTTTCTGAGAACGATGTTATCCGTTACCTGCGGTCTGCAGCACCCGGCGACCGGCTCATCATGGGGGTGGACGCCGATGTCTTTATCTAGTCCGGTCATCGGCAGGCTCGTGACAGCGGCGGCCGTCGTGGCGTTCCTGTGCTCAGGATGTACTGCCACGCCGCAGCAGGGCAGTGCCGGCACCGGCGGCTCCCCCACCCCTTCGTCCACTCCGTCTCCGCCGGAAACGGCCAGGGACGGGAGGACTGTCCTTCCCACCAGCCTCTCAGAGGCCTGTGGACTCGTGGACGACCCGGCAATCCAAGCGTCCCTGGGGGCGCCCGCTGCCTCCCTGCAGCCCGGGCAACCCATCGCTGAACGCATGGCGGACGGCGCTGTGGCTGACTCCTGCATTCACGCCTTTGATCCCGGCGGTGCCACGACTAACGCCTTGACCGTGCAGGTCATCACCTATCCCAGTGAACTGGAAGTCGCTAAGGCCGATCCCTATGCCCTCCTGAATGACCCTCAGGATGTGCCTGGGCTACAGCACCCCGCAAAGTATTCGAGGATGGCACTGAGTGATTCCACCGAGTTCGTGCTGGTGTCGGTCGAAGGTCCCCGGGTAGTCAAGCTCATCGTGGCGCTCCCCACCGAAAGTGCGTGGGACCAGGCAGCGGGGCGCGACTCCCTGCTGAAACTGGCGCAGGCATCGGGGCTCTGAGACGACTCCCCTGCCAGGAAAGCCAAGAAGCGGATTCCGTGAACTCACGGAATCCGCTTCTTGGCTTTTGGCGTGCCCGGCCTCTCTTGTCCTTACTGGAGGCAATTCACCACCAACAAGGAGGCATCATTTGTAGCTGATGGCGACGTCGTTCCACCACGGGAGCCACTTGATGGTCCCGCCCTGGAATTGCTGCTCTGTCGCCCCGGAACCGATGGAGTATTCACCCGATATCGGATACCCGAGACGTCCGTTCTCAAAACCGGATTTGGCCCAGGCAGCGCGGATGGGGCCGCTCGAAGCCCACGAGCCAGTGGTGGGAGACCACACAATGGCCCCGTTCTGGAACATCTGGTAGACACCACCGTTCTTCAGACCGCCGGCTTCGTTGCTGGTCGGATAGCCCAGGATGCTGCCTTCCGCGCCCATCCCGTACCACGTGCCGGCAATACCCCCAGTAAGGATTCGGGCACCGGACAACGGTGACGATATGATCGACCCTCGCTGGTACCACTGGAGGCAGCCTCCGTTGAGCCGGCCACATGAAGCGTCGCTGGCCGGATATCCCAGGACTCCGTACTCATAGCCTGATGCGCCCCACGCCCAGCGAATCTCCCCCTGCGAAAAGCGGGCCCCCGTTGTTGGGCTCCAGTGCACCACTCCGCGTTCAAACTCCTGGTAGGACCCGTTGTCTTTGCTGTTGAATTCCTCGGTCCGCGGGTAGCCGAGGGTTCCGTTCGCTCCCCCAAGCGCCCGGTATTTGCCTACGATGGCTCCGAGCATTGCGTGGCCGCCAGAGCCCGGCGACCAGGTGATGGCCCCGCCCTGATAATCCTGCGTTACCCCGCCGCGGGCTGTGGGATATTCATCCGTGAGCGGATAGCCCAGGCGGCCGGTTTCGAGCCCATATTTCTGCCACACGCTCCGGAGGCCCTGGGACGCATGTGCGCCCGTCGAGGGCGACCAGACGACGGCGCCGTACTGGAACATCTGGTATTGCCCGCCGTCTTTGAGTCCTCCGATGATCTCGGTGGTCGCAGTTCCCAGCTCCGGATGCCGGGCGGCGGCCGCGCGGATCTGCGCGGCGCTGGACGGCGGCTCGGTGACCGTGACGCCGGCGGCAGAGCCGGAAATCCAGTCGACGGCGATCCGTGTTCCGCCTTCGGTGGTGAAGGCGCTCCCGGCTTTCCAGGCGTGGTTCTTGTTGTACCAGCCGGAGAACGGCAGGGTCGACGGCGGAATCAGCAGCGACCCTGCTCCGCCCGAGTCAATGTCCTTCTTCAGGAACTCCACGCCCAGGTTGCCGGATACGGCCGTTGAGGCGTCGTAGCCTACGGGCAGCCGCAGCTGGACGTAGTAGACGTCGCCACTCGTCGGGTCGGTAAATTTCAGGGCGCGGTTGCTCTCGTTGCCGGCCCACGCCTTGAGCGTGTAGCTGGTCTCGCCTACGACTTTGCCGAGGTTACGGATCTCGTCGCCACGTCCGAACCGCCCGAAGTCGAACAAGACCGCGTTGAGAGCTGGTATTGCCGACTGGCTGACGCCCATGACGTCGGTGCTGTCCCCGTACTCCCGCGATTTGCAGGCGGGGTCGGCCCAGGTCTCGTAGGTCGTCCGGGCAACATCTGTCTTGCCATTGGTGCACTGGAGGCTATTCGCGTGCATGAGGCCGAACACGTGTCCGAACTCATGGCTGACGACGCTGTTCGTTAGCCCGTTCGGCATTGGCATCAGGATCCGGCCACTGCTGTTTCCGCTCGACCACCCGCCGCCCTGGATACCGCCGCTGCCTTGGTAGTTAAGGTCAGCGGTGGGGACGAACGCAAGAAGAACCGTGTTGGCGCCGTAGGACCACTGGAGCTCCTTGCTGATGATCCCCATCATCACCTCGAACGAATCTGTGGAACGGGCGGACGACTTGAAACCCGTGACAGTCCGCGCGACGTTCATGGCGATCCGGTTCTGGCTGGTTGAAGCCCAGTAGGCACTGGCCGCGCCCACGGAATTCTTCGCGGCATCCAATGAAATGGAATTAACGTCCTGCAGGCTCTTGTCGGCGAGTTGGACGGTCACCAGTGTCACGCCAATGGTTCCCGCGAATTCCACCTGCGCCTTGGCGTCCTCGGTGGTTCGTGTTAGAGGGGCGCCGGGACTCTTGGGGATCAGGTCCGACACAGGCGGAAGTGTCGGATCAGGCCCCTGTTCCCACGGAGCCGCCGCGGCCGGCAGGACCGCAACAGAGGCCAACAAGAGCGTTGCCGTCAGTCCGGCACCCACCATAGTCCGGAAGATCCTCAGCGCATGCCCTGCTGCAGCAAGTCGTACGCCGGCGGCTTTTACCCTTTGCAAAGCGCCCCCAAATTAGTCTCAGCTGATATCGCTCACTGGAGAAATCCGACCGGAATGTAAAAAACCCGATCTATTTTCACGTGGGCCCACAACATACTAAAGGCTGGGGGCTACCAGCCATGCGTCGAATCCGTCGAGTCACGAATTGCTGTGACTAAAATGCGCCTAATCTGTGGAGATCTTGGCTATTCGGGGTTACTGAGGCAGGTCGCGGACGTACTGCTCCAGGGCCGTCTTAGCCGTCCGGGGCGTGAAGCCCTGGGACGCCAGCTTGCCAAGATCGAGCGTGCTGTTGAGAGGCCGCGGGGCTGCAGCCTTGTCCTTGAAGTACTCGGCCGTACTGACACCCGTTACCGATGTCCGGGAGCCACCGCTCATGTCGTAGACGTCGGCAGCGATGTCCGCCCAGCTCTGCGGGTCACCGTCGTTGCTCAGGTTGTAGGTTCCGTAGGGTGCGCCCGACTCAAGCAGGTGCCGGATGCCCGCTGCGATGTCCTCGGTGAAGCTCAGCCGCCCGACCTGGTCGTTCACCACGGACGGCTCAATGCCGCGTCCTGCGAGCGAGGCCATGGTCCGGACGAAGTTGTTGCCCTCCCCGATCACCCAGCTGGTGCGCACGATGTAGTGGCGCGGCACCACGCTGACCACGGCGTCCCCGGCGGCTTTGGTCTGCCCGTAAACCCCGAGCGGTGAGAGCTGCTCATCCTCGCCGTGGGATTCCCGGGTGCCGTCGAAGACGTAGTCCGAGGAGACATGCACCAGGGTCAGGTCATGGTCGACGGCGGCCCGGGCGAGGCGGGCGACGGCGGTGACGTTGACCGCCCACGCGGCGCTGCGTCCCTCGGGGGTTTCGGCGGTGTCGACGGCGGTGTAGGCGGCCGCGTTGATGATGGTCGAGTAGTTCTTCCAGTTCCGCGCGGTGAAGGCCGCCTCGCTGCCGAGGTCGAACTGTGCGCGCCCGGCGAATTCAACGTCCGCGTCGCCCGCGTACAGTTCCCGCAGCGCCTTGCCGAGCTGGCCGTCCGCGCCGACCACCAGTATTTTCTTCCCCGGCATCGGCACCACGTCCGCGAGGCGCGGGTGTGCCTTGTCCTTGTCGGAGAGTTCGGCCTGCTCCAGCGGGATGGGCCAGGTGATCGCGGCGGTCTCGTCGGCCAGGTTCAGGAAGGTGTACCGGCCCTGCGCGTCCGCGGACCAGTGGTCGTTGACGAGGTAGGTGTAGGCGGTGTTGTCCTCCAGGGTCTGGAACGCGTTGCCCACCCCCCGGGGGATGAAGATGGCCTGGCTGGGGTCCAGTTCCGCGGTGAACACCGCGCCGAAGGACGGCCCCTCGCGCAGGTCCACCCAGGCACCGAAAATCCGTCCGGTGGCCACCGAGATGAACTTGTCCCACGGCTCGGCGTGGATGCCCCGGGTGGTTCCGGCCGACACGTTAAACGAGATGTTGTTCTGCACCGGCCGGAACC
>Ga0247818_10002970_pt1 | contig 10946 bp, 10 predicted proteins | sample 13C_Glucose_Day1_FD_192424 | JGI IMG/M metagenome (GOLD analysis project Ga0247818, IMG submission 192424) | Soil microbial communities from agricultural site in Penn Yan, New York, United States - 13C_Glucose_Day1 | ecosystem: Environmental > Terrestrial > Soil > Agricultural land | place...
ACATCGTCTACACCGGGCTCGGAGCGTTGAACTGGCTGCCGGACGTGGGGCGTTGGGCGGAGACAGCCGCCTCCCTCGTCGCCCCCGGCGGATTCCTCTACCTCGCGGAGTTCCACCCGCTGACCGACTGCATGGACGACGCGAACGGCTCCACGGTCACGTACGACTACTTCAGCCGTGACGCCTGGGTGCAGGAGTCGCCGGGCACCTACGCCGACCTCGACGCCGTCACCGTCCACAACGGCAGCGTCGAGTGGCAGCATCCGGTGGGCGAGGTGGTCTCGGCACTCGCGGCGGCGGGACTGCGGATCGAGTTCCTCCACGAGCACGACGCCTCGCTCTTCCCGCGGTACCCGGTGCTGGAGCGGCATCCGGACGGGTACTACCGCTTCCCCGCGGGCCGCCCGCGCATCCCGATGATGTACTCGATCAAGGCATCGCGGCCGGTCAGCGGCTGACCGGAATCGTCCGCCGCACGATTGTCAGTGGGGCCGGTCACACTCGGGTCATGACTGAGACGACCGGCGAGGGCGGTACGGCGTGGGGATCCAGGGCGGCACGGGCGACGGTGGAGGCCTACTGGGCCGCGGCGAACGCCCGCGACTGGGGCGCCTTCGCCGCCACGCTCACCGACGACGTGGTGTACGACCTGCCGCAGAGCCGTGAGCGCGTCATCGGCAAGGAGCGGTACGTCAGGTTCAGCCGCGCGGGTTCGGAAGACCGGCACGTCCGGATCGAGCGGATCGTCGCGGACGGAGAGGGCGGAGGAGCCGCCGCCCGGACCACGGTCCTGGCCGGCCCGCAGGAGCTGTCCGCGGTGCACTTCTTCAGGTTCGACGCGGGAGGGCGGATCACCGGAGTGACGGACGTCTGGCCGGAGCGCTACGAACCCCCGGCGGACCGGGAGCATCTGACCGAGCGGTACTGACCGACAACACGGACCGGAGCCCACGATCCGGTGGCTCACGGCCGTCCCGCGCTCCGAGGCGCTCGCGGAACGTCGAACGGGTGCGCGGCGGTATCCCGGGCGAACCCGGGATACCGCCGCGTCCCTCGAGCGGTCTGCTCTACGCGCGTTACACCGCAGAGCGGAAAGCGGGCAGATAGCCGTTCGACTGCCCGATCGCCTTCGGGTGGTAGGAGTTGGTGATCGGGATGGACACGCTGTGGATCCACGCGTCACCCGAGCAGAGCTCGTGCCCGGTGAACTCGTCCACCACGCTGGAGAAGGTGAACCCCGCATTGGCCGCCCGCTTGGCGAGCACCCCGTTCAGCACGTCCGACGCGTTGTTGATCGCCCCCCGCTCGGTCTCGGTGAGTCCGGCGATGCACGTACCCGCCAGCTTGTAGAACTTCGGGTAGCCCAGGACCACCACATGGGCCTGCGAGGCACGTGAGCGGATCCCCGAGTAGAGGGAGTCGAGGCGGCCCGGCAGCGTGCTCTGCATCTGCGAGACCGCCGTGTTCACCCGGCTCACGCAGGTGGCCTCGCTCTGCAGGACGCACGTCTGCATGACGTCCGCGAAGCCGACGTCGTTGCCGCCCGCCGTCACGCTGACGAGGGTGGTCGACGAACTGAGCGCGCTCAGCTGGCCGCTGGACACCGAGCTCGTCGTCGCCCCGGAGCAGGCGACGAACTTGAACGAGGACGGCGCGTTCGCGTTGCTCCAGAGGTAGGGATAGGCGTTGGTGCTGCGCTTGCAGTCACCGCTCTCGGATGTGTAGCTCCCGGCGCCGACTCCGGAGGAGTAGGAGTCACCGAGAGCGACGTAGTTGGCGCCCGCGGCGGATGCGGGCTGCGCGAGGCCGAGGGCGGCCACGGCAGTGATCGCCAGGGTGCAGAGGGATGCCCGGAACGTTCGTACTGACATGGCTGCCAGCCCTTCGAAATGTGGGGGACGAGTGGGGAGTTCGTGGGGCGAGCACGTTTGTAGCAGCTTCCGGTACTCGGCGGTAATGCCCCCGGGGAAAGTCGTCTGATATGCCCGAAGGATCGTTCGGTAGTCCATGCTCCGCGCGTAGATAAACCTGCAACGGGCCCTCGAAATAGTGAAGTTACGGAGCCGTCCGACACCCTGGGTGACGCCCCCGGGCCACCTCCGGCAGGTGCCTCCCGCTCGAACACGGCCGCCCCCAGCCCTCTCCCGGGCGCTCCCGCACGGCACACGGGCCCAGCACATGGGACGGCACACGGGCCCAGCACATGGGACGGCACACGGGCACGGCACACGGAAGAGGCCGCCAGGAATCCTGGCGGCCTCGTCCGTGTGCGTGTCGGTCAGGCTAGAGCGTGCGCTCCAGCCGGTCGGCCATCAGCCTGCTGAAGCGTGAGGGGTCGCTCAGCTCGCCGCCGTCGGAGAGGAGGGCCAGCCCGTGGACGAGCTCGGCCGTCTCGGCCAGCTCGGCGGTGGCATCCTGCTCGCCGGCGGCCGCATGCGCCTTCCGCAGGCCGCTGATCAGCGCGTGCGAGGGGTTGAGTTCGAGGATGCGCTTGACGTGCGGCACCTCCTGGCCCATCGCGCGGTACATGTTCTCCAGCGCGGGCGTGACGTCGTGCGTGTCGGACACGATGCAGGCCGGTGAGACGGTCAGCCGCGAGGAGAGCCGCACCTCCTTCACGTGCTCACCGAGCTGCTCCGTCATCCAGGTCAGCAGGCCGGCGTACTCCTGCTGCTGCTTCTCACGCTCGGCCTCGACCTCCTTCTTCTCCTCGTCGGTGTCCAGGTCGACCTCGCCCTTGGCGATGGACTGCAGCTGCTTGCCGTCGAACTCCGGCACGGACTGGACCCAGACCTCGTCGACGGGGTCGGTCAGCAGCAGGACCTCGAAGCCCTTGGCCCGGAACGCCTCCATGTGGGGCGAGCTCTCCATGGCGGCACGCGATTCGCCCGTCATGTAGAAAATCTGCTCCTGCCCCTCCTTCATCCGCTCCACGTACGAGCGCAGGGTGGTCAGTCCCTCCTCGTCCTGGGTCGAGGCGAACGAGCAGATCTCCAGGATCGCGTCACGGTTCTCGAAGTCCTGGAGCAGTCCTTCCTTGAGGACGCGTCCGAATTCCTTCCAGAACGTCCCGTACTTCTCCGCGTCGGAGGACCTCATGTCCTTCACCGTCGAAAGGACCTTCTTGACCAGACGGCGGCGCATCATCTCGATCTGGCGGTCCTGCTGCAGGATTTCGCGCGACACGTTGAGCGAAAGGTCCTGCGCGTCCACTACGCCCTTCACGAAGCGCAGATATGTCGGCATGAGCGCTTCGCAGTCGTCCATGATGAATACGCGCTTCACGTAGAGCTGAACACCGCGCTTGTGGTCCTGCATGAAGAGGTCCTGCGGCGCGTGCGACGGCAGGAAGAGCAGGGCCTGGTATTCGAAGGTGCCCTCCGCCTGCATGCGGATGGTCTCGAGCGGCTCGGTCCAGTCGTGGCTGATGTGCTTGTAGAGCTCGCTGTACTCCTCGGGCGTGACGGAGTCCTTCGACCGGGCCCACAGCGCCTTCATCGAGTTGACCGTCTCGGTCCCGGGGTCGGCGCCCTCCTCGCTCGTCGTCGCGGCCATGCGGATGGGCCAGGTGATGAAGTCCGAGTAACGCTTGACGATCTCCCTGAGCTTCCAGGGCGAGGTGTAGTCGAAGAGCTTGTCCTCGGTGTCCTCCGGCTTGAGCCGCAGGGTGACCGACGTGCCCTGCGGGGCGTCGTCGACGGTCTCGACGGTGTAGGTGCCCTCGCCGTCGGACTGCCAGCGCGTCCCCGTCTCCTCGCCCGCGCGCCGCGTCAGCAGAGTGACCTCGTCGGCGACCATGAAGCTCGAATAGAACCCGACACCGAACTGGCCGATGAGCTCCTCCGAGGCCGCCGAGTCCTTGGCCTCCCGCAATTCCTGGACGAACTTCGCCGTACCGGAATGCGCGATGGTACCGATCAGCTCCACGACCTCGTCGTGTGTCATTCCGATGCCGTTGTCGCGCACGGTCAGAGTGCGCGTCTCCTGGTCGGCCTCGATCGCGATGTGCAGGTCGGACGAGTCCACGTCCAGCCGGTCGTCTCGGAGCGTTTCGAGCCGCAGTTTGTCCAGTGCGTCCGAAGAATTGGAAATGAGCTCGCGCAGGAACACATCCTTGTTCGAGTAGATCGAATGGATCATCATCTGCAGGAGCTGACGCGCTTCTACCTGGAACTCGAATGTCTCGGCCGGCATAGGTACGGATTCCCTTTCCTGGGGTGGGTCGTCTGAGCCGGTACATATCGTAACCAGGCCCCGTGCCGCCCATGTGCCCTTCCGTCCGGGCCCGTTGGCCGTACGCCCGGCCCCGGAGCAGGGGCCGGCCGCCCCCTCCGGCCGCCTCCTCCGACGGGCGCCGGCCGCGCGGCCGGGCAGACTGGGGCACATGCGCGAGACACGAGCGGCTGCGGCTACCACGAACGATGCCGGACCACCGGTGATCACGGGCAGGGAGCCCGGCAGCTTCGCCCGGGGTGTGCTGGCCGAGCGCCATCCCGCACTGATCGAGCAGGTGCGCGAAGCCTTCCCGTACGGTCCCCGTCAGCTGAGGGCGCTGGACGCCCTGCTGCACGAGATCGTCCACGGCGTCGTGGAGCCGCTCGACCCCACGAGCCCGGACAGTGAGCTCTGGGCGGCGCGCGGCCGGGAGTACGTCGGACGGCCGTGGTTCGAGGCCCCGTTCCTCTGGTCCGAGAGCTACTTCTACCGCAGACTCCTGGGCGCCGTCGGGTACTTCGACGAGGGGGCCTGGCAGGGCGTCGACCCGTTCGGTCCTTTCAAGCGGGCCGAACTCGTGGGCGGCACGGTGGACGAGGAGCTCCGCTCGCTCGACGATCTCGCCGGAGCCCCCGCGCACGAGCGCGCGACGGCCCTCCTCCTCGCCTCGCTCTGGGGCAATCGCGCCGATCTCGGCTTCCGCGGCCCGGCGGGCGAGGCCGCTCCGGGCGAGGCCGATCCCCGTCTGGTCGCCGACGACAGCGCGATCCTGTGGTCGCTGCTGCCGCCCGGAGCGCCGGCGACCGTCGCCGTCGTCGCCGACAACACCGGACGCGAGCTGATCCCCGACCTGGTCCTCGTCGACCATCTGCTGGAGCACGGCCACGCGCAGCGGGTCGTGCTGTACGTCAAGCCCAGCCCTTACTACGTCTCCGACGCGATGACCGCCGACGTCGTCGACTGCCTGCGGCGGCTGTCCGGCGCTCCGGGGGAGGCGGGCCGGATCGGCGGGCGGATCCACCGGTGCATGGGTGCGGGCCGCGTCGAGGTGCGTACCCACGCGTTCTTCTGCGCCCCGTACCCGTACGAGCGGATGCCCGCGGACCTGCGCGCCGAGTTCTCCGCCGCGACGCTGACGGTCCTGAAGGGCGACCTCAACTACCGTCGGCTGGTGGGTGACCGGCTCTGGCCCGCGACGACGCCGTTCGCCGAACTCACCTCGTACTTCCCGGGGGCCGTCGCCGCGCTGCGCACGCTGAAGTCCGACGTCGCCGCCGGCCTGGATCCGCGGACCCTGGAGCGCCTGGAGCGGTCCGGGCGCGCCTGGCGCACCAGTGGCACGCACGCCCTGATCCAGGTGCGCGCGCGGTCCGCCGGGCCGGAGCTCAGCGTGCCACCCCGTGCCGGGTGACGAGGTCGTGCCAGCCCTGCTCCAGCCGTTCGACGGGCATGCCGCGTTCGCAGGTCAGGTGGTGGACGAGGGTGGCGTCGATGGAACCGAGAAGGGTGTGCGCGATCAGCTCGCGCTCGCCCTCCACGTGCGCCTCGCGCAGCAGCATGGCGACATGGCTGAGCCGCAGGCGGTACGCGGGCACGGTGTAGCCCCGGAGGGGGTCGGTGCGGGAGGCCAGGATCAGCTCGTGGTGATCGAGTTCGTGGCGCATCACCGCCGGCCCGAAGGCGTGCAGCCGCTCCGCGGCGGCGGCGCCGGGGCCCACCGGGGGTGGTCCGGAGAGGAAGGCGGCCTGCAGGAGTGTTTCGCGGTGGTCCAGGAGCGCGATGAGCAGGCCGGTGCGGTCCTTGAAGCGCCGGAAGACGGTGCCCTTGCCCACCCCTGCGGCGGCGGCCACCGATTCCATGGTGAGCTTCGCCGCTCCGCAGTGGGCCAGGAGGCGGGACGCCGCGTCGAGCAGGAGCGCACGGTTGCGTGCCGCGTCCGCCCGCAGCTGCTCGGGTTCGCCGACGGCGGCGAGCGGGAGGTTCGCCCGCACCTCACCGATGTCGGGCGGCCCAGGCAGCGGGGGAAGGGGAGCGGTCATGGCTTCAGGGTAACGCTGGAACAGCAGAAGTGGACCAGGGTCCGTTTAGGTGGTACAACATTAAACGGACCCTGGTCCGCTTACTTCTGCAGTCTCCGTCTCCCGGGAGCTAACCCCATGTCTGTACGCATCCTCGCCCTCGTCGGCAGCCTCCGCGCCGGCTCGCACAACCGTCAGCTCGCCGAGGCGGCCGTCAAGCACGCGCCCGAGGGTGCCGAGGTCGAGCTGTACGAAGGCCTGGCCGAGATCCCCTTCTACAACGAGGACGTCGACGTCGAGGGCGGCGTGCCCGCCGCCGCCGCGCAGCTGCGTGAGGCGGCCGGCCGCGCCGACGCCTTCCTGCTGTTCTCGCCGGAGTACAACGGCACCATGCCCGCCGTCCTGAAGAACGCCATCGACTGGCTGTCGCGTCCGTACGGCGCCGGTGCCCTGACCGGCAAGCCGGTCGCGGTCGTCGGTACCGCCTTCGGTCAGTTCGGTGGCGTGTGGGCGCAGGACGAGGTCCGCAAGGCGGCCGGTATCGCCGGCGGTGCGGTCCTGGCCGACGCCAAGCTCTCCATCCCCGGCTCCGTGACCCGCTTCGCGGAGACCCACCCGGCCGACGACGCCGAGGTCGTCACCTCTCTGGCCGAGGTCCTGCGCCAGGTCACCGACGGTGTCGGCGCGGCAGCCGCCTGACGCACCTGAGGTGGCGGCGCGCCGAATGCGCCGCGCGCCGCCGTCCCGGTACACCCCCGCATGTGTGGGCCCGGTTCGCTTCCTTCGAAGGAGGCGAACCGGGCCCACACGTCGTTCTGCCTCCCGTCACCGCAGCGGTCGGACCATGCTCACAGCAATATGGCAAACAGAATCGTTGACAATCCTGTCGGCAGAGATTTAGGTTCGACAGGCACTCACTCAGGGGGCAACGATGCCGAAGCAAGCCGGTCCGATCACCGGGGAGCAGGCCAAGCAGCTGGCCCTGGCGCACCTGCGGCAGGCGATCCTGTGCGGCGAGACGGCACCGGCTCAGCGGCTGGTGGAGAACGAACTCGCCGAGCAGTTCGGTGTGACGCGGGCCGGTGTCAGGGCGGCGCTCATCGAGCTGGAGGCGGAGGGACTGGTCGAGCGGATCCGTAACCGCGGATCCCGCGTGCGCGTGGTGACTGTCGAGGAGGCCGTCGTCATCACCGAGTGCCGGATGGCTCTGGAAGGGCTCTGCGCGGCCAAGGCGGCCGTCGCGGCGGACGACGAGCAGCTGGACGGACTCGCCGTGCTCGGTGCGGAGATGGCCAAGGCCGTCGCCGGCGGTGACCCCATGCTCTACTCCGAGCTGAACCACGAACTGCACACCCTGGTGCGGGAGTTCTCCGGTCAGCAGACGGCCGTGTCGCTCCTGGAGCGGCTCAACGGCCAGCTGGTGCGTCACAGGTTCCAGCTCGCTCTGCGGCCCGGGCGCCCCCAGCAGTCCCTGAGTGAACACCTGGCCATGATCGACGCGATCAGGGCCAGGGATCCGCAGGCGGCCCAGGCGGCCGTCCGCTCCCACCTCGCGAGCGTGATCGACGCGCTGCGCGCCTGAGGCGCGGCGCTGATCGGCGCATGCGCGCACGGCGCGCCGCCTCGGTGGGTCAGTCCCGTCCAGCAAGGAGAGTTCAGCCATGACAACCGAGACGGCTCGGACCGTGGGGGAGCCGGCATGAGCGGCGTCATCGTCACCGGCCCGCCGAAGGCGGACGCGCGCGACATCGAGGCCGTCGCCGGATACGGCGTGGCCACCGTGAGCGAGGCGATGGGCCGGTCCGGCCTCGTCGGGCCCGAACTGCGCCCCGTCCAGGAGGGCGTCAGGATCGCGGGCAGCGCCGTCACGGTGCTCAGCTGGCCCGGGGACAACCTCATGATCCATGCGGCGGTGGAACAGTGCGGAGAGGGCGACGTGCTCGTCGTCACCACCACGTCTCCGTCCACCGACGGGATGTTCGGCGAACTGTTCGCCACCGCGCTCAAAAGGCGCGGGGTGCGCGGACTCGTGATCGACGCGGGCATCCGCGACACCCAGGAACTCCGCGAGATGGGCTTCCCCGCCTGGGCGAAAGCCGTGTCCGCCCAGGGCACCGTGAAGGCCACCGGGGGGTCCGTCAACGTCCCGGTCGTGGTCGGGGGCCGGTCCGTCCGGCCGGGTGACGTCATCCTGGCCGACGACGACGGCGTGGTGGTCGTCCCCCGTGAACGGGTGCGCGAGATCGCCGAGGCGTCGAAGGCGCGGGAGGCCAAGGAGGCCGCGGCGCGCGCCGCCTTCCAGGACGGTCAGCTCGGCCTGGACCGCTACGGACTGCGCGAGAAACTCGACGCCCTGGGCGTGCGGTACACCTCGTACGAGGAGTACGCCGGGGAGGCGGGCGCATGACCGGGGAGACGTCCGGGGTCCGCTGCCTCCTGATGCGAGGAGGAACGTCCAAGGGCGCCTACTTCCTCGCCGGCGACCTGCCCCGGGACACCGCGGCCCGTGACGATCTGCTGCTGCGGATCATGGGCAGCCCCGACCCGCGCCAGATCGACGGTCTGGGCGGATCGCACCCGCTCACCAGCAAGGTCGCCGTGGTCTCCGCGTCGGAGCACCCTGACGCCGACGTGGACTACCTCTTCCTCCAGGTCTCCGTCGACGCGCCCGAGGTGTCCGACCGCCAGAACTGCGGGAACCTCCTCGCCGGGATCGGCCCCTTCGCGGTGGAACGCGGCCTGGTCGCCGCGGAAGCGGCGGAGACTTCCGTACGCATCCGGATGGTCAACACCGGCGACCTCGCCACCGCGACGTTCCCCACCCCGGGCGGCCGCGTCGACTACACGGGGGCCGCGCGGATCTCCGGAGTGCCCGGCACCGCCGCTCCGGTGCTGATCGAGTTCGCGCGGGGCGCCGCCCCCCTGCTGCCGACGGGGTGCGTCCGCGACGTCATCGCCGGTACACCGGTGACCTGCGTCGACAACGGGATGCCCACCGTGCTCATCCCCGCGCAGGCCCTGGGCATCACGGGCCGGGAGAGTCCCGAGGAGCTGGAGGGCGACGCCACCCTGCGCGAACGCGTCGAGCGGATACGCCTCGAAGCGGGGCCCCTCATGGGCCTGGGCGACGTACGCGACACGACCGTGCCCAAGCTCAGCCTGCTGGCCCCGCCCGCCCATGACGGCGCCGTGGCGACCCGCACCTTCATCCCGCACCGCTGTCACACCTCCATCGGCGTCCTCGGCGCCGCGGGTGTGGCGGCCGGACTGCGCATCGCCGGCAGCGTCGCACAGGACATCGCCCGGCTTCCCCCGCACGGTGACCGGCTCCGCGTCGAGCACCCCACCGGGTTCCTCGACATCGAGGCCACCGTGGGGGCCGGCGCCGACGGAACCCCCACGGCCGAGCGCACTGCGGTGGTGCGTACGGCACGAAAGATCTTCGACGGCACGGTCTTCCCCCGGTCCGCGCAGACACCCCCGCCTTCCGAACTCTCCCCGCAAGGAGCCGCAGATGACTCCCCCTCTCGGTGACATCGCCCACGTCGGACTGCTCACCCCCGACCTCGACGGCAGCGTCCGGTAGGTACCTGCCCGAGTCGCTGACCTTCCTCCAGGCCAAGGGGCGTACGGAGGAAGCCCTGGCGCTCGCCGACCGCTACGGCGTCGAGGCGCCAGCCCCCGCTCTCCCCGCGAAGCGCCCGGCCGCCACCGACCGCTGGAGCGCCCTCGCCGCCCTCTTCCGCGGAGGCCTGTGGGTGCAGACCCTGTTCTTCTGGCTCGCGTCCTTCGGTGGACTCCTCCTGGTCTACGGCGTCTCCCAGTGGCTGCCCTCGATGATGCGCGCCGCGGGCTACGACCTGGGCTCCTCGCTCGGCTTCGTCATCGTCATCAACCTCGGCGGCATCGTCGGCATGCTCATCGGCGGCAGGCTCACCGACCGGTTCGGCGGCTCGCTCATCGGCGCGATCTGGTTCGGCGCCACCGCGATCGGCGTCTACCTGCTCAGCGTCCACATGCCGCTGGCCCTCACCTACGCCGTCGTCTTCCTGACCGGCCTGTTCCTCTTCAGCGCCCAGGCCATGATCTACGCCACCGTCGCCGCCCGCTCCGACGACGGCAACCGCGCCACCGCGGTCGGCTGGACCTCCGGCATGGGCCGCTTCGGCGCGGTCTTCGGCCCCTGGCTCGGCGGCCAGCTGCTCGCCACCGGCTCGACGACCTCGGGCTTCACGGTCTTCGCCTCCGCGGGCGTCTTCTCGCTGATCTTCATAGCCCTGACCGGCCTGCCGTCCCTGAAGCGCACCCCCGGCACGGACGCCGCCCGCCCGGCCTCCGCCGCGGGCTGACACGCGCGCCGGACCCACGCGAACGCTCGACGGCGCCGGGCGGGTACGGAACCCGGTACCCGCCCGGCGCCGTCGTCGCCCTGGTACGCCTCACGCACGAGCCCGTTTCGGAGCTCTCCCGGACGGTCCTCGCAACAGAGGAAGGGCACGACCCGCTCTGCTGGGGGAGGCCCCGGGCAAGCTCTTCTCCCAGATTTCCCGAACGAGCTCCGAAAACACAGGAAGGGCCTGGCCCGCTTTCGCGAACCAGGCCCTTGACCTGCTATTTCAGCTGTCGGGGTGGCGGGATTTGAACCCACGACCTCTTCGTCCCGAACGAAGCGCGCTGCCAAGCTGCGCTACACCCCGATGTCCACCGATTGTC
>Ga0247818_10002971_pt1 | contig 10946 bp, 9 predicted proteins | sample 13C_Glucose_Day1_FD_192424 | JGI IMG/M metagenome (GOLD analysis project Ga0247818, IMG submission 192424) | Soil microbial communities from agricultural site in Penn Yan, New York, United States - 13C_Glucose_Day1 | ecosystem: Environmental > Terrestrial > Soil > Agricultural land | place: USA...
CAGCGTCAGTCGTGCTCCCCGGTCAGCCGACGATCGCAACGGCGACCGCGGCCCGGTCCGGCAACAACGAGCGGGTGACGGTGACGTGGGGTGACGTCGCCAACGAGACGAGCTACGTCGTCCAGTGGAGCACGTCGAGCACCTTCGCGACGGTCGCCGGCCAGTCCGGCGCGCTGGCGGCGAACTCGACGACCTTCACGACGGGCAACATCGCCCGGCAGTCCTGGTTCTTCCGGGTCCGTGCGGTGAACGTCGTCGGGACGGCGACCTCGGCAACGGTCACGGTGGCGCCGGCGCCGTGACGAGCGCCCCGACGGGGCGGCAACACGGGCGGTGGGGGTTCGCAGGTGCGGGCCCCCACCGTCCGTGTGCCTGCCGGCCGCCGCGCGCTCCGGGGCTCACCGTCCCCGGGCGTGCGCGGCGTGCTGGATGCACGTGCGTGCGGTCGGGCGGGCCTCGAGCCGCTCGGCCGGGATCGTGGCACCACAGGCCTCGCACCGTCCGTACGTCCCGGCGTCGACGCGTGCCAGAGCGGCATCGATCTCGTCCAGGTGCACCTGCGCCTGGTCGACGAGCGCGCCGAGCTGCGACCGCTCGTAGGCGATGGTCACGCCCTCGGGATCGTGCTCATCGTCGGCGTTCGACCCCTCGGCTGCGTCGACGACGACGCCATAGCCGCGTCGCAGTGCCTCGAGGCGCTCGACCGTCGTCGTCCGGTCGTCCTCGAGCCTCTCGCGGGCGCCGCCTCCCTCGTCCATGCCGCCATTGTCAGGTCGCGGGGCCTTTGTCTTGCCACTTCCGACGGAACTGCCCTCGCGGCCTGCCGACGTGCGTCACCGTGATGGGAGTCAGGGGTAGCCATCGGCTTCCAGGGCATCGACGCTCGTGAGGAGGTCGTCATGTCACGGACCCGGCCCGGCGGGGTGCCGGCGGGCCTCGCGTGGGTGGTGGGCCTCGCCGCGTTCGGGTGGGTCGGTCTCGGCCTGACAGGAGCACCCGACCCGCCGGACGCTGTCCTCCCTGCAGCGGTCGCCGACGTGTCCACAGCGCCCAAGGTGTTCGGTACGGCGGATGGCGGGTGGTTCCACGAGCCGATGACCTTCTCGTGGACCGCTCATGAGGACGACAGTGGAATCGCCTCGTGCTACGACGAATTCGTCAAGAAGGTCAACACCTCCTGGACCCCGGCGCTCCACATCACCTGTGTGGACCACGTCATCTCCGCCGGGCCACGTCCCGGGCTCTTCCGCCGCTACGACGGGACCGCGCCGACGCTCGACCCGGTCGCGGTGCCCGGTGTCGTGGTGCGCGGCGGGGTCGTGACGGTGCGGCCACGAGGGACCGACGGGTTGTCGGGGATCGACAGCCAGGGCTGCAACGGCGGCCGGGCTCCCGCCACTCGCGACGTCGGCCTGCACTCCGTCGGCTGCTTTGCTCGCGACCGTGCCGGCAACGAGGCCACGGCCTCCGTCTCCTACCTCGTCGTGGCCGGGATGCCCCGGCGGCCCTGACGGGGCACCGACCGGCGCCTCTCGTCGACCCGTCGCCCTCCGACATGATGGGCGCATGAGCGACCCCACTGGAGTGGTCTTCCCCCTCGACCCGACGTCCGGACGCCGCAGCACGACCGCCACCGGCCGCGCCGTCGTGGCCGACGCCCTGCGCGGGGTCGACCCCGTCGGGGCGGCCTCGGCCGAGCGGGAGACGAACTGGCGCCAGGGCTACCTCCCGCACTTCCGCCGCCTGGTCGAGGCCGGGCTCACCTCGACCGACGCGGCCCGCACCATCGCGACGGACGGCCTCGCCTCGCTCCACGGCCGCCTGCGGTGGGCCGGACCTGACGGGGACCATCCGCTCGTCGATGCCTTCGCCGAGGTGCGCCGTGCCCCCGCTCTCGGGTCCGAGACGGTGCGCGGCGAGGGAGCCCCCGACCGCACCCTCTCCGTCCCGTATGCCGGTGAGCGACTCTCGGGGGACGGCCTCCGTCGCCGCCTCGAGCGTTGGGTCGAGGCCGGCACCATCGAGCCGACCTGCGCCGAGGCCGTCGGGCTCGTCATCGACAACCCGGACTGGCTCGACCTGTCGGACCGCACCGTCGTCGTGCTCGGTGCCGCGGCCGAGATGGGACCGCTCCGCTCGCTCCTCCGCTGGGGAGCCGACGTCGCAGCCGTCGACCTCCCGCGAAAGGACTTGTGGGACAGGCTGATCGGCGACACGCGTCGCCTTGCCGGCTCGATCACGATCCCGGTGCTCGAGGGCTCCGGGCCACTCACCCAGCGTGCCGGCGGCGACCTCGTCCACGACCTGTCCGCCGTCACCCGCTGGGTCGCGGAGCTCGCCGGACCGCTCGTCATCGGCAACTACGTCTACGCCGACGGGGAGACCAACGTGCGCGTCTCGATGGCGGTCGACGCCCTGACGGAGCACGTGGTCGACGAGAGGGGTCGTGGCGACGTGGCCCTGGCGTTCCTCGCCACCCCGACCGACGTCTTCGCGGTGCCCGGTGCCGCCGTCGAGCGTTCCGTCGACAGCTACGCACGACGGCGCACCTCGAAGGTCCTGCGGGTCCCGCTCCGGACCCTCAGCGGGGGCCGACTGCTGCGACGCAACTACGTGCCGGGCCAGGACCCGGGCATCAACGACAGCGTGGTGGTCCAGCAGGGGCCCAACTACCTGCTGGCCAAGCGGCTCCAACGGTGGAGGGCGACGGCATACCGGGGCGACGGTGGGGTCGTGTCGTTCAAGGTGGCGCCCCCGACGCGTACTCGCTCCGTCGTCAAGAACCGCGCTCTGGCGGCCGCCTACGCGGGCGCGCACCGCTTCGGCATCGAGGTCTTCGAGCCCGGGACGGCGAACACCCTGATGGCCGCACTGCTCGTCCACGACCTGCGCACCGGGTCCCCGGCGCGTCCGGCGCCGTGGCAGGACGAGGCGCATGCGGCGGCCCACGGGGGCCTGTGGACCGCGGCCTACGACCCGCGCAGCGCGCTCGGTCTGGCTGCCCTCCTCGGTCTCGCGTCGGCCCGCTGACGGGCCGGGACCGAGGCGCCCGCACGCGGGCACCGGCTGAGGGACTTGTCTCAGTCTGAGCCGGGGGTTGGCGTCAGCAGGCTCCAGGCTCGATGCTGTCTCCCATGGAAGAGCGGGTGGCGCAGGCGCCACGGGTGGGCGACCGGTCGCCGGAGCGCGGCCTCGGCGGCACGATCAGTGCGCCCCGCACCCTGGTGCCGGCCCTGCTGGCCGCGATCGCCTACGTCGACCCGGGCAACTTCGGCGTCAACATCACCTCCGGCGCCGAGCACGGCTACTCGCTCGTGTGGGTCGTCGTCTTCGCGAGCTGCTCGGCGATGGTCATCCAGTACATCGCGGCCAAGCTCGGCATGGTCACGGGCAAGAGCCTCGCGGAGCACAGCGCCGAGCGCTTCCCCGGCGTCGGACGGCTGCTGCTCTGGGCCCAGGCCGAGCTCGTCGTCATCATGACCGACCTCGCCGAGATCGTCGGTGGCGCCATCGCGCTCAAGCTGCTCTTCGGGATGCCGCTCATGGCCGGCGCTGTCTGCGTGACCCTCTTCAGCCTCGTCGTGCTCGCCCTCAAGGTGCGTGGCCGCAGCCACTTCGACTCCGTCGTGCTCGTCCTGCTCGTCGTGATCATCGGCTCGCTGGTGTGGCAGGTGTTCGTCGGCGACGTCGACCGGGTCGCGCTGCTCCGCTCGATCGTGCCGAGCCCCCTCGACTCGTCCGCGGCGCTCCTCGCCGTCGGCATCGTCGGCGCGACCGTCATGCCGCACGCGCTGCACTTCCACTCCGCAGCCTCCCGTGGCCACGACGACGGCACCGTCGAGGTGAGCCAGGCGGAGCGGATGCGAACCGGCCGCAGGACCGTGCGCAGCGTCGTCATCGCCATGACCGTCGCAGGGGTGGCCAACGTCAGCCTCGTCGTCTTCTCCGCCGCGCTGCCGACCGAGGCCGGCGCGAGCATCGAGACGGCGTATGCCGCCCTGGGGGCTCACGCGGGCCAGATCGCTGCGACGATGCTGGCCGTCGCGCTCCTCGCGACGGGCCTCGCCTCGACCCTCGTCGGGGTGCAGACCGGTGACGTCGTCATGCAGGGCTTCGGGCGGCGGCCCATAGCCCCGCTCCTGCGCCGGATGGTCGCGGTCGTCCCCGCCCTCGTCATCCTCGGGATCGGCGTCGAGCCGACCAACGCGCTGGTCTGGAGCCAGGTCGTGCTCTCGTTCGCGCTCCCCGGGACGTTGGTGCCGCTGTTGCTCTTCACCCGTGACCGCCAGGTCATGGGCGCCCTGGTCAACCACCGCCTGACCACGGCCGTGGCCACCCTCATCACGGCGGTCATCGTCGGCCTGTGCGGCTACCTCGTCCTCACCGGACTCTGACGGCCCCGCCCGCCGGGAACGCGCCGTCGCAGCACGGCCACGCCCCGGAACGCGACGAGGGGTGGAGCCCGGTCACCGGACTCCACCCCTCGAGCGCTGTCGGGTTACATGGTTGCCTCAGCGGCCGGCGCGCCAGCCGTCGCGGACGCCCTTGGCGCCGCCCTTCGCCGCACGCACGGCGCGACGGAGCGTGGCCTTCGCCACGGCCTTGGCGTCCGGGCTCGCGGCAGGCGCGGAGACCGGGGCCGGGGCGGCGACCGGAGCCGCCGCGACAGGGGCCGGCTTGGCGGCGGGAGCCTTCACCTTCTGGCCCTCGTACGGGAAGGGCTGCCACACCGCATCGAGACCGGCGGTCGGGTCGTCCATGACCTCGGCGGGCAGGTCGCGGAGGGTGAGCCCCGCGTCCTTGGCCGCCTGCCGGGCCTCGTCGTCGTACGGGCGCTTGCGCCAGGCGTCGACGAGGTAGGTGCGGGTCTTCGTGTAGTCGGCGTAGCGCTTCGCGTGCTTGTCGTTCGCGCCGATGTGCGCGAAGAGCGCGATGCGGTCACCGTCGGCCTCGGTGACCTCCTCGGGCTTGAAGCGGTCGTGCTCGTTGGGCAGCGGGAACGGTGCCTCGGGGTCCTTGAGCAGCATCCCGTTGCCCGAGTGGGTGATCCGCATGCTCCACACGGCGAGGTCGCCGGGCCGCGTCTTGACGTAGAGGTTCTCGCCCTCGGTCGTGTTGCGGAGGTCGTGCGAGCCGATGCGGAGGTTCAGGCCGCCGGTGTGCTCCGAGTGGTCCTGGCAGTAGACGCCGAAGCGGAGCTGCGTGTAGCGGTCCGCCCAGTCCGGGGCGTCGGGGTCGACGCGGTCGGCGTTGTCCTTGTGCCAGCCCCTCTGGGTGCCGTTGATGGTGAAGGAGCTGTCACCGCTGTAGAAGAGGTCGTCCGTGCCGAGGAGCTTGCGCGCGACGGCGGCCATGCGCCCGTCGGTGATGACGCTGCGGAGGCGCGGGTTGGCGAGCAGGTCGCCGCCGTAGCCGCGTGAGGCGTAGGCCGCCTGGCGGAAGGCCTCGATCTCCTCGGGCGTGTAGACCCCCGGGAGGATCGCGTATCCGCGCTCCCAGAACTTGTCGACGTCGAGAGCGTCGACGGCCCTTTCGATGGCTGGTGCCGACATTGAGATGTCCTCCTGCATTCGGCGGCCGTGTGCCGCACTGCTGTTGATGACGTTGGAGGCTATCAGCGAAGCCCCCGGAGCAGGCTCGTCGGCCGTGCTGCCGAGACGCCGCCAAGGCGCCACCCGGACGCCACCAGGGCGCCACCCGGACGCCACCCGGGAGCTCGGACGGCCCGACGGGGAGCTGCTGGCGGTGTGGGAGAGTGACGCACGAACCGCTGCGACGTCGCACGAGGAAGGTGAGCATGTCGGCCCGTCTCGTCCCGCCGGGAGCCCGGGAGCTCCCCGCCCTGACCGCGCTGCGCCTCGAGGTGCGGGCCTTCCTCGCCGAGCAGGTCGTCGCCGGGGCGTTCGTCCCCCACGTCGACACCTGGCTGACGCGGTGGGACCGCGACTTCACCCGCGAGCTCGGCCGCCGCGGCTGGCTCGGCATGGTCGTCCCGACCGAGTACGGCGGCCAGGGCCGCACCTACCTCGAGCGCTTCGTCGTCACCGAGGAGCTGCTCGTCGTGGGCGCACCCGTGGCCGCGCACTGGATCGCGGAGCGGCAGATCGGGCCCTCGCTGCTGCGCTACGGCACGGAGGAGCAGAAGCAGGCGTTCCTGCCGGGCATCAGCCGCGGCGAGGTCGTCTTCGGCATCGGGATGAGCGAGCCCGACTCCGGGTCCGACCTCGCCAGCGTGCGCACCCGGGCCGAACGCGTCGACGGCGGCTGGCGCCTGACCGGCACGAAGGTGTGGACGAGCGGCGCACACGAGGCCGACGCGTTCTTCGCCCTGGCCCGCTCGGCCCCGCTCGACCCGCAGCACCGTCACGCCGGCCTCACCCAGTTCATCGTCGACCTCCGGGCCCCGGGCGTCACGATCCGGCCCATCATCTCGATGGGGGGCGACCACCACTTCAACGAGGTTCACCTGGACGGGGTCCTCATCCCCGACGACCGGGTCCTCGGCGCGGTGGGGGAGGGCTGGGCCCAGGTGACCTCGGAGCTGGCCTACGAGCGCAGCGGTCCCGAGCGCGTCCTGTCCACGTTCCAGCTGCTCGCCGCCGCGGCGCAGGCCATGGACGACGGTCGGCTCCCCCTCGACCCCGGTCTGGGCCGCCACGTCGCCCGGGTGGCCGCGCTCCACCACATGTCGTTCGCCGTGTCCGTCGCGCTCGAGGAGCACGACGACGCCGACACCGCGGCCGCCGTGGTCAAGGTCCTCGGCACCACCGAGGAGGGCGACATCGCCGACTACGTCGACACCCTGACCGCCACCGGGTGGGCACTCGACGAGGAGCTCGACACCCTCCTGCACGCAGCGATCCTGCAGCGGCCGGGCTTCACGCTGCGTGGCGGCACGAACGAGGTACTGCGAGGCGTCATCGCCCGCGGGCTGGGGCTGCGCTGATGAGTGGCCCGCAGGACGGCGGCCGCCTCGCGGCCCCGACGACGCCCGACCCCGACCTCGTCGACGTGCTGACCGACCTCTTCACCGACTACCGCGCGACCCGGGCGACGCCCACGGCCGACGTCGATCTCGACGATGGCCTCTGGCAGCGCCTCGAGGACCTCGGCATGACCCGCCTCACGGGGTCCGAGTCCGCGGGCGGCAGCGGCGGTGGCTGGGTCGACGCCGCCGCCCTGCTCGGGCTGGCTGCGGCTGCGGCGGCTCCCGTCCCCCTGGCCGAGCACGACGTCCTCGGGGGCTGGCTCCTCGAGGCCGCGGGCCTGCCCAACGACGGGGGTCTTCGCACCGTCTGCCGTCCCGACCCCTCGGGCGTCGCCCTCAACGTCACGTGGGCGCGTGACGCCAGCCACGTCGTGGCGCTGTGGGAGGACCGCGACCAGTGGCGCGTGGCCGACGTCCCGGCCGATCGCGTCGGCATCGAGGAGCGTCGCAACCTCGCGGGTGAACCCAGCGACACCGTCGAGTTCGACCTCGACGACCTCGAGGCTGGCACCCTCGTGGCGGGCGAGGTCGGCGAGCAGTTCCACCTGCGCGGTGCCCTGGCCCGCTCGGCCCAGGTCGTCGGTGCGATGGAGCGGATCGTCGAGATCGTGCTGGTGCACGTCCGCGAGCGTCACCAGTTCGGCCGGCCGATCGGCCGGTTCCAGGCGGTGCAGCACCTCGTGGCGGACATCGCCTCCGAGACGGCCCTGGCCCGCGCCGCCACCGACGCCGCGGTCGCGAGGGCCGCCGCGTCCGACTGGCGGGACCCGGGCATGCTCTTCGCCGTGGGCGTCGCGAAGTCGTGTGTCGGCCACGCCGCATCCGTCGTCGTGCGCGGCTCGCACCAGGTGCTCGGGGCCATCGGCACGACGCTCGAGCACGAGCTGCACACCCTGACGAGGCCGATCCTCGCCCGGCGCAGCGAGTACGGCTCGCTCCACGACTGGGACGAGACGCTGACGACCCTCGCCTCGTCCGCCGGCCGCGACCGCCTCTGGACCCTCATCACCACCGGCCGCGCCAAACCGTCCGGGAGTGGCGGGTTGACGTGAGACCTCGACGAAGGAGACTCGCCGCATGACCGAGATCCGCTACGACGTGACCGACGGCGTCGCGCTCATCACGCTCGACGCCCCGGACCGGCGCAACGCCCTCTCGGTCGAGATGGCGCGCGAGCTCGTCGACGCCGCGCGTACCGCCGAGTCCGACGCGACCGTCGGTGCCGTCGTGGTCACCGGCGGGCGGCACTTCTGCGCCGGCGCGGTGCGCAGCGTGCTCGCCGACACCGGCCGGGACCCGGTCGAGGACGAGGCGTACCGCAACCTCGAGACGGTCTACGCCGCCTTCACGACGATCGGGTCGATCGGCCTGCCGACCATCGCCGCAGTCCGGGGCGCCGCCGTCGGGGCAGGCCTCAACCTGGCACTCGCCACCGACCTTCGCGTCGTGTCGCGCACCGCCAGGCTGCTGCCGGGCTTCGCCCAGATCGGCATCCACCCGGGCGGCGGCCACTTCACGCTGATCAACCGGGTGGCCGGCCGTGAGGCCGCCGCCGCCCTCGGGCTCTTCGGCGACGAGGTCGACGGCGACCGCGCGGTCGCCCTGGGACTCGCGTGGGCGGCATACGACGACGCCGACGTCGAGAGCGAGGCGATGGCGCTCGCCGGACGTGTCGCCAAGGACCCGGCGCTCGCCCGCCGGATGGTCGCCAGCTTCCGCCGCGAGACGGTCCCGGGTGGGGTCCCGTGGGACGTCGCGGTCGAGCTCGAGCGCTCCCCGCAGATGTGGTCGCTGCGCCGCAAGCACGGGGCCTGAGTCCTGCCCCGTCCCCAGCCCGGCTTTCGGCACCACCGGGGCCGTGGTGCAAGGATGGGGAGGTTGGCCGTCCCCGACCCCGAGGAGCAGCTGTGCTGGCGTCCTACCGACCTCTCTTCGAGGTACCGGGGGCACGCGTCTTCATCACCGGCGGGCTGATCGCCCGCTCGGCAGGCTCGATGTTCGGCGTGTCGGTCGTCGCGATGGTCGCGGCGCGCACCGGCTCGTACGAGCTTGCCGGCGCCGTGGTGGCGGTCGGCATGGTCTCCCTGGCGCTCTTCGCGCCCTTCCTCGGCCGGCTCGTCGACCGCTACGGCCAGCGGCGGATCGCGATCCCGTTCTTCCTCTGGTCGGGCTTCTGGGCCGTCATGACGCTGCTGACGTCACTGCGGGGCTGGCCGTCCTGGCTGCTCTTCATCACCTTCCCGTTGTGCGGCGCCATCCCGAACCTCGGCACGATGGCCCGCGCCCGGTGGTCGCACATCTTCGCCGACGACCCGAAGAACCTCCACGCGGCCATGTCGTTCGAGCAGGTCATGGAGGAGATCACCTTCGTCATCGGGCCGGTCCTCGCCATCTGGCTCTCGACGACGCTCTTCCCCGAGGCGGGCTTCGCCTTCGCCACCCTCGCCTACACCGTGGGCGTGCTCATCTTCATCTCCGCGAGGTCCACCGAGCCGCCGGTGGTGCCGCACCACGAGCGTCCGGACGAGCACGCGTACACCGTGCCGGGGCTGATCCCGCTCGCCTTCATCATGGTCATGACCGGGGCGATCTTCGGCGTCAACGAGGTGGTGACCCTCGCCGTCTCGCAGGAGGCAGGTGCCGCGAGCGCGGCCGGTGCCATCCTCGCGTTGTATGCCGTCGGGTCGGCCGCGTCGGGCCTCGTCTTCGGCCACTTCTCCCACGGTCGCAACCTCGTCAAGCTCCTCATGGCCGGCACGCTCGGCATGGCGGTCCTCGAGATCCCGGTGCTCTTCGCCCCCAACCTGTGGGTGCTCGCCGGTCTCATGCTCGTCGCCGGCATGGCCACCGCGCCCACGCTCATCACGACGATGAACCTCATCGAGCGCATCGTGCCCAAGGCCCAGCTCAACGAGGGCATGACCATCGTGCTCACCGGGCTGATCATCGGCATCGCCGCCGGTTCGGCCGTGTCCGGCGCCGTGGTCGACCGGGTCGGCCCGCAGCACGGCTACTGGGTGGCGGTGATCGCCGGCGGCTTCGCCTTCGTGATGGCCGTCGGCACCCGCGCGTTCCTCACCCGGCGCGAGCTGCACAACCTCCGCTGACCCGGCCACCCGGCATACCCCGGGTCCGGACGCGGGGAGAGGCCACGTCCCCGGGCGGGACGTGGCCTCTCGAGTCGGCTCAGTGACCTGCGGGGATGGCTGCCACGTCGCCGCCGTCCTGCTTCGCGGCCTCACCGGGCTTGGGGCCCAGGTCGATGTTCGGCAGGAAGAGCGTCGCGATGAACGCAAGGACGAGCACGCCGGCGGCGACCATGAAGACGACCGACATCGCGTCGGAGAAGCCCACGAGGAACGGCTTGGCCAGCGCCGGGTCGAGCTGGTTGATGAACGAGCAGTCCGACAGGGCCGCCCCGCCGACGCCCGCACCCGTGCCGCCGGACTGCTGCGCGGTCTGGAGCTGCTCGATGAACGCCTTGTTGGCGGCGGGGTCGCCACCGGTCGGGTTGCGCAACGCCGCCTGGAACTCCGGCGTCGGGGCGATGCTCGCGAAGGCCTCGGAGATCTTCGTCCCGGCCTGCGAGAACAGGATCGAGAGGAACACGGCCGTACCGAGCGTGCCGCCGATCTGGCGCGTGAACGTCGCAGAGGACGTCGCCACGCCCATGTCGCGACGGTCGACGGCGTTCTGCACGGCGAGGGTGAGCGGCTGGAAGTTGAAGCCGAGGCCGATGCCGAAGAAGAACATCACGATCATCGTCTTCCAGAGCGGCGTGTCCGCGCCGACGAAGTGGAAGGCGAAGAGCGACAGGACGAGGATCGCCGCGCCCATGATCGGGAAGTGCCGGTAGCGCCCGGTCCGGGAGATCAGCTGGCCGGAGACGATCGAGCCGGCCATGATCCCGAGGGTCATCGGGAGCAGCTGGAGGCCGGCCTGGGTCGGCGACGAGCCC
>Ga0247818_10002974_pt1 | contig 10936 bp, 6 predicted proteins | sample 13C_Glucose_Day1_FD_192424 | JGI IMG/M metagenome (GOLD analysis project Ga0247818, IMG submission 192424) | Soil microbial communities from agricultural site in Penn Yan, New York, United States - 13C_Glucose_Day1 | ecosystem: Environmental > Terrestrial > Soil > Agricultural land | place: USA...
CCGGCACCGTCATCGGCGTCAAGGTCTTCGACAAGGACGAGGGCGACGACCTGCCCCCGGGCGTCAACCAGCTCGTGCGTGTCTACGTGGCCAACAAGCGCAAGATCACCGACGGTGACAAGCTCGCCGGCCGCCACGGCAACAAGGGCGTCATCTCGAAGATCCTGCCGATCGAGGACATGCCGTTCCTCGAGGACGGCACCCCCGTCGACGTGGTCCTGAACCCGCTCGGTGTCCCCGGCCGTATGAACGTCGGCCAGATCCTCGAGCTGCACCTCGGCTGGGCCGCCAGCCGCGGCTGGGAGATCGCGGACAACCCGGAGTGGGCCAAGCTCATCCCCGAGGACGCCCGCAAGGCGGAGGCCGGCACCCGTGTCGCCTCCCCGGTGTTCGACGGCTGCCGCGAGGACGAGATCGTCGGTCTGCTGGACTCGACGCTCAAGACCCGTGACGACGTGCGCCTCATCGACGGCACCGGCAAGGCCCGGCTCTTCGACGGCCGCTCCGGCGAGCCGTTCCCGGACCCGGTCTCCGTGGGCTACATGTACATCCTGAAGCTGCACCACCTCGTGGACGACAAGATCCACGCGCGCAGCACCGGGCCGTACTCGATGATCACCCAGCAGCCGCTCGGCGGTAAGGCCCAGTTCGGTGGCCAGCGCTTCGGTGAGATGGAGGTCTGGGCCCTGGAGGCGTACGGCGCTGCCTACGCCCTGCAGGAGCTGCTCACGATCAAGTCCGACGACGTCACCGGCCGCGTGAAGGTCTACGAGGCCATCGTCAAGGGCGACAACATCCCCGAGCCCGGCATCCCCGAGTCGTTCAAGGTCCTCATCAAGGAGATGCAGTCGCTGTGCCTCAACGTCGAGGTGCTCTCCAGCGACGGCAGCTCGATCGAGCTGCGGGACTCCGACGACGACGTCTTCCGTGCAGCGGAGGAGCTCGGCATCGACCTGTCCCGGCGAGAGCCGAGCAGCGTCGAAGAGGTCTGACAGGAGGCCGGTATGACGCGCAGGCGCCCTTCGCACGAAGGCAAGCCCCGCGGCATACCGGCCGCCGCCGGACAAAACTGACCGATCAGACCACTCAGATTTAAAAGAGACACGAGAGAAGGAACCACGTGCTCGACGTCAATTTCTTTGACGAGCTGCGCATCGGCCTGGCTACCGCGGAGGACATCCGCCAGTGGAGCCACGGTGAGGTGAAGAAGCCGGAGACGATCAACTACCGCACCCTCAAGCCCGAGAAGGAGGGCCTGTTCTGCGAGCGCATCTTCGGTCCCACCCGGGACTGGGAGTGCAACTGCGGCAAGTACAAGCGGGTCCGCTTCAAGGGCATCATCTGTGAGCGCTGTGGCGTCGAGGTCACGCGTGCCAAGGTGCGCCGTGAGCGGATGGGCCACATCGAGCTCGCAGCCCCCGTCACCCACATCTGGTACTTCAAGGGTGTCCCGAGCCGCCTCGGGTACCTGCTGGACCTGGCACCGAAGGACCTCGAGAAGGTCATCTACTTCGCGGCCTACATGATCACCTCGGTCGACGAGGAGCAGCGCCACAAGGACCTGCCCTCGCTCGAGGCCCAGATCGAGGTCGAGAAGAAGGAGTTCGAGAACCGCCGCGACGCCGACGTCGAGGCCCGCGCCAAGCGGCTCGAGTCCGACATCGCCGAGCTCGAGGCCGAGGGTGCCAAGGCTGACGCCCGCCGCAAGGTGCGCGAGTCCGCCGAGCGCGAGATGAACCAGATCCGCAAGCGCGCCGACCAGCTGATCGAGCGCCTCGAGCAGGTCTGGGACCGGTTCAAGAACCTCAAGGTCCAGGACCTCGAGGGCGACGAGATCCTCTACCGCGAGATGCGCGACCGCTTCGGCCTGTACTTCGAGGGCGGCATGGGTGCTGCGGCGATCCAGAGGCGCCTCGAGACGTTCGACCTGCAGGCTGAGTCCGAGCTGCTCCGCGAGATCATCGCCACCGGCAAGGGCCAGAAGAAGACCCGTGCCCTCAAGCGGCTCAAGGTGGTCACCGCCTTCCAGGCGACGACCAACAAGCCGACCGGCATGGTGCTCGACGCAGTCCCGGTCATCCCCCCGGACCTGCGTCCGATGGTCCAGCTCGACGGTGGCCGCTTCGCCACCTCCGACCTGAACGACCTGTACCGCCGCGTGATCAACCGCAACAACCGGCTCAAGCGACTGCTTGACCTCGGTGCGCCGGAGATCATCGTCAACAACGAGAAGCGGATGCTCCAGGAGGCCGTCGACAGCCTCTTCGACAACGGCCGCCGCGGCCGCCCCGTCACGGGCCCCGGCAACCGCCCGCTGAAGTCGCTGTCCGACATGCTCAAGGGCAAGCAGGGCCGGTTCCGCCAGAACCTGCTCGGCAAGCGCGTCGACTACTCCGGCCGTTCGGTCATCGTCGTCGGCCCGCAGCTGAAGCTGCACCAGTGCGGCCTGCCCAAGCAGATGGCGCTCGAGCTGTTCAAGCCGTTCGTGATGAAGCGCCTGGTCGACCTCGACCACGCGCAGAACATCAAGTCGGCCAAGCGCATGGTCGAGCGTGCCCGCCCGGTCGTGTGGGACGTGCTCGAGGAGGTCATCACCGAGCACCCGGTGCTGCTGAACCGCGCACCCACGCTGCACCGTCTCGGCATCCAGGCCTTCGAGCCGCAGCTGGTCGAGGGCAAGGCCATCCAGATCCACCCGCTCGTCTGCTCCGCCTTCAACGCGGACTTCGACGGTGACCAGATGGCTGTCCACGTGCCGCTGAGCACGGAGGCGCAGGCCGAGGCCCGCATCCTCATGCTCTCGAGCAACAACATCCTCAAGCCGGCGGACGGCCGCCCGGTGACCATGCCCACCCAGGACATGATCATCGGCCTGTTCCACCTGACCTCCGAGGTCGAGGACGGCAAGGGCGCCGGCCGGGCGTTCTCGTCCGTGTCCGAGGCCCGTATGGCCTTCGACGCCGGCGAGCTCGAGCTCGGCAGCCGCATCAAGCTGCGCCTGACCGACCTGGCCCCGACCCCGGGCACCGAGCTGCCCGAGGGCCTCGAGGCCGGCGAGGACGGCCGCGTGCCGTCGCTGACGGTGGAGACCACCCTGGGCCGCGCGCTGTTCAACCAGACGCTGCCGCTGGACTACCCGTTCGTCGACGCCGTGGTGGACAAGAAGCGCCTCTCCTCGATCGTCAACGACCTGGCCGAGCGCTACAGCAAGGTCCAGGTGGCGGCGAGCCTCGACGCCCTGAAGGAGTACGGCTTCCACTGGGCGACCCGCTCGGGCATCACGGTGGCCATCTCCGATGTCGTGACGCCGCCGCGCAAGCTCGAGATCCTCGAGGGGTACGAGACCAAGGCGACCAAGGTCCAGACCCAGTACGAGCGTGGTCTGATCACCGACGACGAGCGCCGCCAGGAGCTCATCGAGATCTGGACCCAGGCGACCAACGAGGTCGCCAAGGAGATGGAAGCCAACATCCCGCGGACCAACACCATCTACCGGATGGTGTCCTCGGGTGCTCGCGGTAACTGGATGCAGCTGCGGCAGATCGCCGGTATGCGTGGTCTGGTGTCGAACCCGAAGGGTGACATCATCCCGCGCCCCATCCGCGCGAACTTCCGCGAGGGCCTGTCGGTGCTGGAGTTCTTCATCTCCACGCACGGATCCCGAAAGGGTCTGGCCGACACGGCGCTGCGTACCGCGGACTCGGGCTACCTGACCCGTCGTCTGGTCGATGTGTCCCAGGACGTCATCATCCGCGAGGACGACTGCGGCACCGACCGCGGCCTGCGGATGCCGATCGCCCAGAAGACGGTCGACGGCGCGCTGGTCGAGCACGACGACGTGGAGACCTCGGTCTACGCCCGCACCCTCGCCGAGGACGTGGAGAAGGACGGCCAGATCCTGGCGGAGGCGGGCATCGACCTCGGCGACGTGGTCATCGACGCCCTCATCGCCGCTGGCGTCGAGGAGGTCAAGGTCCGCTCGGTCCTGACCTGTGACTCGCACGTCGGCACCTGCGCCGCCTGCTACGGCCGCTCGCTGGCCACCGGCAAGCTCGTCGACATCGGCGAGGCCGTCGGCATCATCGCGGCCCAGTCGATCGGTGAGCCCGGCACCCAGCTGACGATGCGTACCTTCCACACCGGTGGTGTGGCCGGTGACGACATCACGCAGGGTCTGCCCCGTGTCGTCGAGCTGTTCGAGGCGCGCACCCCCAAGGGTGTCGCCCCGATCGCCGAGGCGACCGGCCGGGTCACGATCGAGGACTCGGACAAGGCGCGCAAGCTCATGCTGACCCCGGACGACGGCTCCGAGGAGCACGCCTACCCGGTCAGCAAGCGCGCCCGCCTGCTGGTCTCGGACGGCGACCACGTCGAGGTCGGCCGCCAGCTGACGGTCGGCTCCATCGACCCCAAGCAGGTGCTGCGCATCCTCGGCCCCCGCGCCGTGCAGATGCACCTGGTCGACGAGGTCCAGCACGTCTACCGCCAGCAGGGTGTGTCGATCCACGACAAGCACATCGAGGTCATCGTGCGGCAGATGCTGCGCCGGATCACGATCATCGAGTCCGGTGACGCCGACCTGCTCCCCGGGGAGCTCGCCGAGCGTGGCCGGTTCGAGAACGAGAACCGTCGTGTGCTGGCCGAGTCCGGCAAGCCGGCCTCGGGTCGCCCGGAGCTCATGGGCATCACCAAGGCGTCGCTGGCGACGGACTCGTGGCTCTCGGCCGCGTCCTTCCAGGAGACGACCCGCGTGCTCACCGAGGCTGCGATGAACGCCAAGTCGGACCCGCTGCTGGGTCTGAAGGAGAACGTCATCCTCGGAAAGCTCATCCCGGCCGGCACGGGTCTCCCGCGCTACCGGAACATCAAGGTGGAGCCGACCGAGGAGGCCAAGGCCGCGGTCTACTCGATGCCCAGCTACGAGTACGAGTACCCGGTCTTCGGCCCGGGCAGCGGCGAGGCCATCCGCCTCGACGATGCGGAGCTCGGCCTGGACTGATCCTCCGGGATCCGGCCCCACGACAAGGGCGGGTATGCCGCGCACTCACCTGCGCGGCATACCCGCCCTTCGTCGTCCCCGGGACCCAGCGACTCCCCCCGCCGGGCCCCGGAACCGGGGCTGGGCAGAAAGTGACTGCGTGAGCGGTTGCGGGGTGAGTTCTTTTCCCCAACGATGAGCGGACAGTCGCGGGCCCAGTGCAGTGCCCAGCACGGCACAGGGGTCCCCTCTTCCGAAGGGGGAAGTAATGGCACCAGCCCAGTCACGCCCGTCAGGCCACTCGCGGGGGCGGCGGACCAGCCGCAGCCTGGCCCCGTTCGTGGCGGTCCTTGCTGCAGGGAGCCTCGCCGCGTGCGACAAGGCGTCCTCGAGCACCGCGGACCCGAGCCGGAACGCCGAGGCCAAGAACGTCTCGCTCACCATCGCCTCGAACTCGATCGCAGGGGGCAAGAACGCAGCCGAGGCCGCCTGGTACGCGGACTACGTCATCCCGAAGTTCACCGAGATGCAGAAGGCCAAGGGCGTGACGGTCACGGTGAAGTTCCAGCCGTCCGGCGTCGACGACGAGCAGTACAAGGCGAAGATGGCCCTCGACCTGAAGTCGCGCTCCGGTGCCGACATCATCGCCCTCGACGGGATCTGGGTCGGCGAGTTCGCCGAGGCGGGCTACATCAAGCCGCTCACCGACGTGGCGGGCTCCGAGGTGACGTCCTGGGACGGCTGGTCCCAGATCCCCAAGGCCGTCCAGGCCAACGCGTCCTACCAGGACAAGGCGTACGGCGTCCCCGGCGGCACCGACGGCCGCGTCCTGTACTTCAACAAGAAGATCTTCGCCAAGGCCGGCCTGCCCGAGGACTGGCAGCCGACGAGCTGGCAGGAGATCCTCGACGCGGGGGCCAAGCTCAAGTCGGTCAGCGGGGTCACGCCGATCCAGGTCAACGCGGGCACGGCCATGGGCGAGGCCACCACCATGCAGGGGGCGCTGCCGCTGCTGGTCGGCACCGGCGCCGAGATCTACCAGGACGACAAGTGGCAGGGGGACACGCAGAACGTCCGCGACGTCCTCGGCTTCTACAAGGCCCTGATGGACAAGGGCCTGATGGACAAGAACTTCCAGCTCGCCGCCAAGGGCCGTGACGAGTCCTTCGCCGCCTTCGCAGCCGGCAAGATCGGGATCCTCCTCGAGGGCGACTACTTCTGGCGCTCGGTGATCAACCCCGACAAGGGCGACGCGCCGATGAAGACCCGAGACAGCGACGTCGGCTACGCCCTCATCCCGGCCAAGACCAAGGGCTCGGGCATCAGGGGCCAGGACGTGGTCTCCATGTCCGGCGGCGGGGGCAACTTCCTCAACCCCAACACGAAGTACCCCAAGCAGGCGTGGGAGCTGCTGGCCTTCATGAACTCGCCCGACGCCATCAAGGCCATGCTGGGCGGCTCGGCCAAGATCACCGCCCGCCAGGACGTCAACACCGAGGTGCTGAGCAAGGACCCGCTCCTCGGGATGATCTCGAGCAAGCTGCTGCCGCTGACGGCCTACCGGCCCGGTCTGGCGGTCTACCCGCAGGTCTCGCAGGCGCTCCAGCAGGCGACGGCGGACGTCATCGCCGGCAAGAGCGTCGCCGACGCCTCCAAGGCCTACGGGGCGGCGGTGCAGAAGCTCGCAGGCGGAGCCGACAAGGTCTCCACCTCGTGACGGCCGTCCGTGGTGCGTCCGACGCCGCAGGGCTCGGGCGCACCAGGGCGGTCGCCTTCATCACCCCCGGCTTCCTGCTGATCGGGGCGTTCCTGGTCTTCCCCGCGCTGTGGACGCTCTACCTCGGCATCACCGACTACCGGCTCACCGGCGTCGCCGCGGCGCAGCCGAAGGTCGTGGGTCTCCAGAACTACACCGACGCGCTGTCGGACCCGGCCTTCCGGAACTCGCTGGTGCTCACGCTCGCGTTCGTCTTCGGGTCGGCGATCGTCGGCCAGACGGTGATGGGCTTCCTGATCGCCTGGTCGATGCGCTCCGTGCCGAAGCTGGTCAAGGGCGTCGTCGAGACCCTCGTGCTCCTCGCCTGGATCCTGCCGAGCTCGATCGTCGCCTTCCTGTGGGTCGCCTTCCTCAACCGCGACGGTGGCACGCTCAGCGCCCTTCTCCACACCCCGCAGACCGCCTGGCTGCTGGAGTACCCGATGGCCTCCATCGTGGTGTTCAACACCTGGCGGGGCACCGCGTTCTCGATGCTGCTGTTCTCGGCCGCCCTGGGAGCAGTGCCGCCCTCGCAGCTCGAGACCGCGCGCCTGGCCGGGGCCGGCGCGTGGGAGCAGTTCCGCGACGTGGTCTTCCCGCACATCCGAGGGCACGTCCTGACCAACACGCTGCTCATCAGCCTGTGGACGTTCAACGACTTCTCGCCCTACCTGCTGACCGCGGGCGGCCCCAACCACGCGACCGAGACGCTGCCGGTGTTCATCTACCAGCGCGCCATCTACGGCGGCGAGCTCGGCTACGGCTCGGCGATCTCGCTGATCATGCTCGTCATCAACCTGGTGATCGCGCTCTGCTACATCCGACTGCTGAGGGAGCGTGCCACCTCATGAGCACCCCAGGCGCCGTGGTCCGGCGGATCCTCTTCTACGTCTTCCTGACGGTCGTGGCCGCGTTCTGGGCCCTGCCGCTCATGTGGCTGGTCTTCGCCCCGTTCGACGCCCACCCGGGCCTGACCGTCAAGATCCCCGACTTCACCCTCGACAACTTCCGCCGGCTGGGCGAGAACCCTTATGCCATCTCCTCGCTGCGGAACTCGATCCTCATCTCCGGCGGCACGATGCTGCTGGTCACCGCGCTCTCGGCGCTCGCGGCCTACGCGCTGTCGCGGGTGCGCCTGCCCGGCCGCAACCTGCTGCTCTACGGCCTGCTCCTGCTGTCCTCCATCGTCACCGGCACGGCGGCCATGGTGCCGATCTTCCTGCTGATGTTCCAGGTCGGCCTGATCGACGACCGCTCCGGCGTCGCGCTGGTGCTCACGGGGGGCCTGCTGCCGGCGGCGATCTTCATCCTCAAGGACTTCATGGATGCCACGCCCCGGTCCTACGAGGAGAGTGCGAGGGTCTTCGGCGCCTCGCCGCTGCAGGTGCTGCGCCACGTGGTGCTGCCGATCGCTCGCCCGGGGCTGGCGACGATCGCGGTCTGGTCGCTGGTCAACGCGTGGGGCGACTTCCTGACGGCCTACATCCTGCTGCGCGACCCTGACAAGTCGCCGGCCGGTGTGGTCATGTACACGTTCTACAACGAGGGCGGCCAGGCGAACCTGCCTCTCATCTCTGCCTTCTCACTGCTGTACGCCCTGCCCGTCGTGGCGCTGTACCTCTTCGTCAACCGCCGCTACGGCTTCCGCTTCCATGGAGGGATCAAGAGCTGATGGCCAGCATCGAACTCGTCGGACTGTCCAAGGTGTACCCCGGGGGAGTGGCAGCCGTCGACGACCTCTCGCTGACGATCGGGGACGGCGAGTTCTTCGCCCTCCTCGGCCCCTCCGGGTGTGGCAAGACCACCCTGCTGCGGACCATCGCCGGTCTGGAGGAGGCCACCGGCGGGCGCCTCCTGCTCGGCGGGAAGGACGTCACCACCCTGCCCCCGGGCAAACGGGACGTGGCGATGGTGTTCCAGGACTACGCGCTCTTCCCGCACATGGATGTCATGGACAACATCTCCTACCCGCTGCGCATCCAGAAGGTCCCGGGCGAGCAGCGGCGCCAGAAGGCGGCTCAGACCGGTGCCGGGCTCGGCTTGTCTCACCTCATGGAGCGGCGCCCCGGGCAGCTCTCCGGGGGCCAGCAACAGCGCGTTGCCCTCGCCCGGGCCATCGCCTGCCAGCCCACCGTGTTCCTCTTCGACGAGCCCCTGTCGAACCTCGACGCCCGGCTGCGGCTGGAGGCCCGCACGTTCCTCAAGCGGCTCCAGCACGAGCTGCAGGTCACGACCGTCTTCGTCACCCACGACCAGGCCGAGGCCCTGGCCATGGCCGACAAGATCGCGGTGATGGAGGCCGGCACCATCCGCCAGCTCGGCACCCCCTCGGAGATCTTCCACCGGCCGGCCAACGTGTTCGTCGCGAACTTCATCGGGTCGACCCCGATGAACCTCGTGCCCGGGTCCGCCTTCGGCGACCGCGTCGAGGGGGGAGACGACGTGCTCGTGGGCTTCCGCCCGGAGTACGCCCACCTCGGTGTGGACGGCCCCTATGCCCTGCGGGGCCAGGTCGCGATCGTCGAGAACCTCGGCGCCTCGATGCTGGTCTCGGTCCAGGTCGGAGAGCTGTCGGTCCAGGCGCTCGTCCCCGAGGGCGAGGAGCCGCACGTCGACACGGTGGTCACGATCTCCCCGGACCCGGCGCGCGTGCTGTTCTACGGCGCCGCGGAGGGTGAGCTCCTCAGGACGAGTGTCCAGGCGGTGCGGTGAGCTCATGAGCCAGGGGGCGGCCCTGCTGGACCTGCGGTCGACCTGGACGCCGCAGAACCGCGCCGAGCGGCCGCTCCAGGAGCTCGAGGTCGACGTGCCCTCGCAGGTCGAGGGCATCGCGGTCGCGCTCTCCTTCGACGGCTCTGGCGGCGGGGTGCTCGACCTCGGCCTGGAGGGGCCGGCCGGGTACGTCGGGTGGTCCGGGGCGGCCCGTGGCCGTGCCGTGGTCTCCGCGGACTGGGCCACACCGGGATACCTTCCGGTGCCGCAGATCGAGGGCCGCTGGCTGGTGCTCATCGGCCTGCACCGGGTGCCCCCGCCCGGTGTGCCCTTCCACCTCCGGGTCACGGCGCTATCACGCGCCGAGGTCGAGGCCGAGCGGCGCGCCGGCGAGGTGCCCGCACCGCCGCCCGCCCCGGGCCCGGCACCACGGCGGCTGCCCCGGGTCGACGGCCTGCAGTGGCTCGCCGGGGACTTCCACGCCCACACCCTCCACTCCGACGGCAGCCTGTCCGTGGCCCAGCTCGCGGCGCTCGCGGTCTCGCGTGGGCTGGACTTCCTGGCGGTCACCGACCACAACACGACCAGCCACCACCGCGAGCTCGCCCCCATGGGCCAGCGCTACGGCATACGGCTGCTGCCGGGGCAGGAGGTCACCACCGACCGCGGCCACGCGAACGCCTTCGGCGACATCGGCTTTGTCGACTTCCGCGAACCGGCGACCTCGTGGCAGACCGCCGTGGCCGATCGCGGCGGACTGCTCTCGGTCAACCATCCCCTGGCGGCGGACTGCTGCTGGCAGCTCGAGCTGACCGAGCCCACAGCGGTGGCCGAGATCTGGCACTCGTCGTGGCTGCTGCGGACCTGGGGCGGCCCGCTCGCCTGGTGGCAGGCCTGGGGCAGGTCGACGGTGCCCATTGGTGGCAGCGACTTCCACCACGAGGGCGCGGACGCCCTCCCCGGGGCGCCGACCACGTGGGCGCTCTGTGAGGACGGCGACGTCCTGGGTGCGGTCGCGGCCGGGCGCACGGCCGTCAGCGCCGACCCCGGGGGTCCCCTGCTGCTGCGGTGTGGCGACGAGCTGGTCGCTGTCGGGGCGGAGGGCGCCCTGCTCACCGGGCCGGACCGCGGGCGCCGCGTCGTGCACGGGGACCGCGCCCGCTTCCCCGCCGCGCCAGGCCCGTGGTGGCTCGAGGACCACCGGGCCCAGGTGCTCGCGCTCTGCCCGTGAGCGCGCTCAGCGCTGGAACTGCACCGTCGCGATCTCCCAGGGGCCAAGCGGGATGCGCACGCGGCCGTCAATCACCTCGAGCTCCTCGCCGGGGCGGCCCAGCAGGTCGCAGCGACGGGCGCGCCGGATGCGGCCGCCCAGACCGATGACGGCGTCGGTGTGGCGGGTGGTCTCGGCCAGCACCCGCAGCTCCAGCCAGTCCGCCCTGCGGCGCAGCGCCGTCATGACGACCCCTTCACCGTCCACTCGCAGGCCGGCC
>Ga0247818_10002976_pt1 | contig 10936 bp, 8 predicted proteins | sample 13C_Glucose_Day1_FD_192424 | JGI IMG/M metagenome (GOLD analysis project Ga0247818, IMG submission 192424) | Soil microbial communities from agricultural site in Penn Yan, New York, United States - 13C_Glucose_Day1 | ecosystem: Environmental > Terrestrial > Soil > Agricultural land | place: USA...
GCCTTCCAGGGCCAAATCACGACGGCGGCGCGCGGCGTGCTCGCCCGCGTCCGGCCCAGCGTCGGCGTCCTTGTGTTCCAGCGCCGCTGCGCTCCGGTACTTTTCCGCGTGCGCAAGGTACTCGGGCGGAAATGTCATCACGGCGTCGCCGTGTTCGGGCAGCCCGGCATTCTGCATGACTACAAGGACCTTCAGGTCACCCGAATCATTGATGGCGCGATGCACGGTGCCGGGGGTAAACCAAAGCACCACCCCAGGCGCCAACGGTGTCGAGGTGAAGCCGCGCGAGTCAAGTGTCTCCAGCCTGCCGATTCCCTGGAGCACCACGTACGCCTCCGTGGAAGCGGTGTGCACGTGCGGCGACCCGCCGGCTGCACCGTCGGCGCCCGGCCAGTCGTAGATGCTGATTTCGGAGAGCCCAGTGGCGCCCGGAAACGTTGAGGCCATCCGTTACGCCCAATCGCGAAGCGCTGCTTGCGCAGCATCCGCCAGCGCCTGGGCGCGTTCGGCGTCCACACCGCCATCGGCAATCACCACGGCGTAGCGGTAGGAAAGCGGCGCACCTTCACGGAGGGGCACCTCCTCGCTGAAGAAGGGGGCTGAGCCCAGGCACGCGAACATGGACGACCTGGCAAACCACTGGTTGGGTGCACCGGGGTTATTTCCGTCCTCCACGAACGCGATGGTGGAGGCCCGGCAGGTGACGTCATGCGTACCGGTGAAGGCGATCCACGGCGAGCGGGTGCCCATGAATTCGTCCGTACCCGCATCCTCCTGGTTGCGGAACACGCCGCCTGTAAAGGACCTGGGGCCGCGCCAAAAGAGGCCACCGTATCCGGCGTTGTGCCGGCCTTCCGTAGTGGGGCTGCCGATGCGGATCTCTTCGCCGGAGATATTGCTCATCCTGGTCTCAAAGAGGATGGCGTATGCCCCCTCGGTTTCGCTGTTCTCCGTGGCAGCGTCTTCCACCAACCGGAGGCTGAACCGGCGGCTCTCCGCAATGACCGGTTCCCCTTCCTGCGAGGTCCAGGTCAGGGATTCCGACGCCGTGATGCCGGGGCCGGATTGGTCGATGCCCGTGAAGGATCCGTGGGTCATGGCACCATTGTTGTCCAGGTTGGCGTACTCCGTGGCGCGTGTGTAGGTGGCTCCGCCCCAGAAATTGTGCTTGCCCACGTTGGGCAGCGCCCAGGAAAGTCCCTTATGCCAGACGTGGTCCCACGGGCGGGAAATTGTCACCTCGTCCCCGCCCAGGGTGGTCAGCGGATGGAAGAACGGCCGCGGACTCTCGTACTGGTCGTCCGTGGGCTTGTAGGTATAGGTGGCGATAGGCCTGCCTTTGGCTGTGAAGGTGAGGGCCGCTCCATCGTCGTGGAAACTGAGTGATGCCGCGGACACAGCGGAAAGGGACGCTGCTGTGGGGGTGGTCATGGTGGTGCCTCCTTGGGTATGGGCTCAGACGCTGGTGGCTTTGAGGGCGGTCAGGTTGAATGCTGTCTCCTCGAGGACTTTCGCGCCCAGCCCTTCGCCGTCCATGCCCCCGTAGAAGGGGTGGCCGGTGACGATCTCGCCGCGGTGCACGGATTTTCCGGTAAAGGCGGAGGCGTAGAGGGCGGCAGCGAACTCCAGAGTTTGCCGTGCGGAGTCTGCCCCGGCCGGAAGAGGGCGGCCGGCGTCGAGCGCGCCATACATGGCCAGGAACTGGGCCGCGTGTCCGCTTCCCTGATCCAAGGGCTCGCCGTTCCACGCTGTTCCTACCTGGTCCTCGTGGCCGGGCGCTGCCGTAATGGTCCAGTTGTCCGTGCTGTAGCCGTAGAGGTGGCTCAGCTCCACAGTGGCAAATTCGCAGTCGATTCGGATGTCCGAGGTTTCCCGCGGCGAGAGCAGCGAGTTGATAATGGTGGCCACGGCTCCGTTACTGAACCGGACCAGGGCGGCGGACAAGTCTTCAGTGGAAGTAGGCCGTGCCTGCCGGCTGGCGATGGCGGTGATTTCCTCCCACGGACCCAGCAGGTGCAACAGCAGATCGAACTGGTGAATGCCGTGACCCATGGTGGGCCCGCCGCCCTCGGCTTCCCAGGTTCCGCGCCAGGGAAGTTCCCAGTAGCTGTCCGGCCGGTACCAGAGGGTGTCGCACCGGGCCACCAGGGGACGGCCGAAGTCACCGCCGCCAATCAGCCGGCGGGCCGCGGCTGCCGCATCCCCGAACCGGTGCTGGAAGACGCAAGAGAACTGGGCGCCGCCCTTTGCCTGGGCGGTCTCCAGCCGGTCGAAGTCAGCGAGGCTTAGCGCCGGGGGTTTTTCGGAGAGGACATGGACGCCTGCTTCGAGGCATTCGATGGCCTGGCCGATGTGGAACATGGGCGGCGTGCAGAGGTGGACAATGTCCGGTTTGGCCTCTGCCAGAAGATCGGCCAGGCTCAGGTACATACCAGGGATGCTGTGCTTCTCCGCGAAGGCATCCAGCCGGCCCTGGTCCACGTCGCATGCCGCCACCAGCTCCGCCCTGCCGTTTGTCCGGGCCAGGTTGTCAGCATGGACCGCCGCGATCCCGCCGGTTCCCACGATGGCCACTCTGTACGTCCGCATGTTTTCTCCGTCGTTGCAGTGATGTAGGTAGCGCCCCAGGGCTTCGAAGTGGTCCGAAGGGCCTCCGGGCGCCTGGTCCCAAAGTCAATGGAAAGTTTCTATTCCATTCACGAAGTTTCGTGGGTTCCGTCGCAGACTTATCCCACTCCCATTGTCAACCGTAGGAGGATTATCTTTGAAGAGTCAATGCTTTAGGACCTAGAAAGTAAACGATAGTTTCTGATAGTTTCTTAGAAACTTCCTACGATCCCAGGAGACGCCCGTGACCAGCGGTGCCGCCGAAAAGCAAGCCATCACCTCCCCGGCCGCCGGCAACGGCTCCCGTGACGCCGTCGAACGCCTCTCCATTGATGAGCTGGTGCGGCACATGACCCTGGAAGAGAAGCTGGCCCAACTGGCAGGTGTGTGGGTCAATGCGTCCACGGACGGAGACTCCGTAGCGCCTCTGCAGAATGAGATGGCCGGCGACGCGCGCTCCTGGGAGGAGATGATTGCCTCCGGACTGGGGCAGATCACCCGCATGTACGGCACGGTGCCCTTGGAACCTCTCGAGGGCGCCCGGCGGCTGGCCGCGGCGCAGGAACAGATCATGGCGGCCTCACGCTTCCGGATTCCGGCGCAGGTCCATGAGGAATGCCTCGCCGGCTTGGCTGCGTGGAAGGCCACGGCTTTCCCCGTCCCCCTGGCGTGGGGCGCGACCTTTAACCCTCCGCTGATCCGTCGGATGGCGGGTCTCCAGGGTGGGCAGATGCGGGCACTCGGCGTCCACCAGGGGCTGGCTCCCGTGCTGGACGTTGTGCGGGACCTGCGCTGGGGCAGGGTGGAGGAGACCATCGGCGAGGACCCCTACCTGGTGGGCACGGTAGCCAGCGCCTACGTCTCCGGGCTGGAAGGGTCCGGAATCGTGGCCACGCTCAAGCACTTCGTTGGCTACTCTGCGTCCCGCGCCGGACGCAACCATGCACCGGTGTCCATGGGCCCGCGCGAGTTGGCGGACGTGATGCTGCCCCCGTTCGAAATGGCGCTTAAACACGGCGGAGCCCGCTCCGTGATGCATGCGTACACGGACACCGACGGCATTCCTGCAGCCGCCAACCGCGCACTGCTGACCTCGCTGCTGCGCGACGAGTGGGGCTTCGCCGGCACCGTGGTTGCCGACTACTTCGGCGTCGCCTTCCTGCATGTCACCCACGGCGTTGCTGCCGATTCCGGCGATGCAGCAGCCCTGGCACTCAGAGCGGGCGTTGACGTGGAGTTGCCTACAGTGAACTGCTATGGCACGCCCCTGCTTGAGCGCGTGCGCTCCGGCGAGGTCCCCGAATCCCTGGTGGACACCGCCCTTCGCCGGGTGCTGCGGCAGAAGCAGGAGGCCGGGCTGCTCGCGCCGGATTTTGACCCCGCGCCCCCGGTCCTCAGCGCCGGAGCCGTCGACCTGGATCCAGCCGGGAACCGGGCTTTGGCCCGCGAGATCGCCGCCCAGTCATTGGTGCTGCTGACCAACGGGATGCACGACGGCGGCGCCAGCCTCCCGCTGCCCGTTACGGCGTTGGCCTCGCTTGGCGTGGTGGGGCCCCTGGCAGAGGATCCATTCGCAATGCTGGGCTGCTACTCATTTGACGCGCATGTGGGCGCATCACACCCGGACGTTCCCATGGGTGTCCACGTTCCCACCGTGGCCTCGGCAGGCAGAAACCGTTTCGGATCGCTGCGCAGCGCTGCGACCGGCACCTGCGAGGCCATCACGGACGAACAGATCGCGGAGGCCTGCCGGACTGCCGCGTCGGTGGACACCTGCGTAATCGTGGTGGGCGACAACGCCGGCCTCTTCGGCCGCGGCACCTCCGGGGAAGGCAACGACGCAGCTGACCTTCAGTTGCCCGGGGACCAGCACCGCATGCTCGACCAGGTGCTCACCGCGGCCGAGGCCGCCGGAACGCGCACCGTCGTCGTGGTCCTCAGCGGCCGGCCTTACGCCCTGGGCGACTTCGCGGACCGGGCCGGGGCGATCGTCCAGGGCTTCTTTCCCGGCGAAGAGGGCGCGGAGGCGCTCTGGGACATCCTGACAGGGGCCGTCAACCCGTCCGGCAAACTGCCCGTTTCCGTACCCCGAACTTCCGGCGGACAACCCGGCACCTACCTGCACAGCCGCCTGGCCGGGCCGTCCGGCGTCAGCGCGCTGGACCCCTCGCCACTGTTCAGCTTTGGGCACGGCCTGTCTTACACGACCTTCGACTTTTCCTGCCACTCGGCCAGTGCGGACGCCATGTCCACAGCGGATGCCGTCACCGTGGGATGCACCGTGACCAATACCGGCCCCGTTGACGGCGCCGAAGTGGTGCAGCTGTACCTCGAGGACCCGGTGGGCGAGGTGGTGCGGCCCCTCCGCGAACTGATTGGCTACGCCCGGGTGGACCTTGCCGCCGGCGCATCGGCGAGGGTCGAGTTCACGGTGCACGCCGACCGGACGTCCTTCACAGGGGTGGATCTGAAGCGGGTGGTGACGCCGGGCCTGGTGAAGCTGCACGTGTCGACCTCCAGCAGCCGGGACACCCACAGCCACGAACTCATCCTGCAGGGCGGCCGCCGCGTCGTGGGTTTTGACCGGGACATGCTGACACCGGCAACGGTGGCGCCGCTCCGGGCGTGTACTGACCCGAGGGGTTGATTGAGGACTCACCCCCGGCCGTGCACCGGCCTGGCGTTTGCCGGGGGTTCCCCAACCTCATGGATGCCATGGCCACTGCAGGCCGTCTTGGTGACGCTGGCCCGCTCGATACGCGAAACGGTGAACCACCGCATGGCGTTGCGCAGCCGGCACCACCCAACCAGGTACCACTGGCCGTTGGTGGCTGCGAACAGCACCGGCTCGACGTCGCGGGTGGTGGTGGTCCCGTCCCCGGATGTGTAGCGAAGGCGAATCACGCGCTGCTCGGCCATCGCCTCCTCCAGTACCGACTTGATGGCCCGCGACGAGGAGGGAAGGGCGTTGACCCAGACACGGTGGGCCAATGCGTCGGCTCGTGCCCGTGTTTTGGGATCGAGGACATCCATGATCTTCCGGACACCTGCTGCTGCCAGATCGGCGTAGGGGGCATCCGACGCAGCGGACACCGCTGCCATGAGCGCCACGGCCTGCGCCGGGGACAGGCTGACTGGCGGCAGGGACCCGCCTGCAGCCAACCCATAGCCACCGCCCGGACCTGGGCGGGACCATACCGGCGCACCGCTGTTCTCCAACGCATCGAGGTCCCTCTTGATGGTGCGAACAGATACCTCAAGTTCTGCAGCCAGCCGCCCGGCAGAAACCCCCTGCCTGCCGCTGCGGCGCAATATCTCGGAGAGGGCATGGAGCCGTTCGACCCGCTTCACCGTTTAAGCCCGGGCAGATTCATGACATAAATAGTGACACACCCTTGTCCAAGGCGGCTGCGAGGGTATTGGCATGACAACTACTGCAAGCCGTCCCATCATCATTCTCATCGCCGGCCACTGGCTGGGCGCCTGGGCGTGGGATGAAGTGCTGGAACACCTGGCAACCGACCAATCCCGCGCCGTCGCGATGACGCTGCCCGGTCTCGACGGGGACGATCCCGGGCGTGCGGCAAAGACCCTCGACGACCAGGCCGCGGCGGTCCTGGACGTCATCAGCCAGCTCGGGGCCTCTGGGGACCAGCCCGCCACTCTCGTCGCCCACAGCGGGGCAAACGCCCCCGTCAGCCTCGTCCTGGACCGACACCCTGAGCTTGTCCATCGAGTGGTGTGGGTCGACTCCGGCCCTGTGGCACCGGGAAGCGCCTTCGGCCCGGGCATCCCGGAGGAGTTGGCGGAGCTTCCGCTGCCGCCCTTCGATGTCCTGGCCCAGCAGGCGAGCCTCGACGGCCTGAGCCCAGAAGTCCTCGAGCGTTTTCGGGCCCGGGCTGTCCCTGAACCCGGCCCTGTGCTTCGTCAGGCCGTCGAGCTCACGAACGATGCCCGCCACAAGGTCCGGACCACCCTGGTGTGCTGCTCGATCCCGGGCGCGCAGGTGCTGGAGCTCGCCCGCTCCGGGCATGCCATGTTTGCCGAAGTGGCGAACATTGAACACCTCGACGTCATCGACCTCCCAACGGGGCATTGGCCCATGTGGAGCCGTCCCCGCGACCTCGCCGGGACCATCCAGTCAGCGGCTTCCCGAACCAGCTGAACTGCACCCATGACCGGTCAGGCGGCGGTGAATTTCTCCTCAACCAGCGCCAGCAGCGGCCGGGAGTTCAGGCACACCAGAAACACTACGGTGCCGGCGAGAACCGGCAGCAGGTACGCAGTGGTCACCAGCAGCAGGGTTCCCGCGACGAACAGGATCCCGGCGTTGCCCAGTGAAACCCGCTTCCGGGCACTGAAGCTGTACAGGGAGAGCCGGTAGAGGTCCCGGGTCCGGAACGAAAACCTGGACAGCAGCAGCAAAGCATTCAGGCCGGCGGTGGCCACGAGCACTGCGAGGAGCAGCATCGCCGGCCTGAGCGCGGGCGTGGCCGGGTTGCCCGGATGCAGCGAGGACAGCCCGGCCAGGTTGACCGCGATGACGGCCAGAACCAAAAGGTACGGCACCCAAACCTGCAGGGCCTGCCCCAGATTCATCCGGTACCCGCGGACGAAGTCCTGGTAAACCCCGCCCTCATGGCCGGCGGCCATTCGGTTGAATGCGTACATGCACGCCACCAGGGCCGGCCCCGCCGGAACGAGTGCCACCACAAGGGGCCAGGCCCCCGCGATGGGTGCCGCCACCAGGGCCGGCAGCAGCAGGATATTGGCCAGCCCCAGGAGGACCGAGCCCATCATCACGCCCGCAACGGTGCCGGCCGCCCTGAACAGGGGGCCGGCTCCGTACTCCGCCTTCTTCTGAACCACTGACTGCCTTTCGGTCACCGCGGAAGGCCCGCGGCCGCCGTCGTACGCCCTACTTCTTTTCGGCGTATGCCTTGTAGGCCTTGTTGGCCAACTCTACGTATTTGCCCATGCCCTTGCTGTCCAGCTCTTTGACGTAGGCGTCGAACTCCGAGAGGCTGCGCTGGCCGGTGATGAACTTCAAGGTGTTCTGCTTGACGTGGTCCTTCAGTGGCGTGAGAGTCAGGGTGGCTTGCTCCCGGTCGGTGTCGCTGAACGGCACGGGCGGGGCAACGGGCCTGGGCTTCTTGCTCTTCATGGCCTTTTGGAAGGCCAGCTCTTCCTCATTGAAGGTGGACTGGAGCAGGTCCGTGGTGCCCCCGTAGGCGAAGTTGCCGCCGGAGAAGCCGTAATCCACGCGCAGGTCTTTGGTGCCGCCCGGATTCAGGCCCTGGAAGTTGATGTCCTTGGCCAGGATGCGTTTGCCGCCTTCCTTGTTGTAGGTGGTGCCCTGCACCCCCCACTTGGCGAACTCCTGGCCTTCGTCGCTGTAGAACAGCCAGTCGATGTACTGCATCAGCGCCACGAAGCTGTCCTTGTCCTTCACGGACGCGTTCAGCATGATGCCGTTTTCCAGCCGGGAACCGCCAATGACGTCGCCTGCGGGGCCGCCGGGAACCGTGATCTTTCGGACGGCGAAGTTGCCCTTCCCCAGAGACTGCTCCATTGATGTGCGGTACGTGATGATGTTTTGGGAGTTGGCGCTGATCACAAACGACTTGCCCGAGGTGAACTTCTGGATGGCCGAATCATCGGTCTGCGTGAAGCTTTCCGGATCCATCAGCCCCTCCGAGACCAAGGAGTTGAAGTAGGTCACAAGATCCTTGAACTGGCCGCTGCCGGCACCGAAGGCGAACTCCTTCTTGCCTTCATCGAACGTCAGTCCGTCCACCAGGCCCCAGCCTGCCACGGTGCCAAAGGCGGTGCCGGCAATGTTCAGCACGCTGTTGCCGTTGAACCGGTCGGAAAAGGGCACCACATCGGGATGGTTCTTCTTGAGTTTGCGCAGCACCTCCCGGAACTCGTCCCAGGTCTTGGGCTCCGCGATCCCGTCCTTCTCCAGCACGTCGGTCCGGAACGCCAGCGTGTAGTCCGGCCAGAGTTCCTCGTGCAGACCGGGCAGGACGTAGTACTTGCCGTCCTCCTGGGTGAGGCCTGCAATCTCAGGCTCCAGCTTCCACTTCTTGATCTTGTCCTGGTAGTGCGGCATGAGGTCCACGTAGTCGCTGACGGGAAGGACGGCGCCGGAGGATACATACGCGCTCTCCTGCCCCGGGTAGGTCTTGGCAATTATCTCCGGGGCCTTGCCGGAACTGATCAACAGGCTGCGCTTCTGCTCGTAGTCGCTGCTGGGAACGATGGTCGGTTCCAGGGTGACGTTGTTGTCGCTGGCCATCTTGGAGAACAGGAGCCAGTCCTTCTTGTATGGATAGGTGGGCTGATCGCTGAACAGGAAGGTGAAGCTCAGCGGCGCCGTCGCCTTGAACGTGTCCCCAACCCCAAAGCTGTCCATCGCACCATTGCGGGCCTTTGAGGTATCGGCCTTGCTGCCGGAGTCAGAGTCACATCCCGCCATCACCAGGCCGAAGGCTGCGAGCGCGGACAGGCCGAGGAAATCTCGTCTGCGGATCATGGGTTTTCCTTTCATAAGGGTTATTCCTTGACGGAGCCGAGCATGACGCCCGAAAAGAAGTACTTCTGGACAAAGGGGTAGACGCAGAGGATGGGGATCACGGTCAGGACGATGGTGACGGACTGGATGTTCGCGGCAATCTGGCCCACGTTCTCCGCCGTACCGCCGGCGGAGCCTGCCGTGGTGACGCCGGCAATCATGTTGCGAAGGTAGATGGTCACCGGGAACAGATCGGGGTTGTCCAGGTACAGGAACGCCTGGAACCAGGAGTTCCAGTTGGCTACTGCGTAAAACAGGACCATGGTGGCAACGATTGCCTTGCTCAGCGGCAGGACCACCTTGAAAAGCACCCCGTACTGGGTAAGTCCGTCAATGGCGGCCGCTTCCTCCAGTTCACGCGGCATGTTCTCGAAGAACGACTTCATGATGAGCAGGTTGAAGACGCTGATGGCGTTGGGCAGCACTACGGCCCATAAGGTGTCCCGCATTCCAAGCGAGGTGATGAGCACATAGTTGGGGATCAGGCCGCCATTGAAGAACATGGTGAACACCGCGATGCCGATGAACAGGCTGCGCCCCTTCAGGTCCTTCCTCGCGATGGCATACGCGAAGCTGGTGGTCAGCACCATGGAGATAGCCGTGGCCACCACGGTGTACAGAATCGTGTTGCCGTAGTTCCGCCAAAAGACCGAGTCGGCCAGGATCAGCTGGTAAGTCTCGGTGTTGAAGCCCATGGGGAACAGGTTGACCTTGCCGGCGTTAATGAATCCTTCGCTTGAGAAGCTCTGCGCCAGGATGTTCAGGAACGGATACAAGGTCAGGAACACCACCACCAGCAGGAAGGCCAGGTTCACCACCCGGAACAGCCGCATGCTGCGTGAAACCTTCATGTCCTTGACCAGGACACCTGTGTCCTTTGGTGCTGCTTTCGCGCCGGGTTCTTTCACGGCTGTCCCTTTCACAGTTGTCCCCTTCACCACAGGCTCGTTCCGGCGAGCCGCTTGGATATGGCGTTGGCGGAGAGAATCAGCGTGAGGCCGATGACGGATTCGAACATGCCGATCGCCGCCGCGTAGCTGAAGTTCGACGATTCAAGGCCCACCCGGTACAGGTAGGTGGAGATGACATCCGAGGTCTGGTAGTTCAGCGGGTTGTAGATCAGTAGGATCTTTTCGAAGCCCACGGCCATGAACGTGCCGATGTTGAGGATCAGCAGTGTGATGATGGTGGGCCGGATGGCCGGCAGGGTCACATGCCAGGTCTGCTGCCAGCGGTTGGCGCCATCGATCCGGGCTGCCTCGTACAGCGATTCGTCCACCCGGGTCAGGGCGGCCAGGTAGAGGATGGCTCCCCACCCCATGGTCTGCCACACCTCGGAGCTGATGTACATGGGCCGGAACCACGCGGCGTCCTGGGTGAAGTTAACCGTGGTGCCGAACAGCGAGTTGGCAATTTGGTTTACGGTGCCTGTCATGGAGAAGTTCTGCAGGATCATGCCGGCGATGATCACCACGGACATGAAGTGCGGCAGGTAGGCCACGGTCTGGACGAACTTCTTGAACTTCTGCGAACGCAGTTCGTTCAGCATCAGCGCGAAGATGATGGGCATCGGGAAGCAGAACAGCAGTGTCAGCACGCCCAGGATGATGGTGTTCTGGAACGCCTGCCAAAAGCTGGGATCGTTGATGAAGAGGGTGACGTATTTCAGGCCCACCCATTTCTCGCCGAAGATGCTGCCGCCGGGCTGGAACTGCCGGAACGCGATCACGTTGCCTGCCATGGGCAGGTACC
>Ga0247818_10002977_pt1 | contig 10935 bp, 3 predicted proteins | sample 13C_Glucose_Day1_FD_192424 | JGI IMG/M metagenome (GOLD analysis project Ga0247818, IMG submission 192424) | Soil microbial communities from agricultural site in Penn Yan, New York, United States - 13C_Glucose_Day1 | ecosystem: Environmental > Terrestrial > Soil > Agricultural land | place: USA...
CGAGTTATGTGTTCCGGGTGAACCGGGACCTGGTGGTCCTCAACGACGTGAATTCCGGGAATGTGTGGCTGGTCAACCAGAACATGCAGCTGGTCAACAACTGGGACGACGTCATCCCGCCCAAAAACCAGTCCGATGACCAGGACCAGGAGTCGGCGGACAACAACACCATCAACATCCTGCCCGACCGGACCAAACCCAACCGGCCGCCGGAAACCACGCCCGACGCCGTCGGCGTCCGCCCCGGCCGCACCACCATCCTCTCCGTGCTGGACAACGACTCGGACCCCGACGGCGATGTCCTCACCGCTTCCGTCGGGGGCAACGGCCCGCAGGCCGGGAGCCTCGAGAACATCTACGGCGGCACCGCCTTCCAGGTCGCCGTCCCGGCCGACGCGAAACCCGGCACGGAAACCTTCGCCTACAACGCCGCCGACGGCCGCGGGCTCTCCGCGGCCGGCAGCATCACGCTCAACGTCGTCGGCCCGGACGAAAACAAGCCCCCGCTGTTCAAGCGCGGCGAACCCACCACCATGCTCGTCGAACAGGGCAAAACGGTCAGCCAGAACATCCTCACGGACTGGACGGACCCCGACGGCGACGACCTCGTCCTGATGGACGCCAAGGCCGACAACGAACAGGACCAGGTCAAGGTCCGCCGCGACGGCCTCCTGACCTACCAGGACTCCGGCGCCGCAGCGGGCAAGAAATCAGTCACCGTCACGGTCTGGGACGGCCGCGCCACCACCACAGGCAAAGTGGTGGTCAACGTGCAGCCGCCCGGAGCCCTGCAGCCCGTGGTCAACGCCGACCACGTGACCGCCGTCGTCGGCCAGGACCTCGTGATCGCCCCGCTGAAGAACGACGTCGACCCCAACGGCGGTGCCCTGCGCCTCGCCCAGGTGGAGGCCGCCGGCCCCGCCCAGCTGGGACCCGTGACCGACGGCGGAACCTTCACTTTCCGCAGCGACACCCCCGGGCCCGTCTACCTGACCTACATCGCCAGCAATGGCCCGCAAAGCAGCCAGGGCCTGATCCGGGTGGACGTCGAGTCCGGCAAGGACGTGGGCAGCCCGGTGGCGGTGCACGACGTCGCCCTCATGCCGGTCGGCGGCAGCGTGCTGCTGGATCCGCTGGCCAACGACTCGGACCCGTCCGGGGGAGTGCTGGTGCTGCAGTCCGTGCAGCTGGCCGACAACGCCACCGCCTCGGTCAGCGTCATCGACCACAGCGTCCTGCGGATCACCGACGTCGTCGGCACGAAGGAACCGTTCACCTTCAGCTACACCATGTCCAACGGCACCAAATCCGCCACCGGCAGCGTCTCCGTGGTGCCGGTCCCCGCCCCGGCCGTCGTGGAAGCGCCGCAGCCCAAACCGGACGAGGTCAACGTCCGCGTCAACGACGTCGTCACCATCCCGGTGCTGGCAAACGACACCCACCCGCAGGGCGAAAAGCTCACCGTCGACCCCGTGCTGCCCCAGGCCGTCCCGGACACGGACGGCAAGAGCTTCGTCTCCGAAAACAACCTCCGGTTCATCGCCGGCGCCGAGCCGAAGACGGTCCGCGCCATCTACAACGCCGTGGATCCGCAGGGCCAGAAGAGCGCCGCGGCCGTCACCATCCACATCCTGCCGCTGGAGGGCGCGGAGAACTCCCGCCCGCAGCCGAAGAACCTCACCGCCCGCGTGGTGGCCGCCGGGACCGTGCGGATCCCGGTGGAGCTCGACGGCATCGACCCCGACGGCGACTCGGTCCAGCTGACCGGCATCGACAGCACCCCGGCGATGGGCACCGCCACCGTCGGCAGCAACTTCATCGACTTCACGGCAGCCGGTGACGGCGCCGGCACGGACACCTTCCGGTACAAGGTGGTGGACCGGCAGGGCGCCGTCAACACCGGCACAGTCACCGTCGGCGTCGCCCCGCGAGGGGAGACCAACCAGAAGCCCACCCCGGTCGACGACGAGATCAAGGTCCGGCCCGGACGCCAGATCGCCATCGATGCCACCGGCAACGACACCGACCCGGACGGCGACCCGATCCGGATCGTCAGCGACGCCATCGAGGCCGCCCCGGAACTCCAGGCCAGCGTCAGCAAGCAGAGCTCCCGCCTGCTCCTGCTGGCCCCCGCCGAGGAAGGCACCGTGAACGTGCGCTACTCCGTGGCGGACGACCGCGGCGCCACGGCCCAGGCAGCCATCGCCGTCAACGTCCGGAACGACGTGCCCCTCCAGGCGCCGATCGCCCGCGACGACCGGGTGACCTCCGCCCAGACACTCGGCAAGACCGCCGTCGACGTTCCCGTCCTCAAGAACGACGAGGACCCCGACGGCGTCGGCGAGAACCTGACCATCGCCACCGACGCCGAAACCGCCAGGCCCGGCAGCGACGGCACCATGATCGTGGACCTTACCGAACAGCCGCAGCTCATCCCGTACACCGTGGAAGACGTGGACGGGCAGAAATCCACCGCGATCATCTGGGTTCCCGGCCTGGGCCAGCAGGTCCCCACCCTGGCCAAGGACGAGGTGATCGAGCTGGTCGCCGGGCAGTCCGTGACTGTGGACCTCAAGGAATGGGTCAAGGTCCGCGAGGGACGTTCGCCGCGGCTCACCCAGGCGGACCGGATCAAGCTGATCGGCGCCGACGGCGCCGAAGGCTCCGACGCGGTGGCGGACAACGGCACCGCCCTGAAATACACCGCCGGCAAGGACTACGTCGGTCCCGGCTCCCTCAGCTTCGAGGTCACCGACGGCTCCGGCCCGGACGACCCCGCCGGCCTGAAATCCACCCTCAGCATCCGCACCCGGGTCCTCCCGGACCCCGACCGGAACAACCCGCCCGTCCTGCTGGGCAGCCGCGTGGAGATCCCCGTGGCGGACGCCGCCACCACCGACCTGGGCAGGCTCACCACGGACCCGGACGACGGCGACGCGGACCGGATGAAGTACGAACTGGTGGGCGGCGTGCCGGCCGGCTTCGACGCGCGCATCGAGGGGAAGACCCTGAAGGCCGCCGCCAAGGACGGCACCAGCGCAGGCACCGGCGGCACGGTCCAGGTCAAGGCCACGGACCCACGGGGTCTCGAAGCCACCGCGACGTACCAGCTGGCCGTCACCGCCTCCAACCGGCCCAAGCCGGTGGCGAATGACGACCTCGAACCCGACGCCGCGGCGGGCAAGCCTGTCACGGTCAACGTGCTGGCCAACGACGCCAACCCCTTCCCGGAGACACCGCTGACCGTCGTGGCGGCCACCACCGAAACGGGCCAGGGCTCCGCCGTCGTGTCCGGCGATTCCGTCACCGTGACCCCGGCCGAGGGATTCTCGGGGGTCATGATCGTGGCCTACACCGTGGCGGACAAGACCGGCGACGAGTCCCGCCAGGCCACGGGCCGGATCCGCCTCACCGTCAAGGACAAGCCGCTGGCACCCACCACGCCGCAGGCCGCGAGCGTGGGCGACAGCACCGCCCTGCTGAACTGGACCGCCCCCGCGGACCGCGGATCGGCCATCACCAAGTACACCGTGTACGGCGAGGGCGGCTACCGCCAGGACTGCCCGGCCAACTCCTGCACCCTGACCGGACTGACCAACAACTCGAAGTACCACTTCCAGGTCACCGCCACGAACGCCCTCGGCGAGTCCGAGCGGTCCCCGGCGTCGGCCGAAGTGCGGCCCGACGTCAAGCCCGACACCCCGGCAGCCCCCGCGCTCAAGTTCGGCGACACCCAGCTCACGGTCACGTGGGCGGCGCCGGCGTCCAAGGGTTCTCCGGTCAAGAGCTACGACCTGGAAATTTCGCCGGCCCCCGCCGGGCAAAACGCCCAGATCCAGAACCTCACCGCGGTGAGCTACGTCTGGAAGGGCCTCAAAAACGGCGTGGCGTACAAGGTCCGTGTCCTGGCCCGCAACGACGCCAAGGAGCCCTCCGAATGGAGTGCCTACTCGGCGGCGGAGACCCCGGCCGGTGTGCCCGCCACCCCGGCGGCGCCCAGCGCCACGGCCGCGCCGTCCGTCGGCAGCCAGAGCCAGCTCAAGGTGGACTGGACGGCGCCGAACAACAACGGCGACGCCATCTCCCGCTACACGCTCACCACCCTGCGCGGCGGGGCCGTCGTGGCCACCCAGCAGGTCTCCGGCACCAGCCAGAACGTCACGGTGGACAACTCCGAGGCCGCCTACACCTTCACGGTGTCCGCCACGAACAAGGCCGGCACGTCCGGGACCAGCGGCCAGTCCGCCGCGGTCCGCGCCGTGGGCAAACCGGCGATGGTGGGCGCGCCGTCGGCGACCCTGGTGGATACCGGCGGCGACGGCGGCAAGATCGACGTGCGCTTCACCCCGCTCACCGCGGACCAGCGCAACGGCTCCAGCGCCGGGGAAATCACCTACAAGTACAAACTCACGTCCGGCGGCGGCAGCGGCAACATCGCCGCCGGCGGCGGGGTGGTGGCCGCCCCCAACGGGACCGCCACCGCCGTGGTGGTCTGGGCGGTTTCCTCGCGGAGCTCCAGCGCCGGCGACGCCAGTCCCGCCTCCAATTCGGTGAACCCCTACGGGCTGGCCTTCGCGCCGGCCGTCACCGGAGCGAGCAAACCGCAGGGCGAGAAGTCCGTGTCCTGGACCTGGACCCAGCCCAACGGCAACGGGCGTCCCGTCACCGGCTACCAGTACAGCCTCGACGGCGGCAGCTGGGTCAACACCGACCAGCGTTCCTTCTCCACCGGCGCCGCCTACAGCGAAACCAAGACGCTGCGGGTCCGCGCCATCAGCGCCGGCCAGCCGGGCCGGATCGGCAGCGACACCTCCCGCAGCGGCTCGGAACCGCCGCCGCCGGTCCCCACGTCCCAAGTCCAGGTGGAAGCCACTACCATCCGGACGTGCCCCGGCAAACCGAACCAGACCGACACGTACTCCGAGGGGCCGCCGAAGACCTGCGGCGCCGGCTGGGTCGAACGGTCCGAGGGCAGGCTCACCATCAACTGCACCAAGGACATCTACGGCAACGGAACCCCCTGGTTCCGCGTGACCGAAGGCAGCCACCCGGGCTGGTTCGTCAAGTCCACCACCGTGGATCTGTACGGACCCCGGCCCGGTGGCTGCTGATACCCCCCGCCCCCGGCACACCATGCTTTTTCATCCAGAACAGAAGAGGACCACTCCATGACCATGACCACCGAACAGGCCGAATGGTTTGCCGGCACCTTCGAGACGCTCGTCGCCAACGTGGGCCAGGCCGTCCTGGGAAAGTCCCACGTCATCCGCCTGACCTTCACCGCGATGCTGGCCGAGGGACATGTCCTCTTCGAGGACGCCCCGGGCACCGGCAAGACCTCCCTGGCCCGTGCCCTCGCGGCCACCGTCCAGGGCTCGAACAACCGCATCCAGTTCACCCCGGACCTGCTGCCCTCGGACGTCACGGGCGTGACCATCTATGACCAGAAGACGCAGAAGTTCGAGTTCCACAAGGGGCCCATCTTCAACAACATCGTCCTGGCCGACGAAATCAACCGGGCCTCGCCCAAGACCCAGTCGGCCCTGCTGGAGGTCATGGAGGAATCGCGCGTCACGGTGGACGGAACCACGTACGAGGCCGGCCGCCCGTTTATGGTGATGGCGACCCAGAACCCGATCGAGCAGGCCGGCACCTACCGGCTGCCCGAAGCCCAGCTGGACCGCTTCCTGATCAAGACCTCCATCGGCTACCCCGATCACGCCTCCACGGTGCAGCTGCTCGGCGGCGCCAACCTCAAGGACCGCTCCAAGGACGTCACCGCCGTCATCACCACCCAGGCGATCGCCGACATGGCGGACCTTGCCGCCACAACGCATGTGGACACCGCCGTGCTGGAATACATCTCCCGGCTCTGCGAAGAGACCCGCAGCGCACCGGAGACCCGCCTCGGCGTCTCCGTCCGCGGCGCCCTCGCCATGGTCCGCGCCTCAAAGGTCTGGGCCGCCAGCCAGGGCCGCAACTTCGTGCTCCCGGACGACGTCAAGGACCTCGCCGCCGTCGTCTGGACACACCGGCTGGTGATGGACCCGGAAGCCGAGTTCTCCGGTGCCACCGCGGAGGCCGTGCTGAAGCGGGTGCTGGCAGAGGTGGCCGCACCGCAGCAGCGCGCCTCGGTTGGCTAGCCTGCGCGACTTCAAACCCCGGCACCCCCCGTACCCCAGCACGAACAAAGGCACCCATATGTCCTCCAGCACTCCGCTGACCCGGCTTGCTGAACGCCTGCAACGGCCCTTCCACCGGGATGGCAGTCCCACCCGGCTGCACCCCGCCTCCCTCTGGACCGAGGCCGCAAGCACGGCCGGCCTGGCCCTCGCCCCGGCCTGGCGCGCCGTCCGCACGCTGTGGCAGCGCTATGTCTGGCCTGTCCTGTCCGTGGTGAGCCTGCTGGGCTGGTTCGTGCTGGCGGCCTCGATCCTGCTCTGGACCGCCGGCCAGGCGTTCGGCTGGCAGGAGGCCAAGGCGGCAGCGGTCGCCGCGTTCGTCCTGTTCGTGCTCGCCGTCGGCTTCATCCTCGGCCGCTCCTCCTACGGCGTTGTCCTTGATCTGGCACGGACGCGGGTGGCGGTGGGGGACAGCGCCGTCGGCAGTATTGCGGTCTCCAACACCTCCGCCCGCCCCCTGCTGCCCGCGGACCTGGAACTCCCGGTCGGGGCCGCCACGGCCGTGTTCCACCTGCCCCGGATGAAACCCCGGCAGGTCCACGAGGACCTGTTCACCATCCCCACGGCGCGCCGCGCAGTGATTGTCGTGGGCCCGGTCCGCTCCGTCCGCGCCGACCCGCTGCACCTGCTGCGCCGGCAGGTGCTCTGGACCGAACCCGAGGACCTGTTCGTGCACCCGAAAACCACAGCGCTGGCCGGCTCGGCCGCCGGATTCATCCGCGACCTCGAGGGCATGCCCACCACGGACCTGTCCAGCGCCGACGTGTCCTTCCACGCGCTGCGCGACTACGTCCCGGGCGATGACCGGAGGCACATCCACTGGAAAACCACAGCCCGCACCAACAAGCTCATGGTCCGCCAGTTCGAGGAAACCCGCCGGGCGCACCTCGCCATTTCGCTGTCCATCAACACCGACGAATACGCCTCCGAGGAGGAGTTCGAGCTGGCCATTTCCGCCGCAGCCTCGATCGGGCGGCAGGCCATCCGCGAACAGCGCGACCTGGATGTGCTCACCCAAAAGGGCCCGCTGCGCTGCGAAACCGGCCGCAACATGCTCGATGACATGACGCGGATCGTCGGCGCTCCCCAGCGCAAGACCGCCGTCGACCTCGCCCGGAGCCTCGCGGACACCGTCCCCAACGCCTCTGTGGTGTTCCTGATCGTGGGCAGCAACGTCACCGCCACCCAGCTGCGTTCCGCGTCGGCCGCGGTGCCCCTGGGCGTCCGCACCCTCGCTGTCCGGCTCGAGTCCGGCGCCGCGCCGGCCCGGGCCAACATCGGCGACCTGACCGTGCTGACCCTCGGCGACCTCCAGGACCTGGCCATCGTGCTCAGGAAGGCCGCAGCATGAGCACCGCAACCCCGCTCCGCCCCCGCAATCACGCGGCAGCTGCGCAGCGTTCCGGCCTGACCGGAGGCCAGCCGCCCTGGCACCTCGCGCTCGACGCCGGTGCCCTCACCGTGCTGCTCGGCCTGGGCGTGCTCGGCTTCAGCCTCAGCTTCGGCGGCGACCCCTACTACCTGGTCGCGGGCTTCGGCGGCATCCTGCTGGGCCTCGCCCTGGCGGCGGCCGCGGTGCACTTCCGGCTGGGACTCCTGATCACCGCTGCCCTGACCCTCGGCGTGTACCTCGTCTTCGGCACCGCCCTGGCCGTCCCGGAAGCCTCCATCGCCGGGGTTCTGCCGACCCTCGATTCGCTGCGCACCCTGCTGCTCGGCGTCGTGTTCGCCTGGAAGGACATGCTCACCGTTGGTGTGCCGGTCGGCACCGCCGGCGGCACCCTGATTGTGCCGTTCCTGAGCTCGCTCCTCACCGCGCTGGCCGCCGGGCTGCTGATCTGGCGGCTCAAAAACCCGTACTGGCCGCTGCTGCCGGTGCTGGTGCTGTTCGTCACCGGCATCGCGTTCAGCACGAACGCCGGGTTCCTTACCGTGGAACGCGGCATCTCACTCACCGTGGTGGCAATCGCCTGGGCCACCTTCCGCCGCGACGCGCTCCGCCGCAGCGACACCCGCAAAGTCTCCGTCAACCGGCTGGAGACGGACGAGGCCACCGCCCGCGCCGCCACGCTCCGCCGGCTGGGCACCGCCGCCGCGGTGATCGCCGTCGCCGTGGCGGTCACCGCCGTCGCATCCCCGCTGGTCACCGCCGGCGACGACCGCCGCGTGCTGCGCAACACGATCGTTCCGCCGTTCGATCCCAAGGACTACGTGACGCCGCTGGCGAGTTTCCGCAACTTCGTCAAGGACAAAAAGGACGACAGCCTCTTCGTCGTCAGGGGCCTGCCCAAGGATGCCCGCGTCCGCCTCGCCGCGCTCGACTCCTTCAACGGCACCAACTACAACATGGACCCGAACGGCTCCGGCAGCTTCAGCAAGGTGGGCGACGCAAAATCCCTCAACACCCTGGCCGACTCCACCGGGATTGTGCCCAGCAACAACTACACCCTCGACATCACCATCGAGGACTACCAGGGCTACTTCCTGCCCGGCGGCCGCAGGACCACCGGCATCAGCTTCGCCCGCGACGGCTCCGGGGCCGCGTCCGGCCTCTACTTCAACGCCGGCACGGACACGGCCGTGACCACCAAGGGGCTGGCGAAGGGCGATGCCTACCAAGTCCAGGTGGCCGACCCCGCCACCCTGGAACACGGGCAGCTGACGCAGTACGACTTCGCCAGGATGTCCCTCCCGGACCCCGCCGAAGTACCGCCCGTCGTCGGGTCCCAGGCGAACGACCTCGCCGCCGATGCCCCCACCGCCATCGACCGGGTACGCCAGATCGAGGCGCACTTCCAGAAGAAGGGCGCCTTCAGCAACGGCCTGATCGCCGACGGCCAGCTGCCCAGCGTCTCCGGGCACAGCGCCAACCGCGTCCGGAGCCTGCTCACCGCCAAACAGATGCTCGGCGACGACGAGCAGTACGCCGTCGCGATGTCGCTGATGCTGCGCCACCTCGGCATCCCCTCCCGCGTGGTGATGGGGTTCTACCCCGACCCCAAGAGCCCGGAAAACGGCGCCGGCGAGGTCAGGATCACCGGCAAGGACGTCCACGCCTGGGTCGAGGTCGCCTTCGACCGCGTGGGCTGGGTACCCTTCGATCCCACCCCGCCGAAGGACAATGTGCCGATCCCGCCGGATCCGGAAAACAAGTCCAAGCCCAAGCCGCAGGTCCTGCAGCCCCCGCCGCCGCCGCAGGAGCCCGCGGACCTTCCGCCCGACTCCTCACCGGATGCGCTCGACGCCGATGAGAAGAAGAACAACCCCTGGCTCTTCTGGGGCCCCCTCCTCACGGCAATCGGCCTGGCGCTCATCCCGGTCGCGGTCCTGGCGCTGCCGCTGCTGCTGATCGCCCTGCTCAAGTCGCGGCGCCGGAAGGCCCGCTTCAGCGACGGCCCGCCGGCCCAGCGGGTGGGCGGCGGCTGGAACGAAGTCGTCAGCCTCGCGACGGACCTCGGCGCCGCGGTGGACACCCGCGCCACCCGGCGCGAGTCCGCCGTCGTCCTCGCCGGCGCGTTCCCGGCCGCCGGCGGAACCACCACGCTGCTCGCCACCCGGGCCGATGCCGCGATCTTCGGCGCCGGCCAGCCGAGCGAGGACCAGGTGCGGCAGTACTGGGAGACCGTGGACGGCTCGCTTAAGGAGATGACCGGGACGCTCGGCTTCTGGGGACGGCAGCGGGCCCGGTTCTCGCCGCGCTCCCTGCTGGCCGACGGCCGGGCGGCCCTCAAACTCCGGAGCCTCCAGCCCGGCCGGCCCGGCCGGAAGCGCGCGGCGCCGGCAGGCCGGCAAACGCCTGCCGGTACAGTGGAGTCCGGCCCGGCCACGGCGGCGCACCCTGCTGCTGCTGCCGGCACGCCGGCCGACGCCAGCCAGACCGCCAGGAAGAACCGCAACACGCCATGACCGACGACGCCGAGCGCTGCCCGCGCTGCCAGCAGCCGCTCCGCCAGGGTGCCGCTTTCTGCACCTCCTGCGGAACGCCGCTGAGTAACCGTTCCGCGCGGAATGCCCGCAACGTGCGGGAGCTTCCCGGTAGTATCCCCGTAACGCAGGGCCCGGCCGCGGGCCACGGACCAGGGGGAGGACCTTCCATGCGGAACAAGCTTGACCTGGTTCCCGCCGCTGCCGGAAAGCGGCTGGGGGCCGCCGTGCTGGACTGGCTGCCCCCGGTCACCGTCCTGGCCATCCTGCTGGCGGCCGGGTTCGCCGGGATCACCAGGCGCCAAAGCGGGGGCTTCATCGTCTACGACACGTCGTCCCTGGTGCTGTTCGGCGGCATCGGCGCCGGCCTCACCCTGATCTACACCGCGGTGGTCGCCACGCTCGAAGCCCGCTCCGGCGCGACCCCCGGCAACAGGCTGATGGGTCTGCGCAGCACGGATGCCGACGGCTACGCCCCGGGCGGCGGAGCCGTGTTCCTCCGCGGCCTGATCACCGGCGCCGGCATGCTGCTCGCCCTCGCCGGCGCCGCCGCGGTGGTGATCTTCCAGTGGTTCGCCGTCGCCCCGCTGGTGCTGGGACCGCTCCTGTTCCTGGGCGCGGCCTGGGCTGTTCTCGTGGTGCTCTCCAGCGGCTGGGACCGCAACGGCCAGCTCCGCGGCTGGCACGATACGGCTGCCAAGACCCTGGTCTTCGACGTCAAAGCCGGGCGCAACCCCGTCACCACCGGCGGCATCCAGGGCCCCTACAGCTTCGCGCCGCTGGACCTCCCCCCGGTGCAGCAGGTCAAGTCGCCGCTGGCGGGCTGCGG
>Ga0247818_10002979_pt1 | contig 10933 bp, 5 predicted proteins | sample 13C_Glucose_Day1_FD_192424 | JGI IMG/M metagenome (GOLD analysis project Ga0247818, IMG submission 192424) | Soil microbial communities from agricultural site in Penn Yan, New York, United States - 13C_Glucose_Day1 | ecosystem: Environmental > Terrestrial > Soil > Agricultural land | place: USA...
TCATTGAAGAGTTCGCCCAAAGCGGCTTCCTGAACATTGTCGGTGGTTGCTGCGGCACCACGCCGGGCCACATCGAAGCCATCGCCGACAAGTACAAGGGCGACGGCAGCGTCAAGGAAGCCGAGACCGAAGAATGGCGCGGCTGGCCGGTTAACAAGCGCCTGGAGCATGCGCTGGTCAAGGGCATTACCACGCACATCGTTGAAGACACCGAAGAATCGCGCCAGTCCTTTGCTCGCCCGATTGAAGTAATCGAAGGCCCGCTGATGTCCGGCATGAACATCGTCGGCGACCTGTTCGGCGCCGGCAAAATGTTCCTGCCACAGGTGGTCAAATCCGCCCGTGTGATGAAGCAGGCCGTGGCCCACTTGATCCCGTTCATCGAACTGGAAAAAGGCGACAAGCCCGAAGCCAAGGGCAAGATCCTCATGGCGACGGTCAAAGGCGACGTGCACGACATCGGCAAAAACATCGTCGGCGTGGTCCTGGGTTGCAACGGCTATGACATCGTCGACCTCGGCGTAATGGTCCCGGCAGAAAAAATCCTGCAAGTGGCGAAAGAGCAAAAATGCGACATCATCGGCCTGTCCGGTCTGATCACGCCTTCGCTGGATGAAATGGTCCATGTCGCCCGCGAAATGCAGCGTCAGGATTTCTACCTGCCGCTGATGATCGGTGGCGCGACCACCTCCAAGGCCCACACGGCGGTGAAGATCGAGCCGAAGTACAGCAACGATGCGGTGATCTACGTCACCGACGCCTCCCGCGCCGTGGGCGTGGCGACGCAGTTGCTGTCCAAGGAATTGAAACCGGCGTTCGTCGAGAAAACCCGCCTGGAATACATCGACGTTCGCGAACGCACCGCCAACCGCAGCGCCCGCACCGAACGCCTGAGCTACCCGGCGGCCATCGCCAAGAAGCCGCAGTTCGACTGGGGCACCTACGAACCGGTCAAACCGACGTTTACCGGCTCCAAAGTGCTGGACAACATCGACCTCAAGGTTCTCGCCGAATACATCGACTGGACGCCGTTCTTTATCTCCTGGGACCTGGCCGGCAAGTTCCCGCGCATTCTCGAAGACGAAGTGGTCGGTGAAGCGGCGACGGCACTGTACGCCGATGCCCAGGAAATGCTCGCCAAGCTGATCGACGAAAAACTCATCAGTGCCCGTGCGGTGTTCGGCTTATGGCCGGCCAACCAGGTGCGTGACGATGACATTGAAGTCTACGGCGATGACGGCAAGGCGATTGCCAAGCTGCATCACCTGCGCCAGCAAATCATCAAGACCGATGGCAAGCCGAACTTCTCCCTGGCCGACTTCGTTGCGCCGAAGGACAGCGAAGTCACCGACTACGTCGGCGGTTTCATCACCACCGCAGGCATTGGCGCTGAAGAAGTGGCAAAGGCGTATCAAGATGCTGGCGACGATTACAATTCGATCATGGTCAAGGCCTTGGCCGACCGCTTGGCCGAGGCTTGCGCCGAATGGCTGCACCAACAGGTCCGTAAAGACTACTGGGGCTACGCCAAGGACGAGACGCTCGACAATGAAGCGCTGATCAAAGAGCAATACACCGGCATCCGCCCTGCTCCGGGCTACCCGGCCTGCCCGGATCACACCGAGAAGTCCACGTTGTTCAAACTGCTGGATCCGGAGGCTGAAGAGCTGAAGGCGGGTCGTAGCGGCGTGTTCCTCACCGAGCACTACGCGATGTTTCCGGCGGCGGCGGTCAGCGGTTGGTATTTCGCTCACCCGCAGGCGCAGTACTTCGCCGTGGGCAAGATCGACAAGGATCAGGTGCAGAGCTACACGTCGCGCAAAGGTCAGGAGTTGAGTGTGACTGAGCGCTGGCTGGCGCCAAACCTCGGTTACGACAACTAACCAGCCCGGTAGGCCACAACTCCGTGGCCAACAAAGATCCCCTGTGGGAGCCGTAGGTCTATGCTTATGGCTCAAACACAGGTGACGAGGGATTTATGGACGATCCAGTCGACAACAAGCCGCCCACCTTCTGGCAGATGCTGCACAGCGTCATGGCCGCCGCATTCGGGGTGCAGAGCGGAAAGAACCGGGCTCGGGATTTCACTCACGGCAAACCGAGTCATTTCGTGATTCTGGGGATTCTGTTCACGGCGGTGTTCGCGTTGACCTTGTACGGCATCGTGCAGTTGGTGGTGTATCTGGCCGGGGTTTAGGGCATCAACGTATGCAGGCTGAACGGGTAACGGTAAGACGTTGGCCGCCCCTTGGCCGATAGACGACGGAAGTTCACGCCATAGTCCGGCTTAGCCCCCAACGCCAGCAGCTGTCTGGCTTGCGCCTTGTCGATCGGTTGCAGCAACGGGACCTGCCGATCACGGCCGCCGTACTGGCTGAGGTCCACGCCCTGATCCACGTCATGCAACTGAACCAGCGCCCAGCCGCCCAACGTGAAGTGCCCGCCCAACAACACGCTCAGCGTGCCATCGACTTTCGCCTGTAACGCAGCGGGTGAGGCATTGACCGCGCCGAACAAGGCGTCCTTGCCGGGTATACCGCCCTTTTCTTCCGAAAACGCCTGCATCGCGCCAAAGGCCATTTCGTCGTTGGCTGACCATATCAGCGAGACGTTCGGATAGCGCCGAAACAGCAGTTTCGCCTGTTCATAGGCGCGTTCACGGGTCCAGCCGCTGTAAACCATTTGTCGCAAACGAACTTCCGGATGCTCGGCCAGCGCGCGCATCATGCCTTGTTCGCGCAGTTGCGCCGAGGAAGTGATCTTCAGACCGGAAAAGGCCAGCAGCTCAATCACCTGACCGGGTGCAGCAGACGGATGCAAACGAATCAGCTCCTTGAGCATCAGGTAGCCGCCCTCCTCGTCGTTGGGCACCAGACTACCGAGGCGATCGGGACGTTCGCCCAGCAGGCTCAATTGATTGGCCGTCAATGACGAGTTGACCATAAACAGCTTCACGCCGCTGCCTTGCGCCAGTCGCAGGATTTGCGGTGCAACGTACTGTTCGTTGACAAACACCAGATAATCCGGACGGTCAGGACCTTGCAAAGCCTGGCGTGCTTGCGCCACGGTGAGTTCGGGCATGCGTTGAGAATAGAGAATCTGCAAGTCGATGCCGAGGTCCCGGGCGGCGGCCTGCATGAATTGCGCGTAGCTGGTCCAGAAGGCTTCTTGCGTCTTCCCCGGACTCAGAAACAACACCGATTCCGCACGCGCAGCCGATCCGAAGACCACGCCAAGCATCAGTAGACAGGTGTAGAAAAGCTTCAACATTAACGTCCGAGCCCCCGAAATTGCGCCGCGCAGTATAGCCAGTGAAATTTCGTAAAACGGTGTTTATTGCTGTTTTTGTCCGACAATCGTCAGAACGGGACCCGGACGGGGTCGGTTATTGATGACTGACCCAGAATACTGCCGTGCCCACGACCAGGATGATCAGAAACAAGATCGCCCAAGCATCGACCGTACTGTCAGTCTTTGTCGCTTTGGTAGGGTTGCTCATTGCATCGCCTCTTGTCGGTTTTATCGGTGATTGCATAAAGACTCGACCACAGTAAAGACGACGATTGCCCGCACCACAAATAGGGGTTTAGTCATAACGCTTGCTGTTAGTCGCTTTGGTTCTTTACATATACTCAAACATCACTTTTGCGCATAACCGCAAACTGGTATCTTGCCCCGGCTCCGTAGGGAGAGCGCGGCCGTGCGCGCAGAATTGCAGAGGTTCTTGGACTGCGGCAAGCACAAAAACGCAGCTGTATCCGAGCGACCCAAGCCTGAGAACAGGACCTATATGTACGTATACGACGAATACGATCAGCGGATCATCGAGGACCGCGTCAAGCAGTTCCGTGATCAGACCCGACGCTATCTGGCAGGGGAGCTGAGCGAAGAAGAATTCCGCCCCCTGCGCCTGCAAAACGGGCTCTACATCCAGCGATTCGCGCCGATGTTGCGAGTGGCGGTGCCTTACGGCCAACTGACTTCGCGCCAAGTGCGAATGATGGCCAAGATTGCCCGCGACTATGACAAGGGCTACGCCCATATCAGCACCCGGCAGAACGTGCAGTTCAACTGGCCGGCCGTGGAAGACATACCGGACATTCTCGCTGAACTGGCGACCGTGCAGATGCACGCGATCCAGACCAGCGGCAACTGCCTGCGCAACGTCACCACCGACCAGTTCGCCGGTGTCGCCGCCGATGAATTGATCGATCCGCGCCCATGGTGCGAGATCGTCCGTCAGTGGACTACGTTCCACCCGGAATTCGCCTACCTGCCGCGTAAATTCAAGATCGCAGTCAACGGCTCGACGTCTGACCGTGCTGCCATCGAAGTCCATGACATTGGCCTTGAGCCGGTGCACAACGCCGCAGGCGAACTGGGCTTCCGTGTGCTGGTCGGTGGTGGCCTGGGCCGTACGCCGGTGGTGGGTGCGTTCATCAATGAGTTCCTGCCGTGGCAAGACCTGTTGAGCTACCTCGATGCCATCCTGCGGGTCTACAACCGCTATGGTCGTCGTGACAACAAGTACAAGGCGCGCATCAAGATTCTGGTCAAGGCGCTGACGCCTGAAGTCTTCGCGCAAAAGGTCGACGCGGAAATGGAACACCTTCGCGGTGGCCAGACCACGCTGACCGAAGCCGAAGTGCATCGCGTCGCCAAACACTTCGTTGACCCGGACTACAAGGTCCTGGACAACCAGAGCGCCGAACTGGCCGAGCTCGACCAGCAGCACCCTGGCTTCGCCCGCTGGCGCACGCGCAATACCCTGGCGCACAAGAAGCCGGGCTATGTGGCCGTGACCCTGTCCCTGAAGCCGACCGGTGTGGCACCGGGCGACATCACCGACAAGCAGCTCGACGCCGTGGCCGATCTGGCCGACCGTTACAGCTACGGTCAACTGCGCACGTCCCACGAACAGAACATCATTCTGGCCGACGTGGAACAGTCCCGACTGTTCGCGATGTGGGGCGAGTTGCGCGAACAAGGTTTCGCCACGCCGAACATTGGCTTGCTGACCGACATCATCTGCTGCCCTGGCGGAGACTTCTGCTCGCTGGCCAACGCGAAATCGATCCCGATTGCCGAATCGATCCAGCGTCGTTTCGATGACCTGGACTATCTGTTCGACATCGGTGAACTGGACCTGAACATCTCCGGCTGCATGAACGCCTGTGGTCACCACCACGTCGGCCACATCGGCATCCTCGGGGTGGACAAGAAAGGCGAAGAGTTCTACCAGGTGTCCCTCGGTGGCAGCGCCAGTCGTGACGCCAGCCTGGGTAAAATCCTTGGCCCGTCCTTTGCCCAGGAAGCCATGCCTGACGTGATCGAAAAGCTGATCGACGTGTACATCGAACAACGTACCGAAGACGAACGCTTCATCGACACCTATCAGCGTATCGGTATCGACCTCTTCAAGGAGCGCGTCTATGCAGCGAATCATTAAAAACAACGAGGTCGTCGACGAGACCTGGCACTTGCTGCCCAAGGACTTCAACATCGATGAGATCAGCAACTGCGATGACCTGATCGTCCCGTTGCAGCTGTGGCGCGAACACAGCCGTATGCTCAAGGCCCGCGATGGCGGCTTGGGCGTTTGGCTGGACGCCGGCGAAGAAGCTGAAGAGATAGGTGACGACGTGGATCTGTTCCAGGTAATCGCCTTGAACTTCCCGGCGTTCACCGACGGCCGCAACTACTCCAACGCCCGCCTGCTGCGTGACCGTTACGGTTTCAAAGGTGAACTGCGGGCGATCGGCGATGTGCTGCGCGACCAGCTGTTCTACCTGCATCGCTGCGGTTTCGATGCGTTCGCAATACGCGCCGACAAAGACCCGTATGAAGCCCTGGAAGGTCTGAAGGACTTCTCAGTGACTTATCAAGCCGCCACCGACGAACCGCTGCCGCTGTTCCGTCGCCGCTGATGGTCAAGCCTTGAACCCCTCACGGGGTTCAAGGCTCCCCTCCTGCTTTGAATTAAAGATTGGCACGTTCCTCAAGTGCCCTGAAAGCCGCCATCGGATGATCAAAACGCCCGCTGCTGCGACTTAATCGACTCCACATTTGCTCCGAAGCATCGGCCTCGTCCAACAATCGCCAGACTCGTGTTTGTAGCGATAGATAGCTGACTTGAAAATCGGCCGTCAGGCTCAGCCTGTCCATGACCGCTAAAAACCGTGTGCCAGAAGGCTTGCCTGCCAGTCGTTGCCAAAGCGCATGCCGGGACTGCTGCAACGCTGCCTCGCAGTCTCGCAGCCATACTGTCGACGTTCCATAGTCGGCGCCGGGCATTCCAAGCCATAAATTGATTCCCGTTGCCTCTCGATGACTGATCAGCCGACGTAGCGTGTCTTCGTCCGTCAGCGGATTCCCCCACAGCAACACGCGATCGTCTGCAACGGCCTGATTTATCACCGCGGGTGGAACCCGGGTAATCTGGTTATCCCGTAAATCCAGGGACGTCAGATAGGGCTCGTCCTTGATACCGATCGGGCACCGGCTGATGTGTGTATTTCTCAGGTTAAGCTGGCGTAGATCGTTCATACCCAACACCAGAGGGGGTACACCCAGCGGGTTGTCACTCAAGTCCAGCAATTGCAGTTGGGTCAGGTCACGCAGCTGTGACGCGGCACTTTCACTGAAAACCAGCCGTGTTCCACGCAGGTGCAGCGAGCGAAGGTGCGTCAATTGCTCGATTGCGGGCGGCAAAGAGCGACCAGCATCGCCGGCCACGATGTAGTGACGCAAGTCCACGCTGTCCAGATCCAGTATTTCAAGGTTTGGAAAACGCTCGATAAACCCGTTCAAGCTGTCCTGCTCGGTCAGATGGAAGCCTTTCATCAACAACTCGGTCACGTCGTCGAACCGCACATTCAACGTTGGCATTCGGTGATAGTTTTCGTAATTCATATCCAGCGTGGTAGACGGGGAACCGCCACGCTTTTGCCATATGGAGACCAGTTCCTCGGCGAGCTCCGTCCTCAGGGCTCGTTCATCTTGTAGCTCATCCGCCAGCAGCTGGTCGTTGTACGCCGTGATTTGTGCGGACGTCAAATCCTCCGCCGCCGCATCGCCAGCAACCAGAAACGGAAGGTCCATATCAGCGACATCATGGGGAACGCGGTCAATCCAACGGCTCAAATCGATGTTGAGTTGCTGAAGTTGCTGCTTTAACCCATCGATATAAGCTTGCACATTGTTGCCCACCCGTTGCAGGACTTCATCGGCCTGCGCAGCGGTGAAGTCAGGATAAATATCCTTGAGCTGCAACCTCATCATCTCGTGGGTCATGGCTACGCCTTGAGGTGTCGGGGGGTAACCTCCGCCGCGCAGCCCCTGAGGCTCAAACGTTAGCCCGCTGTCCATCCTTTGCAGGCCCAGCAGGGTTTGCGAACGAGGTATCGCCACTGCGCCGACCTTGAGTCGCAGCTCATTGGCAGGATCATCAGTCATCAGGTGTAACGCCGAGCGTTCGTCCTTTGACAGGATAGCGAGGACAGCCTCGTAGAAGTCCGATGGCAAGGCTGGGGGGTCATAGCGATCTTTTGCCCTGATGAGGCTCCGAGTGTTAGCAGCATCGAGTGGACCGCAGCTGTCCAGAACTCGCCCGGAAGGCGAATGGTCAAGAATGTTTATCCGAAGATTTTTGGGCCATCCGGGTACATTCTGGAGGGAGTGCAATGCCAGCGTGTCCGTCTCGGCATTGGCGACCGATCCAAGGTAAAGGCCTTCGTAAGCACGATTCAGGCGCACATGCTGCTGGTACTGACGGGCCTTGCTGTCCAGGCGTTTGAACACTTGCCTGACCTCGACAACGTCGGGCGTCGCGCGAATGTCTACGCCATAGCGGTCGAGCATTTGCTCTATGGCGCTTTTGGGAAGCCCCGGGTATTGACGTTGAAACAGCTGGACCCATTTATGCTCCGATTGCTGCAGCGCGGCGTAACGGCTATTGAATAATCCGGTTTGACCGACCGGCCCCAGTTCCTGATCGAGCTGGAAGCGGCTGATCGTGTCAGTCAGCAACGGAGTCGGTGGCCGGCCGGTGTTCATCAAGCGCAGCATGTCGTCGTCTACTGCGCTGACCTTGCCGATCTGCGCCAGGACTTCATCGCTGAATGACGCGACCGAGGGGCCAATGCCGCGGATCAGCTCCAGCCGCGATAGCCTGGAAGGCGCTGCCACACTGTCCTCGGCCGGCGTTACAAGGGCGACGTGTTCACTTGGCCCAAGTGCTTTGGCCTCAGCCCTTCCAACGCTAACATCCGCCCCTGCGCCTGCCAGCGGCAGCGCATTGAGCAAGCCAAACACCGTGCGCGTTACGCCCTCTTTGCGCTGGCCCGGCGTTTCACCGTTCACGGCCTGATCCAGCCCGTAACCGGCGTCGATGAGCCCTGCTAGCGCCAATACGCCTTCTCCCCCCGGTACAAACAGTGCCAGCGGCCCAAACTGGTTTATCCATTGCACGAGTGGCTCAATTACTGCGCTCAAATTGTCACGGTTGACTTGCGCGTCGTTTCGAATGGTTTTGGCGCTCCCCCAAGCCGCCTGCTTCATGGTCAATACCAACTGTGCAAACGGATCGGTCGCAGGGGCTTGATCGTCGAACCCGACGTACTCGGCGGGATCCCAATAACCATCATTGTTGAAGAAGCCGGCATTGTTCGTCAGCCAGTGCTTTTGGGGGTAAATCGCCATGCCGTCCAACGCCGTCAGCACACCTGCGTGGAAGGTGCCGTCTTGTCGATCATCTTCGATAAAGTGAGAAGCGACGGCTTGCTTCGTGGCACTGGCATTGCTCTGTTTCACCACCCATTGGTGCAATTGCGAAACGTCGGCGAAGTCGTGCATCGGTGATGAATTGCCAGGGATGTACATCAGTACCCGAGGGTTGGTGGCGACACGAAAGGTCCAGATATCGGTCGCAGTGTAGCGATACAGCTTTAATCGGCTCGCCGTGACCGTGGGTGGAATGCGGGTAAGTGCTTGCAGCGATTCGGTGGTCAGCGTTTCCCATGCCTGATCCAGCGGCAAACCTGCTGCCTGCATTGCGAGCTTCAGGCCCTCCTCACTCAGGCGTTGTTCCTGTTGCTGCAACCAGGCGGCCATGACAAATGCCGCTTTGGCCGACGTCCTCAACCCACAGGGTTGCGGTGCAACGAGCATCTCGTCAGACGGCCAGGCCTGATTGAGATATGCCTTGTACGAATCCTGCAAATCCAGCTCCCAGACCCATTTCTTGAAATCAGCGGGTTTTAAGGTGATCTGTGTCGACGGCCCATAGGTCTGCGGGGCCGTTTGGCGATAAATGCCTTCGTATGTCTGGTGATTGCCGCTGCCGTGGTCAGCGAACTCGTCGACCCGCGGCACGATTCGAACAGAAGGACCAAGGTCCGGCGGGGTGTACAGGCCAAACGCATTTTCCGCGAAGCGTCCGTCTCCCACGGTCTGATAATTGGAAAGCAGCGCTTGCAGCAGCGATTGCGAGCTCGCTACTTGCCCTTGGTGAATACCCTCCGGTGCAGGATGACCCTTGTATTCGTAATCAAGTGTGACCAGCAGGGCCGTCTGTGGATCGATATCCGCCCCCCACTTCTCCCTAATCAAGCGGGCCCCAAATTGACGAGGGGTTTGCGGCATTGCGATGTTCACGGCGGCGTTGAGTTCGTCGCGCATTCGTAGCGGGCGGGCGACATTGTCAGGATTGAGGTCGGTCATGTGCATTCCATTGCGAGCATTTGGAACATCACCCTAACCAGTTGCCATTCACTCGAATGCAGGATCGGGTCGACAGCAGACTTAGGAAGTTTCGCCTTTTCATAAGGGAATGTGGGCGAATCCGGGCGAAAAAAAACCGGGACATAAGTCCCGGTTTCTTCTTCAACACGATGTCGCGCTGGCGATTACCAGAAGCGTTGCTGGGTCAATCGGCTCCACCAAGTCAGCAATACACGATCGACCGAACCGCTGGCCGCCATGCCAATACGCTCTTGCAGGCTTTTTCGTTCCGCGTAGTGCAGGTGAAAGAGCTCGGCATTTTTTGCCCGTTCGGCGAGGTATTCATCGCTGGTCTTGAGTTCGTCGACCAGTTGCTTATCGAGGGCTGCGACACCGAGCCAGACTTCACCCGTGGCTACATCATCGATGGCCAGTTGCGGGCGATAACGCGCGACGAAGTTCTTGAACAGTTGATGGGTAATGTCCAGGTCTTCCTGGAACTTCTCACGCCCCTTTTCGGTGTTTTCGCCAAACACGGTCAGGGTGCGTTTGTATTCGCCGGCCGTCAGCACTTCGAAATCGATGTCGTGTTTTTTCAGCAAGCGATTGACGTTGGGCAGTTGCGCCACCACGCCAATCGAGCCGAGGATCGCGAACGGCGCGCTGATGATCTTCTCGCCGATGCACGCCATCATGTAGCCGCCGCTGGCCGCGACCTTGTCGATGCAGATGGTCAACGGCACGCCAGCATTGCGGATGCGCGCCAATTGCGAGGACGCCAGGCCGTAGCTGTGAACCATGCCGCCACCGCTTTCCAGACGCAGTACTACTTCATCCTTGGGCGTGGCAAGCGTCAGCAGCGCAGTAATTTCGTGGCGCAGGTTCTCGGTGGCTGAGGCTTTGATGTCGCCATCGAAGTCCAGCACAAACACGCGTTGTTTGGCCTCGGGGGTTTTCTTTTGCTTTTTCTCGGATTTAGCCTGGGACTTGCGCAAGGCCTTCAGCTGGTCCTTGTCGAGCAAGGTCTGCTCCAGGCGTTCACGCAGCCCTTTGTAGAAATCATTAAGTTTGCTGACCTGCAATTGACCGGCCGACTTGCGTCGACCTTTGCTGCGCAACGCCGCAAAACTGGCCAGGACCACCAGAATGGCGATCACCAGTGTCACGGTCTTGGCCAGAAAACTGGCGTATTCGGACAAAAACTCCACAGTGA
>Ga0247818_10002980_pt1 | contig 10932 bp, 12 predicted proteins | sample 13C_Glucose_Day1_FD_192424 | JGI IMG/M metagenome (GOLD analysis project Ga0247818, IMG submission 192424) | Soil microbial communities from agricultural site in Penn Yan, New York, United States - 13C_Glucose_Day1 | ecosystem: Environmental > Terrestrial > Soil > Agricultural land | place...
CCGCCCGACACGGCAGCGGCGGGCTCGCCGGGGGCCGCGTTCTGGCTGCGGCCCCCTGGGACGCGCCAGGAGGTGGAGCTGTCGCTCCCGGCCCTCGGCGGCCTCGGGAGCAGGGGTGGGGATACTCCCGATCTCGTACGACTCGTCGACGCGGCGGCAACGGAATGCCACCGGGTCAGGCTCACGCACGCACGGACACGCCTGCGGGCCCATCGGCCGACAGGTCAGCCGTTGGCCTTCTCGTAAGCCTCGCGGATCTCGGCCGGAACTCGACCACGGTCATTCACATTGTGGCCGTTCTCGCGCGCCCACCTACGGATCTCCGCGGTGTCCTTGTTGCCACCCGTAACGGCGCGGCCCTTGCCACGGCCGGTCGCGGCGCGACCACCGGTGCGACGGCCACTCTTGGTGTACGGCTCGAGAAGACCACGGAGCTTGTCCGCGTTGGTCGTCGTGAGGTCGATCTCGTACGTCTTGCCATCCAGAGCGAACGTCACTGTCTCGTCCGCCTCGCCACCGTCGAGGTCGTCAACAAGAAGGACCTGAACCTTCTGTGCCACCGGATTTCCTTTCATCGAAAATGCAGTACGCGGAAAGGAAACCGCTTTTCCCGGGAAAACACAAACCCCTGGCAGAGGTTCAGGAGTGCAAGAACACGGGAAACATGCGCGATTCGGACATAGGGTTCCGGCGTCTTCCGCCGTTCACAGGTGCAGAAGCATCCGGCTGTTGCCCAAGGTGTTCGGCTTCACTCGTTCGAGACCCAGGAACTCGGCGACACCCTCGTCATAGGAACGCAGCAGCTCACTGTAGACATCTCCGTCGACCGGGGTCTCTCCGATCTCGATGAAGCCGTGTGCGGCGAAGAAGTCGACTTCGAAGGTGAGACAGAAAACCCGGCGCACACCGAGCCAGCGCGCGGTCTGCAAGAGCTTGTCCAGTACCTGGTGTCCGACTCCGGCGCCCTTGATGCCGGGATCGACGGCGAGAGTACGGACTTCGGCGAGGTCTTCCCACATCACGTGCAGTGCGCCGCAGCCGACGACACGGGCGTCCTCGTCGCGTTCGGCGACCCAGAACTCCTGGATGTCCTCGTAAAGCGTCACCGTCGCTTTGTCGAGCAGGATGCCTTCGGAGACGTAGCCGTCAAGGAGTGTCCGGACGGCGGTCACATCGCTCGTCCTGGCGCGGCGGACGGTGATGGCCGGCCTATTTACCGACGGGCCGGTATGAAGATCCGTGCCCGACACCGTTTCCGGGCCGGGACGAGCTCCGGTTTGCGACTCGGTACGGTGCTCGGTTTGTGGCTGCTCTGAGGACATCCCCCGACGCTATCGCCCGCTCTCCGGCGGCGCTTCATCGGCTGCGGCCCTGTCGTCCGGCCCGCTCTCGGACGGTTCGGGGAAGGTGGGCGCGACGACGCGCATCGCGTCACCGAGAGCCTCGCGTTGCTCCGCGGACATCATGCCGAAGAAGGCGACCAGCGCGGCGGCCGGGTTGTCACTCTGGGACCACGCTTCGTTCATCAGTGCGGCCGAGTATGCGGCGCGGGTGGAGACCGCCGTATATCGATATGCGCGGCCGTCGACTTCGCGGCGTACCCAGCCCTTCTGATGGAGATTGTCCATTACCGTCATGACGGTCGTGTACGCGATGGACCGTTCCTGTTGAAGGTCCTCGAGAACTTCCCGCACCGTGACCGGCCGGTTCCATTGCCAGACCCGTGTCATCACGGCGTCTTCCAGCTCTCCCAATTGGCGAGGCACAGCATCACCTTAGTGCTAGATGTCTGGAATGGGATATTTCTGGGACGACAAAAGGGCGCACGACTCCACAGGAGCCGTGCGCCCTTCGTGCTCTGGTCCGGGCCGGAAGACCCTAGGCTCGCGGGGCCTGCTCGGCGGCTTCGGCGCGGGCGATCGCCGCGTCCACGGCGGCGTCCTCCTTGGCCTTGTTGGGGCCGCCCTGGCTCTTGATGATCGTCACGACGACGCCGACGAAGAAGACGGCCATCACCACGGGGGGAACGAGCGCGGATACGTAGTCCATGCCGTCCAGGGTAGCGAGCCCGGCATTCCGGCCGGTCCCGGGCACCCCTTCACGGGCGTGGCGCGCCTCAGGAGACGGCGCGCTCCTCCGGCGGGGTCGCCGGCGCGGGCCTGCGCCGCGGCGGGAAGACCTCGGACGGTTTCGGCGCCGGACGCTCGCCGGGGGAGGACGGCCGGGACGGGGTGGAGGGCCGCGCCGGCGCCGGGGGCCGCTCGGGCTCCTTGGCCGCCGCCATGCCGCCGGCGAGGGCCAGCAGCCTGCCGCGCGGCGCGGGCGCGGTCACGGGGACCGCGCGCCCGGCGAGGCGCGCCCGCACCGAGCGCTCGGCGAGCACCTGGCAGCGCTCCAGGAGGGCCGCGGCGACCGGCCCGCCGCGCAGGGCGCGCAGGGCCGCGAGGTCGTCGGGACGGGGGTCGTAACCCGCCGCGAGGGCGTCCTGGAGGAGCTCCAGGTAGCCACTGAGCGAGCCGGGAAGCGCTTCGCGGTAGCGGGCGAGATCGGCGAGGAGGAAGGCGCGCAGCCGGCCCGCCTCGCTCACCGCCTCGTCCACCGCACCCGCGAGCCGCAGGCAGTCCTGGACATCCTCTTCCGGCAGGGGCGTGGGGTGGAGGGCGTTGGCGAGAGCGCGTCGGAGCACCCGGAGCTCGTCCGCGCTGAACGCCATGCCGCCGCGTGATCCGTAGGGCGTGGGCATGGCGCGACAATACGTGCTAAATGGACAAAATCCGCTTAACTGGCCGCTCGGCGGCGCGGCGTCGGGCACCGCGCCGCCGGGCCGTTCCCGCAGGTGGCCGCAGGCGTGCGCTACATCCGGGCGATGTTGCGCTCGTACACGAGGCGGAGCCCGATGAGCGTCAGCCAGGGTTCGTGCTCGTCGATGACGGAGGAGTCCTTCAACACCATCGGAGCAAGGCCCCCGGTCGCGATGACCGTGACCTCGTCGGGGTCGGCCGCGAGCTCCTTCTTCATCCGCTCCACGACACCGTCGATCTGGCCGGCGAAGCCGTACACGATGCCGGACTGCATGGCCTCGACGGTGTTCTTGCCGATCACGCTGCGCGGCCTGGCCAGCTCGATCTTGCGCAGCTGGGCGCCCTTCGCTCCGAGGGCCTCCACCGAGATCTCGATACCGGGCGCGATCACCCCGCCCGCGTACTCGCCACGCGCGGACACCGCGTCGAAAGTGGTGGCCGTGCCGAGGTCGACGACGATCGCCGGGCCTCCGTAGAGCTCGACGGCGGCGACCGCGTTGACGATGCGGTCCGCGCCGACCTCCTTCGGGTTGTCCATCAGGACGGGCACACCCGTCTTGACGCCCGGCTCCACGAGGACCGCCGGGACGTCGCCGTAGTAGCGGCGGGTGACCTCGCGGAGCTCGTGCAGCACGGCGGGGACCGTCGAGCAGATCGCGATGCCCTCGATGCCGTCGCCGAGCTCCATGCCGAGCAGGGGGTGCATGCCCATCAGGCCCTGGAGCAGCACGGCGAGCTCGTCGGCGGTGCGGCGGGAGTCGGTGGAGATCCGCCAGTGCTCGACGATCTCCTCGCCGTCGAACAGGCCCAGGACGGTGTGGGAGTTGCCGACGTCGATGGTGAGCAGCATCAGGCGTCGGCCCCGTCGGTCGGCGTGACGTCGCGGAAGTCCAGACCGATGTCGAGGATCGGCGAGGAGTGCGTGAGCGCGCCGACGGCCAGGTAGTCCACCCCTGCCTCGGCATAGGCGCGGGCGGAGTCCAGGGAGAGCCGGCCCGAGGACTCCAGCAGGGCACGGCCTCCGACGAGAGCGACGGCCTCGGCGGTCGCGGACGGGGTGAAGTTGTCCAGCAGGATCAGGTCGGCGCCCGCGTCGAGCACCTCGCGTACCTGCTCCAGGGTGTCGACCTCGACCTCGATCGCCAGCTCCGGGTAGGCCTTCCTGACCCGTGTGAACGCCTCGGCGACTCCTCCGGCGGCGATCACGTGGTTGTCCTTGACCAGCGCGGCGTCCACGAGCGACATCCGGTGGTTGACGCCGCCGCCGCAGCGCACCGCGTACTTCTCCAGGGCGCGCAGCCCCGGGGTCGTCTTGCGGGTGTCACGGACCTGGGCCTTCGAGCCTTCGAGCACGTCGGCCCAGGCACGGGTCGCCGTGGCGATCCCGGAGAGCCGGCAGAGCAGGTTGAGCGCGCTGCGCTCACCGGTGAGCAGGTCACGCGTGCGGGTGGTGACCGTCAGCAGCTTCTGCCCGGGCACGACGCGGTCGCCGTCCTCGACGTGCCGCTCGACCTCGAACTCCTCGGTGCAGACGATGGACAGGACGGCCTCGGCGACGCGCAGACCGGCCACGACGCCCGCCTCGCGCGCGGTGAAGTCGCCGGTGGCGACGGCGTCCACCGGGACGGTCGCGACGGTGGTGACGTCCTCGCCTCCGTCGAGGTCCTCCTCGATGGCGACGTGGGCGATGTCCTCGACCTGCACCGGGTCCAGCCCGGCCTCGGACAGCAGCTGGGCGAGCGCGGGGTCCAGCCCGCACTCCAGGCCGTCGGGGTCGTAGCCGTCACCGCAGCCGCAGCCGTCGCCGCAGCCGCCCCCGGACTCGGCGGGTGCGCCGATGTGGATCAGCGGTACGTCGACGGGCGTGGGGCGCGGATTCTCTTCGGGCGTGCTCACGGTTACGGCTCCTCGGGGGCGTCGGCGGGCTGGTTGCGGAGGCTGGTGGGCGGTGCTGTGTCTGCCGGGTCCCCGGGGCCGGCGGCACGAGGGTCCAGGGCACGTACGGGCGGGAACGCGGCACCGTCCGTCGTGCGGACCACGGGCTGCCGGTCGGGGGTGACGCGCACGACGAGGTGCCGGAGCCAGCCGGAGTCGTCGCGGTCAGGGAAGTCCTCGCGCCAGTGGCAGCCACGGGTCTCCTCGCGCTCACGGGCGGCGGCGACCAGCACCCGCGAGACGAGCAGCAGGTTGGTGGCCTCCCATGCCTCGACCCCGGGCACCGCGTCCTTGGAGCCGGCTTCCTCCGTGGCGGCGCTCAGCCGGAGCGCTTCCAGCTCCTGCGCCGCGGTGGCGAGGCTGGCGCCGGAGCGGATCACTCCCGCGCCCCTGGTCATGATGCGCTGGATCGTGGTGCGGGACTCGGCGGTGAGCAGCGGGACGGTCCGCGAGTCCGCCGCGTCCACCTCGGGTATGCGCCCGGAACCGGCACGGGGCGCGCCCTCGCTCGCGGCCGCGGCGGGAGCGCCGGTGATGTCCGCCGCGATGCGCTCGGCGAAGACCAGGCCCTCCAGCAGGGAGTTGGAAGCGAGCCGGTTCGCGCCGTGCACGCCCGTGCAGGCGACCTCCCCGCAGGCGTACAGGCCGGGCACGGTCGTACGGCCGCTGAGGTCCGTGCGCACGCCGCCCGAGGCGTAGTGGGCGGCGGGGGCCACAGGGATCGGCTCGGTGACGGGATCGATGCCGTGGGCACGGCAGGCGGCGAGGATCGTCGGGAAGCGCTGCTCCCACATCTCGGCGCCGAAGTGGCGGGCGTCGAGATACATGTGCTCGGTGCCCTGGAGGTGCATCTGGCGGGTGATGGCCTTGGCGACGATGTCACGGGGAGCCAGCTCGGCCAGCTCGTGCGTGCCGAGCATGAAACGGGTGCCGGACGCGTCGACGAGATGGGCGCCCTCGCCCCGTACGGCCTCGGACACCAGCGGCTGCTGGCCTTCCGAGTCGGCGCCCAGAAACAGGACGGTCGGATGGAACTGGACGAATTCCAGGTCACTGACCTCCGCGCCCGCCCGCAGCGCGAGGGCCACCCCGTCGCCTGTGGAGACCGGCGGGTTGGTGGTGGCGGAGAAGACCTGGCCCATGCCTCCGGTGGCCAGGACCACGGCAGGGGCGCGGACGGCACCGACGCCGTCGTGCTGGCCTTCGCCCATGACGTGCAGGGTGACGCCTTCGGTACGGCCTTCGGCGTCCGTGAGGAGGTCCAGGACCAGGGCGTTCTCGATGGTGCGCAGGGCGGCCGAGCGCACCGCGCCGACCAGGGCGCGGGAGATCTCGGCGCCTGTCGCGTCGCCTCCCGCGTGCGCGATACGGCGGCGGTGGTGGCCGCCCTCGCGGGTCAGGGCGATCGCGCCGGTGTCGGTGGTGTCGAAGTGGGCACCGGTCTCGATCAGCCTGCGTACGGCGTCGGGGCCCTCCGTGACGAGGGCGCGCACGGCGGTCTCGTCGCACAGCCCGGCCCCGGCGACCAGGGTGTCCTCGAGGTGCTGCTGGGGGGTGTCGCCCTCGCCGAGCGCCGCGGCGATGCCGCCCTGCGCCCAGCGGGTGGAACCGTCGTCGAGGCGTGCCTTGGTGACGACGACGGTCGCGAGACCGGCCGCGGCACAGCGCAGCGCGGTGGTCAGACCGGCCACACCGGAGCCGACCACGACCACGTCCGCTTCGATGGCCCAGCCGGGGGCGGGGGCTGTCAGCCGTATTCCGGTCACGTGAGGGCTCCGAGAGTCAGCGGGATGTTGTCGATCAGCCGGGTGGCACCCACCCGCGCGGCGACGGCGAGGAGCGCCTCGCCGGTGACGCGGTCGTCAGGGATCTCGGTGAAGTCGGCCGGGTCCACGAGCGCCACGTAGTCCAGGACGAGCGGCACGGCGGCCTCGGCGGCCTCGTCCAGCACGGCCTGCGCGGCGGCCCGCACCGCGGCGGGCGCGACGGTCGGCCTGGCCAGCGCCACCGCCTGGGTGTCGGCGGCGGCCCGGGCCTCCCCGAGCCGGGTGAGGGCGGCGGCCCGGCCCTGACGCTCCGGGACCGTCCTGGCGCGGGCGTGCAGCGCCTGCTGGGCGGCCAGCCGGTCACGGGCCGCGAACAGGGCGCGGGGCAGGGCCAGCGCGGTGTGGCGCTCCTCGGCGGAGAGGAAGCGGTTGCGGCTGGAGAGGGCGAGCCCGTCCGGGTCGCGGACGGTCGGTACGGCGACGATGTCGATGCCGAAGTTGAGGTCACCCACCATGCGGCGGACCAGCGCGAGCTGCTGGGCGTCCTTCTGGCCGAAGAACGCCGCGTCCGGCCGGGTGAGGTGGAGCAGCTTGGCGACGACGGTGAGCATGCCGTCGAAGTGCCCGGGGCGGTGGGCGCCCTCCAGCCGCTCGCCCATGGGGCCCGAGGTGATCCTGACCTGCGGGTCACCGCCGGGGTAGACCTCCTCGACGGCCGGCGCGAAGACCGCGTCGGCCCCCGCCTCCGAGGCGACGGCGAGGTCGGCGTCCAGGGTGCGGGGGTAGCGGTCGAGGTCGGCCGCCTCTCCGAACTGGAGCGGGTTGACGAAGACCGTGACCACGACCTGGCCGTCGGGCCCCGCCGCGGCCCGCGCCGCGCGGATCAGGGTGGCGTGGCCCTCGTGGAGCGCGCCCATCGTCATGACGACGGCGCGGCGTGCCCCGGGGGCCCGGCCGAGGGCGTCCAGCTCCGCTGCGGTGCTCAGCAGGGTGGCGGGTGCGGTGGTCATCGGCCCTCCCCCGGTCCGGACTGGTCCGGGCCGTGTGTTCCGTTCGTCCCGTTCATGGGATCGCTGTCCGAGAGGACGCCGAGGAGGTCCTCCGCGAGCTCCGGCTTGAGCAGACCGTGGTCCAGCGCCCGGTCGGCCGTGGCGCGGGCCATGGCGAGGTATCCGGCCACCGTCTGCGGGGCGTGCCGCCTCAGTTCGTGTATGTGCGCGGAGACCGTACCGGCGTCTCCCCGGGCGACGGGGCCGGTCAGGGCCGCGTCGCCGGAGCGCAGGGCGTTGTCGAGCGCGGCTCCGAGCAGGGGCCCGAGCATCCGGTCCGGGGCGCCCACGCCGGCCTTGCCGAGCAGTTCCATGGACTGCGCGACGAGGGTGACCAGGTGGTTCGCACCGAGGGCGAGCGCCGCGTGGTAGAGCGGCCGGGACTCCTCCGCGATCCATTCGGGCTCGCCGCCCATCTCGATGACGAGCGCCTCGGCTGCGAGCCTGAGCTCCTCAGGGGCGGTGACCCCGAAGGAACAGCCGGCCAGCCGCTGGACGTCGACGGACGTGCCGGTGAAGGTCATCGCCGGATGCAGCGCGAGCGGGAGCGCGCCGGCCCGCAGAGCCGGGTCGAGCACCTTCGCGCCGTAACGTCCGGAGGTGTGCACGAGCAGCTGGCCGGGCCGCACGGCGCCGGTCTCGGCAAGGCCCTCGACCAGGCCGGGCAGCGCGTCGTCGGGCACGGTCAGCAGCACGAGCTCTGCCCGGGCGAGCACCTCGGCGGGGGTCACCAGGGGTACGTCGGGGAGCAGCGCGGCGGCCCGCCGCACCGATGCGTCGGAGACGCCGGAGACCGCCACCGGGCGGTGCCCGGCGAGCTGCAGCGAGGCGGCGAGAGCGGGGCCGACCCGCCCCGCGCCCACGACTCCTACGGTGAGGCGGGCAGGGCGGTCCCTCGCGTCGAGGGGTTCCTTCGAAACTGATGCGTTCACGCGGCGACGGCCTTCCGTTCCAGTCCGCGGGGGGTACCGGACGATTTCTCTGAATGCTACGCCAGCGTTTCCGCACACCTCTCGACCGTCCACACCCTGTGGATAACTTCTGGCGGGCGAGGGAACCCGCGGTGGGCTGCGCCGGCGGTCCGGGTGATGATCGTCCCATGGGAGTCACCGATGAGCAGAAGCAGCGGAACCGCAGGCTGACCGCATGGCGGCGATCGGAGAAGGTGCTGGCGCGGGCCTCGGCGGACCACACCCTGGGAGAGCGGCTGACCGCGCTGGCCGCCGACGCCGGCACGGTCCACGACCTGGGTGAGTGGACGGATGTGTACGGCGACGGCGTCGTCGCCGAGGTCGAGCGGCGCACGGCGGACCTGCTGGGGACGGAGGCCGCGGCCTTCTTCCCGACCGGGACGATGGCCCAGCAGGTCGCACTGCGCTGCTGGGCCGGGCGCACGGGCAGCCCGGCCGTGGCGCTGCACCCGCTCGCCCACCCCGAAGTACACGAACGAGGCGCCCTCACCTCGGTGAGCGGGCTGCGCACGGTGCATCCCACGAGCGCTCCCCGGCAGGCCACCGCCGAGGAGATCCGGGACTTCCCCGAGCCCTTCGGCACGCTGATGGTGGAACTTCCGCTGCGGGACGCGGGATTCGTGCTGCCCTCCTGGGAGGAGCTGGAGGCAGCCGTGGCCGCCGCCCGCGAGCGGGACGCCGTGGTGCATCTGGACGGGGCACGGCTGTGGGAGTGCACGCCGCACCTCGGGCGGAGCCTCGCGGAGATCGCCGCGCTCGCCGACAGCGTGTACGTGTCGTTCTACAAGTCCCTGGACGGCCTCTCCGGCGCGGTGCTCGCCGGCTCCGACTCACTGGTCGAGGAGGCCAGGGCCTGGCGCCACCGGTACGGCGGCCAGGTCTTCCAGCAGTATCCGGCGGCCCTCTCCGCCCTGCTGGGACTGGAGCGGGAGCTGCCGAGGCTGCCGTCGTACGTGGCGCACGCGAAGGTGGTCGCCGGCGCTCTGGCGGAGGGCTTCGGCGACTCCCCCGTGCCGTGGTCCCGGGTGCACCCGGAACCGCCGCACACCCACCAGTTCCAGGTCTGGCTGCCGTACGGGGCGGACGTGCTGGAGGAGGCGTCGGTGCGGCAGGCCGAGGAGACGGGCGTGACCCTCTTCCGGCGCTGGTTCGCGGCTCCGGCCGGGCCGCCCGGGCTCTCGTACACCGAGGTCACGGTCGCGGCACCGGGGCTGGAGTGGACGGTTGGGGACGTCGGGGACGCGGTGGCGGATTTCGTGGCGCGGCTGGTGTAGGCGCCTCACGCCAGGGGCGGACGGTGGGCGGCCGCCCAGGCGCGGATCCGCTCACGGACCGAGCGCAGGGCGTCCAGGTCGTGGGTGCCGGGCAGCGGGGGCGGCGCCACGCCCTGCCGAGCCGCCCGATAGCTGTCGAGCATCTGCTGCTGAACGATGTCCATGCCTCCAGCCTGAACCCGTTCCCGCAGGTCCGCCCGTGGATTGACGACCGCGGTCAATCGTCACCCGGGCCCGCCGCGCACCCCGCACCATGGAGGGGTGAGCGTGCACATCGACATCGCGGGCCTGCCTCCCGAACGCATAATCTTCGAGACCTCCCCTCTGGCCGAGCTGGGGCTCGCCCTGCACGCGCTCTCCGAGCCGGGCCACCACCCCGGCCTGCACGGCTGGGCGACGGCGACCTCCGCCGCCCTGGAACCCGACCTCGCGGACCGGCTCCACGAGGCGGAGTTCCTCTGGCGGCACACCTTCTCCGACGTCTTCATGCCCTTCGCCGGTGTCCGGGGCGGAGACGGCAGGACCGGCACGACCCTTGCCGAGGACCTGGACATCCTGGACAGGCTCGACGACGAGCGCTTCGTCTCCGCAGCCCTCGAGTTCACCTGCACGAGCCTGTACGGCACAGGAGCGCCGTCACCCCTCACCGACACCGCGATGCGGGACCGCGCGCTGTACATGGCCGCGGCCCGGGGGGCTCAGCAGCTGGAGTTCACCCAGCAGCTGCTGGACGACCCCGGCGCCGTGCGCGGCTGGATCCGGCGTCTCCTGGAGGACTGCGACCAGGCCTTCTTCGCCGACACCTGGCGGCGGGCACAGGTCCAGCTCGTCGCCGACGCCCGGCACAAGACGGAACTCCTGCGGCACAAGGGCGTCCCGGCCGCGCTGAGCGCGGTCTCCGCGGCCCTGTCCCTGGACGAGGAGACCGGCAGGATCAGCGTCGACAAGCTGACCCAGGGCAGGACCGACTTCTCGGGGTCGGCGGGCCGCACCGGGCTCACGCTCATCCCGACCGGTTTCGGGTGGCCGCACCTGATGGTGCTGCACGCCCCGGGATGGCGACCGGTGATCCACTACCCGGTGCACCGCCCCGAACTGCCCTCCCCCGCCTCCGTCGAGCTGCTCCGGCTCCGGAT
>Ga0247818_10002981_pt1 | contig 10927 bp, 10 predicted proteins | sample 13C_Glucose_Day1_FD_192424 | JGI IMG/M metagenome (GOLD analysis project Ga0247818, IMG submission 192424) | Soil microbial communities from agricultural site in Penn Yan, New York, United States - 13C_Glucose_Day1 | ecosystem: Environmental > Terrestrial > Soil > Agricultural land | place...
CGAAGCGAGTGCCGACCTGCCGGAAGGGAATGATGGCGCTCAGCACAAACAGGAGATACGTAAACGGCAACGGTGCCAGCGTGGTGGCGGTGTTTGTCATGACAGATACCAGGATCAGCCCCGCAGTGCCCGGGACTGCCCACCTGCGGATGAACTTCTCGTCGTAGAGGAACAGCACGGCTCCGCCGGCGAACGCAGCCAACATCGGAAGCGTCCTGGTGATCAGGAGTGGCAGCGCGGGAGTATGCTCGGCCGCGAAAGTGGCCACGGCCGCCGCCAGAAGTGTCGCTATCATCGACGGCCCCAGGATGCGCCTCGGCAAAAGACTGGCTGCGACCCCTATCAACACATAGCAGCTGGCTTCCCAAAAGAGCGTCCAAAGCGGACCGTTCCAAACATCCGGGAACGGCACCGCGGAGAGCGTAGAACCGATGTCATACTGACCCAGGACCGGTGGGTAGAGGAGCACGTTCCTGAGGATGTAGCCGAGCTGGTCCAGGATGGAGAAGCTGCCCGCCGGATCCCACAGCTTGGTCAGGGGTGCGAAGACAAAAGCCACTGCGAGCAGACTGACAAAAAATCCGGGAAAGAGCCGGAGGAACCGGGCCCGGTAGAACTGGCGCACCGAATGGCCGGAGAGCCTGCTTCTGGTGATCAAGTACCCCGAGATTCCGAAGAATCCGAAGACGGCCCAAGTGCCAAGGTTCGCGCCTCCGAGCTCCGGCTCCGGTCCTGCCCCGCCAAGGGCCCAGGAATGGGACACCACGACCAGCAGCGCCAGAATAAGCCGGATCGCGTTCAGCGAGTTGGATCGAGGGTCAAAAGGGGAGTTGTAAGTCATGACTACCTGCGGCTGGTTCCAATGGGCAGCCAAAGAGGGGCGCCGGTCCGAAGGAAACATTACGGCACGGCAGTACCCATCCCAATTTCTGACACGACGTGGGAGCGGTCGGACAAGCCCGGTGAAGCAGGGCTGATCCGACCGCTTCCGGCATTGCCGGCTAGCGCCGCGTCAAGTACTCCTGCAAGCGCTCTGCCGCCGTGGCCGGAACAAAGCCCGTGGCCTCGATTTTGGACAAGTCCAGGACGCTGTTAGCGGGGCGTGGCGAGACGGACTTGCCGCGGAAGTATTCTTCCGTGCTGACCCCGGTGACAGCTTCGCGGGAAGCACCGGTGAGTTCGTAGACGTCGGCGGCTATGTCTGCCCAGGACTGCGCAGCACCTTCGTTACTTAGGTTGTATGTACCGAACGGCGCGGCCTTGGCGATCAGGTGCTGAATGGCCGCCGCGATGTCCTCGGTGAAGCTGAGGCGTCCGATCTGGTCGTTCACGACCGACGGCGCAATGCCCCGGCCGGCCAGCGATGCCATGGTCCGGACGAAGTTGTTGCCCTCGCCGATCACCCAACTGGTCCGCACCACGTAGTGACGCGGTACGACACTCACCACCGCGTCGCCAGCCGCCTTTGACTGGCCATAGACCCCCAGCGGAGAAAACGGCTCGTCTTCGACGTGGACGTCGAGGCGTCCGTCAAAGACGTAATCAGACGATACGTGGACAAGGGTGAGGTCGTATTCGACGGCGGTCCGGGCCAGTCGCGCGACGGCAGTGACGTTGATAGACCAGGCTGCAGCCCTCCCTTCGGGGGTCTCGGCCTCGTCGACCGCGGTGTAGGCGGCGGCGTTGATGATGGTCGAGTAGTTCTTCCAGTGGCGGGCCGCAAACGCGTCCTCGCTGCCCAGGTCAAACTCAGCCCGCCCCGCGAACTCGACAGAGTCGTCGCCATCGTACAGTTTCCGCAGTGCCTTTCCGAGCTGACCGTCGGCGCCTACGACGAGCGTCTTCTTTGCCGGCATCGGAGCCACCTCCGCCATTCGCGGGTGGGCCTTGTCCTTGCCGGAGAGCTCGGCCTGGTCCAAGGGAATGGGCCAGGCGATCGCCGCGGTCTCATCGGCGAGGTTCAGGAAGGTGTACTGGCCCTGGGCGTCGGCGGACCAGTGGTCGTTGACCAGGTAGGTGTAGGCGGTGTTGTCCTCCAACGTCTGAAAGGCATTGCCCACGCCGCGCGGTATGAAAATGGCCTGGCTGGGATCCATTTCGGCGGTGAACACGGCGCCGAACGTCGGGCCTTCGCGCAGGTCGACCCAAGCGCCAAAAATCCTGCCCGTGGCCACGGAAATAAACTTGTCCCACGGCTCGGCGTGGATGCCGCGCGTGGTGCCGGCCGATTCGTTGAACGAGATGTTGTTCTGCACCGGCCGGAAGTCCGGCAGGCCCAGGGCCACCATCTTCTCCCGCTGCCAGTTCTCCTTGAACCAGCCACGGTTGTCGCCGTGGACCGGAAGGTCGTAGAGGACGACGCCGGGGATCGGGGTTTCGTGCGCTGTGAGCTTCTTCGAGAACTCGATCGACATCGTCTACTGGCCCTGTTCCTTGTACTTGGCTTCCGTGGCTGCCTTCTGCGGACGCCACCACTCCTCGTTGTTCCGGTACCAGGCGATGGTGTCTTCGATGCCGGCCTCGAAGTTGGAGAACTTCGGCTCCCAGCCGAGTTCGTCGCGAAGCTTGGCGGAGTCGATCGCATACCGCATGTCGTGGCCGGGCCGGTCAACCACGTGGTCGTAGGCGTCCGGCGCCTGCCCCATGTGCTTGAGGATCAGCTCGACGACGTCCTTGTTGTTCTTCTCGCCGTCGGCGCCGATCAGGTACGTCTCGCCGATCCCGCCCTTGGCGATGATGGCGAGGACAGCGGACGAGTGGTCGTTCGCATGGATCCAGTCGCGGACGTTCTCTCCCTTGCCGTACAGCTTGGGGCGGATGCCGTCGATCACGTTGGTGATCTGGCGCGGGATGAACTTCTCCACGTGCTGGTACGGGCCGTAGTTGTTCGAGCAGTTGCTGATGGTCGCCTGCAGGCCAAAGGACCGCACCCAGGCGCGGACCAGCAGATCCGAACCTGCCTTGGTGGAGGAATACGGGCTGGAGGGGTTGTACGGCGTGTTCTCGGTGAACCGCTCGGGATCGTCCAACTCGAGGTCGCCGTACACCTCGTCAGTGGAGATGTGGTGGAAGCGCTTGTTGTGCTTCCGCGCAGCCTCGATCAGCGTGTACGTGCCGACAATGTTCGTGTCCAGGAACGGGCGGGGAACGTGAAGGGAGTTGTCATTGTGGGATTCCGCCGCGTAGTGGACGACGACGTCGCAATCGGCAACCAGCCGATCGACCAAGGTGGCGTCGCAAATGTCTCCCTGGACGAACTCAAACCGCTCCTCGGGAAGGCCGTTCAGGGACTCCCTGTTGCCGGCGTACGTGAGCTTGTCCAACACCGTGACGTGTTCCCCGGTGTTCTCAAGTACGTAGTGGACAAAATTCGAACCAATGAAGCCGGCGCCGCCGGTGACAAGGAGTTTTTGCATTCAGCCAGCTTACCGGCAAGCGAAAAAATCCAGAGATCGGGAAGAGATCAGGGCAGGGGGGTCCGAGCTGTCCGTCCGCGTCGCTGCCCCGCGTTGCGCCGCCAGGCCTCCCCCAGAAGCCTCAGGAGAACAACACGTGCGGACAGGATGACCCGAAGCGACCGCCAGCCCGACGGCGTCGCATTCTCACCGTGGATCCGTCGCAACAGCGTCGGCTCATCCAGGTGGCCGATAGAACCGAGGACGTTTCCACAAATGGCCAGCCACAGGTCATGAGACTCGCGGAGATACCCGGGCACGGGCACAAATAGATCCAGCACTTCCCTACGGAAAGCCATTCCGCAACCGTAGTATGCCCGGTAGCCGACGAGGATGCCGGCCAGGTTGGATGCACGCCTGTTGGAGTCGCTGCTTCGCAGCCTCGGAATCGCGGGCCGCGGGCCGCCCCCGAGTACGTCGAAATTGCTTGCGATCACCGCATAGTCTTCCAACGCTTCCAGCATCCGCTCGAGCCGGCCGTCGACCCACACGTCGTCCTGGTCCGCCAGGAAGATCCTGGATCCCCGGCTGGCCAGGACAGCCTGCTCAAACGACTTCACGTAGCCCTGGTTCACGGCGGCCTCAAAGAGTCGTATGCGGTCGTCCCCGAAGGCCCGCACCGCGTCAAGCGTTCCGTCCGTTGAGGCGTCGTCGACGATGACGACCTCGTCCGCGGGTCCCAACTGCTTCAGGATGGAGGACAACTGCTCGGTGATATAGGCCGAGCCGTTGTAGCTTGCCATGCACACACTGGCGCGAACGGCCGCCGGACTGGTTGGCTGTAAAGAACTCATGGACTCGCTTCGCTAGGGAACGGCACATCGCCGACGGGCATCAGTGGCAACCACGTCAATTCATCCTAAGCGACCCTTGATCCGCCACGACCGGTCCCGAGGGGCCATCCCGTAAGATCGATGCAGACTTCCAGACCGACAAGGACCTACCCACGCATGAAGACCGTACTACTGCGCCTTACCGGGTTTGCGGTCCTCCCGCTTCTGTCCCTGATCACTCCCCTGCTGCTACTTCCGGTGATAGCAAGCGTCGTGGGCGCCGAAGGAATTTCCAGTGTCATCTCAGGGCAAGCCATAGGCACGTTCGCCGCCACCACTCTCCTGTGGGGCTGGAATGTGGACGGACCAGTAGCCATTGCCCGCGCTGCCGATACGCACGAGCGCGGTGCAATCTACCTGCGCAGCGTGCGGACACGGCTCCTGCTGATGCTCCTCGTCATGCCGCTCGCCGGGATCGTGGCGGCCGCCGTCGCCGTCCCCGACTTCCGGTACGAAGCGGTGGCAATGTCGTGGGCCGTGGCTCTAGCCGGGCTATCCCCTGCTTGGTTCTGCATCGGCGTTGGGCAACCCAGGCTACTGGCCCTCTATGACACCGTGCCCCGGTTCATCGCCACAGCGGCAGCCGCTCCGGTGCTGCTGCTGACCCACGAACTTTGGCACTACACCGCGCTCCTCGCCCTGGCAACAGTGCTGGCCCTCGTTGTTTTCCACCGGCGCTATTCCGCCGGCGGCCAGTGGCTGCCAATCGATCTGCGCGAATCACTGGGCCAACTCAAGGGGCAGGCAAAGACCGCGGGCATCAGCCTGGCAGGAAACGCTTATGCCTCGACGCCAGCCCCTATCGCCACGGCCACTACCGCTCCGCAAGCCTCAGGAAGCCTCGCGACGGCCGATACCCTTTACCGATTCGGGCTTTTCACCGTCGTAGCCTTGGGCAATGCCTTTCAGAGCTGGACCATCGAGAGAGATGCAGTAAACCCGGCCCGCCGTCACCTCACGGCAATCTGGGCGCATGCCGGACTCGGCATCCTCGGCGGAATCGTCCTGACGGTTGTGGGACCATTCGCCAGCAGCCTGCTTTTCGCCGGAAAAATGCAGGCGAGCACGGAGCTTTGCGCCTATTACGGCCTCGCATTCGTGTTCCTGAGCGCGAGCACGCCCTTTATCCGCAACCTGCTGATTCCCGCTGGGCGTCAGTCACAAGTCCTGCGCTGGACACTGATTTCGGCGGTCGTCGGGGTGGCAGCCATGATCTGGGCGGGCGCCAGCGGAAATGCGCCCGGCATTGCCCTCGGCATGGCTCTGAGCGAAGCCGTTCTATTCGTTGCACTGCTGATCCCGGGCCTCAAGCTACTACATAAAGAAAGGGCATCCGACCATGCCTTCGAATGACCAGCCCGACCGCACGGCGGCCGTTATCGCTGCCTACTCGCCACCGGAATCCCTTGTGGAAGGCGTCCGGCAGCTCCGCGGGCAACTGGACAATATCGTCGTCGTCGACGACGGCTCCCCCGCGGAATCCGCCCCGGTCTTCGCCCGCCTAGCGGAGCTGGGTGCAACGGTGCTCCACCTCGGGACGAACCAAGGTATCGCGGTTGCCCTCAACGCAGGCATCCGGGCCGCTTCGGAGAGCTGGTCCCCGGAGTTTTTCCTCACGCTCGACCAGGATTCGCTTGTCAACAGTCAATATGTGGAACTCGCCCACAAAACCTACACCGCGGCAAAGGCAGCAGGCCTCGACGTCGCCTTCGTTTGCGCCGCGTCGTACAGCGGCCATGCAGTCCCCACCATCCCGAGCCACGATGGTTTCTTGCATGCTTTCGACCCCATGCAATCGGGATTCATGATCCCGCGCTCGACGTTTGACCGGATCGGCACCTTCGACGAGGGCCTCTTCATCGACGGCGTTGATTCAGAGTTCACCATGCGTTCGCGGACCGCCGGATTGGCTGTGCTTGTTGGCGCCGGCTGTGATATCGAACACGACCTTGGCCAGCGCCGTCCAGGGACTCTGCTCGGGCGTCCCGTGATCATCGGCGGCACCGCTCTCTCGTACAACTACCACTCGCCGAGCCGGGTCTACTACATTTGCCGCAACGGTACGGTCCTCACAAAGCGGTATGCGCTGAAAGCACCCAAATGGGTGGCCCGAAGGCTCGTTGAGGAGTTCAAGGCACACCTGCTGCGGTTCGCCTTCAGCCCGGGAAGACTCACACTCCTGCGCGCCGCGGCCCGCGGATTCAGGGACGGCGCGACGGGCGTTTCGGGCCGCATTCCGGTGGATCTGGAGCGCCGAATCCGCTGAAACGCACCGCACCGGGCGCCCGGCCCTGCCCGCGACCCGGCTATAGAGACTCCCCGACATTGATATAGTTTGGACACCATGGAACCCACTGTCCCCCCACGCGTTCTGGTCATCATGCCCGCCTGGAACGAAGCCGAGGCAATCGGCCAAACTGTTCGAGAGGTCTTGACCACCAGCAATCGCTACGACGTCGTCGTAGTCGATGATGGCTCGACAGACAACACCGCAGAGGTGGCCGCCGCCGCCGGCGCAACCGTGCTCCACCTGCCCTTCAACCTCGGTGTGGGAGGTGCCATGCGGGCCGGATTCAAGTACGCGCGCCGTTTTGGGTACCACCAAGTCATCCAGGTTGACTCTGACGGCCAGCATGATCCAAGGAATATCGAAGAAGTTCTGGCCGGCCTGGAGCATGCCGACATTTCCATCGGAGCCCGTTTTGCGGACAGAGGAAATTACACGGTCAGTGGCCCTCGCAAGTGGGCAATGGTATTTCTTGCCCGCGTCATTTCTTCCTTGGCAAAAACGCGACTGACAGATGTCACGAGCGGTTTCCGCGCTGGCAACGAACGCGCCATCAGCCAGTACCTCGATCACTATCCGGCCGAATATCTTGGCGACACCATCGATTCCCTCGTTGTCGCCGTACGCTCTGGGTGCCGCGTCACCCAAGTCCCGGTAGAAATGCGCGCCCGGCAGGGCGGGAAGCCCAGCCACAACCCGGCCCAGGCCGCAGTCTATTTGGGAAGATCTGTCTTTGCCCTGCTCTTTGCGTTGACCCGCAAGCGATCCCACGTAACCGTGCCGACGCACGGTGTGAAAGGAACATAGCCTTGGGCAACATAGCCGCCTTCCTCTTGTCGCTGGCAATCGTCGCGCTGGTCATCGAGATGCTCCGTCGTAAGAAACTTCGGGAGAAGTATGCCGTCCTCTGGCTGGTGGTCGGTGTTGCGACGCTGGTTCTGGCCGCCTTCCCGAGGCTCCTCAACATCGTCGCCGAATTTGTAGGGGTCCAGCTTCCCTCCAATCTCCTCTTCATGATGAGCATCCTCATGCTCCTGGGAGTCTGCCTCCATCTCTCCTGGGAGATCTCGGTAGTGGAGGACGAAACCCGCACTCTTGCAGAAGAGGTCGCCATACTGCGGTCCCAAGTTGAAGCCCTGTCCGCGCCACAGCCCTCCGACCCCGTAAGCCGGGGGCGCAGTACACACGGCAATTCCAGCATTTCGCCGGTTGTAGCCGTCGAACCTTCAACCGAAAGCGCCGAATCCTAAATGCCACTGGATATCTTCATTCCCTTCTGGGGCGAGCCCGCGTACATGATTGAGACAGTGGAGAGCGTGCTGGCGCAGGAGAACCCCGACTGGCTGCTCACCGTAGTCGATGATGCCTATCCCACCCTGGAAATCAGGGACTACTTGGCGGACATCGACGATCCCAGGGTCAAGTACATCCGCAAGGAAAAGAACGAGGGAATCACGGAGAACTACCGTACGTGCGTCGCCCTCGCCACTGAAGAAGTGATGGTGATCCTGGGCTGCGACGACGTACTTCTCCCGAACTACGTTGATGTCGTCCTGAAGGCACACAAGCGTTTCCCGAACGCGGCCGTGATCCAGCCCGGGGTGGAAGTTATCGATGAGGCCAGCCGTGTCGTCACGACGCTGGCGGATACCGTCAAGCAGAAACTCGTAAAGCCCCGCGCGAAGAGCTGCAAGCTAGTCTCGGGTGAAGCGATAGCTCGAAACCTAATGCACGGCGACTGGCTCTATTGGCCCTCGCTGGCCTTCCGGACCGACAAGATTCGGGAAGTTGAGTTCCGGGAAGGCTTTCCAATCATCCAGGATCTCGCCCTGGTCATGGACATGGTCTTCCAAGGCGATCAACTCCTGATTGAGCCGACGCTGTGCTTCCGATACCGTCGGCACTCAAACAGCGCCTCCTCCACCAAGCTGGTCGATGGCTCCCGGTTCGCCGGTGAGCGTGATTACTTCGAAGTTGCCGCCGCCCAGGCCGAGGAACTTGGCTGGCACCGGGCCGCACGCTCGGCACGGCTCCGGACCACCTCACGGGCCCATGCCATCTGGCTCCTGCCCAAAGCTGCTGCCACCCGAAATTCTGCTGCCATGAAGGCCCTCGCCCGTCATGCCTTCGGCAAATAACCTGCCCGCAACGAAAGGTCTCCAGTGACTTCTTCCGCAACTGCCGCCCGCCCGGGCGGCACCGTTCTAGTGACCGGCGGGGCCGGGTTTATCGGCTGCGCGATCTCCACCGCCCTGGCGGAGGCCTTCGATCGTGTCGTCGTCGTGGACAACCTCCATCCGCAGATCCACGAAACCGGGGGGCGCCCGGAAGAGCTTGACGCGCGAGCCGAACTGGTCGTAGCCGACGTGGCTGAGGCCGGAACGTGGGATCTGGTTCTCCAGGACGTGACCCCTGATGTGATCATCCACCTCGCAGCCGAGACCGGGACCGGTCAGTCCCTGGAGGAATCCACCCGGCACACCCACGTCAATGTGGTGGGCACTTCCCAGATGTTGGACGGTCTTAACAGGCACAAAAAGCTGCCGCGCCGGATCGTCCTCTCGTCCAGCCGGGCTGTCTATGGCGAGGGCGCGTGGCGGGACGCGAACGGAAAGACTTTCTACCCCGGCCAACGGACCAGTGCCACCCTGGATCAGGCCCGGTGGGATTTTCCCGGCGCCACTCCGGTTGCAATGAAGGCCGCCGAGACTTTTCCGGCGCCCGTCAGTGTCTACGGCGCGACAAAACTGGCCCAGGAGAACATTCTTCAGGCCTGGTCCAAGTCCTACGGCGTAGAGACAGTCATCCTGCGGCTCCAGAATGTCTACGGTCCGGGGCAGTCCCTGATCAACCCTTACACGGGCATCATGAGCCTCTTCTGCCGGATGGCCATGGGCGGGAAATCGATTCCCCTCTATGAAGACGGCGAGGTCCGGCGTGACTTCATCCTCATTGACGACGTGGCCTCGGCGATTGTGGCCGGCGCTGTTTCTCCCACGGTCCAAGGCGAACCCATGGACATCGGCTCCGGCGAATTCCAGACCATCGGCACGGCGGCGGAGCTGATCGCAAAACACTACGGCGCTCCGGAGCCGCACGTTACCGGGCAGTACCGGCAGGGCGATGTCCGCCATGCTTGGGCCGACATCTCAGCCGCGCAAGAGGTCCTCGGCTGGACACCGCGCTACAACCTCGCGCAAGGAATCGACCGCCTGGCCACGTGGATCGACGCCCAGCCCGACGTCCAGCCTGCCTGACACCCCGCCTCACCGGAACGGAAATTCGTGCCCGCAACCACCGCCGTCGTCTCCCTGTTCAACCCGACCGAGGATGTCCTGGCCAACGCCGCGGCTCTTCTCCCCCAGGTTGACAGGGTTGTGGTCGTAGACGACGGGAGCCCCCGGGACCCATCACGAATCTTGGCGGAACTGGAGGCGATGGGTTGCGCCGTGGTGCGGTTGCATAAGAATTCAGGCATCGCGGCCGCGCTCAACGCTGGCATCTCCGAAGCGCTGGCGGCAACACCGAAGCCGGCGTTCATCCTCACCATGGACCAGGATTCCCAGCTCCAGGAGGGATACGTCCGGGCACTGCTGGCCGCGGCTGAGACTGCCCGGATCTCCGGGGTCCACGTAGGGATGGTTGCTCCCGGTTCCATTCGCGGGCTTCCAGTCCGACGTGGTCCCATACTGCGAGGCGTCCAGCTCGGTGGCGAACCGATACAGTCCGGGTTGCTCGTACCCGTCGCCGTGATCGAAAGGATTGGTCCGCTCCAGGGCAGCCTCTTCATCGACGGAGTCGACAGCGAGTTCTTCTTGCGGTGCCGCCGCAACGGTCTTCATGCCGTTCTCGCAACAAGCGCCTCCCTGGACCACGCGCTCGGAACCCAAGTACCTGCCAGCGTTCTAGGCAGGAGCGTCTCCATCGGGGGCCGCGCGCTGACGATTCGAACGGCCGCGGCTTGGCGATACTATTATATTTTTCGGAACCGCGTCCTGCTGGCGAGAAAGTACGGTCGAAATTTCCCGCTCTGGGCCTTGAAGGGGTTCCTCTCGGACTACCGCCATTTGGTCATTGTGTCCTTGCTGGCGCCCGGCAGACTCGACCGCCTGGCGAACGCGGCGGCTGGCGTCGCGGACGCATGCCGGGGAATCTCGGGACCGCGCCCGCACAGCTAGTCGCGCCAGAGAAATTCGAGCCGCTGGCACACTGTGCGGTCGTCATCCGCCGCGCCGCCAATCGACGCTTGCGGCAAACTTTCATGCTTAATATTGGGGGATCATTCAGTGAGCGCTACCATAACAACTCCGCAGCAGCCGCGGACCCGGCCGTCCTTGCAGCTTCCGGGCAAG
>Ga0247818_10002984_pt1 | contig 10921 bp, 11 predicted proteins | sample 13C_Glucose_Day1_FD_192424 | JGI IMG/M metagenome (GOLD analysis project Ga0247818, IMG submission 192424) | Soil microbial communities from agricultural site in Penn Yan, New York, United States - 13C_Glucose_Day1 | ecosystem: Environmental > Terrestrial > Soil > Agricultural land | place...
TGCTGCCGCACACCACCCTCGGGCGCGAGCAGCTGACCCACCTGAAGGTCTACGCCGGCCCCGAGCACCCGCACGCTGCGCAGAAGCCGCAGCCCTTCGAGATCTCACAGGTCGCGCAGTAAGTCCGCCAAGGACCTGTGCAGAAAACGAATTGAGGATATTTCGTGGCTGACACCACCGAGAACGTCGACGCCCAGGGCGACGACGTCGAGCTGACCGAGTACACCTCCGAGTCCGAGGGCCCCGTCTCGGGCGAGGCCGTCCGCCGCCCGAGCGCCTCCGCGCCCGGCGCCGCCACCGGTCGCCGCAAGCAGGCCATCGCCCGCGTGCGCATCGTCCCCGGCACCGGCGAGTGGAAGATCAACGGGCGCACGCTCGAGCAGTACTTCCCGAACAAGGTCCACCAGCAGATCGTCAACGAGCCGCTCACGCTGCTCGAGCTCGACGGTGCCTACGACGTGCTCGTGCGCGTCCACGGCGGTGGCCCCTCCGGCCAGGCCGGCGCGGTCCGCCTCGGCGTGGCCCGCTCGCTCAACGGCGTTGACGAGGAGCTGAACCGTCCGACGCTGAAGAAGGCTGGCTTCCTGACCCGCGACGCCCGCGTCCCGGAGCGCAAGAAGGCCGGTCTCAAGAAGGCCCGCAAGGCCCCGCAGTACTCCAAGCGCTGATCTGGCGCTGTTCCCCGATGGCGGCACCCGAGACCTCGGGTGCCGCCATCGGCGCATTCGGGAGTAGGTTCTCTCAGATGTGTTTGTCCGGGCCCCGCTGCGCGGCACCTCGAGGGGGTATGCCGTCGGCGGGCGCTGACTGAAAGGCTCACCCACATGGCACGACTGTTCGGGACCGACGGAGTCCGCGGCCTCGCCAACGTCGACATCACCGCCGAGCTGGCGCTCAACCTGTCCGTGGCCGCCGCGCATGTCCTTGGCGACGCCTCACTGACCAAAGGCCGCCGCCCGAAGGCCGTCGTCGGGCGCGACCCCCGGGCCTCTGGAGAGTTCCTCTCCGCGGCCGTGCTGGCCGGGCTCGCCTCGGCGGGTGTCGACGTCTACGACGCCGGCGTCCTCCCGACCCCCGCTGTCGCCTACCTGACCGCTGACACGCACTCGGACTTCGGCGTCATGCTGTCGGCCTCACACAACTCCATGCCCGACAACGGGATCAAGTTCTTCGCTGAGGGCGGCCACAAGCTTGCCGACGACGTCGAGGACGAGATCGCGGCGCGCATGGACCAGGAGTGGAAACGTCCCACCGGCGCGAACGTCGGCCGCATCCACCAGATGCGCGACGGTCACACCCGCTACATCGCCCACCTCCTGACCGTGCTGCCGAACCGGCTCGACGGTCTCACCATCGTGATCGACGCGGCGCACGGTGCGGCGAGCCTCGTCTCGCCCGAGGTCTTCCGCCTGGCCGGAGCCACGGTCTACGAGATCGGCGCCGACCCCGACGGCCTCAACATCAACGACGGCTACGGCTCGACCCACCTCGACCACCTCAGGGAAGCGGTGCTCGCCCGGGGGGCCGACCTCGGCATCGCGCACGACGGCGACGCCGACCGGTGCCTCGCAGTCGACGCCACGGGCACGGACGTCGACGGCGACCAGATCATGGCCATCCTCGCCGTGGCCATGAAGTCCCGCGGAGCCCTCGTCAACGACACCCTCGTGGCGACCGTGATGAGCAACCTCGGCCTTCTGCAGGCGATGGACCGCGAGGGCGTCAAGGTCGTCCAGACCGGCGTCGGCGACCGCTACGTCCTCGAGGAGATGCGCCGCTCAGACCTCTCCCTCGGTGGTGAGCAGTCCGGTCACGTCATCTTCCTCGACCACGGCACGACGGGCGATGGCGTCCTCACCGGGCTGATGCTTGCCGCCCGCGTGGCCGAGACCGGCTCGCCGCTGGCGGAGCTGGCGTCCGTCATGACCCGCCTCCCGCAGGTGCTCGTCAACGTCAAGGGCGTGGACAAGTCGCGGGTGGAGTCCGACGCCGAGCTGCAGAACGCCGTGCGTGCGGAGGAGGCCGCGCTCGGGGGCTCCGGACGGGTGCTGCTGCGCAAGTCCGGGACCGAGCCCGTCGTGCGCGTCATGGTGGAGGCGGAGGAGCAGCAGCAGGCCCAGGCTGTCGCCGAGCGGCTGGTGGAGGTCGTCCGGGCGCGTCTCTCGCTCTGAACGCGCCTGCTGTACGCACTGGTGCGTATGGCGCTGCACTGGCGGCGGGTCCACCCTAGGGGGGTCCGCGCGCGAACCAGGGAGGCAGCCTTCGACGACCGCTCATGGCGAGCCGGGGGAACTGGTGGACGACGGGGAGGTCGGTCAGGGCTCGGGGGCGCTGACCAGACCGAGACGCTGGGCGCTGAGGACGGCTGAGAGGCGGTCCACAGCGCCCAGCTTCCTGTAGAGGTGCTCCTGGTGCTTGTGGACCGTGCGGCGGGAGATCGCCATCCGCGCGGCGATGCCGTCGACGGTCGCCCCACGGGCGATGTGGTCGAGGACGATCCGCTCTCGGGGGGTCAGGCGCACGGCGCCACGGTCGGGCGCCAGCCTCTCGCGCCGCCCGGCGGCCTCCAGCGCGCGCACGTGGCCGTCGAGCCCAGCCACGAGGGCACGGATCCCCGCCGCCCGCGCCAGGTCGTCGTCGGTGTAGGGCGTCTCGCTCACCAGGGCATAGGTGTCGCGGGCGCCGTGCGCGTTCAGGGCCAGTGGGATGGTCATCTGGTGGTGGGTGAAGCCGAGCTGGTCCATCAGGTGCGCTGTACCCTCCGAGAGCGTCCAGCCGCGGGCGACGACGCGCGCGAGCGTGGCCGGCTGGTCCGTGCGGGTGCGGGCGTTGAAGGCATAGAGCGGGTGGTCGAGCGCCGCGCCCCGGATGGTGGCCTCCCACAGGGGCGAGTCCTCCCACTCCGGCCCGGGGTAGAGCGCCACCTCGTCACGTCGGGGTGCCGGCCCGGTCTCCGTGCGCACGGTCAGGTACCCGTGCCCCCAGCGCTGGAGGCCCTCGGCCAGCAGCTGGCCGGCAACGAGGGAGTCGGGCTCGCCCAGCACGTCAGCGGCGATGGCGACCCAGCGCTGCGCATCGTCCATTGCGGCCTCCCGTCCCTCGGCTGGCGACCCGGCTGGGCACCACCGTAGGACGAGGCCGGGCCGGACAACAGCAGTCGGGCGAAAGCGACCGTGCCTCCTGGGGCTGGGCCGCTCAGCAGACCGGGTCGAGCAGCCCGGAGTCCACGTCGTAGACGAAGCCGCCGATGGCCACGCGGTCGGGGATGAGCGGGTGCGAGCGCAGCCTGGCGACGTCGTGCTCCAGCGCGTCCAGCTGGTTGCCGACGACGTTGAAGGACTGCCACGATGCGTCCTGGCCCGCGGAGGCGCCAACGCGCTCGCGGAGTTCGTCCTCCGAGTTGAGGGTCATGGCGCACCGCGTGTGCGGGATGACGAGCACGCGCCGCACACCGAGCAGGTGCACCCCGAGCACGATTGCCTCCAAGGCCGCCTCGGTCACGCGGCCGCCCGGGTTGCGGAAGATCTTGGCATCACCGGGCTTCAGGCCCAGCATGCCGAGCGGGTCGATGCGCGAGTCCATGCACGTCACGACGGCGACGCCGGCGTGGGCGACGCCGTCGAAGCCGCTGAGCGAGAACGTGTCCGCGAATGCCCGGTTGGCCGCGAGCAGGTCATCGAAGGCGTGCTCGTCGTTCCGCCGGGGAGCTGCCGCGCCGCTCATGAGAGCAGCCCCGGCCGCTTGGCGATGCTCATTGCCATCGGTTTGGCCGTCTCCGCAAAGAAGTCGTTGCCCTTGTCGTCGACCACGATGAAGGCGGGGAAGTCCTCCACCTCGATCTTCCAGACCGCCTCCATGCCGAGTTCCGGGTACTCGATGACCTCGACCGACCTGATGCAGTCCTGCGCGAGACGCGCCGCCGGGCCACCGATGGAGCCGAGGTAGAAGCCCCCGTGGGCACTGCACGCGTCGGTCACCTGCGTGGAGCGGTTGCCCTTGGCCAGCATCACCATCGAGCCGCCGGCGGCCTGGAACTGTTCGACGTAGGAGTCCATGCGCCCGGCTGTCGTGGGGCCGAAGGAACCGCTCGCGTAGCCCTCGGGGGTCTTGGCGGGGCCGGCGTAGTACACGGCGTGGTCCCTGAGGTACTGCGGCATCGGCTCGCCCGCGTCGAGGCGCTCCTTGATCTTCGCGTGGGCGATGTCGCGGGCGACGACGAGCGGGCCGGAGAGCGAGAGCCGGGTCTTGACGGGGTACTTCGTCAGCTCGGCGCGGATGTCGTCCATCGGCCGGTTGAGGTCGATGCGGACGACGTCCTCGACGGACTCGTCCCCCGCACCGTTGAGGTGCTCGTGCGTCGTCTCGGGCAGGAAGCGGGCCGGGTCGCGCTCGAGGACCTCCAGGAAGACCCCTTCGGGTGTGATCTTGCCCAGCGCCTGGCGGTCGGCCGAGCAGGAGACGGCGATCGCCACCGGCAGGGAGGCGCCATGGCGGGGGAGACGGACGACGCGCACGTCGTGGCAGAAGTACTTGCCGCCGAACTGCGCGCCGATGCCGAAGTTGCGGGTCAGCTCCAGCACGCGCTCCTCGAGGTCGGTGTCGCGGAAGCCGCGGCCGGTGGCGGCTGATCCCGTGGTGGGCAGCTCGTCGAGGTACTTCGCCGAGGCGTACTTGGCGGTCTTGAGGGCGAACTCGGCGCTGGTGCCGCCGATGACGATGGCCAGGTGGTAGGGCGGGCAGGCGGCCGTGCCGAGCGAGCGCAGCTTCTCGTCGAGGAAGGCCAGCATGCGCTCGGGGTTCAGGACGGCCTTGGTCTCCTGGTAGAGGAAGGACTTGTTGGCGCTGCCCCCGCCCTTGGCCATGAAGAGGAACTTGTAGGTGGCCTCGTGGCCGGGCGCGGTGTCGGCGTACAGCTCGATCTGCGCCGGGAGGTTCGAACCGGTGTTCTTCTCGTCCCACGTCGTCACCGGGGCCATCTGCGAGTAGCGCAGGTTGAGCCGGGTGTACGCGTCGAAGACGCCGTGGGCGATCGCCTCCTCGTCCCCGCCGGCCGTGAGCACGTGCTGGCCCCGCTTGCCCATGACGATCGCGGTACCGGTGTCCTGGCACATGGGCAGCACACCCGCGGCGGCGATGTTGGCGTTCTTGAGCAGGTCCAGCGCGACGAACCGGTCGTTGTTGGAGGCCTCGGGGTCGTCGATGATCCGCCGCAGCTGGGCGAGGTGGGCCGGGCGCAGGTAGTGCGCGATGTCGTGCATGGCCTCGTCCGTGAGGGTCCGCAGCGCCTCGCGGTCCACCTCGATGAACGTGCGCCCGCCCGGACCCTCGACGGTCCTGACACCATCCGTGGTCAGCAGCCGGTACTCGGTGTGGTCTGGGCCGATGGGCAGCAGGTCTTCGTACTCGAACTCAGCCATGGGGCAAGGACTCCTCGGTGTGCGCTACGACTCCGGGGTCAGCCTACGGGCGCGGCAGCGCCGACGTTCGCGGGGTCCATCCAGGTATGCCGCGGGCAGCGCGGCACGCGGCATACCTCAGAGCTCGTCCAGGCTGGGAGCGTAGGCACCGGCCCGGCCGACCGTGAGCCCGGCGCAGGCGAGCGCACGCTCGACGGCGGGGCGCACCTCAGCCAGGGACGCGGTGGCGAGGCGCTCGCGGCCCTCGGTGCCCGTGAGTCCGGCGGCGGCCAGACCGGAGAGCAGGCCTGCCATGAACGAGTCCCCGGCGCCCACCGTGTCGACGACGGTGTCGGCCAGCGTGGGGGCCGAGGCCAGCTCGCCGGTCGCGCTGAGGCCGAACACCGCGCCCTCAGCGCCGCGCGTCACGACGACGAGGGACGGCCCGAGCTTGGCCCAGCGGCGCAGGACCTCCGGCACGGCCTGGCCGGGGTAGATGAGGGCGAGGTCCTCGTCACTGGCCTTGACGACGTCGGCGAGGCCGACGATCTCCTCGACGCGCGGGCGGACCGCGTCGAGGTCTCCCATGATGTCGGGCCGCAGGTTGGGGTCGTAGGAGATCGTGGCGTGTGCACGGGCCGCGCGCAGCGTGGCGAGGACGGACGCGGCACCCGGCTCGAGGACCGCCGCTATCGACCCGGTGTGTACATGGCCGACGCGCGCGGGCACGCTCACACGCGGCAGGTCCCAGTGCAGGTCGAAGGTGTACTCGGCTGCACCACTGGGGTCGAGGTGCGCCTCCGCGACGGAGGTGGGGTTCGGTCCGACGCTGGCCTTGAGCAGCGAGACGCCGTGCCGCGTCAGGTGGTTGGCGATGCGCGCGCCGCGCTCGTCCTGGCCGATGCGGGTGGCGAAGTCGACGAGGTGGTCGAGGCGCGCCAGGCCCACCGCGACGTTGGCCGGGCTGCCGCCCGGGTGCTCCACGACGTCACCGTCGGTGTCGCGGACGCGGTCGATGAGGGCCTCGCCGATCACGAGGATGCGCTCGTTCACGGCGTACCCGTGGTGTGGGCGTGGTCGAAGTCGATGGCGCTGTAGGCCCGCAGCTTGGCGAGCTGGTGGTGGCTCTCGATGAGACGGATCGTGCCGGACTTCGAGCGCATGACGAGCGAGTGCGTGATCACGCCACCGGCCCGGTAGCGCACTCCGCGCAGGAGCTCGCCGTCGGTGATGCCGGTGGCGACGAAGAAGCAGTTCTCGCTGGTGACGAGGTCGTCGGTGGACAGGACCGCGTCGAGGTCGTGACCGGCGTCGATGGCGCGCTGGCGCTCGTCGTCGTCCTGGGGCCACAGCCGACCCTGGATGACGCCGCCGAGGCACTTGATGGCACAGGCGGCGATGATCCCCTCAGGCGTGCCGCCGACCCCGAGGAGCAGGTCGATGCCGGTGTCCGGGCGGGCGGCCATGATGGCGCCGGCCACGTCGCCGTCGGAGATGAAGCGGAGCCGTGCCCCTGCGTCACGGACCTCACGGGCGAGGTTCTCGTGGCGCGGGCGGTCGAGCATGACGACGGTGACGTCCTCGGGGGTCTCGTTCTTCGCCCGCGCGATCCGGCGGATGTTCTCCCTCACCGGCAGCCGGATGTCCACGACGTCGGCCGCCTCGGGGCCGGTGACGAGCTTGTCCATGTAGAACACCGCGCTGGGGTCGTACATGCTGCCGCGGTCGGCAACCGCGAGGACGGACACGGCGTTGGACATGCCCTTGGCCGTCAGCGTCGTGCCGTCGATGGGGTCCACGGCCACATCACACTCCGGGCCGTTGCCGTCGCCCACCGCCTCGCCGTTGAAGAGCATGGGGGCGTCGTCCTTCTCACCCTCGCCGATGACGACGACGCCCTTCATCGAGACCGTCGAGATCAGGGTGCGCATGGCCTCGACCGCGGCGCCGTCGGCGCCGTTCTTGTCGCCACGTCCGACCCAGCGGCCTCCTGCCATCGCCGCGGCCTCGGTGACCCGGACGAGCTCGAGGGCCAGGTTGCGGTCGGGGGCCTCGCCACCGACCTGGAGTGAGCTCGGCAGGGTGTCTTCGGGCATGGTCGGATCCTTCACGCGGCGGTGGGTGATGGCGCCGACTCTAGCCGGGCGGGGCCGGTTGGCGCCGTGTGGTCCGGGTCAGGGACCATGGTTGTCGTGAGCACGCCGTCGCCCCGCAGTTCGTATGCCGCCGGAACCGTCGCCAACATGGCCCGGTCGCTGCTGGTCGTGGCCGCCCTGGTGGCGGTGCTCATCGCCATCGTTCCCCGCGTCAACACCGTCTCCCAGCCGCCCGTGAACGTCGCAGCGGCAGCGGTCGAGGTCGCCAAGGAGTCCGGGTGGCCGATCTCCGCTCCCGTCGGGCTCCCGGAGGGCTGGAAGGCCACCAGCGTGCGGCACGTCCGCAGCACCGACGGGCTCATGACCTGGCACGCCGGGTACCAGTCGCCGTCAGGCAACTACGTCGCCCTCGAGCAGACCAAGGACGCGACGCGTGGGTGGATCGAGGCCCAGACCAACCGAGCCCGGCGGACCGGCGAGGTCGAGGCCGCGGGCACGACCTGGCTCACCTACGAGCGCACGCCCAAGGTGCAGCGGAGCCTGCTCACCGCCGAGCCCTCCGCGGACGGACTGACGACGCTCATCACCGGGACCGGCACGTTCGAGGAGCTCACGGCCTTCGCGGAGGCGCTCGAGCCGGTCCAGCCCTGAGGCCCGCGGGCGCCTGGCCCGTGGCGAAGGCGCGGGGTGATGGCCCACTGGAACCGCGGCCGGGATGGCCCGAGCTGGGCAGCGCGTCCGCTCGAGGAGGGTCCACAACCGGCCTGGCAGCGAGTGGCTACGAGGGTGAGTCCTGACTGCCGCTCTCAGGGGAGTCGATGTCGGTGAGGATGGCCTCGGCGTCGTCGAGCCACGTGCTGCAGTGCGCGGCCAGCGCCTCGCCCCGGCGCCACAGGCGCATGCTCTCCTCGAGGCCGGCCTGACCGCCCTCGAGCTGGGCGACAATGCCGATGAGCTCGTCACGGGCGGCTTCGTAGGGCAGGGCCGCGACGTCCGGGAACTCGTCGCTGGCGGAGGCGGCTGTCTCGGGGCGCTGGGGCATGCGCTCCACCCTAGGGCAGCCCCACGACGCGGGCGGCGAAGTCCCCCCGCGCGACCTGGACACGCAGGAGCTCGTCGACCTCGACCTCGGCGGGGTCCATCACGACTCTCCCGTCGGGGTGCTGCACGACGGCGTAGCCGCGCTCGAGGGTGGACAGCGGGGACAGCGTACGGATCTGGACGCGCAGGTGGGCGACGTGGTCGGCGGCGCGGTGCAGCATCGCCAGGACCCGCTGGCGCGAGCGACGGCTGAGGGCCTCCAGCTCTTCTCGGCGGGCCCGCACCATGGCGGTGGGGTCGGCCATGACCGGGCGGGAGCGGATCGCCACGAGGTGGCGGCGCTCGCTGTCGAGGCGGCGGGAGAGGGCCTGCCGTGCCCGAACCCGAGCCTGCCGGACCGTTCCTCGCTCCTCGCCGGCGTCGGGCACGACGCGCTTGCCGGCGTCGGTGGGAGTGGAGGCGCGCCAGTCCGCGACGTGGTCGAGCAGGGGGGTGTCGACGTCGTGCCCGATCGCGCTGACCACCGGGGTGCGCGCGGCCGAGACGGCGCGGAGCAGCGTCTCGTTGCTGAAGGGGAGGAGGTCCTCGACCGAGCCACCGCCACGGCTGATGACGATGACGTCGACGCCAGGGTCGGCATCGAGCTCCTGCAGGGCGGCAGTGACCTCGGCAACGGCGGTGGGACCCTGGACCGCGACCTCGCGGATGGCGAAGCGGACCGTGGGCCAGCGGCGTCGCGCGTTCTCCACGACGTCCTTCTCGGCCGCGCTGGCCCGCCCACAGATCAGCCCGACCGTGCGCGGCAGGAACGGCAACGGCTGCTTCCGGTCCGCGTCGAACAGGCCCTCGGACGCAAGCGTGCGCTTGAGGTGCTCGATGCGAGCGAGCAGCTCCCCGACCCCTACCGGGCGGATCTGCCGGGCGTCGAGCATGAGCGAACCCCGCTGGGTCCAGAACACCGGCTTGGCCTGGAGCACGACCCGGGCGCCCTGGGCTAGGGGCGTGGGCATGGCGTCGAGCGCGTTGACCTGGATCGCGACGGAGAGGGACATGTCCACGTCGGGGTCCCGGAGGGTGAGGTAGGCCGTGCGGGCGCCCGGGCGGCGGTTGAGCTGGACCACCTGGCCCTCGACCCACAGGACGGACATCTTCTCGACGTAGTCCGCGATCTTGAGGCTGAGCAGGCGGACCGGCCACGGCTGCTCTGCTGTGGTGTCGGCTGCCTTCTCCGGCAGCGGGTCGGGGCCGCTCACGGCGCCAACTCTAGGAGGTGGCGGGGACGAGCTGGCGGGGCTGCGTCCCGCCCAGCCGGGCGGCATACCGCCGATTGGGGACGCCACGGGTGCGGCACCTACGATGAGGGGCATGACTGAAACCACCAAGCGGGTCCTGCTGGCCGCCCCACGCGGCTACTGCGCGGGCGTCGACCGGGCCGTGGTGACGGTCGAGAAGGCCCTCGAGCTGTACGGACCGCCGGTGTACGTCCGCAAGGAGATCGTCCACAACAAGCACGTGGTGACCACGCTGCAGAAGCGTGGGGCGGTCTTCGTGGAGGAGACCGACGAGGTTCCCGAGGGTGCGACGGTCATCTTCTCGGCGCACGGCGTCGCGCCAGTCGTGCACGAGGAGGCCAAGGCGCTCAGCCTGAAGACCATCGACGCGACCTGCCCGCTCGTGACCAAGGTGCACCGCGAGGCGGTCCGTTTCGCCAACGACGACTTCGACATCCTCCTCATCGGCCACGAGGGCCACGAGGAGGTCGTGGGCACTTCGGGCGAGGCGCCCGAGCACATCACCCTGGTCGATGGCCCCGACGACGTCGACAACATCGAGGTCCGGGACCCGGAGAAGGTCGTCTGGCTCTCCCAGACGACGCTGTCGGTGGACGAGACGATGGAGACCGTGCGCCGCCTCAGGGAGAAGTTCCCCAAGCTGCAGAACCCGCCGAGCGACGACATCTGCTACGCGACCCAGAACCGCCAGCTCGCGGTGAAGCAGATGGCCCCTGACACGGACCTGATGCTCGTGGTGGGCTCACGCAACTCGTCCAACTCCGTTCGTCTCGTCGAGGTCGCGCTCGAGCACGGTTCTCGGGCCGGTCACCTCGTCGACTACGCCGACGAGATCGACGACGCCTGGCTCGACGGTGTGCAGACCGTCGGCGTGACGTCGGGTGCCTCGGTCCCCGAGGTCCTGGTCCGCGATGTCCTGACCTATCTCGCCGAGCGCGGCTACGAGGATGTCGAGCCGGTCGTCGCGGCGGAGGAGAGCCTGCTCTTCGCGCTGCCCAACGAGATCCGCCGCGACCTCAAGGCCCGCGACGGCAAGGACAGCGGCGCCGTACGCCACGACGCGTCCTTCAGCGAGGTCGGCTCACTTCACTGAGCG
>Ga0247818_10002985_pt1 | contig 10920 bp, 9 predicted proteins | sample 13C_Glucose_Day1_FD_192424 | JGI IMG/M metagenome (GOLD analysis project Ga0247818, IMG submission 192424) | Soil microbial communities from agricultural site in Penn Yan, New York, United States - 13C_Glucose_Day1 | ecosystem: Environmental > Terrestrial > Soil > Agricultural land | place: USA...
TGGCCTGCACCCGGTCCTTCTTTGCTAAGGTCCAACGCGTCTGACGCGGGGCGTCTAGGTTTGCGGACCAGACGGTGCTGGCGCCCGGGTGGTTGCGACAATTTCGGCTTCGTCCGAGCTCACTATTTTGCGAGCACCGCCGCCGCCACCACCGCCGCCACCGCGAGGCAGAGCATTGTTAATTGCGTCCCAAGCGCGGCCGAAGAGGCCGTTGGAAGCGTCCCATATACCCGACAGACTGAACCCAACGGCGTCAAACCCAGGCTTCGCTGATAGTGCCGTGAGACCGTGCGCCATCGCACGAGGCCCATCTGCCCGGTGGTATTTCACAGGTTCAGGCGCAAGATCGCCGGGCGCGCCTAAAGCCGGCCTAAAAGAAATGTTAGTCATTTTGTCTCCGTTGATCCCCAAATTCGGAGTTGATTACCAGATTCGGAAGCATTAGCTTCTCCACAAGCGATATCCCACCGCAGAGTCCAAATTGACTGCAGGAATAATCGGTACACGAGCATATTTTCGGCAGGTAAGAGTCGGAACTATCCCCCCCATCATCGACTTCCACTTGATATGGTCCTCGCACGTGACACTAAAGTCAACGGCGGCTGTTGACAGCTTTACATCACCGGAGGTAGGTTCAGCTACTCAATTTTCCGGCGGTGCCCCGGCAGTTCCGCCAGGTCAATTTGCACCTCCTGGCCCGGCTTATCGCCTCCTAAATGACCATTCCGACTGTTGCCCAAGATGGTTATGATTCGATCATGCCGAACCCGCGATTGTCCCTCGCACTGGAACGTATTGGCCCTGGAGACTGGGAGATATTTGAACAATTCGCATCAGAGTTCTTAGCCGTCGAATATCCGGCCCTCCGGACGATGGCATCTCCGAACGGGGACAAGGGCAGGGATGCCGAAATATTTACGGTTGAGGGCGTGCCAAAAGTCGCCTTTCAATACTCCGTCACGGCAAGTTGGAAGTCGAAACTTACGAGCACACTGGATACGCTCGGGAGGAAATTTCCTTCGGTCAGCACCATGATCTACCTGACCAACCGTGTGATTGGTCCCGCTGCCGATGAACTCAGGGAAGAGTCCCGACGTGATCGGAATATAACCCTTGATATCCGGGACCGGTCGTGGTTTGTGGAACGCGAGGAGTCCTATCCGCAGCGCCGGGTGGCAAGTGAAGAGCTGGCCAGGAGATTTGTCGATCCGCTCCTGTCCAAACGAGGGGTCATCAACAGAATATCGACCTTGACGGCGGACGAGAGTAAGGTCGCGGTGCTGCACTTGGCACTCGACAGTGAAGATCAGGCAACCAATCAGAGTCTGACCAAGAGCTGCTTCGATTCATTGGTCTTGGCTGCGCTTCACGATTCGAGTTCAGACAACCGGCTCAGCCTGGGCGAAATCCAGGATGGCGTCGCCCTCCGCATGCCCGTGGGGAAACGCGGGCAGGTCGATGCACTGACCGTGAGCGCATTGAACCGTCTATCCCGGAAGGGGCCCGTTAAGCAACACAAACCGGCGTCCGCGGCTGAGGTCACTTACCATCTCAGTTTTGAGGAGGCCAAGAAGCTGCATGATCAGACGGCCAAGTTCCTTCTTGACGAAGCTGTTCTGGATGCGGAACTCACCGTGGCGGTTCGCGCCCTCGAAGTACCGGCGGAACTGAGCGAAGCGCAGTTGACGGAGATATCCCGGCAGCTGCGAACAGTATTGGACGAAACACTCGTGGAACGGGGTGAGTCGTTTGCCGAAGCCGTGGAAACAGGAGAACCGTTCCAACTCAGCCCTGTAGCCATAGCGGACAAGATTACGGCGAATGGAAGCATCTGCGGACTCAGTTCTGATGCCGCCGCCGCGGCCATTATGCATGTACTGGAGCAGCCTTCGCTTCAAACACAGTCCCATCTACGGAGGCTGGCTGACGCATATACGCTTTTCGCATTTCTGAAACAGACCCCGGACGTCCAGAAGGTCATGCTCACGGTCTTCAGTGAAGGAGACATATGGATGGACACCACCGCGATCCTGCCGCTTATCGGAGAGAGCCTGGTGGACGATCCGGAGGAACGCCACTTCACGATTTTGATGCGGGCAGCGGTCGACGCCGGTTTGCTGCTGTATGTGACTGAGGGTGTCATAGAAGAAGTTGAAAGACACCTCAACCTGGCCGTGGCTTATGGCCACAACAGGACGTCGACATGGACGGGAAGGGTCCCCTTCCTCTACTCGGCCTTCGTGCTCTCGGGCCGGCCAGAAAATGAATTCCTGGAATGGCAAAGGAACATCTGTGGACGCGAGCAGCCGCTGCAGGACGTCAGCGACTACCTTGCCGACGAATTCTCCATCCAGACCAAGAATCTCCTGGATTACTCCGACGCCGCATCAATCGAACTTCGGGGCGCAGTCCAGGAACTGTGGAATGAGACCCATGAGAGACGGCGCCAGCGCGGTGACTACGGAGCCGACCAGGGAACGCGGTCCCGCCTGGTTGCCCACGACGTTGAAAACTCAGTCGGTGTCATCGAGTATCGACGGGCGACTGGACCATCACCGATGGGCTACCTGGCATGGTGGCTGACGTTCGATGGAACAGCAATGAAGATGAAGGACCATCTACGCGAACGCCTGGGCCCACAAGCGCCGCCGTCGCCCGTATTGAGCCCGGATTTCCTCACGCAGTTGCTCCGCTTGGGCCCACTCCGCACTGCCATCGAGCAGGATCTGAGAGTGCAGCTACCTCTGCTCACCGACATGAGCGTCACTCACTACGCTCCGCGCGATTTGCTCGATCTAGCGAGAGAAACAAGGGAAAAGTCGTCGAGTCAGAATGAGCGGGTGGTCCGTCGCGAGGTCCGCGACGCGGTGAACCGCGCAAGGCAGCTGATGGGTCCAGCGGCGGTAGGCGGCGTGCGGGCAATGGAGGAACGCATTTCAGCGTCCATCAAACGTCAGTCACCCGAATGAATCCGATTGCTGCGAGTATTCAGTGGCGGCCCAGGAGGCGAGCAGGCGCAGTGCCTCTTCAGACGGCGAACCCGGCTCGGCGCTGTAAATGGTCAGGGTGAGGCCGGGCTCGGCGGCCATCTCGAGTCCTTCGTAGGCAATGGTCATCTCGCCGACGACCGGGTGGCGGAAGGTCTTGAAGCCGGCGCCGTGGTGGCGGACGTTGTGCGAGCTCCAACGACGCCGGAACTCCTGGCTTCGCGTGCTGAGCTCACCGACCAGGTCATGGAGTTCCTTATTGTGCGGGTCCCGGCCGGCTTCGGTGCGCAGAATGGAAACGACGACGTCGGCGGCGGTGTCCCAGTCGGCGTGGAAGTCCCGGCCGCGCTCGTCGAGGAAGGTGAAACGGGCGAGGTTCGGCGGCTGGCCCGGCATGTCGTACACGTCCCGGTAGAAGGCCCGCGCGAGTGCGTTGACGGCCAGCAGGTCCATGCGGCCGTTGCGGACGAACGCCGGCCCTGCCGTGACGGCGTCGAGAGCCCACTGAAGGCTCGTGTGCGGCGTCCAACTCTTTGAACTCCGGCGTTTGGGCGGCCGCGCCACGGGGCTCGCCGCGTGCGCCAGGTCGAAAAGGTGCGCCCGTTCGGCGTCGTCCAGGCGCAAGGCCCGGGCGATAGCGTCGAGGATTTCGGGGGACGCGCCGCTGATGGCGCCCCGTTCCAGCCGGATGTAATACTCAACGCTCACTCCGGCGAGCGTTGCCACTTCGCTGCGGCGCAGCCCTGCCACGCGGCGGTTCGTGCCGGCCGGCAGTCCGAGTTCCTGAGGCGAGATCTTGGCGCGCCGTGAGGTGAGGAATTCGCGAACGTCTGCACGGTTGTCCATGAATTCACGATAGGTCCCCCGCCTGCGTTGAGGGAGTCCCTCCGGGTACCCCTATCAAGCGGGACTCCCCCCGCCCGCGCGCACGTGGTGTGGTGGAATGCATCGGATCTTTTGAAAGGGGAACCACCTCCTATGCGACTGACGAAACCGACGCTGGCTGCGCTCATCGCGCTGGCGTTGTCCCTCGCCGGGTGCAGCACCCCCTCGAACGGCCCGGCCTCCACCACTCCGCCGCCCTCCCCGCCGGAAACAACTCCGGTGGCCGCCGGGTCTTCCCAGCTCACCCCGATCACCATCCAGATCGATGGCGAGACCGTGACCGCAACCCTCTCCGGCAACGCGGCTGCACGGTCCCTGATCGAGCAGCTCCCCCTGACGCTATCCTTCAGCGACTACGGCGGGAAGGAAAAGACCGCAGAGCTGCCGGAGCCTCTTTCCCTCGACGGCGTGCCCGCCGGCGATGAAGCAGATCCGCTGACTATCGGCTACTACGCGCCCGACCAGGCCCTCGTCCTCTATTACGAGCACGTCGGGTACTTCCCCGGAATCGTGCGGATCGGATCGTTCGACGACCTCGCGCCGATCCGGGACCGCACCGGCGGTTTCACCGCCAGGCTGGCCCCCGGAGACTGAGCGGGGCAGCCCAGCCCGAAGACCTTCGCCACAAAATGAATGGAACCGTTTTGACTCAAACCACCCTTCAGGATGACGCCGGCGCACCGCACATCGACGGCGTGCCGCACGAAAACATCGGCACCTTTGCGGATGTGAAGGCTTCGGCACCGGAAAGCGATCTTGCCGGCCAGGCCCGGCGCTTTCCCTGGGCAGCCCTGCTGGTCATGGCCTTGATGGGATTCCTCCTGATTGCCACCGAAACCATGCCCGCCGGCCTGTTGCCGCAGATCGCTTCGGGACTGAACGTCACCGAGGGGACCGCCGGACAGTTTGTCAGTGCCTACGCCCTGGGAACAGTCATTGCGGCCATGCCCGCCATCGCCGCAACACGGGGCCTGCGACGGAAGCCCGTTTTCATTGTCGGGATCCTCGGTTTCCTGGCCGCGAACCTCATCACGGTGTTCTCCACTGACATCGTGCTCTCCCTGGGAGCGCGGCTCCTTGCCGGTGCCTTCTCCGGCCTGCTGTGGGGGATGCTCGCCGGATACGCCCGGCGCATCACGGCTCCCGAACACGCCGGCCGCGCCTTGGCGGTCGCGTCCCTTGGAACCCCCATCGGACTGGCGGTGGGGACGCCCTTCGGTGCCTGGCTCGGCACGGCCCTCGACTGGCGCTGGTCCTTCGGCGTGCTCTCGGTCCTCACGATCGTGGCTGTCCTGCTCGCGGCCATCCTGGTCCCGGATGCACCCGGCCAACGGGCTGAGACACGTGTGCCGCTGGTCCGCGTTTTCGGCATTCCGGGCGTCGCCGTAGTCCTGGCCGTCATTGTCAGCTGGATGCTTGGACACAACATCCTGTACACGTACATTGGCTCGTATCTCCGCACGGCAGGCCTTCAGCTCTCGGTTGACGTCGCACTCGTAACGTTCGGTGCGGCGGCCATCGCCGGAATCGCCCTCACCGGTGCAGTAATCGACAAAGGCCTTCGACGTCTGGTCCTGCTGAGCCTCAGCGTCTTCCTTGTGGCCGGAGCGATCTTCATCGTTGGCCACATGTCATTGGTGGCAGTCCTTGTGGCGATCGTCCTGTGGGGTATCGCCTTCGGCGGCGCAGCAGCCCAGCTGCAAACCGCCATCAGCGCGGCAAGCGGCGAAAACGCCGACGTCGCCAACGCAATGCTCGGCGTCGCATTCAACCTCGCCATCTTCGCCGCGGGTGTGGCCGGCGCGGTGGCGATCAGCTACTTTGACGGGCTGGTCCTGCCAGCCGCCCTGGTTGGGCTTGCCGCCGTCGCGCTCTTCTTCGCTATTTCCGGACGCCGCACAGCATTCCCCAGGTAGCCAAAACGGCCCCGGGCCTGATAATCGAGGCATGACGGCATTTGCGCACTCCATAGCGGCGTTTGCCGCCGGCTATTCGCTGGGTGCTGTCGCGGCTGCCGTCCTTTGCGTCGTAGCGCTTCACAAACTCGAACCAGAGTTCGACCCCTCATGGCGGATGCTCAGCGAATATTCCCTGGGCAAGTACGGCGTCGTCATGCGTCTTGCCTTCATCCTCGGCGGGACCGGCGTCGCAGCATCCGGTGTTGCTTTGTGGCAGCCTGCCGGCCTTCTGGCTGTCGGGCTTCCTGTGGTTGCTCTTGGGCCGCTCGGGGCGGCCTTCGTCGACACGGATCCGGTCACCACGCCACGGGCGGAGATCACGATCCGGAGCAAGGTCCATGCCGGTCTCGGCTCGCTCTTTATCCTGGGCTTTCCTGTCGCCGCGACCTGCGCGGGCATCGGCGCAGCCATGCATTCGCCGGCTGGGCAGATTCTTGCGTGGGCGTCGATCATCCCGTGGGCGGGCTTGATTTGGTTCCTTGGCGCAACGTTCCGGTTCGGTCAACCCGACGCGGTCGGGAAGCCTGAAGTACGTATCGGCTGGCCCAATCGCTTCAACATGCTGGCATATCTGGCCTGGGTCGCACTGGCAGGCGTTCTGACGCTGATCGAGGCCCTGTGACCTCTGGCTGCGGCGCCCCCACACGGTTAGAGTAAGCCCACTGATTACAGGTGGCTCTCACAGCATGCTGGTCATGGACCTGAGGAATGCCTTCTTCGAGGATCCGGAATTGGGGAGCTGCAAAGGTTCTTTCGGTCGCGGAGATCAAGGATGACTCCGCTCAAGGGACAGGAAGCATTGCCATGACCTCGCTCTGGCTGGACGGACACCGGGGTATTCCGGTTGACGAATTCGTTCCGGGATCCACGTACGACGCGGTCATCGTCGGGGCCGGGATCACAGGTCTGGCTGCCGGGCTGCTGCTCGCGCGGTCCGGCATGACAGTGGCAGTCCTGGAGGCCCGCTCGGTCGGGGCGGGAACCACCGGCAACACCACTGCGAAGCTGAGCCTCCTCCAGGGCACGGTACTGTCCGCACTGCGCCGGCAGTACTCCCAGAAGATCGTCAACGCCTACGTCGAAGCCAACCGGGAAGGACAGGCGTGGCTCCTCAGGCACCTTCAGGCCGGCGCGGTGCCCTTCCAGCGCCGGGATGCGTACACCTTCGCCGTAACCGAAAAAGGGGCTAACCGGGTCCGTTCGGAGCTTGCCGTGAGCAACACCGCCGGCCTGGCCGTCGAGGAAGTGGCCGATCCGGGGCTTCCGTTCGCTACACGCGCCGCCATCCGGCTCCCGGGCCAGGCCCAGTTCAATCCGATGGACGTCCTGGAGAGCCTTGCCTCGGATTACCGCGCCCATGGCGGAATTATTGTTGAAGGGGTGCGGGTCCGTGATGTCACCGGGGGCAGCAGGGTCTCCGTCTCCACCGACGCCGGTGACGTTCATGCCGGGCGCGTCGTGCTGGCCACGGGCATCCCCATTCTGGACCGCGGGCTGTACTTCGCGAAGCTGAAAGCCTCCCAGTCCTACGCCGCGGCGTTCCGGGTGCCAGCCTCGACTCCGGTCCCGTCCGGAATGTATTTGTCCGCTGAGACGCCCGGCCGCTCGCTCCGCACCTACCCAAGCGACGCCGGGGAGTTGCTCATCGCGGGCGGGAACGGGCACCAGGTCGGCAGGGAGCCCTCCCCCAGGGCACGCCTGGATGAGCTTGTGGACTGGACGCGGCGGTACTTCCCGGGGGCGGACGTGACCCATACGTGGTCGGGAGAGGACTATCAGGCCACCAACCTCATGCCGTTCTTCGGGCAGATGCCCCGCGGCGGCGGCAAAATACTCTTCGCCACCGGATACAACAAATGGGGCATGAGCAACAGCATTGCGGCCGCGCTGGCCATCGCCGCCGAGGTCCTGGGCGGCAATCTCCGCTGGGCCACCACCATCCACCACAGGTTCACGTCGCCAAACGGGGCCTTTGCCGCCGTCACGCTCAACGCGGACACTGTCAAGACCATGGCCGAAAGCTGGGCGAAAGCAGAAACGGCGACGCCCGACACGGCAGCAAACACGGTCCCTGGCGAGGGTGAAGGCATCATCGTCAGGCAGGGCCGCAAACCCGTGGCCGTCTCCACCGTCGACGGCGTCACCTGTCGGGTATCGGCTGTCTGCACCCACCTGCGCGGAATCCTGAGCTGGAACGACGCCGAAAAGACTTGGGACTGCCCACTGCACGGCTCCCGCTTCACCGCCGTCGGGGAAGTCCTGCAGGGCCCAGCGACAGAGAGGCTCCCGTCGCGGGACTGAGGGCGACAGGCGGTGCCGTCGCCCTGTCCGGGTTGCGGGAGCAAGGGCATGAGGGCGCGGCGGCCTAGTCTGCCGACCGGTGAAGGACAAAGATTCCGCCGTAGGCGGGCTGGTCCGATCGCAGCCGATCACTGGCGGTGTATTCGTTCAGAACAGCGCTGATGCGCGTGATGAGGTCCTCGGCGTCCCCCTCGGAGAGGTGCAGAACGAAGCGTGAGAGGCTGGCGATGGCGTCCGGTCCCGCCTCCGTCAGCTCTTCCCGGAACGCCTCGATCGGCGCCAGCGGACCGTCCGGACCGGCTTCACGCAGGGCGGTGTCCAGATTCCAGGAACGGCCCGTGGAACGATACGGCTTCTCCAGCGCACCGCTGACTCCCGTGCGGACCTCGGCGGGTTCAAGGAATCCGGTCGAGAGCAATTGCCGTACGTGATAGAGCACGGTCCCCGGATCCTGGCCCAGCCGGTCGGCGAGCTCTTTGTTGGTCAGTTCGTGGAGCCCGCACAGGCGAAGGATCCTCAGGCGCAGCGGGTGGGCCAGCGCCTTGATCTCCCGGGCACTCGCGGCGGGTTTTTTCTCGTTCGCGCCCGTCGGCCCGGCGTCCGTCATGTACCCATCCTACGGTCCGATGGACGAAATTCCATCACCTTGAATTTTCTCAATCAATAGGGAATGGTTCACCTATGACCAGTCCAGTTGCGCAGGTGAAGGAACGGGGCGGCGCGCCGCTGGGTGCGTCCTACTGGAAGCTGTGGACCTCCTCGGGCCTCTCCAACCTCGCGGACGGCGTTTTCAAGATTGCGCTCCCACTGCTGGCCATTCAAGTCACGCAGTCACCCACGCTGATTGCCGGGCTGTCCGTCGCAGCCACGCTCCCCTGGCTTCTCTTCGCCCTCACTGCCGGAGCGCTGGCCGACCGGCTGGACCGGCGCAAGCTCATGCTGTGGGCCAACGTCAGCCGCGCGGTGCTGCCCGCCTTACTGGTCGCCGTCGTCGTGCTGGATTGGGGCTCCATTTGGGCTCTGTACGTTGTCGCCCTGATGGTGGGTGTCGCTGAGACGCTCTACGACACCTCCGCGCAGTCGATCCTGCCCCAGATGGTGCACAGGGATCAGCTTTCGCGTGCCAACGGCCGGCTGTACGCCGTCGAGCTCACCGCCAACCAGTTTGTTGGCCCCCCGCTGGGCGGGCTGCTGGTGGCCATCGGCGTCGTTGCGGCTTTGGCCGTGCCGGCGGCATTGTGGCTGGCGGCCGTCGGTGCCCTGCTCCTGGTCCCGGGGGCTTTTCGCGCCGAGCGGGAGCAGAAGACGACACTGCGGTCCGACATTGGTGAGGGTCTGCGGTTCCTCTGGAACCAGAAGATCCTCCGCACCCTCGCGGTGATGACCGGGGTGTTCAACTTCGCCTCCAGCGCGGCATTCGCGGTCCTGGTGCTGTTTGCCGTGGGCCCGGGTTCGGACATGGAACTGTCCGAAGTGGGATTCGGCCTGCTTTTGACGACCTCCGCCCTCGGCGCCTTCGTTGGCTCGTTCATCTCCGAACGGGTGGAGGCCAGGCTGGGCCGGTCCAGGTCCCTGATGCTCACGATCTTCGGGGGCGCGCTGTTCGTGGGTGCGCCCGCCGTGACGGACAACCCGTACATTCTTGGCGCCGTCCTCTTTGTGGGCGGTCTGCTGATCATGCTGTGGAACGTCATCACCGTGTCGCTGCGCCAGCGCATTGCCCCAAACCGCCTGCTGGGCAGGGTCAACAGCGCCTACCGCCTGCTGGCGTGGGGCACCATGCCGCTCGGTGCGGCAGCGGGCGGCCTGCTGGCCCAATGGCTGGGCCTGCAGGCCATGTTCGGCATCATGGGAGTGCTGACCCTCGCGCTGCTCGGGATGATGCCCATCCTCACCGACAAGGCAATCGCCGCGGCCGACGTCGAATCCTGAGATGCGCTGGATCTACACTGTCGGGATGGAGGCCACGGTCAGCGGAGTTCCTGTGCATTACGCCGAGTACGGCAGCGGCACTCCCGTGCTCGCACTGCACGGCGCCGGCGTGGATCACCGCGAGATCGCCGGCGCCCTGGAACCGATATTCCGCAACGTGCCCGGCTACCGGCGCCTCTACCCGGACCTGCCGGGGATGGGCCGCACCCCGGCGCCCGCAACGATCGCGAGCAACGACGACGTCCTGGACCTTTTGCTCGGCCTGATCGACAGCACCATTGGTGATAAACCGTTCCTGGTCATGGGGCACTCGTACGGCGGGTACCTGGCCCGCGCCGTGGCCAACCGGAGACCTGAGCAGGCTGTCGGGCTGGCCCTAATCTGCCCGGTGGGCGCGCACACCGGCGATGTGCCCGAGCACGAGGTTCTTGTGTCGTCGGCCGACCTCGACGGCGAACTGGAAGCGGAGCTCGAGGCTTCCTACCGCAGCTACTTCGTGGTGCAGACGCCTGAAACGCTGGCCCGGTTCCAGGAGGTTGTGGCTCCCGCAGCATCACTCGTCGACGAGCCGGGACTGATGCGGATCTTTTCGCACTGGGAGCTGGCGGATCGCCCGGAAGCGGCGAAAAGCTATCCTCATCCCGTGCTGATCCTTGCCGGGCGACAGGATGCCACGGCCGGGTACACGGGCCCGTCGGAACTGGTCAAGCACTACCCGCGCGCGACCTTTGCCATCCTCGATCGCGCCGGCCACGCGCTGCTCCACGAACAGCCCGCCCTCACGCAAGCCCTGGTCGTCGAATGGCTCGCGCGCGTGCGAACATCGGCTTGATGTCGGCCCCGGGGAGCGACGCGAA
>Ga0247818_10002986_pt1 | contig 10916 bp, 8 predicted proteins | sample 13C_Glucose_Day1_FD_192424 | JGI IMG/M metagenome (GOLD analysis project Ga0247818, IMG submission 192424) | Soil microbial communities from agricultural site in Penn Yan, New York, United States - 13C_Glucose_Day1 | ecosystem: Environmental > Terrestrial > Soil > Agricultural land | place: USA...
GGATTGGGTCCCGGTCGCATCGGCACCATCGCTCGACCCTGCGAATGTGGCCGCTGACGCCACCGATAACAATCCGGCCAACAACAACGAAGTGATTTTGCTGTTCATCATGGTGGGTCTCCAAAAGAAGAATCGTTACCTGAAGTTGGTGTGAGAGGGCGGGGAGTTGGTGCCGGTTGGATGACGAGTGGTGGGGGACGCCATTCATCATCAACGCGGGGCTGCCGACGCAACCACCAAAACCCGCAGGTGTCACACGCTAGGCACCCCGCCCCAAGGAGCGTTGGCCCATGAAGAATTTGCGAATCGCGACCTTCAACATCAACGGCATGCGCGCCCGGCTGCCGAACCTGCTGGCCTGGCTGGAGCGAGAAAAACCGGACATTGCCTGCTTGCAGGAACTCAAGTCGGTGGACACTGCGTTCCCCGCCGCAGAACTTGAGGCCGCTGGCTACGGCGCGATCTGGCAAGGTCAGTCGTCATGGAACGGGGTGGCGATCCTGGCGCGGGATGCACAACCGCTGGAGAGTCGGCGCGGTTTGCCGGGCGATGACAGCGACACCCACAGTCGCTACCTGGAAGCCGCCGTGCACGGCATCCTGGTGGGATGCCTGTACCTGCCCAACGGCAATCCGCAGCCAGGGCCGAAGTTCGATTACAAACTGGCATGGTTCGAACGGTTGATCGCCTATGCCAAGGACCTGCAAGGCAGCGAACACCCGGTGGTGCTGGCCGGCGACTACAACGTGGTGCCGACCGACCTGGACATCTACAACCCGCGGTCCTGGCTCAAGGATGCGTTGCTGCAACCGCAAAGCCGCGAGTGTTATCAGCGGTTGCTGGATCAGGGCTGGACCGATTCCCTGCGTCATCTGTATCCGGAGGATCGCCTTTACACCTTCTGGGATTACTTCCGGCAGCACTGGCAGAAAAACTCGGGGCTGCGCATCGATCACCTGTTGCTCAACCCGGCATTGAGTCCTTACTTGCAAGAGGCGGGCGTCGACGCCTGGGTGCGCAACGAACCCCATGCCAGCGATCATGCGCCGACCTGGATTCGACTGGGTTCGCGCAAGCGGCGCTGATTTTACCTGGGTGGCGATTGGCTAAATCAATTGTCGGCCAGACCGGTTTTTCCCTTATACATGGCGGCCAACAGCGCAGAGATCTGCGGCCCCCTGCATAAGGATCGAGCAATGAGCGAGCCACGCCTGACCCACCTGGCGTTGTACCTGCAACGCCTGGGCTACGATGCCCCTCCGGCACCAACCCTGGAAACCCTGCGCCTGTTGCAACGGCGCCACACCGGTGCCTTTGCGTTCGAAAATCTCACCACCCTGTCGGGCGAACCGGTACTCATCGATTTACCGTCCGTGGAGCAAAAAGTCCTGCTCGAGGGTCGCGGCGGGTACTGCTATGAGCTCAACAGCCTGTACCTGGCCTTGCTCAAGGAGCTGGGCTTTGACGCGCGCGGTATCTCCGGCCGGGTAGTCATGGGCCAGCCCGAAGGCGCGTGGACCGCGCGAACGCACCGCTTGAGCCTGGTGACCCTGGGCGGCGTGCGCTACATCACCGACGTCGGCTTCGGCGGCATGGTGCCCACCGCGCCGCTCGTACTCGATTCCACGACCGAACAGCTCACCCCCCACGAACCCTATCGCATCGAGCAGCATGACGACGGCTACACCCTGCGCGCCAACGTCGCCGGGGAGTGGAAGGCGATGTACATCTTCGATCTGCAACGCCAGGAAGACATCGACTACACCGTCGGCAACTGGTACGTCTCGACCCATCCCGAATCGTCGTTCAGAAAACAGCTGATGGTGGCGCGAACGGGGGAGGGGTGGCGACGTACGTTGAATAACGGCAGCTTTGCGATTCATCGGGTCGGCAGCGAGAGCGAGCGGCGGCAGGTAGCGGACGTAGACGAACTGGTGGCGTTGCTGGCGCGCGAGTTCGGGATTCGGGTGCCGGAGCATGCAGGGTTGAAGCGGGTGCTTGGGCGATTGATCGAGCCTGCACAGGAGGCAAGCCAAACGTCGTGAACATTAGAGGCGGACCTGTTTGTCCGCCTCTTTCTGGTTGCTTGGTATCAAAAGCCCGGCATCGAAAGAATGACTTTTGGGTCTCCTATGGGCGAGCGTCGGGTTCCATCATACGGTGGATTTCGTCGGCCACTTCGAGCAGTTTCTTTTCCAGATTTTTCAGTTCGGCAGCCGTTAACCCTTTCTTCAGATGCCCCGTTTCTGCCGATTTGCCTTTTTCGCCGAGCAGGGCATGGCGCAATGTGTTGTTGATCACCGTCTGGTAGCCAAACCCCTCGCTTTCCGCGAGCGAGCGAGCCGCCTCTATGACGGCATCATCGAGCATGATGGTAATGCGGGTCTTGCCTTTGCTGGAGGCGACCGCTCCTCGCTTGGCCTTGCTGAAGTCGTATTCGTCTTTCATCCTCAAGCTTCCATGTAATGGCGACGCTCGTTTTTCGTGGCGATGCGCGCGGAAATGATTCGAACGAAACTCGGATCGCGGTAGGTATAGGCAACCACCAGCAAGCGACCTTTGGCATCGAGGCCCATGATGATCCATCGTTGCTCATCATGGTGATCGTCTTGAAACGTCAGGGCTTGCTCGTCATGGAAGACCGGCTCGGTCTCAGCGAAGCTGATGCCCTGGTGCTTCAGTTTGTTCGCCGCGTTTTTTGCCTTGTGATACTGAATTTCGAATGACTTCATTATGCATACTTTATATGTATAAAAAAGAGGGCGGCCCTACCGGCTGTCGCCACGAATTCAACAGACTAGCGGGTGCCCGGAAAAGGCCTGGCAGGAAAATATTTCAAGGTTTATTGATTGCCGCTTGCGGCGGGCCTGTAAGGCGGAAATGGACATATGTCCATAATCTGACCGACGAGTTGTATACAACTCTATAGACATTTGTCCTGAGTCTTGCATACAGTGTGCGCACAACAAAAACCAGGGAACCCCCCAAACCATGAAAACGCCCTCTGTTTCACACCAACGGCCCGAGGACGAGAATCTCGGGGTCGGCGCGAATATGGCTTATGGCCTGCAACATGTTCTGACCATGTACGGCGGCATCGTCGCGGTGCCCTTGATCATCGGCCAGGCGGCCGGGCTCTCGCCGGCGGACATCGGATTGTTGATTGCTGCTTCATTGTTTGCGGGGGGCTTGGCGACATTACTGCAAACACTGGGTTTACCGTTTTTCGGTTGTCAGTTGCCGCTGGTCCAGGGCGTGTCGTTCTCCGGCGTTGCGACCATGGTGGCGATTGTCAGCAGTGGCGGGGAGGGTGGCTTCCAGTCGATTCTCGGGGCGGTGATTGCCGCGTCCCTGATCGGTTTGCTGATCACGCCGGTGTTCTCGCGCATCACCAAGTTCTTCCCGCCGTTGGTGACGGGCATCGTCATCACCACTATTGGCCTGACGCTAATGCCGGTAGCGGCGCGCTGGGCCATGGGTGGCAACAGTCACGCGCCGGACTTCGGCAGCATGGCGAACATCGGGCTGGCGGCGGTGACGCTGGTGCTGGTCCTGTTGTTGAGCAAGGTCGGCAGCGCGACCATCTCCCGGTTGTCGATTCTGCTGGCCATGGTGATCGGTACGGTGCTCGCGGTGTTCCTCGGCATGGCGGACTTCTCGTCGGTGACTCAAGGCCCGATGTTCGGCTTCCCGACCCCCTTCCACTTCGGCATGCCGACCTTTCACTTCGCGGCGATTCTGTCGATGTGCATCGTGGTCATGGTGACCCTGGTGGAAACGTCGGCGGACATCCTGGCGGTCGGTGAAATCATCGATACCAAGGTGGATTCCAAGCGCCTGGGCAATGGCCTGCGGGCCGACATGCTGTCGAGCATGATCGCGCCGATCTTCGGCTCCTTCACCCAAAGCGCCTTTGCCCAGAACGTCGGGCTGGTGGCCGTGACCGGGATCAAGAGCCGCTTCGTGGTCGCCACGGGCGGCTTGTTCCTGGTGATCCTGGGCTTGTTGCCGTTCATGGGCCGGGTCATTGCCGCGGTACCGACGTCGGTTCTCGGCGGTGCCGGTATCGTGTTGTTCGGCACCGTGGCCGCCAGCGGCATTCGGACGCTGTCCAAAGTCGACTACCGCAACAACGTCAACCTGATCATCGTTGCCACGTCCATCGGCTTCGGCATGATCCCCATCGCCGCACCGAACTTCTACGACCACTTCCCCAGCTGGTTCGCCACGATCTTCCACTCGGGCATCAGCTCCTCGGCGATCATGGCCATCGTGCTGAACCTGACCTTCAACCACCTCACTGCCGGCAATTCCGACCAGCAATCGGTGTTTGCGGCGGGTACCGAGCGGGTGCTGCGTTACCAGGACCTGGCGGCATTGCGCGAAGGGGATTATTTCAGCGAAGGCAAGTTGCACGACTGTGATGGCAAGGAGATTCCGGTGGTCGAGGCGGAGCATGAGCATGCCGAGCCGCGGGCGGTGCATGCGAAAAGCAGTGAGCATGTGTGATTGAAAGAGACGTCCTACGGGTAATGCCAGTCAGTTAAGGAAATGTAGGAGCGAGCTTGCTCGCGATGGTCGTTAACGATGACGCGTGTTCGCTGGTTAAACGCGGCGCTCTTGAGTCCATCGCGAGCAAGCTCGCTCCTACAGGGGGCAACGTAGGACACCGGATACTACCGGCCACAAAAAAGCCCCCGAATCTTTCGATTCGGGGGCTTTTCGATCTTGCTGTCTGGCTCGCGACCTGGACTCGAACAGAAAAATAAACATTTGTTCTACAATGAAATTATTCTGTTTTTTAGTATATATATCCCTACGATTATCCTAATCCAGCCCGTATTTTATTGGAGTTCTTTCGATATCCCTGGATCAGGAAAAAACATTCGAGTTCCCGCTCTTTTTGAGACAACGCGAGCATCTGAGTCATCTCGCTGCCAACCGCCGCCCAATGCTTTGAACGTGGCCACTGCAGCGCGAGCCGATTCAGTTTGTGCCTGGGCTCTGCCATCAGATGCCGCCAGGAGATGTTCATCGGCATCCAGCACTTCGATCAAGCTGACCACGCCTTTTTCATAGGCGGCAAACGATGTCGCTCTGGCTTTCGCATACGCCGACTCGCCCTGGGCGAGCTGGGTCGATTGTTGCTCGCGGTTGATCCGTGCCGAAACAGCGCTTTCCACATCTTCGCAGGCCCGCAGAACGGACTGGCGGTAAGCGGCCAAGGCTTCGGCTTCCTGGCCCTTTGCCAAATCAATCTGGGCGTTGATGCGGCCAAAATCGAACAGCCGCCAGCGTAATCCCAGTGCCGCCGAAGCCTGACTGGCGCCGTTGCTGAACAGGTTTGCGCTGGATACCGATGTAGCACTGCCGAGCAGCGCAGCCACAGACAGTTTGGGGTAGTACTCGGACATGGCTTCGCCGATGCGCGCGCTGGATGCCGCAAGACGGCGCTCCGCGACGATCAAGTCTGGACGCCGACGCAGCAGGTCGGCTGGAGCGCCCATGTCCGAGAGGCCTGGCACCTCAGGAATGGGCGCCAGCTTAGTCAACTGCGCGCTGTAAGTGCCGGGCGCCTTGCCCAACATGACATCCAGCGCATTCATTGCCGTGTCAATGCCTGCTTGCAGTACCGGCACGCTGGCCTGCGCTTGATTCAGCGCGCCTTGGGTCTGGTTCAACTGCAGTTCAGCCGCCAGGCCTTTTGCGTTGAGATGTTCGATGGTGGTGAGCAGTTGTTGCCGTGTGTCTACTTGCTGCCGGGCAATTTCCAGGCGTGCTTGCAGGCCACGGATGCTGATGTAAAGGTCGGCTGTTTGCGCGACCACTGCCAGGCGTGTGGCAATCGCTCCGGCTTGCGAGGCCTGATAATCGGCGAAAGCGGCTTCTTTACCTCGGCGCAGCCCGCCAAACACATCCAGCTCCCAACTGGCATTCAAATTCGCCTCATAGGCACTGCCGTAGCGATTATAGGAAGGGTCTGAATTCAGCACTTGGCCTAACGGAGTCTCCAATGACTGTCGGGCTCGGGCCGCTTGACCGTTGACGGTGGCCGACGGTAGAAGGGCTGCGTTAGCTGCGCCTAAACCGGCGCGAGCCTGCTCGATCCTTGCGTTTGCCTGGGCTAAATCGAGGTTCTGTTCAAGTGCTCGATTTATCAGCTGACTGAGTATTGGGTCATTAAATGCGTTCCACCAAGCGGCGAGATCGTCATTTGCGGCGCCCAGTTGTCGTGCCTTGGACGTTTGCGCGGAGAAATGCTCGGGCAATTCCACACGGGGTTTTGAGTAGTCGGGGCCCACTGCGCAACCTGCAACCATACCCAAACACAGTAAAGCGGCGAAACGAGGAGGAGGGTGCATGCGATACCTGCGAAAGGGTCGTTTTGTGACGATGTTACAATTTGGTCACAAGTTGTCAACCACCTTTGGGATGAGTAAGCTGCTCGCATGAATCAGCCATCAGTTTCTTCGCCCAGCGCCCGTGGCCCAGCCGATCACGACATTCGAGACCAGATTGTCGCGGCGGCCAACGAACATTTCAGTCAATACGGTTATGGCAAAACAACGGTTTCTGACCTAGCCAAGGCCATCGGCTTTTCCAAGGCTTACATCTACAAATTCTTTGAATCCAAGCAGGCGATTGGTGAAGCAATCTGTACCAATTGCCTGACTGAAATCGTTGCGGCAGTGGAGCAAGCCATCAATGTAGACGGCATCTCGCCGACTGAACGTTTTCGGCGCCTGGTCAAAACCTTAATCGCTACAGGTGTGAGCCTGTTCTTTAACGACCGTAAACTCTACGACATCGCAGCGTTCGCCGCGTCGGAGCGATGGCCCAGCTCACAAGTCTATGACGCTCAGATCAAGAGCTTCGTGTTGCAAATCGTGCGTGAGGGGCGAGAGCTCGGCGAGTTTGAACGCAAGACTCCGCTGGACGAGACGGTAGAGGCGATTCATCTCGCTCTGCGGCCCTTCATCAATCCTCTGCTATTGCAGTACAACCTCGATTTTGTTGAAGAAGCCCCTTCTCTCATCTCCAATCTTGTTCTGCGCAGCCTGATGCCTTAAACCTCTGCTGACGGATGCGCTGCGCCTCCGTATCAGCGTGTGCGCCTGAAAAAACTAGATATCGAGCCTCTTTGCTTTGCTCTGATCAAGTGGGCGATGTTCATTCATCTCGGTAGTGACTATTGACAGAAATGGTCACTTGAATAAGCATGGTGCATCCGCTACCGAGAGGTCTTTATGATCCAGCGCCACCGCATGTCAGCCATTTTCATTGTCTTGTTGCCGTTTGCGCTAGCGGCCTGCAACGAGGCCACGCCTGCCGATCCTCGCCTTCAAGTGCCCTTGGTGCGCATCGGTGTGGTTCAACCCTCCGCGCCTGCGGCACGGGTATTCACCGGTATCGTCGCGGCCCGAGTTCAGAGCGATCTCGGTTTTCGGGTACCTGGGAAGGTCTTGGAGCGTTTGGTGGATGCTGGACAGAGTGTCAAGCGCGGGCAGCCCCTTATGCGAATCGATGCCAACGACCTGACGCTGACCGCGCGGGCACAGCAGGAAGCGGTACTGGCCGCCATGGCCCGAGCCCGGCAGGCCTCCGATGACGAGCTTCGCTACCGTGATCTGGTGTCCGTCGGAGCGGTATCTGCTTCAGCTTACGCAGGGTTCAAAGCAGCTGCCGACTCGGCGAAAGCCCAACTCAACGCTGCCCAGGCCCAGGCTGATGTGGCGAAAAACGCGACCGGTTATTCGACGTTGCTGGCGGATGCTGACGGGGTGGTAGTGGATACCTTGGCGGAGCCGGGGCAGGTAGTTGGCGCAGGGCAGGTGGTGGTACGCGTTGCCCATTCAGGGCAGCGCGAGGCCGTGATCCAGTTGCCCGAGACGCTACGTCCTGCGCTGGGCTCGGCGGCGACGGTTGAGCTGTACGGCCAGCACCAGACTGCAGGTAAAGCGCGTTTACGCCAGTTGTCCGACTCTGCCGACCGACAGACCCGAACGTTTGAAGCGCGTTATGTGCTGGAGGGGGCGCTCTCCAACGCCACTCTGGGTTCGACGATCTCAGTGGTTATCGCTGACACGGATGTTGCTGATGCCAAGGAATTACAGGTGCCCATGGGGGCCCTCTACGACGCCGGTAAAGGTCCGGGGGTCTGGGTGGTGGGCGGGGAACCTGAGCAGGTGGCATGGCGCCCGATCAAGGTTCGCGGCCTGAATAATGAGGCCAGCGTGCGCGTGACGGGTGATCTGCAGGTGGGTGATCGTGTTGTCGCATTGGGTGCTCACTTGCTGAGCGAGGGAGAGAAGGTCAGGACTGAACTCGCCGATGCTCCGCAAAATTCAGTGGTTGAGGTAAGTCGATGAGCGGCTTCAATCTTTCGGCGCTGGCCGTACGCGAGCGCTCAATCACCCTGTTTTTGATCCTGCTGATTTCTGTGGGTGGGTTGTACGCCTTCTTCAAACTGGGGCGTGCGGAAGATCCCGCATTCACCATTAAACAAATGACGGTGGTCACTGCCTGGCCTGGGGCGACGGCCCAGGAGATGCAAGACCAGGTGGTAGAAAAGCTGGAAAAACGCATGCAGGAGCTGCGTTGGTACGATCGGACCGAGACCTTTACCCGGCCCGGTTTGGCATTCACTACGGTGTACCTGCTCGACAGCACGCCGCCCTCAGCCGTCCAGGAGGAGTTTTACCAGGCGCGCAAGAAAATTCTGGATGAGCAGAAGGGGTTGCCGTCTGGGGTGATCGGCCCGATGGTCAATGATGAGTATTCCGATGTCACCTTCGCGCTCTATGCGCTCAAGGCCAAGGGCGAGCCGCAACGTCTATTGGTGCGCGAAGCCGAGAGCTTGCGCCAGCGTTTGCTGCATGTAGCGGGTGTGAAGAAGGTCAACATCATCGGTGAACAGGCCGAGCGCGTTTTTGTCGAGCTGTCCTACGAGCGTCTGGCGACACTGGGCATTTCTGCGCGAGACATCTTCAGTGCGTTGAACACGCAAAACATGATAACGCCGGCCGGTTCGGTAGAAGCGAAGGGGCCCCAGGTTTTCATCCGCCTGGATGGCGCGTTTGATGACCTGCAGAAGATTCGCAATACCCCGCTGACAGTGCAGGGCAGAACCCTCAAGTTGTCCGATGTGGCTGAGGTCAAGCGCGGTTATGAGGACCCCGCGACATTCCTGGTACGCAACAACGGCGAGCCGGCACTGTTGCTCGGCGTGGTCATGCGCGATGGCTGGAACGGCCTGGATTTGGGGAAGTCGCTGGACGCTGAGGCAACAGCGATCAATGAGCAGATGCCTTTGGGCATGAGCCTGACCAAGGTCACGGATCAGGCGGTGAATATTGGCGCATCCGTCAACGAGTTCATGGTGAAGTTTTTTGCTGCCTTGGGCGTGGTGCTGCTGGTGTGTTTTCTCAGCATGGGCTGGCGTGTCGGCGTTGTGGTTGCCGCAGCGGTGCCGCTGACTCTGGCGGCCGTGTTCATTGTCATGGCGGCCACGGGCAAAGACTTCGATCGAATTACCCTGGGCTCGTTGATTCTAGCGCTGGGGCTGCTGGTGGACGATGCAATCATTGCCATTGAAATGATGGTGGTGAAGATGGAGGAGGGCTACGACCGAATCAAGGCCTCCGCTTATGCCTGGAGCCACACGGCCGCGCCGATGTTGTCGGGGACGTTGGTGACGGCGATCGGCTTTATGCCCAACGGTTTTGCCAAGTCGACCGCTGGTGAGTACACCGCGAACATGTTCTGGATCGTTGGCATTGCGCTGATCACTTCCTGGGTGGTGGCCGTGGTGTTTACCCCTTACCTGGGCGTCAAACTGCTGCCGCAGATCAAGGTGCCTGAAGGCGGGCATACGGCGATTTACGGTACACCGAACTACCAGCGTTTCAGGCGCCTGCTGGGCAGTGTGATCCGCCGCAAAGGCCTGGTGGCGACATCCGTCGTGGGCTTGTTTGTTGTTGCGATTCTGGGCATGGGCGTGGTCAAGAAGCAGTTCTTTCCAACATCCGACCGACCTGAGGTGCTGGTTGAGGTGCAGATGCCTTACGGCACCTCTATCGAACAGACTGATGTGGCGGCGGCCAAGGTCGAGGCGTGGTTGGCTCAGCAGCCGGAAGCCAAGATCGTCACCGCTTACATTGGCCAGGGCGCGCCGCGCTTCTATTTGGCGATGGCCCCTGAGCTACCCGATCCATCCTTCGCAAAAATCGTCGTCCTGACGGCGAATCAGCAAGAGCGTGAGGCGCTCAAGATTCGGCTCAGGCAAGCCACGGCCGATGGTTTGGCGCCTGAAGCCCGCGTGCGGGTGACGCAGTTGGTATTTGGTCCTTACTCACCGTATCCGGTGGCCTTCCGGGTGATGGGCGCCGACCCCGCGGTGTTACGAGATATCGCCGCGCAGGTGCGTGCGGTCATGAGCGCCAGCCCCCTGATGAGGACCGTCAACACCGACTTGGGCGAGCGCGCACCGGCACTTCATCTCACGCTGGATCAGGATCGCCTGCAAGCATTCGGCTTGACCTCGAGCGATGTCGCGCAACAGTTGCAATTCCTGCTAACGGGGGTGCCTGTCACCGAGGTGCGTGAGGACATTCGTGCGGTTCAGGTGGTGGCTCGTTCCGCTGGGGAGACGCGTCTGGATCCGTCGAAAATTGCCGCCTTCACGCTGACCGGCGCTCAAGGCCAGCGCGTGTCGCTGTCCCAGGTAGCGGCGGTGGATGTGCGCATGGAAGAGCCCATCCTGCGACGTCGTGATCGGACGCCGACAATAACCGTGCGCGGTGACGTGGCTGAAGGTCTTCAGCCTCCCGATGTCTCCAACGCCTTGATAACGCAGTTGCAACCCATCATCGAAAAGCTGCCGGCGGGCTACCGCATTGAGTTTGCCGGCGCGATCG
>Ga0247818_10002987_pt1 | contig 10914 bp, 9 predicted proteins | sample 13C_Glucose_Day1_FD_192424 | JGI IMG/M metagenome (GOLD analysis project Ga0247818, IMG submission 192424) | Soil microbial communities from agricultural site in Penn Yan, New York, United States - 13C_Glucose_Day1 | ecosystem: Environmental > Terrestrial > Soil > Agricultural land | place: USA...
CTTCTGACGAGGAGGTTCTTCGTCTGCTGGTAGTGGTCGAGCATCATCTTGTGGTTCTCGCGGCCGATGCCCGACTGCTTGTAGCCACCGAACGCGGCGTGTGCCGGGTACTGGTGGTAGCAGTTCGTCCAGACGCGACCGGCCTTGATGCCACGGCCCATCCGGTAGGCGCGGGAGCCGTCGCGCGTCCACACGCCGGCGCCGAGGCCGTAGAGCGTGTCGTTGGCGATCGAGAGAGCGTCGGCCTCGTCGTCGAAGCTCGTCAACGAGACGACGGGACCGAAGATCTCCTCCTGGAAGATGCGCATCGAGTTGTCGCCCTCGAAGATCGTCGGCGCGACGTAGTAGCCCTCGGCGAGGTCACCGTCGAGGACGTTCCGCTCGCCGCCGGTGAGGATCTTCGCGCCCTCCTGCTTGCCGATGTCCATGTAGGACAGGATCTTCTCGAGCTGGTCGTTGCTCGCCTGGGCGCCCATCGTCGTATCGGTGTCGAGCGGGTTGCCCTGCACGATCTTCTCGACGCGGGCCACGGCGTCGGGCACGAAGTCGGAGTAGATCGAGCTCTGGACGAGAGCGCGCGACGGACACGTGCAGACCTCGCCCTGGTTGAGGGCGAACATCGTGAAGCCCTCGAGAGCCTTGTCGTAGAAGGCATCCCGCTCCTGCGCCACGTCCTCGAAGAAGACGTTCGGGCTCTTGCCGCCGAGCTCGAGGGTGACCGGGATGATGTTCTGGCTGGCGTACTGCATGATGAGGCGGCCGGTCGTCGTCTCGCCGGTGAAGGCGATCTTCGCGATGCGCGGACTGCTCGCGAGCGGCTTGCCGGCCTCGACGCCGAAGCCGTTGACGACGTTGAGCACACCCGGGGGCAACAGGTCACCGACGAGCTCGACGACCTTGAGGATCGACCACGGGGTCTGCTCGGCCGGCTTGAGCACGACGCAGTTGCCGGCGGCGAGGGCCGGGGCGAGCTTCCACACGGCCATGAGGATCGGGAAGTTCCACGGGATGATCTGGCCGACGACGCCGAGCGGCTCGTGGAAGTGGTAGGCGACGGTGTTCTCGTCGATCTCGCTACTCGAACCCTCCTGTCCCCGAAGGACGCCCGCGAAGTAGCGGAAGTGGTCGACGGCGAGAGGAAGGTCTGCTGCGAGTGTCTCGCGGACAGCCTTGCCGTTCTCCCAGGTCTCGGCGACGGCGAGAGCCTCGAGGTTGGCCTCGATGCGGTCGGCGATCCGGTTGAGGATGAGCGAACGCTCGCCGAGGCTCGTGCGGCCCCACGCGGGTGCAGCGGCGTGGGCGGCGTCGAGGGCGGCCTCGATGTCCTCCTCGGTGCCGCGGGCGACCTCGCAGAACGGCTTGCCGTTGACGGGCGAGATGTTCTCGAACCAGAGGCCCTTCTTCGGGTCGACCCAGTTGCCGCCGATGAAGTGGCCGTAGCGGTCGAGCACGGTGACGAGCGAGTCAGGCGCTCCGGGGGGTGCGTACACGGTCATGGCGTCTCCCAACGTCTTCGGTGGTCCCCTCCCACGGGGTTGCCCAGACGTTAGGCACCGCAACGTTGCAACCACGTTGCGTCCGTCCCACGCGTACGGAAAGTGGGCACTCGAGGCGGAGTCCCGGCGTCGGGAAGTGGGCACTCGACGCGGAGTCCCGGCGTCGGGAAGTGGGCACTCGAGCGTCGAGTGCCCAGTTTCAGGCGGGGCCGAGCTCGCGGTCGAGGCGGTGGATCTGGTTCTGGACGAGCGGCATGAGTGGTGAGCCGGGGCCGAGCACGCGAGCCTGCGCCTGCCACATCTCGTAGTCGTCGGCGCCGGAGGCGGAGCGGGTCCAGGCCGACATCAGGTCGGCGCGACCGCTGCCGAGGATGGCGCGGCGCAGGTCGCCCTCGATGCTCTCGCGCAGGCGCACGACGCCCGGTGCGACGGACCGCGGCAGCAGTGGGCCCCGGTAGGCGCGCATCGCACTGGCCACGTCACCGGCGGCGAGGTGTGCCTCGACGCCGAGCCAGTCACCGGCGAGCTCGGCCACGAGGCGGTAGGGCCGGGAGGCGAGCAGGTCCTCTCCGAGGAGGCCGCGCAGCCGGCCCATCTCGACGCGCAGGGTCGAGGCGCTGCTGTCCTCCTCGTAGAGCAGCACGGCGAGCTCGTCGCCGGACAGGCCCCGTGGCGCCGAGGCGAGGAGCAGCAGGATCTCGCTGTGCCGCGGGCTGAGGCGCACCGTCTGGCGCCGGCCTCGGCCGTCGTCGACGGTCAGCAGGGCGTCGTTGCGGCCGAGGGACTCCAGGAGCACCGACAGCGCACCGGTTGTGCTCTCGTTCGGAGCCGCGCGGCCGCTGACCAGCAGCTCACGGGCCAGCTCCGACTCCGCCATCCGGGCCGCGGCGCGCACCATCGCCATGGTCTGCGGGACGACGATCTGGTCGCCACCCGTGATGTCGAGGACCCCCAGGATGCTCTGGTCCGCCGGGTCGTGGATCGTCGTCGCGGCGCAGCTCCAGTGCTGGACCGACCGGCGGAAGTGCTCGGCACCGACGACGTTGACCGTGCGGTCGAGACGCAGCGCCACACCTGGAGCGTTCGTGCCGGCCAGCCGCTCGTCCCAGTTGCTGCCCTCGACGAAGCCGATGGACTCGGCCCGACGGAGGACGCTCGGCGTGCCGCACACCCAGAGGAGCTGCCCGGCGGCATCCGAGACGGCCATGACGGCGTCGCAGTCGCGGGCCGCCTGACCGAGCACGTCGTCGAGGAGCGGGAACACCCGGGCGAGCGGGTGCGCCGCACGGTGGTCGCGCAGGGCGTCAGCGGGCAGGGTGATCGGGGCGTCGACGGTGTCGACCTGGACGCCCGCGGCCGCGGACCTCAGCCACGAGTCGGCGACGTGCGCGCGGACGCCGCTGCTCTCCGGCTCTGGCTGCGTGTCTGCGGGCATGCGCCGATTGTGCACGCACTCCGGGACTCGCCGACAGGACTGCGCCGAATCCCACACGTCCCCCGGTGCCCACCCCGTGCCGTTGTGAGCCGGTGGCCCCTCGATGGGGGTGGTCATCCGTCCGAATCAGGCGCACCATAAAGAGACCCGCCCGCAGGACCCCGAGGGAAAGCCGAGGAGCGACGATGTCACGACGAGCCCCCTTCGTCCCAGACGGTGTGCCGGTGCTGTCCAGAGGTCGCCACCGCAGCGCGCGCAAAGGCGCCTGCTTCATGGAGATGGCCTCGTTCCTCGCCGGCGAGCGCTGGAGCGACCACCCCACCTGCACCCACCCGGTGCTCTCGACCCTCGCCCGCTGCGTCAACGACATGCTCGACGAGACACACCGGCAGCGACTGGTGACGATGATCCCCGAGGTCGTCGGCCTCAACCCGCACGACCCACGCGTACCGGCAGCCTTGGTGCTCACGGCCGCCCGTGCCGCGTTGCCCGTCTCGGCCGAGGAGCGACAGAACGTCATGGCCCTCGCCATCCTCAACGCCGAAGGCATCCTCGCCGAACAGGACGGCCGTTCCCCCGGTCACCTGTCGAAGGCCTCGCGGGCAGCCCTCGCGACTGCGCCGGCCGCGGAGCGCTGGGCTCGGATCCACCTGGCCCGTCTGGGATTCAACGCTGCAGCCGTGCAGCCTTCGAACGCCGCGAAGATCGTCGCGCTGGCGGTCGACGGCATCGCGCGTGCCTGCATCGACGACCCCGAGGAGCGTCTGGTCCGGCTGCTGCGCGACGCCATCGACGTCGTCGCCACCTTCGCCCCGCTCGTCCCTGCGCCGGTCACCGTCGCATGGGCCGCAACAGATCCGCCGCCCACTGACTCCGCCACCGCCCAGGCACCCCGGACGTTCGTGAGCTGACCGCCCGCGTGGCATCCTGACCCGGCGCCGACGCGCCGGTGGCCACGTCCGACGTCGGACGTGGCCACTGCGCAGTCACCGCAGGCCGCGGGGAGCCATGCTCGTCAGCGGGTCTCCCGGAAGTCGACGTGCTCGCGCGCGACCGGGTCGAACTTGCGCAGCACGAGCCGGTCGGGGCTCGTGCGGCGGTTCTTGCGGGTCACGTAGCTGTAGCCGGTGCCGGCGGTCGAACGCAGCGTGACGACGGGACGCAGGTCGGTTCGCTTGGTCATGGGGTGCTCCTCGGGTCGTTCGGGTCACGAGTTCTCGCAACCGTAATGAGAACCATTCTCGGCAGTGCTACATTCCCGACATGGCCGTGTCAGCCCGGCCCCGTGCTCCCCGTGCGACGCGCCGGCAGGGCACAGCAGAGGCCCCCGCATCCGACGCGGGGGCCTCTGGCGTGACGGCACCTCCACGGCGAGACGGCGTATGCCGTCACGACGCCACAGGTGCCGCAGGCACGGTCAGGCGAGACCGGCGCTCGCGAGCCATGTCTTGGCGACCTCGGCTGCGTCCTTCTTGTCGACGACGACCTGCTTGACCATGTCGGCGAGCGCCGGGGTGTCGAGCTTGGCCGAGACGGCGTTGAGCGCCGCCTTGACCGACTCGGCCTTCTCGGTGCGCACCAGCGGGACGACGTTGTCGGAGCCGAAGAGGCTCTGCGGGTCATCGAGCACGACGAAGCCGTTGGCGGCGATGGAGGGGTCGGTGCTGAAGATGTTGGCAGCCTTGACCTGGCCGTTCTTCAGCGCCTCGACGGCCGCCTGGCTCTGCAGCGGGCGGAACTCCTTGGGCGTGATGTTGTAGACCGACTTGAGGCCGACCAGGCCCTGCTGCCGGGTCTTGAACTCGGCCGGTGCACCGATGGTGAGGTCAGCCTGGTGCGCCGCGAGGTCGGGGATCGCCTTGAGCGACCACTGGCTGGCGGTCTCCTTGGTGACGGCGAGGGAGTTCTTGTCCTGGGCGGCGGACTTGTCGAGGACCGTGAGGCCCTGCGGGACCACCTTCTGCAGCGCGGAGTAGACCTCCTCGGGCTGCACGACCTTGGCGTTCTTGTCGTAGAAGTTGAGGAGCGACCCGGTGTACTCGGCCAGGACGTCGACCTCGCCACCGGTGATGGCCTTCAGGTAGGTCTCGCGGCTGCCGATGTTGAACTGGCGGGTCACCGTCAGGCCCTTGGCCTCGAGGGCCTGGGCGTAGATCTCGCCGAGCAGGGCAGCCTCGGGGAAGTCGGCCGAGCCGATCTTGACCGAGCCCGCGGCGCCGGTGGATCCGCTGGTCGAGCCCGCGGCCGGCGACGTCGCGGCGGAGAGCGGGTCACCGCCGCCACCGCAGGCGGCGAGCGGCACGACGGCGGCGAGGAGCAGCCCCGCGGCGAGGAAGCGCGTGCGTGTCATGTTCGAACCCTTTCGGATGGGCTACCCGCGAGGGCGGCCTCCTGATCTGGAGCGGTGCGTGGTCGTGAACGGGCAACACGCGTGGCCCGCCCGGAGATTCCCGGTGAGACGGCCCGCTTCTCGAGCAGGGCCAGGATGCCGTCCGCGACGAGGGCGAGGACGGCGACGAGGATCGAGCCACAGACCATCTGGACGAAGTCGCGAGAGGCGAGCCCGTCGATGAGGTAACGACCCAGTCCGCCGAGGCTGACGGAAGCGGCGATGGTGGCCGTTGCGATGACCTGGAGGGTCGCGCTGCGCAGGCCGCTGAGGAAGAGCGGCAGCGCGATCGGCGCCTCCACCCTCGTCAGGACCTGCCACTCCGTCATGCCCATGCCGCGGGCGGCGTCGCGCGCGGCGGGCTCGACGCTACCGATGCCGGCATACGTGCCCGACAGCAGCGGCGGGATCGCGAGCAGGACGAGCACGGTGATGCTCGGGATGACGAAGGCGAGGTCGCTCTTGATGAGCGGGCCGACGAACATCGAGACGGCGAACAGCAGGCCCAGGGTCGGCACGGCGCGGGCGGCGTTGGCGCCCGTGACGAGCCAGCGCATGCGGCCCGAGTGGCCGACCCACGCCCCGATCGGGACGGCGACCAGGAGCGCGATGAGCAGCGTGAGCCCGGTGTAGAACAGGTGCTGGGCGACCCGGTTGGGCACGCCGTCGGTCCCCTGCCAGTGCGTGGGGTCGGTGAACCAGCCCCAGATCGACGAGAAGGTCATGCGGCCACCGCCCTCGTCCAGGGCGTCAGCAGCCGCGAGACGACCTGGATCACCAGGTCGAAGACGAGCGCGAGGAGCAGGCACGCGACGATGCCGACCCAGACCTCGGTCGGGAAGGTGCGGGCGTAGCCGTCGGTGAGGAAGTAGCCGAGCTGCGAGACGCCGATGAGTGAGGCGACGCTGACGATGCTGACGTTGCTCACCGCGGCGACGCGCAGCCCGGCGGCGATGACCGGCACCGCGAGCGGCAGGTCCACGGCCCGGAAGCGGGCCACCGGGCCATAGCCCATCGCGATGGCGGCCTGCCGGGTCGAGGTGTCGACGGAGGAGAGCCCGTCGGTGACCGTGCGGGTCAGGAGCGCGACGGTGTAGATCGTCATCGCGACGACGACGTTGACCGGGTCGAGGATCTTCGTGCCGAGGATCGGCGGCAGCAGGATGAAGAGCGCCAGCGACGGGATCGTGTAGAGCAGCCCGGTGGTCGTGAGAAGCGGTGCCCGCAACCAGGCCTGGCGCGAGGCCAGCCAGCCGAGCGGAAGCGCGATGACGAGGCCGAGGACGAGCGGCAGCCCGGCGAGCCACGCGTGCTGGCCGGCCCGGGTCAGGATGTCGCTGAGGTGGTCGAGGGCCCAGGTCACCGAGTGGTCGCCCCCTCCGCCGGGCGCTCGGTCGGGCGCTCGGTCGGGCGCTCGGCCGGGCGCTCGGCCGGGCGCTCGGCCGGGCGCTCGGCCAGTCGCTCGGCCAGTCGCTCGGTCGGGCGCTCAGCGGACGCCGCCTGGTCGCGGCGGGCCTCGATGGCCGGGATGACCTCGGCCGCCCGGATGGTGCCGACGAGGCGGCCGTCGTCGTCGGCGACGACACCACGACCGCTGGGCGAGGAGAGCGCGGCGTCGAGCAGGGCGCGCAGGGAACCGGACGTCGAGGCGACCGTGCCACCGCGGTGGAGCAGGGTGCGCGTCACCTCGGTCTCGACGGCGGCGGCCCGGACCCAGCCCAGAGGCTCGCCCGCGTCGTCGACGCACAGCACCCACGGCGTACCGACCGCTCGGACGTCGTCGGCACGTGCCCCGAGGCGGACCGTCGGCTCGTCGGCGAGGGTCAGCTCGGGGGCCGCCGCGAACCCCAGGGCGCGGTAGCCACGGTCACGCCCGACGAAGCCGGCGACGAAGTCGTCGACCGGGTCAGCGAGGAGTCGGGCCGGCGAGTCGAGCTGTGCCAGAACGCCGCCCACCCGCAGGACCGCGACCTGGTCGCCGAGCTTCACGGCCTCGTCGATGTCGTGGGTGACGAAGAGGATCGTCTTGCCGAGCTCGGACTGGAGCCGGAGGAACTCGTTCTGCAGCTGCTCTCGCACGACCGGGTCGACGGCCGAGAAGGGCTCGTCCATGAGCATGACGGGCGGGTCGGCCGCGAGCGCCCGGGCTACACCGACTCGCTGCTGCTGACCGCCGGAGAGCTGGGCCGGATAGCGACTGGCCATCGCCGGATCGAGCCCGACGCGCTCGATGAGCTCCATCGCGCGCGAGCGCGCAGCGGCCTTGCCGGTGCCGAGCAGGCGCGGCACGGTCGTCACGTTGTCGAGGACGGTGCGGTGCGGGAAGAGGCCCGCGTGCTGGATGACGTAGCCGATGCCTCGACGGAGCTCGGCGACGTCGAGGGTGGACGTGTCGCGACCGTCGATCGAGATCGTGCCGGAGGTCGGGGTGATCATCCGGTTGACCATGCGCAGCGTCGTCGTCTTGCCGCAGCCGGAGGGTCCGACGAGGACGGTGATCCTGCCGGTCGGGGCCTCGAGCGTCAGGTCGTCGACCGCCACGGACCCCGGCCCCCCACTGCCCCCGGACGAGTCGCCATAACGCTTGGTCACGCCCTCGAAGCGGATCATGCCCTTCAACGTACCCGCCTGCCCCCACGGAGCCGCGAAACCTCGACCTCACGGTCAGATGTCGATCGTGACCCCGCCGGAGTGGACGACCTGGGCGACCACGGCGCCGATGGGCCCGGAGCGGGGCTCGCCGGACCCGCCGAGCTCTGACGCGAAGGTCGCCTCGACGATGTCGCTGACGAGCGCCGTCCACAGACGGGCGCGGACCAGCATCGCGTGGTCGGAGCGGGCGATGCGCACGAGCGACGCATCATGCCCCTCGGCGCGCAGCTGCTCCACCGCCTTGCGGGAGCGCCCGAGCGAGCAGACGACGTCGCGGTCGCCGTGCAGCAGGACCGTGCGCCGCCCGGACCCGGGACGCGGGTCGCCGGGCTCGACCCACGGGGCCAGGCCGACGACGAGGCGCACGTCGGGCTCGTCGCCGACGAACATCGCGACGCGGCCGCCCATCGAGTGGCCCACCAGGGCGATCGGCACGTCCGGGTATGCCGCCCGCACCTGGGCCAGCGCCCACCTGGCGTCCTCGACGGGCATCGCCCGTCCGTTCCATCCGCGTACGCGGAAGCGCAGCCGCGCGACCGCGAGCGGCCCGGGCACCTTCCGGAGTGCCCGGGCGAACGGCACCAGGCGCGCCACGTTGTGCGACCACGCCCGGTTCGGCTCGTCCCCCTCGATCGCGCCGCCGTGCATCACGAGGACGACGACCGTGGCGTCGGCGGGCTGCGCGTCCCAGACCAGGGAGGCGAGCGGCATACCGCCGGCGTCGTCGCCTGCGTGCGGCTCAGGGCCGGCGCTCACACCTTGGTGCGGTGGAAGCTGGCGAACGACCGGCTCGCCGTGGGACCACGCTGCCCCTGGTAGTGCGAGCCGTAGGCCGCTGACCCGTACGGGTTCTCGGCGGGCGAGCTGAGGCGGAAGAAGCAGAGCTGGCCGATCTTCATGCCCGGGTAGAGCATGATCGGCAGGGTCGCGACGTTGGACAGCTCGAGCGTGACGTGCCCCGAGAAGCCCGGGTCGACGAAGCCGGCCGTCGCGTGGGTCAGCAGGCCGAGTCGTCCGAGGGAGCTCTTGCCCTCGACCCGCGCCGCGAGGTCGTCGGGCAGCGTCACGGTCTCCAGCGTCGAGCCGAGGACGAACTCCCCCGGGTGCAGGACGAAACCGTCCTCCTCGGGACCCACCTCGACGAGCCGCGTCAGGTCGGGCTGCTCCGCAGCGGGGTCGATGTAGGGGTACTTGTGGTTGTCGAAGAGCCGGAAGAACTTGTCCAGCCGGACGTCGATGCTCGACGGCTGGACCATCTGCGGGTCCCACGGGTCGAGCACGACCCGCTCGGCGGCGATCTCGGCCCTGATGTCCTTGTCGGAGAGCAGCACGGGTCGAGGCTATAACGCCGCGCGCGAATCACCTCTCGACTCCTGCCCTGTGGACGCCGCGCGCCGCCTATCGTCACTTCATGGACCCCTCGCCAGACCCCTCACCAGCTCCGCAGCAGCCAGCGGCCGACCGACTGCTGCGCGACTTCCAGACCCTGGTCCGACGGTTGCTCGAGAACCTGCCCGAACGCGACGGCGCCGGTCCCCGTCTCGTCGAGGTGCTCGCCGAGCACCTCGGCACGGAGCCGCACCTGCTCGCTGTCGTCGGCATCCCTGCACCGGCACACCGCCTCGTCGACGCCGACATCGCCCTGGCCGAGGTCGCCGGGGCCGATCCGGACGCTCGGATCGTCGGGATCGCCGGCGACGCCCGTCAGCACATGACGCTCGGCGACCTCGTGCACCACGGCCACGGCATGTCCGTGGGCCAGGTCGACTACGACCGGATGCCCACCGGCCCCGGCAAGGACGACACGCGGCTCGTCGTGACGTCCGGGATCCGCCTCTTCCGCTTCCAGGGGTCGGCGGTGGCCGTTCGCCAGCAGGGCATGAACCTGCAGTTCGGCCGCGAGGCCGGGATGGTCGAGGTCATCTCACGCGACCGTGAGGTCTCTGACGCGCTCATCGCCCGCGTGCAGGAGCTGATGGACGAGCGGAGCGTCATCCGTGGACAGGTGGTCACCCTCGCCGCCGACCCCTACGGGCCGGGCATGGCGGGACTGACGTTCCTCGAGCGCCCCCGGGTGCCAGCCGAGTCCGTCGTGCTGCCTGCCGGCGTCCTCGACCGCATCGTGCACCACGTCATCGGGATGGGCGAGCACCGCGAGCGTCTCCAGGCGCACGGTCAGCACCTCAAGCGCGGCGTCCTGCTCTACGGGCCGCCCGGCACCGGCAAGACCCACACCGTCCGCCACCTGCTGTCCGAGACGCCGGGCACGACGGCCGTCCTCCTCAGCGGAGGGGCCCTGCAGCACATCCACGCCGCCGCGAAGGTGGCCCGCGCCCACCAGCCCGCGATCGTCGTGCTCGAGGACTGCGACCTCGTCGCCGAGGACCGGTCCATGGGGATGGGCAGCTCACCGCTGCTCTTCGAGGTGCTCGACGCCCTGGACGGCCTCGACGCCGACGCCGACGTCGCCTTCGTGCTCACGACGAACCGGGTCGAGGACCTCGAGCTGGCCCTGGCGCAGCGGCCGGGTCGTGTCGACCTGGCCGCGGAGATCCCGCTCCCCGAGGCGGACGGCCGGCTGGAGCTGCTCCGCCTCTACGGCGGCCACCTCTTCGGCGCCGAGGCGATGTCGGCCGCCGCGGCGCGCGCCGAGGGCACGACGGCCTCGTTCGCCAAGGAGCTCGTGCGACGGGCCGTGCTCGCCGCCGCCCTGGCCGACGAACCGCCCGGTGACGAACACCTCGGGACGGCCCTCGACGAGCTGCTCTCGGACACGCAGCGACTCACCCGCAGCCTCCTCGGCGTCTGGCCCGGTGGGGGCGGCCCCGACGGCGAGGCGATGCCCTTGGTCGACGGCCAGCCGATGGAGCCGACGTTCGTGCCCGGGCGCCCGAGACGCGCCATGGGCTGGTTCGCCTACGCGCCGCATGGGGGGGCCACGT
>Ga0247818_10002989_pt1 | contig 10906 bp, 9 predicted proteins | sample 13C_Glucose_Day1_FD_192424 | JGI IMG/M metagenome (GOLD analysis project Ga0247818, IMG submission 192424) | Soil microbial communities from agricultural site in Penn Yan, New York, United States - 13C_Glucose_Day1 | ecosystem: Environmental > Terrestrial > Soil > Agricultural land | place: USA...
AGGCTCACAGAGCCACTCAGCGCTTCCGGCCGTCAACCCTTTGCTACTTAGGAGTCAGGTCGCGATTCGCAACCGCGTGCGGTCGTGCAAGGAGGGGCTCGTCGGCGTCGTTTCGTGACCGGCGACGGCTACTGATGTGATGTCGGTCACTTGTGGCCGACGGGGCTCTCGGGGCTGCTGTTACGGGGGTTTCGGGGCCGTCGGCAAGGGTTCCGGCCGCGCGCAGAGGGCCGCTCAGGCGCCGTCGACCGGCCCGCTCATCCGTACGTGTCGCCGGGCCCCGTGCTGCCGGGCGCGCGCAGTGGGCCGTAGCGGCGGGCCGGGCCGCCGGGGCCGTTGACCTTGATGTGCCGTACCGCGCCGTGGCCGAGGTCCTCGTTGAGGCGGGCGACCAGGGTCGGGGCGAGCAACCGCAGGTTCGTCGCCCAGGCCGTCGAGTCGCAGCGCACGACCAGGACCCGCTCGTCCTCGTCGTACTTCTCCGGCACACAGTGCTTGGCGACGTCGTCGCCGACGATCTGCGGCCAGCGGCCCATCACACCGCCCACCGCGGCCGGCGTCTCCCAGCCCCGCTCGCTGATCAGGCGGTTGATGGCGGAGCCGAGGGCCATGGGGTCGCGGCCGTCGGCGCGCGCGCCGGAGCGCAGACCACCGCCGCGCCGTGCCTGCTTCTTCTGCTGCGCCGCGTCCCCACGCGCGCGTGCCTGTTCCTTGGCCGCCCTGAGCGCCACGCGCGCGAGGTCTACGCCGGAGGGCTCGGGGGCCTTCTTGGGGGCGTCGGGGGCGTTCTCGGACGGGTTCTCGCTCATACGCGCTCCACCGTCCCCTCGGACACCGAGTAGCGCGCCCCCGTCAGCACGTGCGGGACGTCGTCGTCGACCGCGGCCGTCACCAGGACCTGCTCGCCGGGCGCGACCAGCTCGGCCAGCCGCTCACGGCGCCTGGCGTCCAGCTCGGCGAACACGTCGTCGAGGACCAGCACCGGTTCGTTGCCCTCGGCCCTGAGCAGGTCGTAGGACGCGAGGCGCAGCGCCAGAGCGTAGGACCAGGACTCGCCGTGCGAGGCGTAGCCCTTGGCGGGCAACTGACCGAGCTTGAGCAGCAGATCGTCCCGGTGCGGGCCCACGAGCGTGACCCCGCGCTCGATCTCCTGCTTGCGGGCCTCGGCGAGCGCCGCCATCAGCTGCTCGTAGAGGTCCTCGCGCGTGTGCGCCTCGCCGGGAGCCGACGGCTTGTAGTCCAGGGCGACGGGGCCGCCGCCGGGAGCCAGCTGCTCGTACGCCTTGTCGGCCAGCGGCTGGATCGTCGCGATCAGGTCCAGGCGCTGGGCGAGCAACTCGGCGCCCACGCGCGCGAGGTGCTGGTCCCAGACGTCGAGGGTGGACAGGTCCATCGAGCGGCCGCCGTGCCGGCGGGCCAGCGCGGCCGACTTCAGCAGGGTGTTGCGCTGCTTGAGGACGCGCTCGTAGTCGGAGCGCACGCCCGCCATGCGCGGGGAGCGGGCGGTGATCAGCTCGTCGAGGAAGCGGCGCCGCTCGCCGGGGTCGCCCTTGACCAGGGCGAGATCCTCCGGCGCGAACAGCACGGTCCGTACGATGCCGAGCACGTCGCGCGGTCTGACCTGCGAGGACCTGTTGATCCTGGCCCGATTGGCCTTGCCCGGGTTCAGCTCCAGCTCGACCAGCTGCTGCCGGTCGCCCTGGCGGACCTGCGCCCGGATGACCGCCCGGTCGGCGCCCATGCGGACGAGGGGGGCGTCGGAGGCGACGCGGTGGCTGCCGAGGGTGGCGAGATAGCCGACGGCTTCGACGAGGTTCGTCTTGCCCTGGCCGTTGGGGCCGACGAAGGCGGTGACGCCCGCATCGAGCGGGACTTCGGCGCCGGCGTACGAGCGGAAGTCGGCCAGCGACAGATGCGTGACGTGCATGGTCGTTCGCCGACCTCCCCCAACGTGTGGTTGAACCGTCCCCAGTTGTGGACAACCGGGCCACCCCCCGAGGGTGCCAGGTCGGCATCCCCAGGGTGTGGATTACTTGTTCTCGTTTCTCGGTCTTGTCGTGCTCGGCCCGGGCCGCGCCGAGCGGGCTACTTCTTCTCCACCGCGTGGCCGCCGAACTGGTTGCGCAGCGCCGCGATCATCTTCATCTGCGGCGAGTCGTCCTGGCGGGACGCGAACCGCGCGAACAGCGACGCGGTGATCGCCGGCAGCGGCACCGCGTTGTCGATGGCGGCTTCCACAGTCCAGCGTCCCTCACCGGAGTCCTGTGCAAAACCCCTGAGCCTGTCGAGGTGCTCGTCCTCGTCGAGGGCGTTCACCGCGAGGTCCAGCAGCCAGGAGCGGATGACCGTGCCCTCCTGCCAGGAGCGGAAGACCTCCCGGACGTCGGTCACGGAGTCGACCTTCTCCAGCAGCTCCCAGCCCTCGGCATAGGCCTGCATCATCGCGTACTCGATGCCGTTGTGGACCATCTTCGCGAAGTGGCCCGCGCCCACCTTGCCGGCGTGCACGGCGCCGAAGTCGCCCTCCGGCTTGAGGGCGTCGAAGAAGGGCTGCGCCTTGGCGACGTTCTCCGCGTCACCGCCGTACATCAGCGCGTAGCCGTTCTCCAGGCCCCAGACGCCGCCGGAGACGCCGCAGTCGACGAAGCCGATGCCCTTGGCCGCGAGCTCCTCGGCGTGCCGCTCGTCGTCCGTCCAGCGGGAGTTCCCGCCGTCGACCACGACGTCACCGGGCTCGAGAAGCTCGGCGAGCTCGTCGATCGTCGACTGGGTCGCGGCGCCGGCCGGGACCATCACCCAGATCACGCGCGGGCCGGGGAGCTTGCCCACAAGCTCTTCCAGGCTGTGGACATCCGCGAGATCCTGGTTGCGGTCGTATCCGACGACGGTGTGGCCCGCGCGGCGTATCCGCTCGCGCATGTTGCCGCCCATCTTGCCGAGGCCGACGAGACCGAGCTCCATCAGTTGTTCCTTAGGTTGCTGTGGCGTGTGAGGCACCTGCGTGCCCACGCCAGAGCCTAAACCCGGACGCACGCGCACATCCGTGGGCATACGCGCTCATACGTACGCCCTCACCTGCGGCTTCTCCGAGGGACCTCCGGAACGGGCCGGTGATCCACAGCCCCGCCGGGACTGTGGAGGAAGATCCGCGCCGAGCACCCGTCTCCGGACGAGCCGACGGCCGGGAAATCCACGGATTCCCCGGCCGCTGTGGACAACGTCAGCCGCTCAGGCGCACCGGCATGATCAGGTACTTGTAGGCCTCGTCCGCCTCGGCGTCCAGCGCGGGCTTGCCGCTGAGCAGCGCGGGCTTGGTGGACGTGGTGAACGACAGCTGGGCCACCGGGGAGTCGATGGCGCTCAGGCCGTCCAGCAGGAACGTCGGGTTGAAGGCGATCGAGATGTCGTCGCCCTCCAGCTGGGCGTCGACCCTTTCCACAGCCTGTGCGTCGTCGCTGGAGCCGGCCTCCAGGATCAGCACGCCCTGCTCGAAGCTGAGCCGCACCGGGGTGTTCCGCTCGGCGACCAGGGCCACACGCTTGACGGCCTCCACGAAGGGGGCGGTCTCGATCACGGCGACGGAGTTGAACTCGGTCGGGAACAGCGTGCGGTACTTCGGGAGGTCGCCCTCGAGCAGACGGGTCGTCGTACGACGTCCGGCGCCCTCGAAACCGATCAGGCCCTCGCCCGCGCCGGAGCCCGAGAGCGCCAGCGTGACGCTGTCGCCGCTGGTCAGCGCCTTGGCGGTGTCCAGGAGCGTCTTGGCGGGGACCAGGGCGACCGCGGAGGCTTCCGGGTTCTCCGGCTTCCACAGGAACTCGCGGACCGCGAAGCGGTAGCGGTCGGTGGAGGCCAGGGTGACGGTGTCGCCCTCGATCTCGATGCGCACACCGGTCAGGACGGGCAGCGTGTCGTCACGGCCGGCGGCGATGGCGACCTGGGAGGCCGCGGAGGCGAAGACCTCGCCGGGGACGGTGCCCGTGGCGGTCGGCATCTGCGGCAGGGCCGGGTACTCCTCCACAGGCAGGGTGTGGAGTGTGAATCGCGAGGAGCCGCAGACCACGGTCGCCCGTACACCGTCTGTGGAGATCTCCACCGGGCGGTTGGGCAGAGCGCGGCAGATGTCGGCGAGCAGCCGGCCGGAGACAAGGACCGTGCCCTCCTCCTCGACCTCGGCCTCGACGCTGACGCGAGCGGAGACCTCGTAGTCGAAGCTCGACAGGCTCAGCTGACCGTCGTCGGCCTTCAGCAGGAGGCCGGCGAGGACAGGCGCCGGCGGACGGGCCGGGAGGCTGCGCGCCGCCCAGGCCACGGCCTCCGCGAGTACGTCGCGTTCCACCCGGATCTTCACTGTTGCCGCCTCCTGCTGTTGCCGGCGCTTCTCGGCCTGCCTGGCTTCGTCGTCTGTCTCGGTGTCGTCGGCCCCAGTGAGGGGAAGGACACCGGGAACAGTCTGACGCACCCCACTGACAGTAGGTGCCTCTCGGGGTCAAGTCGTGACGAGGGGCAGCCGGGAGCCGGACAGCGAGTTGTGCACAGGACCCTCTTCGAAACGGATTCCCAGCTCTCTCTAGTTGGGAGTAGTAGTAGGGCCTGTGGATACCGTGGATAACCACGTTTTCCCAGCTCAGAGCAGAGATTTTGTCCACGGGCCCTGTGGGCGACGGCAGTGGACAACCGGGTGTTTCTGTGGAGAACGGAAAGTTCTGCACACCCCGTGCACAGCCTGGGCCGACTTCTCCCCAGCGCCGTCCCCAGCTTTACCCACCTTTCCCACAGGCCAACCCGGCACCTTTGTGTGACGCCTTTCACTCGACCCGGTGAGGAGGCGCGTCGCGTTGCCGAACAGTGGACAGCGGTGTGGAGAAGCTGGGGATCGCTGGGGACAACTGGCCCCAGCCTGTGGGTTGTCGGTGGACAACTTCATGCACAGCCTGTGGATCTTCTCGCTGTCCACAGTCTGTGGAGATCGTTCGTCCACGAATCCACATGCAGTTGACCTGGTCCGATCGTCCTTCAACAGGGGCGGCTGTGGACACAGTCTGGACAACTTCCCAGTCCCCAGGGTGTGGACGCCAGAAAGTCACCGAATCTGTGGAGAGCGGCCGTAACCCGGCAGGTATTCGAACAGCCGCCGTCCGCGGCATGACGAAGGGCGCCCCGGGATCGCGTCCCGAAGCGCCCTCAGCGACGTACGAACGGGCCTCGCGGCCCTGTGCCGGCCTGCTCCGTCAGCCGTTCTTGATGCGGTTGGTGAGCTCGGTGACCTGGTTGTAGATGGAGCGCCGCTCGGCCATCAGATTGCGGATCTTGCGGTCGGCGTGCATCACCGTGGTGTGGTCCCGGCCGCCGAACAGCGCGCCGATCTTCGGCAGCGACAGATCCGTCAGCTCACGGCACAGGTACATGGCGATCTGGCGGGCGGTGACCAGCTGGCGGCCGCGCGAGCTGCCGCACAGGTCCTCGACCGTGAGGCCGAAGTAGTCGGCGGTGGCGCTCATGATGGCCGTGGAGGTGATCTCCGGCGTCGCGTCGTCGCCGCCCGGGATCAGATCCTTGAGGACGATCTCCGTCAGGCCCAGGTCCACCGGCTGCCGGTTGAGCGAGGCGAACGCCGTCACCCGGATCAGCGCGCCCTCCAGCTCGCGGATGTTGCGCGAGATGCGGGAGGCGATGAACTCCAGTACCTCCGGCGGGGCGTTGAGCTGCTCCTGGACCGCCTTCTTGCGCAGGATCGCGATACGCGTCTCAAGCTCGGGCGGCTGGACGTCGGTGATCAGACCCCACTCGAACCGGTTCCGCAGCCGGTCCTCCAGGGTGACCAGCTGCTTGGGCGGCCGGTCGCTGGAGAGCACGATCTGCTTGTTGGCGTTGTGGAGCGTGTTGAAGGTGTGGAAGAACTCCTCCTGCGTCGACTCCTTGTCCGCCAGGAACTGGATGTCGTCGACGAGCAGGATGTCCATCTCGCGGTACCGCTTGCGGAAGCTGTCGCCCTTGCCGTCGCGGATGGAGTTGATGAACTCGTTGGTGAACTCCTCGGAGCTCACGTACCGCACCCGGGTGCCGGGGTAGAGGCTGCGCGCGTAGTGCCCGATCGCGTGCAGCAGGTGCGTCTTGCCGAGCCCCGACTCCCCGTAGATGAACAGCGGGTTGTACGCCTTCGCCGGCGCCTCGGCGACGGCGACCGCGGCCGCGTGCGCGAAGCGGTTGGACGCGCCGATGACGAAGGTGTCGAAGAGGTACTTCGGGTTCAGCCGCGCGGTCGGCTCACCGGGGCCGGTCGCCGGCGCCGGCTGCGCGGCCAGCGGGCCGGGCGCGCCGGTGGTGGGCAGGTTCGGGCCCACCGGGCCGCCGCGGTGGACGTGTCCGGAGCCGGGGGGCGGTTCGGGCAGCTCGCGGCGCCGGGCGTCGCGCTGGTCGTAGTCGCCGCGCGACGGCTCGTAGTCGGAGCGCTGCTGGTCGTACGGCGGGCGGTCCATGGGCTGCGGGCGGTAGTCCTGCGCGGGCGGGCCGCCGTAGCCGTCCTGGGAGCCGTACGAGTCCGGGGAGCCGTAGGCGCCGTCCTGCGGGGGCGAGGCGTACGGGTCACGCTCGGGGAAGCCGAGGCGCTGCTGCTGCCAGCCGTACTCCTCCTGCCCCGGCCGCGGCCAGGAGCCGGGCTCCGGGCGCTGGTACTCCGACGGGTAGGCGGGGCGCGCGGTGGGGAGCTGGTCGCCGGAGTGCTGGTCGGCGCGGCGGCGGCCGTAGCCGTCGTAGCCGTCGTACGTCTCGTAGGGCTCGCGGTCCTGCCGGTCCTGCCGGTCCTGCCGCTCAAGGCGGTCGGGGCGGTCCTGGCGGCCGGGCGGGAGCTCGGGCTCCTCGTAGCGCGGCTGGGGACGCGGCACCGGCGGTGGCGAGGGCTCGCCGACGGTGTCGTCGACGGTGATCGCGATGCGGATCGGGCGGCCGCACTCCCGGCTCAGGGTCTCGCTGACGACGGGCGCGAGGCGGCCCTCGAGCACGCCCTTGGCGAATTCGTTGGGCACGGCGAGCAGGGCCGTGTCGGCGACGAGTGCCAGGGGCTGGCAGCGCCGGATCCAGTGTTCGTCCTTGCCCTCGACTCCCTGCCCGCGGCCTTCGCCGAGGAGTTGCTCCAGGACGCGTGGCCACACTGCGGCAAGATCGGCAGGTACGTCAGCCACAGGGCACGCTCTCTCACAGGTCCCTCGATCGTGTGAAGCGAAGGACGGGTCGGGATGTAAATCGGGTGGTGAAGGGTCAAGGGAACGAATCGGAGTCCAGTCACGGTAGTCAGCGCGGCCGGTACGGTTCAAGTTGTTGTCCCCAGGCTGTGGACAAGTGTCCCCCGGCCGTCGCCGGTTTGACCGAATGGCGCAGCCGCGCGTACCGTAAACAGGTCGAGTTGTCGATGGCTGCTGCCGCCTGCCTCCGATGGGCACAGATCGCGCAAGTTGATCGGTCAGCGGTGCACTCGGGCGTAACGCGAGCTACTCGTGGGCGCACGGTGACAGCCAAGACGGCACCCCGCAAACACCGAGTCTTTCTGGAGCCCCCGAGTGAGCAAGCGCACCTTCCAGCCGAACAACCGTCGCCGCGCCAAGACCCACGGCTTCCGGCTGCGTATGCGCACCCGTGCCGGCCGCGCGATTCTCGCGTCCCGCCGCAGCAAGGGTCGCGCCCGTCTGTCCGCCTGATCCCGATCGGGTCATGACGTCGTGCTGCCCACCGAGAACCGGCTGAGGCGGCGCGAGGACTTCGCGACCGCGGTACGACGGGGTCGCCGGGCTGGGAACCGGCATCTCGTCGTCCACCTTCGTAGCGGTGCCACGGACCCGCATGCGCCTGGGGAGAGCGCTCCCCCGTCGCGTGCGGGTTTCGTCGTGAGCAAGGCCGTGGGTGGTGCGGTGGTGCGCAACAAGGTGAAGCGCAGGCTTCGCCATCTGATGCGCCAGCGAGTCGACCGGCTGCCCCCCGGTAGCCTGGTAGTCGTACGAGCGCTGCCCGGTGCGGGTGACGCCGACCATGCACAGCTGGCCCGAGACCTGGACGCCGCCCTGCGGCGGCTGCTGGGAGGGGGCGCGCGATGAAGTACCCACTGCTTGCCCTGATCAAGATCTACCAGTGGACGATCAGTCCGCTGCTGGGGCCGGTGTGCAAGTACTACCCGTCGTGCTCCCACTACGGGTATACGGCCATCGACCGGCACGGTGCCATCAAGGGCACAGCACTCACGGCCTGGCGCATCCTGCGGTGCAATCCGTGGTCGCTGGGCGGTGTGGACCATGTTCCGCCGCGCAAGCGTCCGCGGTGGCACGAAATGCTGCGTAACGCCTGGCGTGCACGCAGGGGCGGGACCTCCGCCGCCGAACCGGCCACCGAGGGACAGACCTCTCCCACAGGTCAGACAAGTCCCTCGAGCCCGGCCGCAGAGACCCCGTCCCATGCCCAAGGAGCATGATTAGTGGACACGATTGCCAGCCTCTTCAGCTTCATCACAACCCCTGTCTCCTGGGTCATCGTCCAGTTCCACAGCGTGTACGGCGCCGTCTTCGGCCCTGACACCGGATGGGCCTGGGGCCTGTCCATCGTGTCCCTGGTGATCCTGATCCGCATCTGCCTGATCCCGCTCTTCGTGAAGCAGATCAAGGCCACGCGCGCGATGCAGACTCTCCAGCCGGAGATGAAGAAGATCCAGGAGCGCTACAAGAACGACAAGCAGCGCCAGTCCGAAGAGATGATGAAGCTCTACAAGGAGACGGGCACCAACCCGCTCTCCTCGTGTCTTCCCATCCTGGCCCAGTCGCCGTTCTTCTTCGCCCTGTACCACGTGCTCAACAGCATCGCGTCGAACGACACCATCGGCGTGATCAACACCCGGCTGCTGGAGAGCGCCCAGAAGGCGCACATCTTCGGCGCCCCGCTCGCGGCGAAGTTCACGGACAGCTCGGCCAAGGTCGAGGCGCTCAACTCCTCGCTGACCGACGTCCGCGTCGTCACGGCCATCATGATCGTGCTGATGTCGCTGTCGCAGTTCTACACGCAGCGCCAGCTGATGACGAAGAACGTCGACACCACGGTGAAGACGCCGTTCATGCAGCAGCAGAAGATGCTGATGTACGTCTTCCCCGTCATCTTCGCCGTCTTCGGCATCAACTTCCCGGTCGGTGTCCTCGTCTACTGGCTGACCACCAACGTGTGGACCATGGGCCAGCAGATGTACGTCATCCACAACAACCCCACGCCGGGTTCCAAGGCCCAGGCCGCCTACCTGGAGCGCCTCACCAAGCACGTCACCCACCAGGGCAAGACCCGCAACCGTCGTGAGCGGGCCATCGTCAAGGCCATCGTCGCCAAGGGCCGGGACCGCAACGAGTACGAGCGGAAGTTCATCAACGGTCTGAACAAGGCGGGGCTCGCGGCTCAGGCCGACGGCATGGTGATCAAGAGCGAGGGCACCGCCGCCGCCCAGGCCGAGGACGGTACGCCGGGCACCGGGGCCGCTCCCAAGCGGCAGCAGCCCAAGCGGCAGTCCAAGTCCCAGCGCCAGACCGGTCCGGCCAAGGCAGCCGGTGAACCCACCTCGCTGACCAAGTCCGACGACGAGCCCGAGGACGACGGCAAGCCCGCGGCCCCCGCCAAGAAGGGCGGCGCCAAGCCCGCCGGCAGCACCCGCAGCAGGGCCCAGTCCGGCCAGCGCAAGGGCCCGCAGCGGCCCAAGTCCTCGTCCAAGAAGTAAGAAGGAGTCCATCCCGTGACGGAAGGCACCACCGCCGCCGCTGGCGAGGGCACAGACACCCTCAGCCGCCTCGAGCAGGAGGGCGAGATCGCCGCGGACTACCTGGAGGGTCTGCTCGACATCGCCGACCTCGACGGTGACATCGACATGGACGTCGAGGCCGACCGCGCCTCCGTCTCGATCATCAGCGACGCGGGCACCCGTGATCTGCAGAAGCTGGTCGGTCGTGACGGTGAGGTCCTGGAAGCCCTCCAGGAGCTCACGCGGCTGGCCGTGCACCGGGAGACCGGCGACCGCAGCCGCCTCATGCTCGACATCGACGGCTACCGCGCCAAGAAGCGGACCGAGCTGTCCGAGCTGGGCGCCAAGGCCGCAGCCGAGGCCAAGAGCAGCGGCGAGGCCGTGAAGCTGGATCCGATGACGCCGTTCGAGCGCAAGGTCGTGCACGACGCGGTCAAGGCGGCCGGCCTGCGCAGCGAGTCCGAGGGCGAGGAGCCGCAGCGCTTCGTCGTCGTGCTTCCCGCCTGATCGGCCACTACGTTCCATCGGCCCCGTCTGTGCGCAGACGGGGCCGAATTTTGTCAGCCTGATAGTTCTGTGGTTCTGGTGTCGGCGCCCCGTGCCGGCACGGTACGGAAGGACGGTCCCCCGTGACGGAGGCAGCGGAGCTTCCCCCCGCGCCCGAGCAGGCACGCGAGGTGTTCGGCAATCGCTTCGAGGACGCGGTCCGGTACGCGGAGCTGCTCGCGGAGGCGGGTGTGCAGCGCGGCCTGATCGGCCCGCGTGAGGTGCCCCGCCTGTGGGAGCGGCATCTGCTGAACTGCGCGGTGCTCTCGGAGGTCGTGCCCGAGGGCGTGACGGTGTGCGATGTGGGATCGGGGGCCGGTCTGCCGGGCATCCCCCTGGCGCTGGTCCGGGAGGACCTCAAGATCACTCTGCTGGAGCCGCTGCTCCGGCGCACCAACTTCCTCACCGAGGTCGTGGAGCTGCTCGGCCTGGATCATGTGACGGTCGTCCGCGGCCGGGCCGAGGAGGTCATGGGCAAGCTGACCCCGGTGCACGTGGTGACCGCGCGCGCCGTGGCTCCGCTGGACCGCCTCGCCACCTGGGGCATCCCCCTGCTGCGTCCTTACGGCGAGATGCTGGCCCTCAAGGGCGACACCGCCGAGG
>Ga0247818_10002990_pt1 | contig 10904 bp, 13 predicted proteins | sample 13C_Glucose_Day1_FD_192424 | JGI IMG/M metagenome (GOLD analysis project Ga0247818, IMG submission 192424) | Soil microbial communities from agricultural site in Penn Yan, New York, United States - 13C_Glucose_Day1 | ecosystem: Environmental > Terrestrial > Soil > Agricultural land | place...
GCGCTCAGGGCTAGGCGCTCAGGGCTAGGCGCCCAGCGCTGGGAGCTGCTGAGCGCCAGGGCTCGGGGCTGGGGGACCCGTTCAGGCGACGCTCCGGTGGCTGTGCCGCTCGTCGGTCCCAGCCTCGGGGACGTCCGGCATGGCCATGGACTCCCACAGGAAGAAGGCGGCGTCGCAGAGCGTGCAGCAGAGCTCGCCGTTGCGGTCGACGGGCACGAGGATCTGCTCGCTCGCGCAGTCGGCGCAGTGGCCCAGAACGCCAGTCAGCAGCCGGTCGGCTTCGGTCTCCATGTCCACCACGGTGCCAGACCGGTCCGACATCGCCGGCCTGCCACGCCGCCCTGTTGCGCCTGAGGTCACCTGGCCCAACCTGCGAGGCCTGGCTCTCCGACCGGGTGTTGAGCCATCTCTGTCCACCGAGCCGGAGCCGTTGGTGCACAGCCCCGGGACACCCGCCCACTCTGTCCACAGGACCCCCTCCGGCACCTGGCCTCTGCGCCGCACGAGGACAAGCCTGTGCCCATGGTGTCCCTGGCCCCGCTGCTCGCCCCCCTCGTGCTGGCCCTCGCGGCCGTCTCGATCTCGGCGCCGGTGACGGCGCCGCCGCTCCGGTCGACAGGGTCGGCACCGCCGGTGCAGCCGCAGCGCGGTGCTGGGAGCGTTCCCGGCCTCGCGGGTGTGCTGCCGCCAGTCCCCACGGGTAGGACGCAGGAGGACCCTCCCGCGCCGAAGTCCCGCGTCCCGCGCGGCGGGTCCGGCGCTGCACGGCAGACTCCGCGAACCGGCTGGCGCTGGCCCCTCGACCCCGTGCCGGCGGTGCTCCGGCCGTTCGTGCGGCCCGCGAGCACCTGGGGGCGTGGACACCGGGGCGTGGATCTCGCTGCGGCCGAGGGCCAGGCTGTCCTGGCGGTCTCGGCCGGCGTGATCACCCACACCGCTGTGGTTGCCGGGCGGCCGACCGTGACGGTGCTGCACCGGGGCGGCATCCGCACGACCTACGAGCCGGTGCTCGGCTCTCTGCCGGTGGGCTCGCGGGTCGCAGCGGGACAAGCGATCGGGACGCTGGCGCCCACCGGGCCGCACTGCGGCGCCTCCGCCTGTCTCCACGTCGGCGCGCTCCGCGGCTCCTCCTACCTCGACCCGCTCGTTCTCCTGCGAGGCGGCCCGGTCATCCTGCTGCCGCTCGGGTGAGAAGTACGCGGCGCACCCAACGCGACCGGCGACGAGCCGGCGGGCCTTCCTGCCCTGCGAGCCGACCACCGCCGCACCCCACCCGGGTCAGCTTCGGGAAGAAGACCTGCTGCCTCAGGCGCGAGGGTGGGCTTGCCGGTAGGACTGTTTGAGCCTGTCAACAGAGACGTGGGTGTAGATCTGGGTAGTCGCCAGCGAAGCGTGGCCGAGCATCTCCTGGACGAGCCGGAGGTCAGCGCCACCTTCCAGGAGGTGGGTGGCGGCGCTGTGCCTCAGTCCGTGGGGGGCGATGTCCGGGGCATCCGCCACGTGGGCCAGGAGTCCGTGGACGGCTGAGCGAATCTGACGGGGATCGACCCGCCGGCCCCGTCTGCCGAGGAACAGCGCGGGACCGCTCTCGGCCGTCACGACCTGAGGTCTGCCGAGGACCAGCCAGGCCCGCATGGCCTCACGTGCCGGCACCCCGAACGGGACCGTCCGCTCCTTGGACCCCTTGCCCATGACCCTGACGACCCCGGCGTCGTGGTCGACGTCGTCGATGTCGAGCGCCGTCAGCTCGCCCACGCGGATGCCGCTGGCGTACAGCAGCTCGAGCGCTGCACGGTCCCGCAGGTGCAGGGGGTCCTGGTCATCGGCCGCGACCGCCGCCACGTCGAGAAGGGCCGCAGCCTCCGACTGCTTGAGGACTCCGGGCAGGTGTTGCTGGCGTTTGGGGGCGACGAGTCGCAGCGAGGGGTCGGAGGGGATGCGACCGGTGCGGGCCGCCCAGCTGAGGAAGGTCCGGGCTGCGGCCGAACGGCGGGCGATGGTGGATCTGGCCGCACCCGTGTCCGCGAGACTTGCCAGCCAGGTCCGCAGGTCGCGCAGGGACAGGTCGGCAAGGTCGGTCAGGCCACAGTCCTCGGCGAGGAAGGTCAGCAGGCTGCGGACGTCGCCGAGGTAGGCCCGCGTCGTGTGCTCGGACCGGCCGCGCTCAGCTCGCAGGTGGCGCTCGAAAGCGTCCACGGCGTCGACAGCCAGACCGGTCACCGGGAAACCGTCGCAGGCGCGCTGCGCCGCTGCAAGGACCGCGCCTTCGCGCCAGGCGTGTCCCGCGCGGGGCGGCCACCGTTGAACTCGTGTGGTGCACGCTGTTCAGGCACCGGGCGGTCGAGGCGGCCGCCGCCACCGGTCCCCCTCACGGCGAGCCAGTCCCCGTAGCTCCAGTCGGCCCAGGCAGGCCAGGACATCGCGTTCGACGAGGGTGGTTCGCAGGGCAAGGTCGGCCGCGCACACCCCGGAGCGGACCGGCAGCGCCGACCAGACCACCGACTCCGCTTCGCCCATGTCGTCGCCCGGGCGGTCAGGACCGCGCTTGACGGGTGCGAGGTCACGGCCGATCTCGCCGAGCGCCTCTGCCGCCTCTGCCGCGTCAGTCACCAGCACCGCCTCGCCCGCACGGATCAGCTCGTGGCACCCTGCCGAGACCATCGAGGTGACCGGCCCGGGCACCGCGGCGACCACGCGTCCCACCTTCGCCGCCTCGCTGGCCGTGCTCCGCGAGCCCGAGCGCAGACCCGCCTCGACGACGACGGTGCCGCGCGTCATCGCCGCGATGAGGCGGTTGCGCTTGAGGAAGCGCACCCGCGTGGGAGCGCTCCCCGGCGGCACCTCGCTGACCACCAGGCCGGTGCCGGCGATGCGGTCCAACAGCTGGCGGTGCGCCTGCGGATACGGGCGCTCCACTCCCCCGGCGAGGACGGCGACCGTGACGCCCTCGACGGCCAGGGCTCCCCGGTGCGCGGCCGCGTCGATCCCGAAGGCCGCTCCCGACACGACGGTGAAGTCGCGCTCGCAGAGGCCGGCAGCGAGGTCCGAGGCGACGGCCTCGCCATAGGCGGTGGCGCTGCGGGCACCCACCACAGCCGCGCTGCGCTCACAGGCCGCCCCCAGACGCTCGGGCCCGCGAACCCACAGGCAGTAGGGCGGGATCTCCAGGTCGTCGAGCCCGGTGGGCCACTCCTCGTCGCCGGCGACCACCACCCGCGCCCCCACGACGTCACAGACCCGCAGGTCGCGTTCGACGTCAAGCAGCTCCAGTCGCGGACCCAGTCGCTCAGCGAGCTCCGTGGAACCGTCACGTACGGCGGCGAGCGCGCCCTCAGGGCCGCGCTGTCGCACGAGACGCCAGGCCGCGAGGTCTCCGGGCTCGGTGAGGCGGCTCCAGGCCATCAGCGCCTCGCGGTGCCGGTCGTGGCTGCGCCCACTCATGCCGCCACCGGGCCCTGGTTGCGCATCGTGAGGGCGAGGCCCAAGTCGGAGCGGTCGGGGGTCGTGTGCCCGGCCAGATCTGCGACGGTCCAGCCCAGCCGTAGGACGGTAGTCTGGCGGAAGTACGAACCGCCACCAAGGAGCCCGCCATGACCCAGGCCGTCATCTACCTCCGCATCAGCAGCGACCCGTCCGGCGAGCGGGCCGGGGTCGACCGACAGCGCGAGGACTGCCTCGCTCGCTGCCGCGACCGGGGCTGGACCGTGACCGAGGTCCAGGTCGACAACGACATCTCGGCGGCCGGGGGCAAGCACCGCCCCGGGTTTGAGGCCGTCGTCCGGGCCGTCACCGAGGGCCGCGCGACCGTTGTGGTGGCATGGGCCCTCGACCGCCTCCAGCGCAACCGCCGCGACGAACTGCGCCTCTACGAAGCCTGCCAGCAGGCCGGTGCCTCGCTGTCCCTGGTGAACGGGACGGACGTGGACTTCTCGAGCGCGACCGGCCGGTTCATCGCAGACTCGCTGGGGTCCATCGCCCGCCTCGAGATCGAGATGAAGTCCGATCGGCAGCGACGGGCCGCGCTGCAGCAGGCCCAGCGGGGGCTGCCGACCCGGGGGCGCCGCCCCTTCGGCTATGACGTGGACGGGGTCACGGTCCGGCCCGCCGAGGCCGCCGCCATCCGGGATGGCTACAACATGCTGCTCACCGGGTCCAACCTCGCCGAGATCGCCCGGGACTGGAACGCCCGGGGCCACACCGCCCAGGCCAGCCGGACCACCGGCCAGCCCAGCCCGTGGAGGGCCGACTCGGTCCGCAACGTCCTGCGGTCCGCCCGCTACGCAGGCTTCCGCTGCCACCAGCACGCGATGTACCCGGCTGTCTGGCCCGCCATCGTCACCGAGGAGACCTGGACCGCCGCCCGCGACTTGCTGGCGGACCCGACCCGACGGACCAGCGACCCTGCGACCCGGGCCCACACCCTCCTCGGTGGGGTCGCCGTATGCGGCATCTGTGGGTCGAGGGCGCAGGCCGGGGGCAACGCCCGCCGTGGCATCCCCGGGTATCGGTGCAGCGGGTCGCTGGGTCACTTCGCCCGCATGGCCGCCCCCGTCGATGACTTCGTGTCGGCAGTGGTCGTGGCCCGCCTGTCCCGGCCCGACGCCCGCGACCTCCTTGCTGACCCGTCCCGGGTCGACCTCGACGCCCTGCGCACCGAGGCCCAGGCGCTGCGCCTGCGGCTCGACTCCCTCGCCGTCGACTTCGCCGACGGGTCCCTGACCAAGTCCCAGGTCAAGACCGCGACCGCCCGGGTGCAGACCAAGCTCGCTGACGTCGAGTCGCAGATGGCCGACGCGGGCCGCGCGTCCGCCCTCGGCCCGCTGGTGTCAGCCCGGGACGTCCAGGCCGCCTGGGACGCCCTGACGGTGTCCCAGCGCCGCCTGGTGATCGACACGCTGATGGTCGTGACCCTCCACCCCGTCGGCCGGGGCACCCGCACCTTCCGCCCCGAGACCGTCGAGGTGACCTGGAAGGCCTCGTAGCCCCCTGTGGAAACCCCGTGTAACCCCCTACGCCGAAACACGTAGACCGGCCTCGCAGTGTCGGTCTACGTGTTTCCGCAGGTCAGGGGGCGTTCCGTCACCTAGCAATGGCCGTGGGTTGTCCACCGGTTGTCCACAGCGGCTATTGGACTTGACCCCCTTCGCTCACGTGGCCTGTGCCGTGTCCGCACACACCCGCACACCGCGAGGGCTCCATGAGCAGGATCGTCAAGCACCCGTCCCCGGCACCCCCACACCTCGGTAGCCTGACCGGAGCCAAGGGCTCCCGCGTCTCGCGCGGCAAGGACGTGAGCGACCTCGACCGGGACATCGCGGCCGAGCGCATCGCTCACTACGCAGCGCTGCTCGTCGCCGAGGCCCCGCCCCTCACCGAAGCGCAGCGGACCCGCATCGCCCTCATCCTCCAGGGCTGTGGTGACACCGGGCCCCGGCCAGGTGGCACCGATGTCTGACAGCGAGATGGTCGACCCCCGGGACCGCTACGCCCGACAGGTCAACGGTGCCTTCGTGGTCGTGGTCGAGGTGTCCGGTGGATCCTTCCGTCGCCGGACCTTCCACAGCATCCGGGCCGCCGAGACGGCCGCCCGCAACGCCCTCGCGCAGGGGCACAACGCGAAGATCTTCCTGTGTGAGCTTCGCCCGGTGTTCCGCATGACGGGACACGAGCACCAGGGGGCACCGTGACCGAGGGCGACAACCCCACCATCCGCCGAGGCCAGTGGGAGCGCCTCGTCCGGGGCTGGCCGATACCGAAGCGAGAGAAGGCCGTCGCCCTCGGTGCCGGGACCTATGCCAACGCCGACGGGACGAAGGTCAAGCCGTCGGTGAAGACGCTGGCGCAGTCCACTGGCTACTCGACGCGGTCTGTGAAATACGCCCTCCGCAACCTCCGCGAGTGGCGGTTCCTCACAGTGGCGGTCGAGTCCCGGTGGGTCCAGGGTCAGCCGGGGTCCGCACCCCGCGAGTACCGCCTCACCGCACCCAACCGGCTGCCGTCCGAACTAGGCCTCGGGGCATGGTGCAACCCGTTGCACGGTGACCCCACGGGGCATGGTGCAAACGACGACAGGGCATGGTGCAAACCACGACCGGGCATGGTGCAACCCGTTGCACCCAACAGTCCCAAGACAGAACCAGAGACAGAGCGATACCTGGGTTTGTCCTCCATCCCACCTAGCGGCCAGGGGGTCGACGCGCACACACCCATCCTTCGCCTCGCTGACCTCCTCCACCCGGACCTCTACCGCCTCCGCTGGGCCGCGTGATGGACGGATTCGAGGACGAGTGCGGCACCCATCTGCTGCCACCCTCGCGCGGCCGGTGGAGGCCCACACACATCCCGCCGCCCCCGACGCTAATGGCGCAGGTCCGATGCCCCGACCCACTCACCCGGGCGCGGTCAGATCCCGACCGCCTCGACCGCATCCGACAGCACCTCGACCAACTCAGCGACGACCGCGGCGACGGGGCGAGCCAACGATGACGGCCGCTCACGGCACGACACCGGGGCACTGGCACAACCAGACCAGCCCGGTGGGAGGGGGGCCTGTCGCCGGCCTGGCCCCGTCAAACGCGACGCAACGCCGCGACCGAGCGCAACACCCCCGGGTCGTTTTTTGGTGGCCGCCCTGCTGACCCCTCCTTCGTGAAAAAACTCCCCCCCCGACTGACCGGGGGTCAGTTAGCAGATCAAGGAAATGAAGATGCCTCGCAGACCGAACATCCCCTGCCAACGCTGCGGCCGCCTGTGCTGGCCGTCGAAGTGGCCGGACGGTCGACACGAGACGACCCGGATCAACAACCACCTCTGCCATCCCTGCCGTCGCGGCGAACCGAAGGAGAAGACCCCATGACCGAGACCATCGAGGACGTGTGCGCCGACGAGCCCGAGGCTGTCGCCTGGGTCATCCATCGGCTCGCCGAGGCGTCGGCCGATGCGAGGGCCCGCCTAGACATCGATGGGGCCGTCGCCGAAGCGTCACACCGGACCCTCGTCAACGGGGCCCTGGCCGCAGCCCTGGCCTTCATCGCCAAGGCCTGCCTCGAGCGTCACACGGACGCCCTCGCCACACACCGCGCCGAACTCCTCGACTGGGTCCAGCGCCTCGGGGAGGTCGACCCCGTCCCGTTCTTCGACGCCCGGGACCACCTGCTCGCCGCCCCGGGTGACGGCCCCCCGGCCCGTGTCTACCGGGCCCTCGGTGCCGAGGTCGCCGCCGCCGTCGAGGCGTCCCTGGCCCTGGCGCTCGAATGACAACTCGTCCCGTGTCGTCCGGTGGTCGTATGGTCCGCCAGCAGGCCAGCGTCACGCTGCGAAGGCACCTGGGAGACCACGCCGCCGAAGCACAGCGTCACGCAGGCCTCCACGAGCCGGACGACCGAGCCGGGGAGACACCTCCCCACTCGAGGCAGAACCACTCGGGGCGGAGACCACCCAGCAGCATTCCGAACCCCAAGGTTGTGATTCACCATGTTCGACGTTGACATCGACACCCTCGAAGCCCGCCGCGCTCGCCTCCGTGTGGAGCGCCAGACCCCCATCCAGCGGATGCAGGCCGCCATCGACCCGGCCCGCCGCAGCAACCGGCCCCTGAACCCCGACGAGCAGCGCGCCTATGACGCGGCCCGCGACGAGGTCGAGGCGGTCGATCGCGAGATCGACCAGATCGACGTGGCCATCGCCGAGGCCCGCGAGGACCAGTCCCGGTCCGCCCGGGTCGACGCGGCCCGCTCCGGTGTCAGCCGAGTCAACGCCGCTGGAGGCTACGAGAACCAGTGGCGTCACACGGGCGGAGGCGAGACCTACCGCAGGGGTGACCAGTCCGTCTCGTTCGTGAAGGACCTCGCCCTCTCGAGTTGCCGCAACGACCGGGACGCCTACGACCGCCTCCAGCGGAACACGAAGGAGGTCGGCATCGAGTACCGCGCCCTGTCGACCACGGACGGGGCCGGTGGCGACTTCGTGCCCCCGCTGTGGGCCATCGCCGAGTACGCCGCCCTGGCCCGCCCTGCGCGGCCGACGGCCGACGCGGTGCGCGGCATGGTGCTGCCGAAGGGCACGGACTCGCTGAACATCCCCAAGATCGCGACCGGGACGGCCGTCGCCGAGCAGTCGACGCAGAACACGGCGGTCCAGAACACGGACGCGACCACGGCCGCCGTGAGCGCCGCCGTGGCGACCCTCGCGGGCCAGCAGGTCGTGTCCGTCCAGGCCATCGAGCAGAGCCCGATCAACCTGGACGAGATCCTGCTGGAGGACCTCACCCTCGACCTCGCGGCCAAGACCGACCTGTTCGTGCTGAACAACAACGCCGCGAACAAGCGGGGGCTGCTCAACACGACCGGCACCAACGCGGTCACGTTCACCAACGCGTCCCCGACCCCCGGGCTCCTCTACCCGAAGCTCGCTGACGCGATGCAGCAGATCTACACGAACCGCTTCCTGGCCCCGGACACCATCGTCATGCACCCCCGGCGCTGGGCCTGGTTCCTCGCCGCGCTCGACTCGCAGAACCGCCCCCTGGTGCTGCCGGGTGCCGGTGGCTCCCTCAACGCCCTCGGCGTGACGGGTGCCCCGACCTCGCAGGGCATCGCCGGGTCCCTCCTCGGCATGCAGGTCATCCTCGACCCGAACGTGCCGACGAACCTCGGCGCTGGCACCAACCAGGACCCGATCATCATGCTGCGGTCCCGGGACGCCTACCTGTGGGAGGGGTCGCTGAACGTCGAGGCGTTCCGTGACACGAAGGCCGATCAACTCTCGGTGCTGCTCCGCGCCTACCGCTACGTCGCCTTCACCGCCGAGCGCTACGCCAAGGCCGTGTCCGTGATCAACGGCACCGGCCTCGTCGCACCGACGTTCTAAGCCGGACTCCCGCAGCGGCCTCAAGACCAGGGGTGGCCAGGGCCGCTGCGGGCCTGGGACGGGCTCCGGTGTCGCCCTCCGATCAGCGTCGACCGCCGCACCGGGGCCCGTCCTCACACCTCCACAGAGACTTGGGACCAGCGCGTCAACGCCACCCAGCCCTCGGCCCTTCCGGTACTCCATCGCATGGGAGGGCTGGGACCGAAGGGATCGGTCTGGGGAGAACCTTCTGCCTCCCCGGCACGGACAGATTCCCGTCCGCCTGCACGGCCGCCCCTGCGTGCTGGTCCCTCCCCCGTTGTGGGACCTCGTCAACGTCACCCCGCCGAACTAGATCCAGTGGTGCGGGTTGCCCGTGTCGGGGAACGAAGGGGTGCGTCAGGGCTGCTATCAGGTCAGCCGCCCGGACCCGCGCTTGGGTCCGGTCTACCGCCCCTGCGAGGTCCCACACCCCAAGCCGGGGTCCCGTCCCGAGGTTCTGTGGTGGTCCCCGGACGGGGCCCCTCCCCATCACGAACGGAGACACCCGATGAGTGCCACCGGCCAACGCCGCCTCGCGGTCGTGTCCGAGCGGGCCCGCCTGCTAGAGGAACAGATCCAGGCTCGCCTCGACGCGACCGTGCCGGACCCCGTGACGGGTGACCCGGTCCCGAAGATCAGCAACCCGGCCGACCGCCAGACCGCCCAAGCCCTCGTCCTGCTGGCCCGTGGCCTCGGCGTTGTGGCCCGAGAAGTGCTCCGCTGACCGGAAGAACCTCGCCAGCAGGTCTCGACACAAGCCCCGAGCGTCTTCCTGACTGTGGTCAGGCCACCACCGGCCGCCACCACCTAAGGAGTCATCATGCAGACCAAGTCCGCTCCCGCCCGCCCCACCGCCGCAGGCCGCCGGCTGCTAGAGGTCATCGGTCACGGCCAGACGAGCTTCTTCGACGAGGGCATCGTCGCCCGCAGCGGCATCTGGCATGACAACCTCACGGGCGAGACGGCCGGGGCCGTCGGCCTCCCGAAGACCGCTACCGGGGTCGCCGGGGTCGTCCGCCGCCTCATCGAGCAGGGCTACCTCGACTCGCAGCAGCAGGACGACGGGGTCTGGGTGTGGCTCACCGAGACCGGGGCCGCCGCTGCCCGGTCCCTCGCGGCCGACACCCCTAAGCCCGAGGTCGTGCAGCCCGAGCCGAAGCCCGAGGCGAAGCGTCCGACCGCGAAGCCCGCCAAGCCCGCCCTCGACGCCGTGAAGGCCGCCCCGGCACTGACTGCCGCCCCTCCGGTCTACGCAGGCCCTGTGGCCGTCCTGGATGCCCAGGGCCACGTCCTGCCGGTTCGGGCCGCCGCCTACCCCGAGGTCGAAAACGGGTCGTGCGACCTCTACTGCTACACCTGCAAGTCCTACCGCCCGTGCTCCTCCTTCCCCTACGTGACGAAGAAGGGGGCCGGTAGGGGTCGCCTGCTCGAGTGTGGCAAGTGCTGGGTCAGCCGCATCGAGACCAACAAGGCCCTGCCCGCCGAGCAGAAGGTCCCGGCCCCCCGGGCGAAGGTCACCGCCGAGACCACCGTGGGCGCCTAACTGGGTGTGTCCCTATTCATGCAGACGCTTTCACTCATCTGCCGATGACAGGACGTCGAAGGATCAGGCAAATCCGCGGTCTAGAGTTCGCCTAGCGCCTCAAGGCCGAGCAGGAAGAGTGGCCCCGTAACGGCGGCCCCCAACACAGCGCCGACAGCGGCAGGCCGCAGCCATTGCTTGAACCGCCGGAGTCGCCAGATCCCTAGAGCGACGGCGGTCAGGCACGTAACCGGCAAGATCGCCGCAACGAGGGGGTGTTGCGGCAGGTAATGGATCGCCTCGATTTCAAGCGACAGTCCGACGTACGCGCCCGCGCCAAAACCTACGATCCAAAGGATCAGCAGGAGCGGGGCTTGGAGGGCATCGGCGAGACCTGCCTTGCCAAGCCCCGGTCGGCTCTCCACGCCCATGAGCGAAGGTTAGCCGCCCTTTGACCGGAACGTCCGACTTTGCCGCGATCCGCTCGTGCCGA
>Ga0247818_10002992_pt1 | contig 10898 bp, 9 predicted proteins | sample 13C_Glucose_Day1_FD_192424 | JGI IMG/M metagenome (GOLD analysis project Ga0247818, IMG submission 192424) | Soil microbial communities from agricultural site in Penn Yan, New York, United States - 13C_Glucose_Day1 | ecosystem: Environmental > Terrestrial > Soil > Agricultural land | place: USA...
AGCACCTGGTCATTAAGCGGTACCAATTGGCGGAAGCTGCAGTCACCACACTTTATTTTCGGCTTCTGACAAACACCTGGGCGCCATTCATTGGCACAGGCCGGTGAATATCCTGCCTTACCGGCTTTGCTCTCCCAGCGTTGTGGATACACATCAGTTCGTCCTCGAAACAAGCGCTGAAACAGCTTGAGCTTGGCCTCGGTTCCCAGATGCTGGGCGGGCAACTCGACCACTGAAATGGGCACGACGGACACGGCGACTGGCAGACGCCACTCGATAGCATTGGCTTCTAGCAAAGCAATCAATCGGGCATTTTCTGCCTGTAACTGTGCCAGTGAGTCAGATTCAGTCATGGGGTCTCTATTCAATCCCGTGTCTCGTCCTTCCACGATTTTCTACATTGGTCTGAGAAGCCAATGTCGCCATGGTCTACAGCGGCCAAACGGTGATGTTCATGACTAGCAACGCTATGAGTGGTGGGCCTTTAAACCAAACGTGGCGGCGCTCGTAAACCATGGCTGACGGTGCTGAGTGAAATGCAAGGGCACCCCACGGAGAACGCCCTCTACCAGCCATAGTGGTTGGGTATTGTAATCTCCAGATCCAGCAGCCCGTCCGACTTATGGATAAGGGGATCAAGCCAATCCGCTTTGGCCTTAGCCCATTCTAAATAGGCAAACTGCACTTGCGTCGGGGCTCCGGCACCGTAAGTTACTTTTTCTAACTCGACAAGATACTCGCGAAGCGCATTGGCCCGTCGCCAATGGTGGGCGTCCTCTTCAAGCCGCTGTAGTTTTTCTCGCTCGGCATCCTGCTCCGCCTTTTTGGCTAAGGCTTCATCGCGTTGTTGCCGACGCCCCACTTCAGCAATGGCCCGCTCTTCCTGCCCGATCAACAGCTCGACGGCGCGCCGAACCATCATGATGATCAGCTTGTTGAGTTGCTGCTCAACAGGCGTATGGGTGGAGTCCATAATTTTCCCGCCATACCCTGCATCGCCCAACACATGAAGCTGGCCTGTGGGAACGTACTGCGACGATGATATCGAACTCCAATGGATGTGTTCATTTCGCGTCAAGGTACGCGGCGGTGGACTAGCCTCAGAACGCTTAGTCGGCTCGAAAAAGCGCAGACCAATCTGTATCCCGAATATTTCGACGTTGCATCGATCACCCATGAGCACTGGATACCCCCGGGTCTCGAAGGCTTTGATCAAGGCGTCAGCAATACGAAGCGCCCGAGGCTGCATGGCCGCCGAAACCTTCATATCAAGGGCCCGCTGACGACGACCGGGGAAGGGCATGCCACGCTGATCCAAGACGGGATGACGCAACGCCTCCCGCGTCTGCACGACGTGGGCATGGGGATTGGTCAGCCGCTCTGCCACGCGAATCCGGTGGCTCGGCTGTTGCTCATATTCGATGACCGCTTGCAGCCGGGGATCAACCGACTCGATGGCGGGCACTTTGGAGTGTGGCACTGGGGCCGGCACCGAAGGGTGATGCCATAGGTAGCGCGCAGGCCCGGTGTAATCCCGGAGTGGGGGTTGAGGCGGCACGCGCTTACCGGCTTTACGTTTTGCCCAATATCCTCGCATGGGCGTCGGTATCTGCAGTCTTGCGCACAACTTTTTCAGTCCGACGTCAGACAGCCCATACTTGGGCGCGACCACTGACACGGGGTCAGTCCAGACCTGCTCCAGCAGCACACCACGATCATATTGCTCCATGATCGGCTCCTCCATGCTCAGCCGCTAGCAAAACACACGTTGATTTCCACCGTTTTACCGTCGTGCCAATACCACCGGTTCACCCTTCAACGGAAACCCGCGAGCCATAGTGAAGGGCGCATCGGAGTTACATCGCCTGGGTCGGCCAGTAAGGTCTTCCGAAATGTTGCAATCGGCGCCAGTGGATGCCCGCCGTTAAGTCCCACCCATCGGGTTTAACCTTGTGCCGGTTATGCGCAGTGCGGTTCGAATCCCCTGATGGCCACCGGCATACCCCGCCAGGCTCAGACCGTGATGAGCAGCCCCGGATCAAAGCGGGTGGCTTCCCCGGGATAACCGCGCGGGTTGCACACCACCCGCGTACCCGCGAGGACGTAATCCTCGGCCTCGTGCACATGCCCGTGCACCCACAAATTAATGGTGGGCCCCATCATCCGTTCCCACGCGTTGGCATACGCCGCGTCGAGATCGGTACCGGCATACGGGCTGTTGCGCAACGAACGCAGTGAAGGGGCATGGTGCGTGATCACCACTGTGGGGCCGGCATACGCCACCGCCAACCGTTCTCGCAACCAGGTCAGCGCCTGATGGTTCTGTTGCATGAAATCGGCAGGGCGCACCCGCCTATAACCGGCGGTGCGAATGCGGCGTTCCAGCATCACGCTGCACACCGTGGCACGAACCGAGCTGTAGGCGGCGGACGCAAACGTTGCATTCAGCTCTTTGTACCAGGGGCCGAGATTGTGGACGAATCGACTGGACTTGAGTTGGTTGGCTGCCTGCACCTTGTTTTGTACAAACGCGTGAAAGCGATTTGGTAGATCTTCCGCCAAGGCAAAGCAGGCTTGATTAATCTCCAATGCGCGCTGAAAGCTGATCGCGGCGTTTTTTCGCTGTGGTGTCGACAGGGCCAAGTTCGCCAGGAAGATGAGAAACCTGTCGATATCCGCCGGCACGCCCGGCTCATCGCTGAGCCCGCTCAGCACGCATGGTCGGCTGGGCTCTGCCAGCAACACCGACGAGATGAACAGATTCGCCGCGTCGGCCGGGCGCCCGCAAGCCTCGCTCAGCGCATAACCACAGCGACAACGAGACACAGCGCCGCGATTGAGTTCCGCTGGCGCGTCGCATTCGGGGCATTGCTCCATCAGCAGTACCTGATGTGTCGGGCAAGCCGTAAACAGCTCATGGTGCCAAGCCTGGCGGATGTAGCCTTCCTGCCGAAGACACTCGGGACAGACCGCGATTGCGGCCTTGCGCATAAAGGCGCCGGCCACCAGCGACCCGTGGAGGGTGGAAAAGCTGGCCAGCCGTTGCAGTCGCTGCACCTCCAGGCCGTGATAGTCGGCAATCGCCTGCAGTTCTCGCTGCGCATACTGGGCCTTGAGCCGGATCCCTATCGGCCGCAACAAGGCAGTGGTCGATCCAAGAAAATTATCCTCGGCGAGCCGCAGTAAGTAACCGTTGAGACTTTCGTCAGCGAAGTCGGTCTCGGGAATAAATGCCAACATGGTATAGCTCCTAGACCTTCACACCGGCTTCTTGCATAACCTTGGCGTACACCAAAGCCATGTGCTCCGTCTGGATCGCCTGATCGACATCGAACGGATTGAAATTGATCAGGCGGTTCATCACCGCTTGCTCAAAAGCCCTGGCAAAGGCGTCGTATCGCGCGAGCTTCTGCGAGCCGCCGAGCGCCTGCACCTCCATGAAAATCTTGTTGATCAGCCCATAACGACCAGCAGTCGCGACGTACATGCGTTGGGCAAAGTCGGGGTCGTTGAATTCGAACGTGTCCCAGCCGCTTTCAGACAGATAGTCGAGGGCACTGCCTAACGCACTGCGAAAGCTTCGGTAGTCGGTGCCCTCCCATTGGTACGGGTAATATTCGACAGGACGGCGCACGCGATCTGCCAATTGTTCGTTGGCGTGAAACAGGCCGATCAAACTCGGTAAACCCGCCAGTACGATACTGGCTTCGGCTTGATCGAAGAGGCCTTTGAGAAAGTCCGCTGCCGCGCGCACTGTGGTGCTGTTACCGCGTTCAAGCATGTGCTGCGTTTCATCAAAGATGATCAGTCGTACGCCATGCTTGTTGACCGCCTTGATAAACGCGTCCGTCGCAGCGACATGATTCCCAAACACCGCGGGGCTCATGCCAATGCTCATTAAGCAAGCATCCGGCAGCGCCCGACCAGTCAAATGCTTCGGGCTGACGACACTGATAATCTCGCGGGAGCGGCTTGTCTCCGACGTTGAATTCATCGCCCTGAAATTCTCCAGCAGACACGTCTTACCGACCCGGGTCGGCCCGACAATCGGAAGGATTTGTGGGTCACCTGCTCTGGCCCGCGTTAAGACTTCCTCCAGCTGACCATGCACGGCGTTGAAACGAGCGTGACCCACCAACTCGTTGGCGATTGTGTTCATACCGTCCTCCGTGGCGCCGGACGGAAGTCATCATCGCCATCGGCTAAGGTCGGGGTAGGAGACAAAGGACGCGGCTTGGGCGCGTGCTGAGCAAACTGCGCGGCAATGTCCGCCTTCTGCGCCAGCTTCTCGCGCGCACGCAATGCCTGGTTGTTGGCCTTGATTTTGGGGCGGCGCTGGCTGTCAGCAGTGAACTGCGCCAGCATTTGAGCATGGACACGCTGATAGTCGTGACCCAACATCGTGCCAGCAGCGCCCGAGTAGGCTTTTTTGAGGCTTTTGGCGACCTCAAAGGATACCTCCGGCATGCCCACCGTCTTGTTCTCTAGCCGAATATGGCTGCCGTCGTCCGGGTGCACGGCATAAATAGCCGTACAGTCCTCTGGATTGAACAGGAGGTCGATGTCGCTAAGGCTACGTTCACGCGCCAGCACCGCCAGCGCCTGACTGTGGAACTGAAACCCTTCAAAATCGACGCCGTAATGCTGGAGCTTGCGGGTGTCCCGGTTGACCTCCAACAGCAATTTTTTGAGCTGCTCGAGTGACGGTGGCGGTACCGGTAGAAAGGTGGCGAGCGCTTCATCCATAGCGCTTTTGATCGTCATCGGCTTGCCATGCCGAAACCCCAGCTTTTGATCCGGTTGATGGATGTACACGTCCGCGATGAAGGCCACCAGGTGGCGATAGATCTCTTCGATGGAGTAACAGGCTTCGGCAGCCGCTTTGGCATGGCGATTTTTTATCCGCTTATCTTGGCTTTTTTTCGCCCCCGGCATCTTGGTGAACAGGCCTTCATCCGCAGCTTTAAAGAAGGATTCCACATGCGGTTTATCGTCGCCGCGCCCGACGCGGGCATACTCGATCTGAATGCCGAGTCGGCGCACGATAACCAGGGCCAGATCCGAGAAATTCTCTGAAGCATTGTCGAGCACCACCGTGGCAATCCCACAGGGCTGCACCCAATTCGTTTCGATGCCAAACCGTGCATTGAAGGCCGGGTCTTTCGGGGTAAAAAAAAACTCAAACACTTTGAGCAGGGTGTATTCGCTGGGCTTGCCGCCGCTGACGAATACGCCAACGGGGTAGGAGGTACGCGCGCAGACCATGGCGTACATGGTCAGCTCCGTGTAGCGATGGCCATACTCATCACAGCAGTACACATCAATCGTCTTGGCATCAATCTCCACCCGTTCAAAAGGCAGTTTGACGTCATAACGGCGGACGGCCTGCCGATTCCACAAGTTGAAGGTACGCGGGTCGAGTCGACCCTCTTTTACAAGCGAGCTAGGCAGTTGTTGAAGCAAACGAGCGATGGTTTTGCGATCAACTGTCTGATCGCCCCCGGTCACCTGATTAAGCGTTTTCAGTTCCTCATTGACCAGCAATGCCACAGTGGACAAATTAACTTTGTCATCCTTCATAAAGGTCTGAATCAAGACCTTCTCTGCGACCGCCTTCGCTGCGTTTTTTTTGGCCCAGCCCGCACCACCGCGCCGACTGAAATTGGGGATCAGCCCTTCAAAGCCGTGACTTTTTAAGGTCTTCCGGTAACCCTTGATGGTCTTGTTTGACGGACGTTTGTGGCCGTGCTGCAGACAGAACACATCCAGTTGTGCATCGCGAGCCGAGTGGTCAAGGCCTTGGCGTTCTAGCGCCACTTTAAGTTCGACCAACTGCTGGCGGAAGTCAGCCTCGCGTTGTTCGCTCACAGTCCAGGAACGCTGCGTGGCTTCGATCTGCCGTTGCGGCAATGTAATCTCGCCCGACGCGATGTGGTTGTACAAGGCTCGAATGTCGACAGTGCGCTCCAGCCCACCCTTGGTTTCAATGACAATATCGCCCAACGCCGGCTTGATGGCCTTGATGACGTAACACGTGTTCTGCCACACCACGACTTGGCCGGTATGAAGACTAGGATTCATAGCGAATCACCTCAAATGCACTCAAACTGCCAAACGCCGGGGCGATATCGAAATCCATGCGCTCGAATTGATGACCTATCAGGTCAAATGTTAAAAATCCCAGCAGCACTCCCGCCGCCAACTGATAGTTCAGCGGCACATCGCCTGTTAGCACTTGGGTTACGGGCCCCGTCAAAGCCTGAGGATCCCGTGTTTGCAAGGCTGCGACCCAACCAGGCAGGGCGGGCGCGGCTTGCGTCAGGTATTGCATGAAGAGCTGGACGTTTCTCAGGTAATGGCCAGTAAAATCAGCCTCAGTGATGACGATGAAACGCAAACCTTGCTGGCGCAAAGCGTCGCGTACTTCCTCCAGTAGCGCCCTATGCTCCTGCACGAACGCGCGAGGCTTAACTTCGACAACGATCTGTAGGTCATCCAGATCTACTGCGAAATCCGGGGTGTAATACACCGCTCCTAACGGCTTTTTCAGGTGTTTTGCAGCCAGCCGTTCGCCCGTTGCTAAATCAAGCGTAAAGGGTTGGGCGCGATAGGCCCGTACCCGTGGGTCGAGCTCGAGCGCTTGAGCGACGGATTGCTCCAGTCGGGACTCCAATTTGAGCTCCACAAAACCATTTTTTGCCGAGCACATGACGTACGCCCTACGTGACCGGTGGGTGCGTTTCGCGACATCCCGGCTGCTCGCGGGGCTGAGGACATCACTTTTCATTGGTAGCTTCCAATAGGCATGCCATCGAGTCCCTCTCTGGGCGCTTCAAGCGGCATCGCAGGCCACCCTCGGTGCGTTCACATCGCATTCAACATCAACTCCAATAGATGGTAAACCAGCATCTATTAAAGGTATAACCACGCTTGCCCCCCCTGTCAAGATAGATTATGTTCCACCAACAATTTCGAGGCAGATAGCGCCACCTTACGGAGTGAAGTGGCTGGGGAGCAGGATGGGACGGAAGGTAAATACGGCCTGGTTTCAGGCCTACCGTGAGGCCACGGAGGATTTGTTGAGTGGGCTTGCGGCAGGACACAGTCGTGCAGAGGTCTCGCGAAAACATGCTGAAAAGTTGGGCATGAAAGACCAATCCTTTGCTCGCGTGATGAAGGCGGGCCGCTTCCTCGACAGCGAGATGAATAACCTCTCTGCCGAGGCCATTCTGTGTAGCTATGTCCAGGTCGAAACCCTGGAAAAAATTGCGCGCCTCTCGGCAGACACTGCTAAGAAGCAATTGAAAGCTGTCATTGCCAACCAGATACCGCTGCCGAAGTTGGAGGAGCTACTTCGCCAAGTCAAAGCAGGTAACCCCATGGCACAAGTGGTGGTTGGTCGAGACAACACCCGCAAAATCACCAGTCAACATGAGCGCCAGTGTGCGGATGCGATTGCCAAAGCCGGCCCGGCGTTTTTTGGTGCTGCTGGTGGACGTATCTTCAAACAATCCAAGGCGCGTCAGTACACTTCCCCAGCCTTCGTTGTGACGCACGACGATCAACCATTCGCCGCCATTTTTCCTCGTGTGGGTGGGGCTTCGAAACAGCCGCTGGCGATTGCATTCGAACTGTACGACTTGGCATGCTCGCGACGGGAAGTGACCCCGAATATCTGGTTCATTTTTCCCGAAAGCACCCCTGCCTATGAATTGCTGGCGTATATAGCTTTCCGGTTTGGCGGAGCGTTTGATAAAGGGGACTGGTTGCATTTGGCAATCTGCAATCCAGAGGAGCCCGCGCTCATTGCCCTTGATTACATTGGCTCCAGAAAGATAGCGTTTACCCGCGATACGGAATTAGGGGGTTCTATCGATTCGGATTGTTCATGGAGTGGAAAGGATATTTACAACGATGATCCGCTCAAGATTGATGGTTTTAGAGCCACCGGCAGCTCGGCCGACCCGTCGAGCGGTTAAGGCATGTACCTGACAAGGACTCACGTGTAGATACAAATACAGATTGTGGGTTCTACTGGAGTCGAGTGATGCCCTGTTACAGATATTCACGCAGATGAGCACTGAGCCCTGGCCCGACCCGACCCCGCCACCGCTTTCGATGTTGGTGAGCGCAGACACGCTGGTGGCGAAGACGGCATTTCTCGCCGGCATGCTCGCGCCAGAAGTTACCGCATGCTTGAGTAAAGTCCTGATGGCCACCAGCGCCTATCACTCGAGTCTAAGTGACGGGCACGCCATTGAACCCGATGTTCGAGATCATCCGCTTTTGCATGAGAATCTGCAGTGCACGCACAGCACTGTCACAGAGCTCCGACGACGGGTCATTGCAGCCCTAACCCGACACTATCACCTTCTGGTCATCCGACCATTTCTTGTGGCGAATGGGACTGCGGCGAGGATGGGCATTCACCGGCAGTTGGCTCAGCTCGGCCTGCGACCGCACCTTTGGTCGCTTTCTCGCGGCTTGGCCCGTAGGCAGGATGAATATCTCACTGTTTTGGCCATGACTGATCGCACACGAGACAATGAGTTCGATGGCAGTGTCCAGCTGTCAGGCAAAGCCTCCACCTTCGTCGAGTTCATGCTTGATGTCTGTCACGAAGAGGTGGATTACATGACTGCTGCCCTGAATCGTCGCAAGCTTCGTGAGTCTGTTACGCATGCGTTCAGAACACACTCGCGCTTACAAGAAAAAGGGATCAGACCAGAAACAGGGTCTGCATTCCTTGCGTTGCTGATCCAAGGCGCGCTACCTCGCGCCGAGTTCGAGACTTTCACCGGACTTCAGCGTGACACAGCAAGCGATCAGCTCAGCAGGATGATCAACCTCGGTCTCGTGGTGAGCTCGCCCTCTAACCTCCACATGCTGGAGGTAGACCTACCCGTTTGGTTTGCACAGGAGATCCTTCCGGATTTGCACAAACGTTGGTAGTCATAGACTTAGGGCTGCATGGCTGAACGTTTACGCACTCCGATGGATTTTCATTGGAGTGACTGACAGAGTGGCCAAAGGCCACAAATGAACGCTCATTGCGTGTCAGTATTCAGTGGGTGAGGCCGCACTAATAGAGACACGACTCACTCTGATTCAGTTATGGCGTTACGCCATGTTCTAGCCGTCCTATCAGTTGGCGGATCGCTTCGGTTCCAGCGGAGGTCGCGAGCAAGTCGATGGCACTGTGGTTGGCCAAGCCTAGCTGTGGACGTCGGAGCCAAGCATAGGCGGCTGCCTTATCACCCTCGAAGAGATCAATTGCCAGATCGAGTACCGACGCGAAGCGATAGAGCCGATCACTCTCTCGAACGCTCAAACAACCGGCTTGTACGCGCCGGCGCCAGGTCGACGGCGAGATCCCGACACACTGCCGTCCTGCCGAGTGGGGGAGAACTAGCCAAGTGGCAAGGCGCTGGAGCATCGCGCACGGTAAGCCCTTGTTCACAGCCTCAATCAGTTCGCTCCCGCGCACTGGCAGCCCAAGCACTTGCCATATCGTATGGGCGCGGTATGCAGCATCTGCGGGGGCCGGGTCAGCCGGCGAGCGGGGCTTAGGCACGGGATTCACCTGTAGGTGGTCTGCTATCCAGTCTAGTCCGCCACAACAGGAGACATCACGAAGATAGACACCACTAACCCTTACCGAATAGCTTGAGAAAGGTCGTGTGTTTCGCCTGACGCCACGTCTCCGTCAGGTCGCCATTGAGCTCCAGCGCTTCGAAGATGCTTTTGACCTGCTCATTGGTGATCAACTTTGCCGTGAGCATTTTCTTGAGCAGTTCGTGGCCATGCCAAACAGCAATGCCGAAATCTTGAGCGAGCATGTGCATACCGAGGTCATCCGTAACCACAATGGCGTCTCGAATTTGGCCAAACGCAAGGACTCTGCAGTCTGTCGAGGAAGGAGGAGAGCGGCCCGCCGTGGTGTAGCCCCCCGGATTCATTAATACCCAGCCACGCAGTACGCTCTGAGCAGCTTCTAACTGGCCTTTCTCGTCAGCGCTCAGGCGAATCTGCTTCGCCACTCGCTCAGCGGCAAGATCCGCACCGTCGAACCAAGGAAACTTGAATTTCAGTGCACCACTGCGATGCACTTCCTCCTCGACATCTTTCAGAATGGTCAAAACGTAGTTTTTTTGCCCAAACGCAACACCGAGCATTGGTCGTACACGCTTCGCCAGCCTTAGATACGCGTTGGTATCCAGCAAGACAAGCGTGGACGCCGCATTCAACGCGCCAGCTCGTCATGTAACGCGGTGGCGTCGCTGAGAGACACGTCCATGATTTGCTGTACATACGACGGGCCCGTGCCATGTTCGCGAATCATGCGCTTCAGCGCCAGGAAGAACTCTGACTGAAACACATTCGATGCAGCGGCAAGGTATTGCGCGGGTTTGGGTGGAGTCGGATCAAACAGAAGCGTGCTGACCAACTGGGGTTCTGAGCTGTTTCGCACTCTATGGATTGTTGTTTCAATCACCCGTAGCGATGGCAGCTGGTTTTCCCTTGCATAGCCCCGCGCTTGTTGGAACACCGTGTTCAAAGAAATTTGGTGATGCCGAGCATGCCGCTGAAGGACATTCACCTCTCCAGTTGCACTAGACGCCTGCACCGCTTCGGCATACGCGAGCTGAGCACAGACCTCAGGAAACAGCAGGGCACCGGCAAAGGCATCTGCAAAATCCTCTCCCGCGTCACTCCCCGCCAGTTCGGGGGTGTAAACATGCGCTAACTCATGAGCCATCCAGAACTTAAAGTCTTCCAACTTGGTGTCCAGGTTGATGAACACGAAGGTGACATCAGATGCTGGCAGTAGAATGTGCATTCCATTTTTGTGTTGCTGCTTTTGCCCCCAGAGGACAGGCACGAGCACCGCTCCACAC
>Ga0247818_10002993_pt1 | contig 10897 bp, 8 predicted proteins | sample 13C_Glucose_Day1_FD_192424 | JGI IMG/M metagenome (GOLD analysis project Ga0247818, IMG submission 192424) | Soil microbial communities from agricultural site in Penn Yan, New York, United States - 13C_Glucose_Day1 | ecosystem: Environmental > Terrestrial > Soil > Agricultural land | place: USA...
GCGCGCCCGCGGCACCCGTCCCGGCATCCTCGTGGGGCTCGCGGTGACGGGCGGCGTCATCACGAGCGCCGGCATCGTCCTCGCGTCGACCTTCTCGGCGCTCGCGGTGCTCCCGATCCTCTTCCTCGTGCAGATCGCCTTCATCGTCGCCTTCGGCGTCCTGCTCGACACGCTCGTCGTGCGCAGCCTGCTCGTCCCGGCGGTCTCCTACGACCTCGGCGACCGCATCTGGTGGCCCATCGGCCTCCGCCGGGCGTCGAGCAGGGCGTCGAGCGGGGCGTCCGGCACGGACGAGGGCGACGGCGACGCGGACGGCGAGGGGTCTCCTGCGCCGGCGACTAGTGCGGCTTCAGGACGATCTGCAGAGCGATGACCGTGAGCCCGACCAGGCCCCCGGCGAGCGCCCCGACGACCAGCCACGGTCCCCGGAGGCCGGCCCGCCTGCTCGCGATCGCCGACAGGAAGGCCAGGGTCAGCATCCCCGTGATCTCCACGACGGGAAGGGTGTCGGCGGTCCTGAGAGATGTCGCCCGACCGATGGCCAGGACGGCGAGCGGGGGCACGGCTGCCAGCAGCAGATGCACCTGCCGGCGCGCCACGGCGAGCCATTCCGAGGTCGTGAGCCCGCGCTGCACCGCTGCGTGCTCCTGGAGCAGCTCCGAGAACGCATGCGCCAGGCACACGGCCACGACGGGAGAGACGACGACGACGGCAGCGGCCGGGAACGACAGCTCGGACCAGCCGGAGTAGGCGGACAGGACGGCCATCACGACGATGGTCGCGTACGTCAGACGCTCGAGGTCCAGGGCGACCCCGGCGACGCGCACCGAATGCGGATCTTGACTCGTCACGCGGTCAAGGCTCGCACGGAAGTCGCGAGCGCTCAGCGGATCGTCGGACGACATGGCGGAGCGGACCTGCCACACAGGGGGGGCCGGTTGGTACTAGCGTGACAGATGCTGAGGTTGAGGCACCCGGAGCTGAGGGGACGACCCATGAGCGAGAGCGGCACGCCGACGTCGACGGCGGACACCCAGACCCCACCATTCGCGCTGGACGCCGACGAGGTCGTGGCCGCGGCCGGCTCCGACGCCGACTCCGGGTTGAGCGGGACCCTGGCGGCGAGCCGTCTGACGACCTTCGGTCCCAACGCGATCGCTGCCGAGAAGCCGCCGTCCGCGTGGGTCGTCGCCGCGAGCCAGCTGCGCGACCCGATGAACATCATGCTGGTGGCCGTCGTGGTCGTGAGCCTGGTCATCGGCCAGGTGTCGACCGGCGTGATCGTCGGGTTGCTCATCGTCCTCAACCTCGCCCTCGGCACCCGGCAGGAGCTGACGGCCCGGGCCAGCGTCGACGCCCTCGCCAAGATGCAGACACCACAGGCGCGAGTCGTCCGTGACGGCGCCGTCTCCCTCGTCCCCGCCACCGAGATCGTGCCCGGGGACGTGGTGCAGGTCGAGGCAGGTGACATCGTCCCGGCGGACGGACGCATCGTCAGGTCCGCCACCCTCGAGGCCCAGGAGGCTGCGCTGACCGGGGAGAGCGTGCCGATCGCGAAGGACCACTCCGCTCTGGGGTCCGTGGACGTCGCTCTCGGCGACCGGACCAACATGCTCTTCCAGAACACGTCCGTCACACGCGGCACGGGCACCATCGTGGTCACGGCGACCGGGCAGCAGACGCAGATGGGCCAGATCGCGACGATGCTCAGCTCGGTCACGCGTACGCGTTCACCGCTGCAGAAGGAGCTCGACTCCCTCACCAAGGTGCTGGGCGTCATCGCGTGGGGAGCGGTCGCCGTCATCGTCGTCGTCGGTCTCGTCCGCGGGACACCGGGCAAGGACCTCCTGCTACTGGGCACGGCGATGGCCGTCTCCGCGATCCCCACGGGGATGCCGGCCTTCGTCTCCGGACTCCTCTCGATCGGGGCGAAGCAGCTGACGGCGGCCAAGGCCGTGGTGAAGAACCTCACCGACGTCGAGACGCTCGGGTCGACGAGCGCGATCAACACCGACAAGACGGGCACGCTGACGCTCAACGAGATGATGGTGTCCACGCTGTACGCGAGCGGGTCGTGGTTCACCGTCGACGGCGAGGGCTACCGCAAGAGCGGGGCGATCCGGGCCGTGGCCGGCACTCCGGTCCCCGACTTCACACGTCTGGGGCTCGGGCTGTGTCTCGACAGCGACGCGGTGGTCGCCGACGACGGCTCGGTGATCGGAGACCCCACCGAGGCGGCGCTGGTGGTGCTCGCCGCCAAGCTCGGGATCGACGCCGAGGAGACCCGCCGCACCTACCCGCGCCTGTCCGAGGTGCCCTTCGACTCCGAGTACAAGTTCATGGCCACGTTCCACCGGGTGACGATCGACGGCGCCGAGCACCTCATCGAGCTCGTCAAGGGCGCCCCCGACGTCGTCATCGCCCGGTGCACCCTGGCCGGCGGTCCGCTCAGTGGCTCGCAGGTTCCCATCGAGCAGGCGCTCGACGGCCTCCAGGAGGCCAACGAGCGGATGGGCGGCAAGGGTCTGCGCGTGCTCGCGTTCGCGGCCCGTCTCGTCGCCGACGACGAGGTGGCGACCATGACCGCCGACCCGATGGCCCTGACGCAGGGCCTGTCCTTCGTCGGGCTGGCCGGGATCATCGACCCCCTGCGCGCCGAGGCGAGGAGCGCTGTCGCGACGGCCCTCAGGGCCGGGATCGACGTGCGGATGATCACCGGTGACCACGCCGTCACGGCCCAGGCGATCGGCCAGGAGCTGGGGCTGGGTCCGGGGGCCATCAGCGGCGCCGAGCTGCAGGCGCTCAGCGACGAGGAGCTGAAGCGGCAGCTGCCGGCCCTGCACGTGTTCGGCCGGGTGACGCCCGAGGACAAGCTCCGGCTGGCGCGCGCGATGCAGGAGGAGGGGATGATCGTCGCGATGACCGGCGACGCCGTCAACGACGCGGCCGCCCTCAAGCAGGCTGACATCGGCGTCGCGATGGGGAGCGGCAGCGAGGTGACCAAGCAGGCCGCGCGCATGGTGCTCACCGACGACAACTTCGGGACGCTCGTCCATGCCGTCGAGATCGGGAGGCGCGTCTACGACAAGGTCGTCTCGTACGTGCGCTACCAGATGACCCAGCTGCTCTCGCTGGTGTTCCTGTTCCTCGCAGCGACGGTGTTCGACGTCAACCGGGGTGTCGCGATGACCCCGACCATGGTGCTCTTCCTGCTGTTCTTCGCGACGGCCGTGGGTGTCATCATCATCGCCGTCGACCCGGGCGACCCCGACGTCATGAGCCGCCCGCCCCGCGACCCCGGCATCCCCATCACGAACCGGTCAGCGGTCGTCATGTGGGTGGCCTATGCGCTCGTGCTCTTCCTCGCGGCCTTCATGCCGCTGGTGCTCGGACCGGACGAGCCGAGCCCGACGCGAGCATCCGTGTCCATGACGATGACGTTCGTCGTGATGGGCCTCGGCACCGCGTTCAACGCGGTGGTCAACCGGCGCGACCCCACGAGTGGCCTCACCCCGCCGATCCTCAGGGCGCTGGCGATCGCCCTGGTTCCCGTGGGGATGCTGCTCCTGGCGACCCAGCTCCCGACGTTGCAGCAGGCGCTCCTGACCTCCCAGCTCACGCCGCACGAGTGGCTCGTCTGCGCAGCCCTGGCCGCCGCGCTCCCCGCCGTCGTCGAGATCGGCAAGCTGGTCAGGAGGCGCCGACGCGAGCCTGCTGAGGCCCTCGACCCGCAGTCGACGGTCGCGCCTGCCCGCGCCCTGACGACGCCGCGCGCCTGAGCTGCGACATCAGGTGGCCGCTGCCCCCGTCGGAGCCTCGACGTCGTCCCTCCTCGTCAGCTCGCCGGCGACGTCACGTTGCATCAGGTCGGCCACGACCGAGGTGTCGAGGCCCTGGCCGAGCAGGACCGCGAGCTTGGTGAGCGCCGCCTCGCACGTCATGTCGTAGCCCGGCACGGCTCCGGCCCGCATGAGTGCCGACCCCGTGGCGTACGCCCCCGGCTGCACCGAGCCGCGGACGCACTGGGTGACGACGACCACGACGATGTCCTGGGCCGTGGCGGCCTCGACCACAGCCATGAACTCCCGGTCGTTCGACGGTCCGTTGCCCGCCCCGTAGGCCTCGACGACCAGGCCCTGCAGCGGCGGTCGGCACAGGTTCGCGAGGATGGAGGCCGAGAACCCGGGAAAGAGCCGCACGGCCGCGACCTCCCCCAGCCGCCCGGCCCTGAGCTCGGGCTCTCCTCCGGCCGGGCGCACCAGGGAGTCCCGGACGTCGATGTCGATGCCGATCGCGGCGAGCGGCGGGAAGCGGGGGGAGTCGAAGGCGTCGAGGCCCGAGGCGTCGACCTTCGTGGCCCGGTTGCCTCGAAGCAGCACCTCCCCGAAGAGCAGCGTGGACTCGGGGACGTCGGACCGCGCCGCGACCTGGAGAGCCCCGATGAGGTTCTGCCGTCCGTCGCTGCGGGTGCGGGCGATGGGGATCTGCGAACCGGTGACGATGACGGGCTTGCCGAACGACGGGAGCAGGAACGAGAGCGCGGACGCCGTGTAGGCCATCGTGTCCGTCCCGTGCAGGACGACGAACCCGCGGTGCTCCTTGCGGCGCTCGTGGAGGACCCGCGCGATGGCGCACCAGTCGTCGGGCGTCGCGTTGGCGGAGTCGATCGGCGGATCGAGCTCCTCGAAGACGATCGGGGGCAGCTCGCCCCGCGAGTTCTCCACGATCCAGTCGACGTAGGGGGCCAGCGCGCCGGCCACCGGCGCGTAGCCGTCGGGGGTGTCGACCATCCCGATGGTGCCGCCGGTATGGAGCACGAACACGCTGTCGCTCACCAGGTGTCTCCCTTGGTCGGATCCCGGACTCCGCACGAGCCCACGCATCGTGCCGCCGGTCCCGGCGGCCTGCGCAGCTCACCGTGGCACCCACGACAAGCCCTGTCCAGCCGGACCCTGTCGTGGACGCGCTCGCCGGATCTGTCCCGCATGACCGGCGAGCCGAAGGCCGGTGTCGTGGCGGTCTGCCACGATCGGTCCCGACAGGGGCCGCGAGCGCATACAACTGGAGCATGAGCATGCATCAGGACGAGGACGGTCTGGCCGAGTCACGCGCTGATCTCGGACCGCGAGGGCGAGTGCTCGACGAGATCCGCACGCCGAGGGCGGCAGCCATCGCCGGGATCGCCTTCGCCCTGCTCCTGGGAGCGGTCATCATCCTGATGTACCTGGCCCTCCCGGGCACCGGCACCCGGTCGACGTGGATCACCGATACGGCGCGCCGCGACAGGGTGTCCCTGGCGATGCAGCTGACCCCCTATGCCGGCATCGCCTTCCTGTGGTTCATCGGGGTGATCCGTTCCCGTCTCGGGGCCCGAGAGGACAAGCTGTTCGCCACGGCCTTCCTCGGCTCCGGCCTGCTCTTCGTCGCGATGCTGTTCGCCGCTTCCGCGGACGTCGGGGCGTTGCTGTCGCTCTACGACGGGCCCGACAGCGTCTCGCCGGAGTACGTCCGCCAGGTGGGTGCGGTGAGCACGGCGCTCCTGACGACGTTCGGCATCCGCATGGCAGCGGTCTTCACCATGGTCGTCACGAACCTCGGCCGGCGCACCGGCATCGTGCCGCGGTGGCTGGTGGCCGTGGGGTTCGTGGTCGCGGTGGTCCTGCTCCTTGCGCCGCCGCGGACGGTCTGGGCCGTCCTGCTCTTCCCGCTCTGGGTCCTGCTCCTCAGCCTGCACCTGCTGGTCACGTCCTTCCGACCGGAGCCGGCGGCGGCGTAGGGCAGCACGGAGCGCCGTGGGGCCCTGGGCGGGCCCCACGGCTGGACTCACGTGTCAGCGGCGATCGCGGCGATCGTCGCGCCGGTCTTCACGGCGCTCACCGCGCCGGTGAATTCCGTGCGCGACGACGACGGCGCCACCGACGGCGGCCACTGTCCTTCTCCTGCGCCTGGCTGCGAGTGGCATGTCAGGCTCCTTCCTCTTCGTCGGACTCGATGGCCGCGATGACGGCCTGGATCGGGATGCGCCCGCTGGCCACGAGCTGGCCGCCGGCGTGACGCACCGCCGCGCCGAAGGGGGCCGCCCACAGGTTCTCCCACACCAGGACGGCCGCTGAGCTGCCCGGCTCGATGGTCTCGGCCAGGTCGGCGACGTCCTGCTCGCTGAGCAGCATGGCCAGCTCGGTCTCGTACGCGCGGAGCTCGCCGATCTCGGAGTCCTCCAGGTCCGTCGCCTCGAACGCCTCGAAGCTGCCGTCCTCCGCCTTTTTGAAGAACAGCAGGTCCAGGACCCGGATGAGTTCGCGATCCACGTAGTCCTTGAGGATCGGGGCGATCTTGCCGTTGAGGGTGCTGCCCTCGAACTCCACGACGATCCAGTCCACCGGACCGAGCTCGTCGACGTTGAGAGTCATGTCATCTTCTCCTTGGTGTGCGTCCGGTGTGGATCAGTGCGTCCGGTGGAGGTGCAGGCCTGGGCCGACAGACCCCGGGCGACAGTCGGGGTGCCGCACCGCGACGGGTGATGGGTCGCGACGCGTGCGGGTCCGCCTGCGTTGCCCACAACGCTAGGAGCCGTCCGCCCGTGCAGCCTCACCCGCTGGGGATGAACCCTGCCTGCCGGCGGCCGTGGAGTGTCCCTGTCGGATGGTCGGGGGCCGTCCCCTGTTTGGGGTCCGGCCCTCTTGCTGGTCTCGTCTATTCGCTCTGCTTGCGACCCGGCCCGGGTGCCTGCGCTTTTCCGCGCCGGAGGCGCAGCTCGAGCCGGTGCAGAACGTCCTCAGGTCGTCGGCGAGGTCGTGCACCCGACGCGTCACGTATCGACGCCTCCTCGGGCCGACGCCGATGTGGGCGCGTCGCTTCGCCTAAGGTCCTGCCAACGCGAGGGCGGGGTCCACCCGGAGGACTCGCGTGATACCAGCGACGCTCGCCACGACCCCGAGACCGATGGCGACCACCGCGAGCACCAGGCACGGGGTGAGGCCGAGGCCGATGGTCAGCGGAAAGGCCGGCAAGAGTGCCTGCGCGAGGATGACCGCGCCGGCCGCGGCGGCCACCGACACGGCGAGACCCTCGATCAGAGGGGTCGCGCAAAGCCGCCATGGAGCGGCACCGATGGCCTTGAGGACGGCCACGTCGCGCACTCGGTCGAGGGCCGAAAGGTAGCAGACGAAGGCCACGATGCTGCCGGCCACGAGCCAGAGGAGGACAGAGAGGAGGCCAAGGGTCCTGGTCGCGACCTGAAGTGGTCGGCGTAGGTCGTCCCGGACATCGCGCGGCGTCATGACCACCAGGTCTGGTGGGAGAACGGCGGGTTTGCCCCGCATGACGAGCGCGCTGGCCAGGTCGTCGCCGTGGTAGGCGATGGCCTGGCCTTGAGAGAGCGTCATGACCACGGTAGGCGTACCCCCGTTGTACGTCAGCCCGGCAAGGGTTCCGACCACCGTCAGACGAACACCGGCGAGCGTCAAGGTTGTTCCGAGCGGGACGCCCAGGCTCTCGTCGACCGCGACCTCGCCCTCGGCGCGAGGCGGCCGGCCTGCGGTCGGTCGAGGCTGGACGACACCATCGGGACGGTAGGCGATGACGTTGACGTCGACGGGACCGCTGGACTGGGCCCCGTCGACGACGTGTCGGAAGATCGCCACCGGGGTCATGGCGACTGCTCGAGAGGGGTCCGCGAGCAGCTCCGCCGTCGAGGTCCTCATCGGGGAGTTCGTGGTGAAGGGACCTGCCAGACCTCGCGTCACGATCCAGGCGTCACCGCCGAAGAAGGTGATGGTCCGGTCCGTCTCCTCGAGGAAGCTGTCGTGAACGGACTGGAGCAACAGGGTGACGGCGAAGACGAGCATGGCCGCGCAGACGCCCACGACGATGCGGCGGGCTCGCCACTGCAGGTCGCGCAAGGTGATGGTCAGCATGGCGTGGTCAGCATGGCGTGGTCAGGTCCACCACGTCGTCGGCGGCCTGTATCACTCGGAGATCGTGCGTGGCGACGAGGACGAGTCGACCCGGCCGGACGAGCGAGCGGAGGAGCGTCAACATCGCGCCGACCTGCGGTTGATCCAGGTGGGCGGTCGGCTCGTCGGCCAAGAACAGCGGAGGATCTCCGACGAGGCCGCGCGCGATCGCGACCCGCTGCTGCTCGCCGCCCGAGAGACTCCCGGGTCGGTGGTGCAAGCGGTGAGCGAGACCCATCCCGGACAAGAGCTCGGTGGCGCGCCGTCGGGCGACCGAGCGCTGGACGCCCGTCATCAGCAGCGGCGCCATGACGTTCTCGACGGCATCGAGACTGGCGATCAAGTTGAACGACTGGAACGCCAGGCCCACGCAGTCCCGACGGTGCTGCAGCATCTGCGGACGTGACGAGAGCCCGAGCTCGCGGCCCGAGAAGGTGACGGAGCCTCGAGCCGGTGTCAACAAGCCGGCCAGGACCGACAGCAGCGTGGTCTTGCCCCCGCCGCTCGGGGCGCACACCACCATGAGCCGACCATCGGTACCGACGAATGACAGGTTCTCCAGGGGCCGGACGCGGCTGGGGCCTGAGCCCAGCTCCACGGTCAGGCCGGACACGATGAGGTCAGCACGACTCGTCACGCTCGCCCCTCCCCCCGAAACTCTCCCGGACCCGCCTGCGGCGGGCCCCTTCACGGGTCATCGTGACAGCCCCCTGTGGATCTTGCGGTCCATCTCGCGGGATTCGGCCAATGGTCCCGAAAACGCAGACCGACGGGCATCGACGTGCGACGGTGGGCCATGCGAACCGGCTTGCTCCAGAGGGCCGCTGGACGTGGGCTCCTGTGGATGCTCGGCCGCCGCGCAGACGGCAGGCACGCGCGTGCTTGGCCCCGCGTACCCGAGGATGCCTACACCCTCGTGCGTCGCGATGGGCTCGACCCGGTGGCGGCCCTCCTCGACCGAGACGCTGTGACCAGGCTTCGGCTCCCATTCCGGTTCCGGGGGTGGCTCGTGACCGGGTACCCGGACGTGCGCTCGGTGCTCGCGGACTCCGCCGGCTACAGCAACGACCTGGTGGGTCGGCTCGGGGAATCGGCCACAGGGAAGCACCACCTTGGCGGTCTGGGCTTGTGCGACCCGCCCGAGCACACGCGCCTGCGGCATCTGCTCGTCCCCGAGTTCACCGGGCGTCGCCTCCAGGACCTGCAGCCGCTCATCGAGGGCATCGTCGACGACGCCTTGGACGACCTGTCAAGGCTCGGAGACGCAGGTGAGCCGGTCGATCTCGTCGAGCACCTGGCCCGTCCGGTCGCCGCCCGCACCATCTCCATGATGCTGGGTCTCGATGAGGATGAGCACGCCGTGCTCCATCGGCTCAGTTCCCAGCGGTTCGACCTCGCGGGATCAGGCGGGGGACCTTTCGGACCGATCTCCGACGCCATCGGCCATCTCCTCGAGGTCGTGCGCCGTCAACGCGCACACCCGGCACCGGGACTCATCGGCCGTCTCCTGCGCGATCACGGCACCGAGCTGACCGACACCCAGATCGCAGGTCTGGCCGACGGCCTGTGGACCGGCGGACTCGAGTCGACCACGAGCGCGTTGGCGCTGGGCGGATACCTGCTCGGAACGGACTCCGTGGCGGCGCACCTCCTGCGGGACGATGACCGTAAAGGTGTGGACCGATGGGTCGAGGAGCTCTTGCGCTACACCTCGGTCGTGCAGGTGGCGTTCCCCCGGGTGGCGCTGGCAGACACGGAGCTCGGCGGCGAGCGCGTCCTCGCCGGAGACCTGGTGGTCTGCTCGCTCAGCGCGGCCAACCGCGACGCGAAGTTCGTCGACGACGCCGCCCAGTTTCTGCCGGATCGCCGACCTCGAACTCACCTCGCGTTCGGTCATGGTCCGCACCGGTGCATCGGTGCCGAGCTGGCGCGCCTCGAGCTGCGAACGACACTGCCCCGGCTCGCAGTGCGTTTCCCGCAGCTGCGGGCGGTCGCGCCCATCCCGCGCACCGATGGCGAGCGTCTCTCCTTCATCTACGGCCTCCCAGCCGTTCGCGTTCTGCTCGAGGACGGCGGACCCGCAGACGACTCGTCGAGGGACGCCGGAACGGCCTGAGCGACCCAGGCTCTCGGAGCTCCTCCTCGGTTCCGGGCCGGCCGGTCCGATCCCCAGGCCGAAGCGTCCCTCAGTGACCACCGGCATCGAGTGCGCCTCCCATGCGGCAGCCCAAGCTGGTCGCGGAGGGCCGCGTACACCCAGGTGCCGACGCGCACAGGCCCGTCCGGTCCCAGCGGCGACGGCTGCACCCCGCAGGTGAGGCATACGCAAGCGTTCGGGCCTGCGATGATGCCGACATGAACGAGGCCGTGCAACGGTACGTAGCGTTCTCGGATCATCCCGACGGCGGCAACCCCGCTGGTGTCGTGCTCGATGCGGCGGGGCTGAGTGACGATCGCATGCTCGCGATCGCCGCCGACCTGGGATACAGCGAGACGGCCTTTCTGTGCGGCACCGACATCCGCTACTTCTCGCCGCTGGCCGAGATCCCGTTCTGCGGTCACGCCACCATTGCCACGGCGGTGGCCCTGGCCGAGCGCGACGGGCCTGGCGAGGTCGTCCTGGCTACGGCCGGCGGCCCGGTTCCGGTCAAGACCCGGCGCGACCAGGACGGCCGTATCCTGGCGACACTCACCAGCGTGCCAGCGCGGATCTCCCCAATCGCACCCGCGGATCTCGAGGAGCTGCTCGCGTCACTCGGCTGGGGCACCGCCGACCTCGACCCCGCACTGCCGCCACGCATCGGCTATGCCGGCGCCTGGCATCCCGTGATCGCCGCGGCCACGCGCCGGCGCCTCGCCGCGCTCGACTACGACTTCGACCGCCTGGCGACACTCATGGCCGCGCGCGAATGGACGACGATCCAGCTGGTCTGGCGCGAGGC
>Ga0247818_10002995_pt1 | contig 10892 bp, 8 predicted proteins | sample 13C_Glucose_Day1_FD_192424 | JGI IMG/M metagenome (GOLD analysis project Ga0247818, IMG submission 192424) | Soil microbial communities from agricultural site in Penn Yan, New York, United States - 13C_Glucose_Day1 | ecosystem: Environmental > Terrestrial > Soil > Agricultural land | place: USA...
CATCAGCGCCGCCGACGTCGCGGCGCTGGTGCCGGGCCTGGCTCTCGCGGTCCTGGCCGGGGCCGTCGGCCGGCTGCGGACCACGGGGGGCCGGCGCCCGCGCCGGGTCCTGGTGGTCGGTGAGGCGGCGGGCCTGGACCGAGCGGTGCGTCTGCTCAACTCCCGCAAGGGGCACCCGTACACGGCGGTCGCGGTGGTCCCGGTGGGCCCGGCGATGCCGGACTGCGGGACCCCGGTGCCCGGCAGGCTGGCACCCGAGCCGGCCGACGACGACGTGTCCACGGTGCTGGGCGGCGCCTTCGCCCACGACGCGGATCTGGTGCTCGTCGCCCCCGGTCCGCAGCTGGACGACGACCGGGTGCGCCGGCTGGCGTGGGGCCTGCACGACGGCGGGCTCGCCCTGTGCGTGCTCTCGGAGCTGTCGGGGGTCGCCGCCGCCCGGGTGCGTCCGGCGTCCGCGGCCGGACTGACGCTGCTGCACGTCGCACCGCCGCTGCGGAACGGTCCGCAGGCCCTGCTCAAGACCGTGGTGGACCGGACCGGAGCCGCACTCGGCCTGCTGCTGCTCGCCCCGCTGTTCTTCGGGCTGGCGCTGGCGGTCCGCCTCTCGTCGCCGGGCCCCGTCTTCCATCGCCAGACCCGTCACGGCCGCCACAACCGGCCCTTCACCATGTGGAAGTTCCGCACGATGGTGGCGGACGCGGAGGCCCGCAGGGAGCAGCTCTCGGCAGCGAACGAGAGCGAGGGGCCGATGTTCAAGATGCGCCGCGACCCGCGGGTGACCCGGGTCGGCCATGCCCTGCGCAGGACGTCCCTGGACGAGCTCCCGCAGCTCCTCAACGTGCTACGGGGTGACATGTCCCTGGTAGGTCCACGTCCGCCCCTGCCGGACGAGGTGTCGCGCTACGACGAGCGCGAGCTGCGGCGCCTGGCCGTACGGCCGGGCCTGACCGGCCTGTGGCAGGTGAGCGGGCGGTCGGACCTGTCCTGGCAGGAGACGGTCTCGCTGGACCTCTGGTACGTCGACAACTGGTCGGTGGCGACGGACATGGGGCTGCTCGCCCGGACGGTACGCGCCGTCACCGACGGCCGGGGAGCGTACTGAATCGTGGTGGGGGGTCACGAGGGGGGCCGCGTGCACGGGAACAGGACGGGCCGCGGCCGTCCGGCCGGACGGTCAGTCCTGCGGGGCCTGCCGGCCGAGCCACCAGGCGTAGGTACGGGCGATGCCGTCCCGCAGCGGAATCTGCGGCTTGAAGCCGAGCGAGGAGAGCCGGGAGACGTCGAGGAGCTTGCGGGGGGTGCCGTCGGGCTTCGTGGTGTCCCAGACGATGCGTCCCTGGTACTCCGTCACGTCGGCCACGGTCTCGGCCAGTTCCCGGATGGCGAGGTCCTCGCCGCAGCCGACGTTGACCGGCTCGGCGTCGTCGTACACCTCGAGCAGCCGGACACAGGCGGCGGCGAGGTCGTCGACATGGAGGAACTCCCTCCGGGGACTGCCCGAACCCCACAGGGTGACCTCGTCCGCGCCGTCCCGCTTCGCCTCGTGGAAGCGGCGGATCAGGGCGGGCAGCACGTGCGAGGTCTCCAGGTCGAAGTTGTCCCCGGGGCCGTAGAGGTTGGTGGGCATGGCGCTGATGTACGAGGCGCCGTACTGCCGGCGGTAGGACTGGACCTGGACGATTCCGGCGATCTTGGCCAGCGCGTACGCCTCGTTGGTCGGTTCGAGCGGGCCGGTGAGCAGGGCGCTCTCGGGGATCGGCTGGGGGGCGTGCTTGGGATAGATGCACGACGAGCCGAGGAGGAGAAGACGCGGGACGCCGGCCGCGTGGGCGCCCGCGACCACGGCGAGCTGGATCCGGAGGTTGTCCTCCAGGAACTGGACCGGGCTCGTGCTGTTGGCCATGATCCCGCCCACCTTGGCGGCGGCCAGCACCACCGCGTCCGGCCGGGTCTCGCGCAGGAACGCCTCGGTCGGCGCGCCCTCGCGCAGGTCGAGCTCGTCCCGGCCGCGGGTGATCACCTCATGGCCGTCGGCGGTGAGACGGCGCACCAGCGCCGATCCGACGAGACCGCGGTGGCCCGCGACGAATATGCGGGCGCCCGGACGCAGCAGGGAGCGGGTGGATTCCTGGGCCTGGCCCGGGGGTTCGGTCGTCATGGCTCGGATTGTGCCAGCAGCACGGCATCCGGGTGACCCTTTGCCGCATTCCACTCAGATCAAGATATTTCGGTGAAACAAACCGCCCCATGGGCGACCACAGAAGGGGGGAGTCATGGCAAAGACCGCACTCATCACCGGTGTGACCGGACAGGACGGTTCGTACCTGTCGGAGCTGCTGCTCGAGAAGGGGTACACGGTCCACGGCCTGATACGGCGATCGTCGAGCTTCAACACGGAGCGGATCGACCACATCTACCAGGGTCCCGAGGAAGCGAATCGTTCCTTCGTGCTCCATCACGCCGACCTCTCCGACGGTGTGGCGCTGGTGAACCTGCTGCGGGACATCCAGCCGGACGAGGTCTACAACCTGGGTGCGCAGTCACACGTCCGGGTGTCCTTCGACGCGCCTCTCTACACCGGTGACGTCACCGGTCTGGGCACCGTACGGCTGCTGGAGGCGGTCCGCGCGAGCGGGATCGAGACCCGGGTCTACCAGGCGTCCTCGTCCGAGATGTTCGGAGCGAGCCCGCCCCCGCAGAACGAGAAGACCCCCTTCCACCCGCGCAGCCCGTACAGCGTGGCCAAGGTCTACTCGTACTGGGCGACGGTCAACTACCGTGAGGCGTACGGGATGTTCGCCACCAACGGCATCCTGTTCAACCATGAGTCCCCGCGGCGCGGTGAGACCTTCGTGACCCGCAAGATCACCCGTGGGGTGGCCCGGATCAAAGCGGGCCTGCAGGACCGGCTGCATCTGGGCAACCTCGACGCCGTCCGCGACTGGGGGTACGCCCCCGAGTACGTGGAGGCGATGTGGCGGATGCTCCAGTGCGAGACCCCCGACGACTACGTGGTGGCCACCGGAGAGGGGGTCAGTGTGCGGCAGTTCCTCGAGTACGCCTTCGAGCACGCGGGCCTCGACTGGGCGGAGCACGTGCGCTACGACCCGAAGTACGAGCGCCCCAGCGAGGTCGACGCGCTGATCGGTGACGCGTCCAAGGCGGAGGAACTCCTGGGCTGGAAGCCGGAGGTGAAGTCGCGGGAGCTGGCACGGATCATGGTGGACGCCGACATCCGGCTGCTGAGCGACCAGCTCACGGGGTCCGCGGTCCGGGTGGACCGGTGAACAGGCCCGGACGTCTCGGACGCACCCGGGCCGGCTTCCCCGCTTCGGCCCACCGGAGCTGTCCGCTGTTCACGCCGCCGCCCGCTCCGGCGGGCCGGGTGCTCAGAAGCGCGCGGCTCACCTTCCGTACCTCGTCGGACTCGACGGCGGGTTCGGCCGACAGCCACAGCATCGTGCCGGTCACCGGCGCGTGGACCGAGTCGGCGGTCACCTACAGCACCCGGCCGACGCTCTCCACGTCCGTGCCGGGGACCATCACCGGCGCGTCCGCGGTCTCCACCGACCACTCGGCGGACCTCGACGCGACGGCACTGGACGGGGCCCTCGGCTCCGTCACCTCACTCGCCCTGACCAGCAGCGGGACGGACAGTCTCCGCATCTGGTCGAGCGAGGCTACCGCGGCCTGCCGGCCGCAGCTCGTCCTCACCTTCGGAGATGAATGATGAACGGAAGCACGGGGCGGAGACATGGGGGGAGCGGCCGTGTGCGGGCCGCGTCCGCCGCGCTCTGCCTGTTCGCCGGAGCCCTGACCGCGACAGCGGCCGGGGCCTCCCCGGCGGCGGCGCTCACACCGCCGGTGTCGATCACGGCGGACGACCTCACCACCTGGCAGACCAACGGCATCGTCTGGTCGATGGCCGCGACGGACGGGGTCGTCTACGCCGGCGGCACCTTCTCCACCGTCCGGCCGCCGGACGCGGCGGCGGGCACCTCGGAGGAGCCCGCGGTCAACTTCGCCGCGTTCGACGCGGCGACCGGCGCGCCGACCGGGTGCAGCCTGTCGTTCACCCTGTCCTCGGGGACGGCGACGGTGCGAGCCCTCGCGCTCTCCCCGGACGGCGGAACCCTGTACGCCGGCGGACAGTTCGGCGCGGTGAACGGGGTGGGCGTCAGCAACATCGTGGCCGTGGACACGGCGACCTGCACGCCGCGCCAGAACTTCAAGATCGCCGTCTCGGCGACGGTGCGGGCCCTGGACGTCACCGCGGACACCGTCTACCTGGCCGGTGACTTCAACAGCGTGGGCGGCCAGACCCGGAACAAGTTCGCCGCCGTCACCACCGGCGCGTCCCTGCTGCCGTGGACCGCCAACGCGGACGAGGTGGCCAGGGCGGTCCAGGTGACCCCGGACGGGCAGCACGTGGTGCTCGGCGGTGACTTCTTCACCGTGAACGGCACCACCTCGCACGCCCTGGCCGTGGTCGACGCCACCACCGGCGCGCTCACCAAGAGCTACCCGGGCTTCATCCCCAACACCTCGACCGTGCAGGACCTCACCACGGACGCGACGGGGCTGTACACCGCCAACGAGGGCACCGGCGGCGGGGTGTTCGACGGCCGGATCGCCATCGACCTCGACGACTACCAGCAGCGCTGGCGGGACACCTGCCTGGGCGCCACCCAGGCCGTGCTGGTCCACGCGGGCGTGCTGTACAGCGGAAGCCACGCCCACGACTGCGCCAGCATGGGCGGCTTCCCGGACCAGCCGCGCAAGCACCTGCTGGCCCAGTCGGTGGACGACCCGACGCTCCTGCCCTGGTTCCCGGACACGAACGACGGCATCGGTGAGCCCGTCGGGCCGCGGGTCATGACCCAGACCGACAAGGGCGGCCGCCACTACCTCTGGGTCGGCGGCGAGTTCACCACCGTCAACGGCACCGGCCAGCAGGGGCTGACCCGGTTCGCCGACGGACCGGACACCGGGGCGCCCTGGGTGCCCAACGTCAGTCTCTCCACGATCACCCCGGGCCGGATCGACGTCCAGTGGCAGACCAGCTTCGACACGGACGACGGTGAACTGACCTACCGGATCTACAAGGACGGTGCGAGCACTCCGGTGCACACGGTCACGGGGTACTCGCTCTCCTGGAACCGTCCGCAGCTGAAGTGGACGGACACGGACGTGGCGGTGGGTGAGACGCACTCGTACCGCATCACCGCGAGCGACGGCACCAACACCAGCGCCAAGTCCCCGGCGCAGTCGGCGACCGTCGCGTCCTCCACCCAGCCCTATCCGGCACGGGTGCTGTCCGACGGCGCCTCGCTCTACTGGCGCTACGACGAGGGCACCTCCACCTTCGCGGCGGACACCACCGGGCAGCTGAACAACGGCTTCCTGCGCAACGGCCCGTCCTACCGCCAGACGCCTGCCGCGATCGCGGGCGACTCGACCGCCATCGGTTTCGACGGCGCCGCGGAGTACGCGTACAGCAACAAGCTGCACGCGTCACCCACCCGCTTCTCCGTGGAGACCTGGATCAGGACCACCACCACCCGGGGTGGCAAGGTCATCGGGTTCGGCAACCTGACCATGCAGAACAGCACCCGCTACGACAAGCAGGTCTACATGGCCAACAACGGTCGTCTCGTCTTCGGCGTCTACAGCGGCGGCTACCGCACCGTCACCACGACGGGCGCGTACAACGACGGCAACTGGCACCACGTCGTCGCCACGCAGGGCACCGGCGGGATGGCGCTGTACGTGGACGGGCAGCTGCGGGCGTCCAACTTCCTCTTCTCGGGCAGCGAGAACTACCCGGGGTACTGGCGGGTCGGCGGCGACAACCTGGCCAACTGGCCGAACCGCCCGACCAGCAACTTCTTCGCCGGCCAGATCGACGAGACGGCCGTGTACCCGACCGCGCTGAGCGCTTCCCAGGTCAGCGCGCACTACGCCCTGAGGACGAGTGAGTGAGATACCCGTTCCTGGCCGGTGCCGCCGTCGCGCTCGCGACGGCGGTGCTGGCCGCCTGCGGCTCGTCCGGCGGGTCCGGCGGCGGGGGCACGGAGGCCGCGGCGGGCGGCAAGCCGTCCGCGGTGGCCTCCGCCACACCCTCCGTGGCCGGCCCGGCGGCCGGTACGACGGCTCCGACGCCCCGGAAGTCCAGTGACCCCGCGAAGGCGCCCGCCGGGGAGATCACCCCGGCCACGGGTTCCCTCACCGAGAAGCAGAAGGAGTACCTGACCGACCGCGTGCCCGAGGGGATGGACCCCGCCGCGGTGCTCCAGACGGGGCAGGAGACCTGTGACCGGCTCCGGTACCTGGTCAAGGCCGACCGGGACATCGCCGTCGGGGCGATCGTCTCCGGCGAGGTCGTGGACGCGAAGCCGGCCGTCACGCATCTCTGCCCGCGGCACCAGGACCTCGTGGACGAGGCCGCCCTCGGTTACGCCGACGGCACCTACGAGGGAGCGAAGATCCGGCCGGGACGGTACAGGGCCGTCTCACCGACCACCGCGTGCAGCTGGCAGCTGACCGGGGCCGGGGGCAAGGAGCTCGCCGCGGGCTCCTCCGCCACCGGGAAGCCGGTGGAGATCACCGTCCCGAAGTCAGCCCGCGCCTTCACCTCCACAGGCTGCTACGCCTGGTTGCCCCGAGGAGAGAACGGATGAACAAGCTGCCGATCGCCGTCGCGATCCCCACGAAGAACGAGGGACTGAACATCGCCGAGGCGGTGAAGTCGGTCCTGGGCCACTTCGAGGCGGTCGTCGTGGTGGACTCCCACAGCACCGACGACACGGCGAAGATCGCCGAGGAGTGCGGGGCCGAGGTGGTCACCTACACCTGGGACGGAGGGCATCCCCGCAAGAAGCAGTGGTGCCTGGAGAACGTCCGTACCGATCTGGACTGGATCCTGCTGCTCGACGGTGACGAGCGGCTCAGCCCCGGGCTGCTCGCGGAGCTGCGGAGGATCTTCGCCGACCGGGACGGCCCGAAACCGGCGGCGTACGACATACCGCTGGGTTACTGGTTCTCGGGAAAGCGGCTCCGCCACGGCTACACCATCCGCAAGCGGTCCCTGACCGACCGGACCAGGTGCTACTACCCGGAGGTCGGTGACCTCGCGGCCCCCGGCATCGGTGAGGTCGAGGGGCACTACCAGCCGGTCGCGTCGACGGCCGAGGCGCTGAGCAACCCCATCGAGCACCAGGACCTGGACCCGGTCACCGCCTGGTTCGAGCGGCACAACCGCTACTCGGACTGGGAGGCGTGGCTGGAACACCACCCCGACGTCAAGGAGCAGGTGCGGAGGGTGAAGTCCCGTCAGGGGCAGCTCTTCCACAAGGCGCCGTTCAAGCCGCTGGTGTCCTTCGCCTACATGTACGTCTACCGGAGGGGCTTCCTCGACGGGCGTGCGGGCCTGGACTTCGCCCTCGCGATGAGCTTCTACCGCTGGCAGATCGCCCTGAAGTCCCGCGAGGGCAGAACGGGTTGAGTGTCACCTCCTCCGGCGGACCACGTCCTCGTAGGTCTGCCGGAGGGTGGCGGTGACGGCCTCGATGGTGAACTGGTCGTTGACGAGCTGCCATGCGGCCTTGCCCGCCTGCTCCGCGGCCTCCGGCTCCAGCAGCTCCAGGATCGCGTCGGCGACCTTGCGGGCGTTGGCCGCGTCCTCGCCGACGCGGCTGTCGATGACCCGGCCCGCGCCGGCCCCCGACACATCGGGGCCCTGCCCGCAGGTACGGGTGATGACGACCGGAGTGCCGACCGACATCGCCTCCAGGACCGAGACCGGGAACGGCTCCTCGATCGCCGGCAGCACGTACACGTCCGCCTCGCGCCCGGCGGCCAGCACCTCGTCGTGCTCCAGCGGCCCCACATGGTCGAGGGAGTCCGTGACGCCCAGCTTCCGGGCGAGGGCAAGGGTGCCGGCCAGCGCGCCGGTGTCCGGTCCGGCCAGCACGAAGCGGGCGTCCGGGTGGCGGGCCAGGACGTGCGGCATCGCGGCGATGAAGTCCTCGGGCCGCTTGCGCTCCTGGATGCGGGCGAGGTACAGCACGGTCGGTGGGCGCCCGGGTTCGCGTGCGGGCTTGCGCTCCTGCGGACGGACGCCGTTGACCAGCCTGACGGTGTTGGTGAGGACGGTCGGCGCGGCCACCGCGTTCACGTCGATCCGCTCCATCTCGGTGAGGTGCAGGACGGCGTCGGCCTCGCGCAGCACCTTGCGGACCCCGAGGACGTCGGTGAGCTGGGCGACCTTCTTCTCGGTGGGGTCGATCATGCCGTGGGTCTGGACGACCAGGGGCGTACGGGTCGCGAGCGCGAGGAGCGCCGCCGGAAGGGTCACCAGGTCCCTCATCAGATGGACGTGTACGAGGTCGGCACCGCGCATCATGCGGCGTGCGGTGCGCAGCAGCGCGGCGGAGGTGATGCCGCTGACCTCGAACATCGGGAGCAGATGCCGTGCCTGGAAGAGGTGGACGGGAACTCCCTCGACATGGCTGGGCAGTTCACCGTCGGGAAAGCCGTCTCCGAGGGCCATGACGCGCGCGTCGTCGCCGTGCGCCCGCTGAACCTTGGAGAGGTTGAACGCCACCCGGGTCGGCCCGCCGAAGGCATGGTCCGGAGTGTGCAGCGTGACGACATGCAGGACCTTCACCAGAGTTCCCCTCGACTGTGGCCAGTAATTCACAGGGTATCCATCGCACTCCTTCAAGTGGGCTGATTCGTTAGAGTGTTCAGTGGTTCACTGATCCCGGGGGGGCGCATGACGTCGGTGCACACATCGACGCAGGAGCAGGACGCCCGCGCGGTCGCGAGTCCGGAGTGGGCACGTACCCGGGGCGGCCTCCCGGAGCCGCCCGAGCGGCCTATCGCCTGGTCGATGCTGTCGCGGGCCCTGTCCGTGCCCCTCATCCTCGGCTTGGTGTGCTTCCTGCCCGCGGTGATCGCCGCCCAGCCCGGCAGCGGAGTCAAGGACACCGCGTACTGGCTCCAGTTGGTGCTGACCTGCTATGCGGGAGCCCGGCTGGCGACGATGATCCTCTCCACCAGGCGGCGGCTGCTTCAGGGCGTCTTCTGGATGTTCGTGTACATCGCCATGGGCGTGGCGCCCTTCGCCCAGGTGGTGATCGGGCAGACGCCGACGCCGATGGTGGGACCGCGCCAGGACCTGATCACGGCCGTCGCGCTGGTCCTGGTGGGGTGCGCCGCCTTCGACCTGGGGGCGCTGCTGGCCTCGCGGCGCCCGCTGCGGCGCCGTACGCCCTCGCCGCGGAGCCCGGGCGGGGGGCAGGCCGTGGCGCATCCGCTGCGGCTACGACTGCTGGTGCTGCTGGCGTTCGCGGCGAGCGCGTTCTACGTGATGAAGCTGGGCGGGCCCTCGGTCTTCTTCTCCAGCCGGCAGGAGATCAACGAGACCGTCGCGGCGAGCGGGGTGGTCTCGGAAGGGTCCAATGTCGGCTCGGCGTTCGTCAAGGGCTTCGGCCAGGTCCCGGCGCTGCTGGCGCTGCTCTTCTACACCCGCCGTCTGGCGACGTCCTACCGGGCCCGGCGCACCCCGTCGACCGCACTGGTGTGGGTGGCGCTGGTGGCACTGAACCTCGTGGTGAACAACCCGGTCTCCAACGCTCGTTACTGGTTCCTGACGGTGTTGATGGCCTTCGTGTTCACCGCGTTCCCGAGCAGTGCGGCGATCTACCGCGTGGTGCTGGCGACAGGGGTGGTGGGGGCTCTGGTGGTGTTCCCGTACGCCGACAAGTTCCGGTACGACGACGAAGCACAGCGGCCCGCACAGTCGGCCTCGGTCTTCGAGCCGCTGGTGACCAAGGACTACGACCAGATGGTGATGTTCGCCAACACCATCTCGTGGGTCGACACCCGGGGCCACACCTACGGCCGCCAGCTGAGCGGCTCCGCACTGTTCTTCGTGCCACGCGCGGTGTGGAGCGGGAAGCCGGAGGACACCGGGGTCCGGGTCGGGCAGTGGATGGGGCTGCGCATGACCAACCTCTCGGCCCCGCTGTGGACCGAGTTCTGGGTCGACTTCGGCGCCTCCGGGGTGATCGGCGGGCTCGCACTGATCGGCTACGCGGTGGCCCGCACCGACCGACGCTACGCGCTGGCCGTCACCCGGGCGGGGCCCGGCCCCGGGAGTGTGCTGGCCGTCGCCGCGCCGCTGATCGCCGGATACACCTTCATCCTGCTGCGCGGCCCGCTCCTGCAGGCGGCGGGGAAGCTGGCCATCGCCGCGCTGTGTCTGCTGCTGATCAGCACGTTCAAGGAGCGGAGGACAGCGCGTCGGCGGTGACGGCCTCCTCGGGCGACGGCTTCCGGCGCCGGACCCGGATCACCCGCGTCCAGGTGGCGGCGGCCTTGCAGACCGATCCCAGGCAGAGCCCCCAGGCGGCCCCGGGGACACCGCCGAGGGCGTAGCCGCCGGCCATCAGTGCCACGGCGGTGAGCGAGAAGACGACCTGGATGCTCAGCGTCGTACGCGGGTCGAGCATGCGCAGGGCGAGCAGTCCGCAGGTGCCGGCGGCCATGGCCGCGTACTGGCTGCCGGTCGCCGGGAGCAGGGCGGCGGCCGTCGGCCAGGTGTCGCCGAGGAGTTCCCGGCCCGCGCGCTCGGGCAGCAGCGCCAGCGCGGTGGCCCAGAGGGCGGCGGTCGCGGCGAGGACGGCCGCGAGCCCAGCGGTGGCCCGTACCCGGCGCCGCTCGTCGCCGATCCGGCCGAGCAGCGGCGGGCCGAAGGCCGTGGCGGAGGTGAACAGCACGTTGAGCGGCCCGAACAGGGTCGTCGCGCCGCGCAGCGCGCCGACCAGGAGCGGATTGCCGACGGCTCCGAGACCGAGGACGGAGAGCTGGCCGGCGGCGTTGCC
>Ga0247818_10002997_pt1 | contig 10891 bp, 9 predicted proteins | sample 13C_Glucose_Day1_FD_192424 | JGI IMG/M metagenome (GOLD analysis project Ga0247818, IMG submission 192424) | Soil microbial communities from agricultural site in Penn Yan, New York, United States - 13C_Glucose_Day1 | ecosystem: Environmental > Terrestrial > Soil > Agricultural land | place: USA...
CCCGTCTCCCTGCGTGCGCCAAGGATGGCCGCGTGACCCCGGGCCGCCTGCACGCTGACCAAGTTGAGATCGACGGGTCGCTGGTTCGGCGTCTGCTCCGCGAGCAGGTGCCCGAGCTCTCGGCCCTGCCGCTGCTCCGAGTGGCCTCCGGGGGCACGGAGAACGCGGTGTTTCGTCTCGGTGACGAGCTCGCTGTCCGTATGCCGATGACGCCCGGTGCCGTGGGCGGCCTCCTGAAGGAGGTCCGCTGGCTCCCCGTCCTCGCCGGACAGGTGTCCCTGGATGTGCCGGAGGTGCTCGCGGTGGGAGCACCGGCAGAGGGCTATCCCTTCCCGTGGACGGTGGTTCGGTGGCTGACCGGCGAGGACGCCCTGGCCGGCCGCATCGAGTCGATGGGGGAGGTGGCCGTGGGCCTGGGGCATTTCGTCGCCGAGCTCCAGCGCATCGCAATGACCGGAGCGCCACCGCCCGGGTCAGAGGGCTTCGTCCGGGGGCTGCCCCTGGCCGGTCGCGACGTCGCCTTCCGTGGGGCCCTGGCGCAGTGCCACGGGCTCATCGACGTGCGGACGGTGTCGGAAGTGTGGGACGACGCACTGGCGGCCCCGGACTGGGACGGGCCACCGGTCTGGTTGCACGCCGACCTCATCCCCGGGAATGTTCTCGTGCGTGAGGGGCGCCTCGCCGGCGTGCTCGACTTCGGGGCCATGGCAACCGGTGACCCGGCATACGACGTCACTGCGGCCTGGCACGTCCTCGACCACGCCAGCCGCGCTGCCTTCTGCGAGGTCGTCGAACCCGATGAGGCGACGTGCCGGCGCGCCCGCGGGCTCGTCGTGTCGGGGGCAGTCATCGCTCTGCCGTACTACCTGCACTCGAACCCCTCGATGGTGGCGACTGCGCGCCGCGGAATCGAGCAGGTTCTCGCCGACCTCGACTAGCTGTCGGCACCAGCGGACGGCCTTGGCTCGTCGTGCCCTGGTCTGCAGGAGCCAGTCCTGCCAGAGACCAGTTGGCGATCATCCGTGCCGAGTGATGTCGGCGGAAGTGCGCGCGGAAAGACTGGCAGTTCGGTGACCAGCGACTCAGGGAGAAACGCCATGGCCAAGCAGGAGAAGGACACCCTCTACGTGATCGCTGCGGCGTATGACGACGTCGATGACGCGGTGGCGGACTACGAGGCGGTCAAGCGGTTGTACCGCGAGGTGCGCACCTCGCACGACTTCGACGCCGCCGTGGTGGCCAGGGACGAGCACGGCAAGGTCAAAATCGTCAAAAAGCACGAGCAGCCGACCCGCCACGGCGGGGCGGTGGGACTCGGCTGGGGACTGGCCGTGGGCGTGACCGCGGCACTCTTCCCGCCAGTCGGCATCGGCATCGCCGCCGCCGGCGCGAGTGGAGCAGCCATCGGTGCAGTGGCGGGCCACGCTACCGGGGGGATGTCGCGCAGCGACCTCAAGGAGCTGGGGGAGACGCTCGACGCCGGTCAGGCGGGTCTGGTCGCCGTCTACGAGACCAACCTGGCCGACCAGATCGCGGCCAACATCAAGGCAGCCAACCGCGTCGTCTCCAAGGCGACCGATATGGCTGCCGACCAGCTCGCGGCGGACATCAAGGCCGCGGAGGCGACTGCGGCCACCTAGAAGCAGCACGGCGCCTGACGCTCCCGGCGCCTGAGGCTGTGGAACAGCCGGTCATGCAGGCCCGGACGCAGCCTCATCAATTTGGCTGAGGTGCGGCGGCCCGGGGGTGAGGCAGGGTGATGGGGGCTGGAGTCCAACCGACCTGGCTCCTGGCGGGGAGGATGATGGCTCTCAACGGACCGGAGACGGCCCACGTCCTCATCGCCGTGGGACTCTTGCTCCTCGCTGCCCATGGGGTGGGCCATCTCTTCACGTTGGTGCGCCAGCCCCGCGTGATCGGCGAGATCGTCGGCGGGCTGCTGCTCGGGCCGACCGTTCTCGGCACGCTGGCGCCGGATGTCCAGGCCCGGATCTTCCCTCCCGAGGGGCCGACCGCGGTTGTCCTGGGGTGGACCTACCAGCTGGGGCTGTTCCTGCTGATGTTCTGCTCGGGCGCGGAGATGCGCACGGTGTTCCGCCGTGGGGATGGCCGGGTCGTCGGGTTCGTGACGGTGACCGGCTTGGTGTGCCCATTCGTCGCGGGGGCCGTGCTCTTCCGGTTCGTCGACTCCGCGCCCCTCCTCGGGGCGGCCCAGAGCCGACCGGCGCTGTTGCTGGTGTTCAGTCTTGCCATCGCCGTGACCAGCATCCCGGTCATCTCACGCATCATGTTCGACCTCGGCATCATCGAGACCTCCTTCGCCCGGATCGTGCTGGGTGTGGCGGTGATCGAGGACGTCGTGGTGTACGTGGTGCTGGCCCTGGCGCTAGGTATGGTCACCACGAGCACCGAGGAGAAGTTCGGCCTGCCCGGGCTGATGCACTTCCAGGCCGGTAGCGTCGAGAGCCTGGCCTTCCACGCCTTCGCCACGGTGGCGGTGTTCGTCGTCGTGCTCACCGCGGGCGCACGGGGGTTCCGCTGGTCCCGCCGCCAGCGCTGGAACCTGGTCGCCAACGGCAATCCCATCGCGTACTTCCTCGTCTTCATCTTTGGCGGGACGCTGCTGTGCCTGTGGTTGGGCATCACCCCGATGTTCGGCGCGTTCCTCGCAGGGATCGCAGCCAGCGCTGGCAAGGGGCCGCGGGTCACGGCGGCGCGAGAGTCCATCAAGTCCTTCTCGTTCGCGTTCTTCGTACCCGTGTACTTCGCGATCGTCGGTCTCCAGCTGGACCTGGTCCGACATTTCGATCCCCTGTTCTTCGTGTGGTTCCTGGTCTTCGCCTGCGCAGCGAAGTCGGCCAGCGTCTACCTCGGCGCGCGGCTCGGCGGCGAGGGGCGACGCGGCGCGACAAACCTGGCCGTGGCCACGAACGCCCGGGGCGGCCCGGGAATCGTCCTCGCCTCGGTGGCGTACTCGGCAGGAATCATCGGCCAGGAGTTCTACGCCTGCCTGGTCATGCTCGCCATCGTGACCTCTCTGCTGGCTGGCTCGTGGCTCGGCCGGGTCGTCCGCTCCCGTCAGCCCCTCAGAGACGAGCGCCCCGTGGAGGCTGTGCGCTGAACCTCCTCAGGGTCGGTCCCCTTCAGTCGGGGACGATCACCCCGAGTGGTCAGGGCAGTCGGCGAGGCGTGATTCAGAGCTTGTAGCCAATGGCACGCAGCAGTGCGCGCCGATCGGTGACGTCGGCGTCGGTCTCCACACCCAGGGGCGGCTCGCCGTCCACGACCCCGACGATGCCGCGGCCACGAGGGGTCACCGCGATGATGATGTCCACGGCGTTCGCGGTGGCGCAGAAGATCGCGCACACCTCGGGCACGGCTTTGACGGGGTTCAGCACGTTGAGCGGGAACCCGTCGCGCAGGAGGATCACGAAGGTGTGGCCGGCGGCGATGGCGGAAGCGTTGCGCGTTGCCAGGTCGACCAGCTCGGGGTCGTTGCCCGAGCGCCGGACCAGCCGCGGCCCGGACGCCTCGCAGAAGGCGACCCCGAACTTCAGCGAGGGGCTCACCCCCACCAGCGCCTCGTGAAGGTCATCAGCCGTCTTGATGAAGTGCGCCTGCCCGATCACGACGTTCACGTCGTCGGGCTTGTCGACGGTCACCACGTCCCAGGACAACGTCGTCTCGGTCACCCCCCCATGCTGCCACCGTCCGTATGCCCGATCGAGCGGGTGCTCGAGGAGCCGGCAGGGGTGAAGATGGTGGGGTCAGCCCAGTCGGGGTCTTACGCGCGTCTGGGCCCACATCGAGAGCGCGTACGAGGAGTGGCATGAAGCTCGGACTGCACATCGCGGACTTCACCTGGGACGGCGGCCCGGCCGCCCTGGGGCAGCAGCTGGGGGACGTGGCCGCGCGCGCTGAGCAAGCGGGGTTCGATCGGGTCAGTGTCATGGACCATGTGTGGCAGATCGGGAACCTCGGACCGCCAGAGCACGAGATGCTCGAGGCGTACACGGCGCTCGGGTACTTGGCGGCGAAGACCGAGCGGGTCAGGCTCCTCACGGTGGTGACGGCAGTCGTGTACCGCGAGCCTGGCCTCCTGGCCAAGGCCGTGACCACCCTCGACGTCCTCTCGGGCGGCCGCGCCATGCTCGGCATTGGGGCCGCCTGGAACGAGGAGGAGGCCCGCGGGCTGGGCCTGTCCTTCCCATCCACGGCGGAGCGGTTCGAGCGGCTGGAGGAGGCACTGCAGATCTGCAAGCAGATGTGGAGCGAAGACGACGGTCCGTTCGAGGGCGAGCACTACCGGCTCGAGCGGACCCTGAACTCACCGCAGGCCCTGAGCCGTCCCCATCCGCCGATCCTGATCGGCGGCGCGGGTGAGCGGAAGACGCTGCGGCTGGTGGCCGAGTACGCCGATGCGTGCAACATCTTCGACACGCCGGAGCTGGCCCACAAGCTCCAGGTACTGCGGGACCACTGTGACCGGCTGGGCCGGGACTACGCCCAGATCGAGAAGACCGCGCAGGTGCGCTTCGACCTCGGCACACGCGGCGAGCGGGTCGAACAGACGGTCGAGCACCTGCACGAGCTCGCGGAGCTGGGCATCGAGGTGGCACACGGCACCCTTGTCAACGTCAGCAGGCCCGGGACCCTCGAGCTGATGGCAGAGCGGGTGATTCCCGCCGCCGCTGCGCTCTAACCAGCCTCCCTCGTGCCGCCGGTCCGACGTGCCGCCGTGAGTGACCCACCATGCCCGCTTCGCTGCCGATGGGCGTGCCAGACTGCGGCGCCATGTGGCGTGAAGCGGGGGTACGCGGCTGTCGTCGCGACTAGCCGATGTGCGGACGCTGAACCCATGCCGCGCCTTCCGCCGGTCACATCTTGCAGGCGGGTCTTGCACCGGGCGAGAGTGTCAGAGCCAACTGCGCCCACCTCGTGAGGATCTTGGTGAACGTCATGTCTGCTCGATCCGTCTCCTGGGACAACGGGCCAACGATTCCCGGAACAGTATTCCGGCACCTGATCGCGGCCGATGACACGGGCGGACGGTTCTCTGCTCAATCGGCTGTTCTCGCTCCGAGAGAACTGGTGATCCCGCACAGTCACGAGCGGGAGGACGAGTTCACGTTTGTCTACCGAGGTCGGATCGGCGGCCTCGTTGGCAAGGAGGAGGCGGAGGTCGACGAGGGTGGATTCCTGTTCAAGCCTCGCGGCATCGTGCATGCCCTGTGGAACCCCACGGATGAGCCGGTCGTCGTAGTCGAGTTCATCAGTCCGGCCGGCTTTGAGCACTTCTTCGAGGAAATGGGCGCTCTCACCGATGCAGAGCCGCGGACCGTGCAGGAGATCGCGGAGCGGTACGGGCAGCGGCCCCACCCTGAACTCATCAGTGGACTGCAGGAGCGTCACCACATTCACCTGTAGGCCCGGCAACCCCAACGCGGTCGGCGCGTCGCCGTGGCGGGGGACCATCCGGTCGTGGCGCGATGTGGTCGTCATGCCGAGATCCGAGCCTTGCGTCCGAGTGTCGGACGCCCCACTCTCGAGAAGTGAGTGATGGTCGGGTCGATCCGTCTGCTTCGGACGAGCAGGCACTGATGGATGCTCTGTTCACCGCTGACGGGCGCCGAGACCCGGCTGTCACCGCACGAGCGGCGCATGTGGCTGGCTGCGGCTACGCGTTCGTCACGGCGGCGTTGCACGACCGACGGCTCACGGCCACGCCGATCTCGCCGTCCGACGACGTCATGTTCCAGGTGGCGGCGCGCTTTCTGTCCCGCATGAACCATGACCGGCACCGCGCCGCCCGCGCAGCATTCACCGGTCTGTTCTCACCCCGTCGCGTCCAGCAGTACCGCGCCCGCATCGAGACGACCGCCGCGCAGCTGATCGACGCTCTCCCGGGGAGCGGTCCCGTGGACATCGTCGCAGCCTTCGCGCGACCGCTCCCGTTCACCGTCATCTGTGGGGTGCTCGGTGTCCCTGATGACCGACAGCCTTGGCTGGCCAAGCACTTGGAGACCTTCGGCCGAGGCGTCGCCGGCCAACGTGAACGCGCCAACATCGAGGCCGGCAACGCAGCCGCGCTGGAGATGCTCGCGTATTTCGACGACCTCCTCCGCCAACGCCAGCATCAGCCGACGAACGACGTACTTTCCCTCCTCGCCGGCAGCCAGGAGGCGGACGAGCGCCGCGACGACATACTCGCAAACTGCATTTTCTTCGTCCTCGCCGGCCACGACACGACCACGACCCTCATCACCGCCGGAGTACACCTGCTCTCGACCCATCCTGACCAGCTCGCCAGCGTCCTCAACGACCAGACCTCCTGGTCGACCACCGTCGAAGAGCTCCTTCGTTTCGTCTCGCCGACGACCCTGACGGGCGTCACCACCACGCAGGATCTACAGGTCGCCGGCTGCCCGGTTCCCGCCGGGGCAAACCGCGCCGTTGTGTTCGCCGCCGCCAACCGCGACCCCTCCGTCTTCGCCGACCCCGACTCCTTCGACGCAGCCCGCTCACCGAACCCGCACGTAGCGTTCTCCGCCGGCGTTCACTTCTGCCTCGGTGCGCCGCTCGCGCGGCTCCACGCTGAGGTCGCCCTCGGGCTGCTGTTCAGCCGCCTCCCCAGACTCCATGCAGTCAGCGAACCCGAATGGCTCGGCAGCGTGCCCATTCGCCAGGTGACCCAACTCAGCGTGGACTGGGAACGCACCTGAGGCGGGTTGCAGCGGATCACGTGAGGGCTTGCGCACGCACCCCTGCCGAGACTTGCGGGGAGCCGCTGGGGTGCATCGACGCTCCATCGGTCACACAGTGCAACTGCTCGTAGCACCGCGCGACGGGTTCGGTGATAGGGCAGGAGGGCTTGCTAGGACGTCCCGTCCGCGGGATGAGTGCGTCGCCGACTGGACCGCGCGCCTGGTTGGCGCTCACCTGCGACCCGGGTAGAAACCCGTCATGCCCGATTCGGTGAGCAAGACCGCTGCCCCCGTCGCTGACTACGACGGTTTCGCGGCCGCGTACTCGGCGAGCAACGAGAACAACCTCTTCAATGCTTACTACGCGCGTCCGGAGATGATTCGTCTCGCCGGCGACGTCGCAGGCTTGGAGATCCTCGACGCCGGATGCGGGTCAGGCCCTTTGATGGAAGCTCTGCGCGGCAAGGATGCGGTCGTGTCGGGGTTCGACCTGAGCCCCGCCATGGTCGAACTCGCCCGCCAAAGGCTGGGCGAGGACGCGGACGTGAGAGTCGCAGACCTTGGTGCGCCGCTGCCCTATCCCGACGACACGTTCGACCTCGTCGTCGCATCGCTGTCCCTGCACTACGTCAAGGACTACGACTTCGGCGAAGGGACCGTGTGGATGACCTACTGGCACCGACCCCTGCAGGACGTCATCAACACGTTCATCACTGCGAGGTTCGGCATCAAGACGGTCACTGAGCCGCCGCCCGCGGCCAACACGCCAGCGGAACTGCTTCCCAACGCTGACGGCCGCTCATTTATCTGCTTCCTGTTCTTCGAGCTGGAAGCGCGCTGATCAGGTGCGGCTCTGGCTGTGACCAAGGCAGCACTGCCCGGCTGGTGCAGGACGCGCTCCCGCAGCCGCACATCGGCAGGAGCGAACCCGCGGACAGCGGCTACGTCCGGACGTTTGAGGCTGCGAGCGGCTTGGCAACGGCACGGTCTCGAGCAGGTCGCGAAAGGTGGCAGGACGACGGCTCCCAGCGGGCGACCGTGGAAGACGTCAAGGACATCGAAGCTCCGCAACTTGGGCGGCTCGTTCCAGACCACGCGCTCAACGGACAGCGGCACCATTCCTCTGCTCGCGATCTAGGTCAACCGGCTGCTGACCTGGCGGCCGCCTCGATCTCCTCGCGGCGCTCCTCCCAGAAGGCTTGGTCGTGCCGCTGCTCGGCCATGTCCTCCGCGTCGGTTCCTACCGCTCCGTCGAGCTCTTCGCGCAGGATGTCGGCGTGGCCGGCGTGGCGACTGGTCTCGGCGAGCAGGTGGACGAGGATGTTGAACAAGGGCACCTCGGCGTCCTGCCACCAGGCCACGCGGCCCGTGGCATCGAGGGCGAGGGCCTCCACCGTCGCGTCGCTGTGGTCCCACACCCGTCGGTAGCGGTCGACGATGTCGCTGCGGGACTCGTGCTCGGTCGCCCACATGTCGGCAAGCCGCTCGGTCTCGATGTCCCACCGAGGTAGGGGTTCGGGAAAGGGACGGTCGAAGACCTCGCCGAGGTATCTGGCCTCCCAGGTCGCCAGGTGCTTGACCAGGCCCAGCAGGTTGGTCCCAGTGACGGTCAGCGGGCGACGGACGTCGTACTCGGAAAGACCGTCGAGCTTGGCAAGCACCGCCTCGCGCTCGTGCCTCAGATAGTTGTACAAGTTGGCCTTCGCGGCGTCGTCAATCATGGGACAGCACCCTGCCACCAGTGCCACCAGGTGGCGCAGATCGCGAGTCAGGCGCTTGTCGAGGGCAATGGCTTCCTGCAAGTCAAACCACGAACGAGGAGGCCAAAGGTCAGCGCGCGTACACCATTTCCGGGGATCGGTAAGAGCCGGCCGGTGAAGTTCCTAAGCACGAGCAACGAGCCGGCCCCGAGCCCGGCTCCGCGGTTCGGGAACAAGCTCAATTCGGCAGATCCGGAAAAGCGCGCCTCCGGATCTAGCCAGTCGTGTCAAGCATCACCTGAGTTAAGACACGCGAGGGAAAGGCATCGGCCAAATGCGAGGCTCCTTGCCGTCGACGTGGCGGGCTGCCGAGGTAGCACTGTCTGGCGAACGCGTAATCGAACAACCTCTCATGGAAGAAGGCCACTCGATGGCCGTCGCGCGCTAACACCCTCGGAGATGAGTACGTTGGCGTCGCTCTTCCGCAGTGGCTGATCCCCAAGCTGCTGACCCACCTCGAGTACTACGCCCAGCCGGGTCCGGCTGGCCGAGTCTTTGTCGGGGCGAAGGGCTCTACGCCGGGGCGGGGGCACTGGACGAAGAGCTGGCGAGCCGCGAGGGCCAAGGCCGGCATCGACGAGGCGGTGCCCTTCCACGACTTCGGCACACGGGCAACCACCTGGCAGCCGCGTCGGAGCAAGCACTCGTGAACTGATGGGTCGTATGGGCCACAGCAGCATGCGAGCCGCCCTGATCTACCAACACCGGACGGCGGACCGAGACCACCTCATTGCCGACGCGCTGGACAGCCTCATCGACGCTGCTCAGAGGGCTCGATCGGCCGGCCCAAACGGGTACGAAGACCAAGGTGTGCGCTTCTGATTGGGCGCGTAGCGGGCACGCGGGCGGATCGTCGGCCAAACAACGCGAAAGCCGCAGGCGGGGAGCGGATCCCTGACCTGCGGCTTTTGGTGTTGGAGCCGGTGACGGGAATCGAACCCGCGTGTCCAGCTTGGGAAGCTGGCGCTCTACCATTGAGCTACACCGGCAGACACCGCCTGAGCGGCGGTGCGCGAGGCAGTCTAACCGAACGCCGGACTCCTTCCGCCACCCCCACCGACCAGCCCCGTGGCATACCCGGGCACTGCCCTCCGAGGGCCCTGCCGCCGCCGTAGAGTTCTTTGGTGACCAGCCTCAACGCCGTCCCGTGGTCGCGGCCGATGGCACCGCGGGACCCTGCCGAGGCCCACCGCACCGCGACGCCGCTTGAGCTGCTCTTCGACCTCGTGTTCGTGGTGGCCATCGCCAGCGCTGCGGCGGAGCTCCACCACGGCCTGAGCGCCAACCACCTGAGCGCCGTGGTCGGCTTCGTCCTGGTGTTCTTCGCGATCTGGTGGGCGTGGATGAGCTACACGTGGTTCGCCTCTGCCTACGACTGCGACGACGTGGTGTACCGCGTGCTCACGTTCACGATCATGTCGGGCTCGCTGCTGCTGGCGGCCGGGGTCCCCGACCTGTTCGACGACGGGCAGTCCGGGGTGGTCGTGGCCGGGTATGCCGTGATGCGGCTGGGGATGGTGGCGCTGTGGCTGCGTGCCGCCGCTGCGCATCCTGAGGGCCGGCGCACCGCCCTGACGTATGCCCTCGGCATCACCGCGGTGCAGCTGCTGTGGATCGCGCGCCTGCTGCTCCACGGCGGGGAGGTCCTGCTCACCACCTTCCTTCTCCTGGTCCTCGCCGAGCTCGCCGTGCCGGTGGTCGCCGAGCGGGTCGGCGCGCCGATGCCGTTCCACCCACGCCACGTCGCCGAGCGGTACGGCCTGCTGACCATCATCGTCCTGGGCGAGGTCATCCTGGCCAGCGTGCAGGCCGTCCAGGGCGCGCTGGCCGCCCCCGCCGTGAACGCATCAGCCGGCCACGAGCCGCCCGGCGCCTCCGGCGGCATCAGCGGGTCGCTGGCCATGCTCGTCGTCGGGGGCCTGCTGCTGGTCTTCTCCCTCTGGTGGCTGTACTTCAAGCGCGAGCACGCCGACCTCATCGGTCAGGGCCGACGGATCACGTGGGTCTTCGGGTACGTCCACATCATCGTCTTCGCCTCGGTCGCGGCCGTCGGCGCCGCCCTCGCGGCGGCCGTGGACGTCGTCCAGCATGCGGGAAACGCCAGCCCGCGGACGGTCGCCCTGGCGCTGGCCGTGCCCATCGCCCTCTACGCCCTCACCCTCGCCGGCCTGCACGCCGCCGCGGACCGGGACCGCTCGGTGCTGCTCGCCGCCGGGGCGATGAGCGCGGCCGCGGTGGCCGTCGCCCTGCTCGGGCTCGACATGGGCCTGACCGTCCTGCTGATCGGACTGGTCACCGCCGCGGCAGTCGGCCAGCACATCGTCGCCTCCCACCGCAGAGTGCGGTCCTGACCACCTGCCGTCCTGACCCTCTGCCGCTCTGGCCATCTGCTCACCCGACCCGCTGCGCGCAGGTCCTCGCGATAGC
>Ga0247818_10002999_pt1 | contig 10885 bp, 8 predicted proteins | sample 13C_Glucose_Day1_FD_192424 | JGI IMG/M metagenome (GOLD analysis project Ga0247818, IMG submission 192424) | Soil microbial communities from agricultural site in Penn Yan, New York, United States - 13C_Glucose_Day1 | ecosystem: Environmental > Terrestrial > Soil > Agricultural land | place: USA...
GAAAAACGAAAAACCCCCAAAGGTGCACCCTGAGCGATCGGCAATCGGTATGCCTCGCGTGTTGCGCGCCCATCAACCCGACCGTGAGGCGCGTGCATTCCTGCGCTTGGCCAACCTCTCCATGTGCTTGCGCCGAGCAGAAGACTACTCGCTGTCCAAACTGCGCCTGGGCTGGCGATTGACGGCGCTGGCGCTCGCGCGCAACCCGCCGGTCGGCTCTGTGACCGAACAACTGATCGACGGACCGGGTGGCGACATCGCACTGCGCATCTTCAAACCGGACAATGTGCAGCAACTGCGGCCCACGTTCATGTGGTTTTTTGGCGGCGGGTTCATCATTGGTGATCTGGATACCGCTGATGGCATCTGCCGCAGTATTGCCTTGGCCGCCGATTGCATCGTAATTGCCGTGCGCTATCGACTGGGGCCGGAACACGACTTGTCTGCGGGCCGCGCCGATGCCTTGGCGGCATACGAATGGATGGCAAAAAATGGCGCACAGTGGGGAATCGACACGGCTCGCCTGGCGGTCGGGGGCGATTCGGCGGGTGGCAATCTCTGCGCTGCGATTGCCCAGGAAAGCCTGCGTCGCGGCGGACCCTTGCCGAGGCTGCAAGTGCTGGTTTACCCGGCTACCGAACTGGTGGAGAAATTCCCGTCCTATGCAGAGAACGCGTTCGGGCGCGCGCTGCTGACCGATCACGCGGTGCAATGGATCGAGCAGACGCTCGCCCCTTCGCTCGAAACACTGGACTTGCTTGATCCCTGGTATTCCCCGCGCCGCAGCCCGGACATGCGCGGCCTGGCCCCGGCGGTTGTCGTCAGTGCCGGTTTCGATCCGATCCGCGATGACGGCCTGGACTACGCCGCTCGCTTACGCGCAGCCGATGTGCCGGTGGAAATCTTGCATTACGGTGGCCAGTTCCACGGGTTCCTCAATTTTGATTCGGTCAATAGCGCCAGCCGTGATGCGTTACAACGCATCGCGTATGCGCTGACAAGAGCGTTCGCCCTTCGACCGGCCGCTAACAGGACGATCGAGATTGCCGACAAAATGCCACGAAGGCATTCACGCCTACGCGCCACCGCTGACGAACTGGCGGTCTCCACCCTGACCACCTGGGTTGTCACTGAACGGTGGGGTATTGCCTTGGTGCGGCTGCTATCGCCGAAAACGGCCAGTGCTTGTCGTCTGTTGATCAGGCCTTGGCTGATACCCACCGTCATCATCCGGCGCAAAGCCATTTCCAGCCTGGACCGACTAGCGGCGCGCCAAACCTGGCCGACAGAGAAAAATTGCACTGTGAACCCTTGAACGAGGAATACGTCATGGCATTACCCGATCCGTTTAAATTGTATCGCGAGGCCGTCACCCGATTCGAAAACGGCGTCAATGCCATGGCCGCCCGCAATATTGACTCGAAAGAGTTTGGCTTGGTGATCGATCAATATTCCAGGGTCGCGCTCGGCTTGCAGCATCTGTCACAGACATCCCTGGAGCGCTTGCACAAGCGAATGGGCTTGCCCAGTCGCGCCGAAGTGGATGCTCTTGCTGCCTCTTTGCGGCGAGTGGAGGACAAGCTCGATCAATTGCTTCCCGTGCCAACCACGACGCCGATTGCACCGCAACCGCCACGCACGCGGCGCCCACTGGCTGAAGTGAGCCAGGCACCGCGCAAGCCGGGATCCGGGCGCAAAAGAAAGGCAGGAGGTGACAATGAGCCGGCCGCATGACAGCAAGCCCGCGGACCTCTCGTTGACCGACAGATTGTGTTCAGAGGTCAGCATGATGGTCCAGCGCGGCCTCAAGAGCCTTGAGTATCTGAGCACTCCGCCACCACCGGTGGGCTTGTCGGCCAAGACACTTTTGCACCGTCGCGGCACCCTGTGCCTGTACCACTATCATGCAACGTCGGACGAGATCTATCGCGTGCCGTTGCTGTTTGTCATGGCGACGACCAGCAAGGCGGCCATCTTCGACCTGACGAAGGGGCAGAGCCTGATCGAGTTCCTGCTCGCAAAGGGTTACGACGTCTATGTCATGGACTGGCATGCGCCGAGCAGGGAGGAGTCGCATTTGAAGCTTGAGCACTACGTGCTCGACTTCATTCCCGATTGCGTTCGCCGTGTGCAGCAAACCTCGGGCGTGCAAGACATCACACTGATTGGTTACTGCATGGGTGGTGTCCTGGCGACCCTCTACGCCGCCTTGCATTTTGACGGCCCGTTGAAAAATCTGGTGTGTTTCACGACGCCGGTCGACTGGACAAAAATGCCTTTGGCCAAACAACGTCACTTCAACGCCGAACGCTTGATCAATGCGGCGGGGTTGGTGCCGCCGGAGGCGATCATCAAGGCGATCGAATTGCATCGACCCGCAGGTCGCATCGCCGGCCAGGCCCGTCTCTGGGACAACATGTGGAACGACGATTACGTCAGGGGATACCGCATGATGGCGCGTTTCAATGACGAAACCTTGCCGCTTCCCGGCGAGTACTTCCGGCAGATCCACCAGGAATTTGGGCTGAAGAACTCTTTGTACGAAGGCGGCTTGCGCATCGGTGGACAAGAGGTCGACTTGAAAAACATCCAGGCTTCGCTTCTGCACATCATCGCGCAATACGATTCCCTGGTGCCGCCGGACTGTGCGCAGCCCTTGGTCGCCCGTGTCGGTTCGCACGACAAGGAAGAGCTGATGCTCCCGGGTGGTCATGTAAGCCTGGTGGCAGGGCCGGCGGCGGTCAAGCGGATGTGGCCCAGGCTTGATCATTGGTTAGGCGGGCGATCCGTTTAGAGGCAGGTCCATGGGGGGGCTATTCCCCCCCATGGAGTGTGGGGCGCTCAGGACGCCGGGCATCTAGTGTCTTGAGCCGCAGCGAACAGCCTCCCTAAAACCAATGAGAACCCTGAGATGCCCGGACCTTTGGCAGGTGTAAAAGTAGTCGAAATGAATGCGATCGGCCCTGCGCCATTCGCCGCCATGATGCTGGCGGACATGGGCGCAGACGTCATTCGCGTGGACCGCCATGCGGCCGGTTTTCTCAATGCCGATGGCAGCTTGCTCGCGCGCGGACGTCGCAGCATTGCGATTGATCCGCGTAAACCCGGCGCCACTGAAGTGTTGTTGCAGTTGATCGACGGCGCCGACGTGCTGATCGAAGGTTTCCGCCCCGGCGTCATGGAGCGCCTTGGCCTGGGTCCGCAAGTCTGCCTTGCACGCAATCCGAAGTTGATCTATGGGCGCATGACCGGTTGGGGTCAGAGTGGACCACTGGCACATGCGGCAGGGCATGACCTCAATTACATCGCGTTGTCAGGCGTGCTGAATGCCATGGGGCATGCCGACCGGCCACCGACACCACCGCTGCATCTGGTGGGTGACATGGGCGGCGGGGCGATGTTTCTAGTGACAGGCGTTTTAGCGGGCCTGTTCGAGGCGCAGAGATCCGGCTTGGGGCAGGTCGTGGACGCTGCCATCTGCGATGGCGCGACGCTGCTTGGCAGCATGTATTACGACTGGCGCCATCAGGGTCAGTGGGACGACCAGCGCCAGCACAACATGCTCGACGGCGGTGCGCCTTTCTATGGTTGCTACACCTGCGCCGATGGCAAGTTCGTGTCCATTGGCGCCATCGAACCACAGTTCTATCAGTTGCTGCTGGAGCTCTGCGGTATCGACGATTCGGACTTCAAACCGCAATGGCAGAAGCAGGACTGGCCGGCTCTTCGACAGAAACTCGAAACCCTGTTCATGACTCGCACCCGCGATGCCTGGTGCCAACTGCTGGAAGGCACCGATGCCTGCTTTGCCCCGGTGCTGGATTTCAGCGAAGCCTTCACCCACCCCCACAACCGGGCTCGTGGCCTGTTCATGGAAACCGCCGGTGTATTGCACCCGGCACCCGCGCCCCGCATGAGTCGCACGCCAGTGAAGGCAGGAAAAGTCGTAAAGAACGGCGAAAACACCCTCGAAATTCTTGAACAGCTCGGCTTGAGCAACGAGCAGATCGACGCACTGCGAAACGTCGGCGCGATTGTTTGAGGGCGAATGCCGATTGCCTGCCAAGCCCCCCTTCCGCGGGGGGGGAGGTCACACCGATCATTCTTCTACCGTGGCTGCCAGTGGGTTAGCCGAGCTGTTCTTTCCCGCTTTCAGCCGAATGTGAGGAGTACATCAGTGGACATCCAATTCACCCCTGCCGAAGTGGCCTTCCGCGAGGAAGTCCGGGCGTTTTTGCGTGACAGATTGCCGGTCGATATCGCAGCGCGCGGTCGCCAAGGCAAGCGTTTCAACAAAGAAGACCAGGTCATCTGGATGCGCCTGCTCAATGAGCGCGGATGGTTGGCAGCCAGTTGGCCTGTGGAGTTTGGCGGCACTGGCTGGGGCGCGGTGGAGAAACATATCTTCGACGAAGAATGCTACGCGTTCGGCGCACCGTGGATCGTGCCGTTCGGCGTCAACATGGTTGCCCCGGTGATTATCAAGTTCGGCACGCCTGAACAGCAGGCGCGCTTCTTGCCCCGAATTCTCAACGCTGAGGACTGGTGGTGTCAGGGCTATTCCGAGCCAGGCGCCGGTTCTGACCTGGCCGCTGTCAAGACGCGCGCCGTACGTGATGGCGACCACTACGTGGTCAATGGCCAGAAGACCTGGACCACTCTGGCCCACTACGCCGACTGGATCTTCTGCCTGGTGCGCACCGACCCCGAAGCGCAACAACAGCGGGGCATCAGTTTCCTGTTGATCGACATGAAATCGCCCGGCATCACCGTGCGCCCGATCATCACCCTCGATGGCGAGCACGAAGTCAACGAAGTGTTCTTCGACAACGTGCGCGTGCCGGTGGAAAACCTGGTGGGCGAGGAGAACAAGGGCTGGACCTGCGCCAAGTACCTGCTCACCCACGAGCGCACCAGTATTGCCGGGATTGGCCAGGCCAAGCGGATGCTGGGGCAACTCAAGCACATCGCCAGCCAGGAGCAATGTGACGGCCTGCCGCTGATCGATGATATCCAGCTGCGCATGCAAATCGTCGAGCTGGAAATCCAGCTGATGGCGATCGAAATGAGCAATCTGCGCATTGTCGCCGCTGCCCGCGACAACGGGGTGCCAGGCGCCGAAAGTTCGTTCCTGAAGATCAAGGGCAGTGAAATTCGCCAGGCCATCACGTACTTGATGAGTAAGGTCCTGGGCCCCTATGCCATGCCCTTCATCGAAGAAGAGTTGGGCTATGGCAAGCAAGCGGATCTATACCGCGACTACAGCACCACACCTGCCAGCCAATACCTGGATATGCGCAAGACTTCGGTCTACGGCGGTTCCAACGAAATCCAGAAGAACATCATCGCCAAGATGATTCTAGAGCTGTAAGGGGAATAGCGATCATGGACTTCAAACTTACCGAAGAGCAGCAGATGCTGCAGGACACCGCCGTTCGCCTGGTGCGTGACAACTACGCGTTCGAAGCGCGCGAGCAATTTGCCAAAAGCGAGCTGGGCTACAGCGTTGCCTTTTGGCGCCAACTGGGCGAACTGGGCCTGACCGCCGTGCCATTTGCCGAGGCACACGGTGGCTTTGGTGGCAGCGGGGTGGAGACGCTGCTGATCATGACCGAGCTGGGACGTGGTTTGTGCCTTGAACCCTATCTGCATTCAGTGATTTTCGCCGGTGGCCTGCTGACCCAGTCAGGCAATGAAGAACAACGCAACGAATTGCTGCCGGCCGTAGCCAGCGGACAATTGCAATTGGCAGTGGCCGTGGACGAGCCGACCAGCCATTACCAGTTGCACGATGTGCGCACTCGTGCCGAAGCCGAGGATGGAGGCTGGCGTCTCAACGGTCGTAAATCGGTGGTGGTCGCAGGTCATAGCGCCGGCTTGATTGTCGTGTCTGCGCGAACCGCGGGTAGCGATCGCGACGAAACCGGCATCAGCCTGTTCCTGCTCGATCCGCGTGCGCCGGGCGTCAGCCGCCGCGCCTATCCGACCATGGATGGCCGCAATGCGTGCGAGCTGTATCTGGATGATGTTTTCGTCAGTGCCGCCAGTGTGCTCGGCGAGCCCGGCCAAGCCCTGGCCGCGCTGCGCTATCAACAAGGTCGCGCGCTGGCCGCGCAGTGCGCCGAAGCGGTGGGCAGCATGGAAGCGGTGTGCGAACTGACCCTCGACTACCTCAAGACCCGTCAGCAGTTCGGCCAGGCGATTGGCAAATTCCAGGCACTTCAGCACCGCATGGTGGACATGCGTATCGAACTCGACCAGGCCAACTCCATGGCCATCCTCGCCGCGTGCGCAGCCGACGCGCCCGATAGCGACGAACGCAGCCGCACCCTGGCCGCCGCCAAGGTTTTGATCGTGCGCGCCGGCCGCTTCATTGCCGAGCAGGGTATCCAGTTGCACGGTGGCATCGGCTTGACCTGGGAATACGTGCTGTCACACCACGCCAAACACTTGCTGATGCTCAACCACCAGTTCGGCAACGACGACCATCACCTCAAGACCTACAGCCGGCTGCTGCAGGTCGACTAGAAGCGATGACGCGATCCGTAGCAGCCGGACGCAGGCTGCTACGGGCATGCGTTAGTGCCTGACGGGTTTCGGATTATTTTTTTCAAGAAAACCAGCGGTCATGGACGACTCCTGACTCACACAAGGGGAAGAAATTGAGCCGTAGCATTTCCACACTGACAGGACTGCGTCGTCGACTGGACGGCGGCATGTTGTTCGGGCATACGCCGCGCGTGCTTTGGGCCGACTGGATGAAGCCCGACCACGACAACACGGTAGAAGTGTCTGCTCGGGTGTTGTTGGTGCAAGAGCAAGGCAAAAACATTCTGGTCATGGCCGGTGCCGAAAATCTGCTGGCGCCACTTGCGCGCACATGCCGTTGCCAGCCGCGACCGGCGGGGTTGCTCGAAAGCCTGGCGCGGCGCGGGCTGAATGAAGGCGACATCGATACGGTGGTGCTGACCCACGTGCATGCGCAGCTTTGCGAGGAAACAAGTGAACGGGTCAAAGACGGTGACATGCCGCGCCTGCTGTTCCCGCGAGCGCGCTATGTGTGCGGTGAACGACATTGGCACCGCGCACGCCATCCGCACCCACGGGATCGGGACATGTTCGTCTCATCCCTGGTGCATGGACTTGAAAGCAGTGGGCGTTTGACCCTGATCGAAAGCGGCCGATGTGAGTCACTCGGCGATGGCTGGTGTTTTCACATAAGCGATGGTTTTACTCCAGGCCAACTCCTGCCTGAAATTCAATTGCCAGGCGGCCCGGTGGTCTTTTGCGGCGACCTGATTCCAGGCACGCATTGGCTGGATCTGGAGGTGACCAGCGGCCGGGACCGTAACGCTGAACGTGTGATCGACGAGAAAGAGCACCTGCTCGACCACCTGGTGGCGCGGGGTGGGCGTTTGTTCTTCGCTCGTGACCCGGAAGTGGCAATGGTCAAAATCATGCGTGACCGCCGTTCGCGCTATATCCCCTTTGATCACTACCGTATGTTGAACCGCTTCGAAGGGTAAAGCCCATCAATCTTCGAGCGCACCTCGTCGCTTGTTCATCCATCCCCCCCTTATTCCCCCTCCTGCGGGTGGGCGTGTTGATCAGCCCGACTCTTAGGATCGAACCGCTCTAAACACAAAAAATACAAGAAAACATTTATCGGAGTGCCGCATGACAAAAACAATAATGCAGGGTGGCTTTCGCCCCCAACTGCTGGCGGCTGCTGTTGCCCTCGGCATGAGCACCCATGCCAATGCCGTCAACTTCGAAATCGGTGAGATCAAGGGACAGTTCGATACGTCGCTTTCAATGGGCGCCAGTTGGGCGTTGCGCGGGGGAGACCCTGATTTCATTTCGCCTTTCAACTCGCAGGGTGCGCGCGGCAACTCGTCGTCCCGGCTGTCAGACGACAACCGCCTGAACTTCAAGAAGGGCGAAACCTTCTCGAAGATATTCAAGGGTATCCATGATCTCGAATTGAAGTATGGCGACAGCGGAATCTTCGTGCGTGGCAAGTACTGGTACGACTTCGAACTGAAAGACGAGCACCGGCTGTTTTATGACATCGACGACAGCGGCCGCAATGACATGGCCAAGGCGTCCGGTGCCGAATTCCTCGACGCGTTTGTCTATCACAACTACAACATCGGTGAGTTGCCGGGCAACGTACGCCTGGGCAAGCAGGTGGTGAGCTGGGGCGAGAGCACTTTCATCGGCAACAGCATCAACTCGATCAACCCGATCGATGTCGCGGCTCTGCGTCGTCCGGGTGCTGAAGTCAAGGAAGGTCTGATACCGGTCAACATGTTCTACATGTCGCAGAACATCACCGAGAACTTCAGCGCCGAGGCGTTCTATCAGCTGGAATGGGAGAGCACTGTCGTTGACAACTGCGGCACCTTCTTCGGCGCCGACCCGCTGGCCAAAGGGTGCAATGATCGTCAGGTCGGCGCCGGGCTGGATCTGGCGCCGGGGCTGGCCAACAACACGGCCAACCCGCCAGGTTTCAACAACAATACCGACGACGCTTACACGCCGCGTGTGAAGGATAACGATGCTCGCGACGGCGGTCAGTACGGCCTGGCGTTGCGCTGGTTCGTGCCGGAGCTCAACGACACCGAATTCGGTGCGTACGCAATGAATTACCACAGCCGTGGCCCTTATTTGAGCGCCTTGCGTTCGAGCGTGGCTTTAAATCCCGCCAACCCGATCCCTGCGGTTCGTGCTTCGCGCTATTTCGTCGATTACCCCGAAGATATCCGCCTGTATGGCCTGAGTTTTCAGACCAACGTCAACGGCACCTCTCTGGGCGGCGAAATCAGTTATCGACCGAACATGCCACTGCAGATCAATACCATCGACCTGGCGGGTGCCACGACCGGTAACCCGACGGCGCTGTTGAACCGTATTGGTTATGCCACCACTACTCTGGGCGGCGAGATCAACGGGTACAAACGCATGCCGGTGCTGCAGACGCAGATGTCCGCCACCCAGTTTTTCGAGCAAGTCATGGGGGCCAGTCGCCTGACCCTGGTGGGTGAGGTGGGTTACAACCGCATCAATGGGCTGAGCGATGCGGATGGCACCGATGTGCGCTTCGGTCGCAGCGGGATTTTCGGGGTCGGCGTCCAGCCCGGGGCCGCGAATGCCGCGTGCCTGAATACTACCAATAACCCCCAACAGGAATGCAACGACAAGGGCTTCTACACCACCAGTTCCTGGGGTTACCGCGCCCGCGCTCGTCTTGATTACCCGAACGTCTTTGCCGGCATCAACCTGGCGCCGAACTTGGCATGGTCGCATGACGTCGAGGGCACCGGCCCGAACTTTGAAGAAGGGCTCAAGGCCGTCAGCCTCGGTGTCGATGCCGATTACAAAAACAGCTACACCGCGAGCCTCAGTTACACCGATTTCTTCGGTGGTCATTTCAACACCAATGGTGACCGTGACTTCGTCGCGCTCAGTTTTGGCGTGAACTTCTAAACAGAAGACGGACGAGAGAAAGCAAGCATGAAAACAACAATGATGCATATAGGCGTACTCACGTTGACCCTGCTGGCCGGCCAGGTGATGGCTGCGGTCTCTCAGGAAGAGGCGGCAAAACTGGGTACTACCCTGACGCCGCTCGGCGCGCAAAAAGAAGGTACCGCCGATGGCAATATTCCGGCTTGGACAGGCGGCCTGAAGCCTGGCGCGGCACCGGTCAGTAATCGGTTCCTGGGCGATCCGTTCAGCGCTGAAAAGCCGCTCTTTACCATCACGCCTGCCAACGCCGAACAGTACAAGGACAAGCTTACCGCCGGCCAGTTGGCCATGTTCAAGCGCTATCCCAATACGTACAAGATTCCGGTTTACAAGTCGCACCGCACCGCTGCTTCGCCGCAGGCAATCTACGAAGCGGCGAAAAAAAGTGCGTTGAACACTCAGCCGGTTGATGGTGGCAATGGCTTGAGCAACTTCAGCGATTCTCGCAGTTTCGCTTTTCCGATCCCCAAGAACGGCGTCGAAGTACTCTGGAACCACCTGACTCGCTATCGTGGTTTAAACCAGCGCCGCCAGATGGTCCAGGCCACGCCGCAGGTGGATGGATCGTTCACCGTCGTCGAGTTCGAAGATGAAATGGCGTTCCCGCAATACATGACCGGTGACGACAAGGAGACCACCGCCAACATCTTTGCCTACTATAAGCAACGCGTGACGGCCCCAGCACGCCTGGCCGGTAACGTCGTGCTGCTGCACGAGACCATCGACCAGGTCAAGGAACCGCGTCTGGCCTGGGTCTACAACGCCGGTCAGCGTCGTGTGCGACGTGCGCCGCAGATTGCCTACGATGGGCCAGGTACCGCGTCGGACGGCATGCGCACTTCGGACAACGGCGACCTGTTCAACGGTGCTCCTGATCGCTACGACTGGAAGCTGATCGGCAAGAAGGAAATGTACATTCCGTACAACAACTACCGCCTGGCTTCGCCATCGCTGAAATACGCCGACATTCTCAAGCCCGGACACATCAATCAGGACCTGACCCGCTACGAGCTACACCGCGTATGGGAAGTAGTGGGCACCCTGAAGCCGGGTGAGCGTCACATCTACGCCAAACGTCACATGTACTTTGACGAAGATACCTGGCAACTGGCCGAAGTCGACCATTACGACGGCCGTGGGCAGTTGTGGCGTGTCGCCGAAGGCATGGCCATGAATGACTATGAACAAGGCGTCGGGACCTACGCTGGCCAAGTGTTGTATGACCTGATCGCCGGTCGCTACCTGGCCTTTGCGCTGGGCAACGAATTCAAGGAAGGCATCGAGTATGGGGTCAAGCCGAACCTGGCTGAATTCACTCCGGCAGCCTTGCGCAACGCAGGCATTCGCTGATTCA
>Ga0247818_10003000_pt1 | contig 10885 bp, 11 predicted proteins | sample 13C_Glucose_Day1_FD_192424 | JGI IMG/M metagenome (GOLD analysis project Ga0247818, IMG submission 192424) | Soil microbial communities from agricultural site in Penn Yan, New York, United States - 13C_Glucose_Day1 | ecosystem: Environmental > Terrestrial > Soil > Agricultural land | place...
AGATAGGCCGGGTATAGATAAAGGTTATGGGTTAAAACATGCGACTCAGACATATCGAGGTGTTCCAGGCGATTCGCCAGGCGGGGTCCATCAGCGGGGCGGCGCAACTGCTGCATATCAGCCAGCCAGCGGTGACCAAAACCCTGCAGCACGCCGAATCGCAGCTGGGCTTCGCTTTGTTTTTGCGGGTCAAGGGCAAGCTTCTGGTGACGCCCGAAGCGCTGGAGCTGGAGCGCGAAGTGAACAAGGTGACGGCCAGTGTCGACGGTGTGCGGCGGCTGGCCCAGAACCTGCGCCACCAACCGGGACAGACCTTGCGCATCGGGGCCACACCGGCGCTGGCGTTTTCGTTGTTGCCGACCTTGATAGGCGAATGGACCCGGCGCTACCCCGGCACCTCGTGCGAGCTGGCCAGCCTGCACAGCCAGGAGCTGGTGCAGAACCTGTTCATGCGTGAAATCGATATCGGCCTGACACTGCGCTACCCCGATCATCCGGGCCTGAATGTGCAGCCCCTGGCCCAGAGCTTCCTGGTGGCATTGGCGCCACGGGACTATTGGACGCTGCAGCAGCAAACATTGCCGTTGCCGGTCGAGGAACTCAGTGATGCTCCGCTGATTGGGTTGTCCCATGCCGATCCCCTGTTTGCCCAGTTGGGTCTGTACCTGAACACCATCGACCCGCCACCGCGGACGGCCATTCGCGTGCAGACCTACTCGTTGGCGAGCGCGCTGGTGGCGTCCGGTACGGGGCTGGCGGTCGTAGACCCGTTCACCGCCCTCAGCGCGCCGACCGAGCGCACGGCGATACGCACCCTGACGCCTTCATGGCCAGTGACGCTGTTCGCCATGACCCGGGCCAATGAACCGCACCCTCATATCCTCGACAGCCTGATCGCGCTGTTGGGTGAACAGGCCCGTCACCTTCTGGCGTCAATCCGCCAGTGAGGCGCGATCTTGCTGGTTGAGCAAGCGCTCCACCCGACGGGCATGGTGCAACAAGGCCTGATCATCGTTATTGCGGCCGGCCAGCATGAAACCAGTCGGCGCATGGCCGGGGCGGTGCATGGGGAGGGAAATCGAGCTTCCGTCGAACAGGTTGACCACCCCGGGATTGCGCAGCATCAGGCGATTGAACCGGGTATATGCCGGTTCATCTGCCAAGGCGCTGATGGCTGGCGCCACGATCGGGGTCGTGGGCATTGCCAGCAGGTCGAAGCCGGTCAGTGACTGGGCGATGTCGGCAATAAACTGGCGGCGCAGACGGTGCAGTTCCTGGTATTGCCCTGGTGTGATGTGGCGGCCCAAATCAATGCGCGATCGCACGCGTGGGTCGTATCGAGACAGCTCCAATCCTTGACGTTGGGCGTGCCAGTGCCAGGACTCATACGCGCTGAAGCTGCCATTGGCATGCAATGCCGGCACGCTATCCAGGGCGGCGAGCGCTCCTCGCTCGATGTGCACGCCGTTGGCCTGCAAGCGCATCAGCGCCCGTTCGAAGTCGTCCGCGACGGCTTGATCAGTGTCCAGTGAGGCCAGAGATTGCGGCACGAACAAACGCAGCGGACGCGTTTCATCGGTTGACCGCGGTTCGATCGTCCGGCCAGACATGATCGAATAAAGAATCTCGCAACAGTCGACACTCATCGCCAACGGGCCGACGCTGTCCAGGGTCGTGGACAACGGCAGGACGCCCTGCCTGCTGATATGCGCGGCGCTGGGCTTGTAGCCCACCACGCCACACAGCGCTGCAGGGATACGGCAGGAGCCGCCCGTGTCGGTACCGATCGCCGCCGCAGCCATGCGGTCGCTGACGGCGACCGCTGCCCCTGAAGATGAGCCCCCCGGGATCAGGCCGATCTCCCGCTTGAACGGGTTGGCCGCCGTGCCGTGATGAGGGTTGAGCCCCACCCCTGAATAAGCGAATTCGCTCATGTGGGTTTGCCCCAGCACAATGAACCCGGCGGCTTTCAAGCGAGTAATCAGCGGCGCATCGGCTTTGGCGGGTGGGGCGTCGTTCAACACCACCGAGCCTGCCCGTGTGGGGTGGCCGAGCAGGTCCATGTTGTCCTTCACGCAAATCGCAATGCCGGCATAGGGTGATGGGCACAGGCCCTGTCGGCGCAGTGCGTCCTGGTGACTGGCCTCGGCCAGCGCGGCCTCGGCCTGCACCCGTCGAAAGACCCTGGAACCTTCGCCCTGAGGGTTTGCGATACGCGCCAGGTATTGCTCCACGAGCGTTCGACTGGTTGTCTGGCCGTTGGCCAGTTGTTGCGCCAGGCTCTTCAGCGTCTGTCGCATGGATCAGCCCTCATGAGGTCCGAATCCATGATCGATGCCGGCGTGGAACGCGGCGTCCAGCGCACAGGCGATTTCCCCGATCAACACGGTGGTTTCAGGGATCAAGCGACCCATGGTGATAAAGCCATGGATCTGACCCGGGAAATGCCGCTCGATGACCCTTATACCCGCCTCACGCAAGCGCTCACCATAGGCGCGCCCCTCGTCTTCCAGTGGATCGCAGCCGCAAGTGACCAGGTAGGTCGGTGCCAGGCTACTCAAGTCTGCCGCCAGCAACGGTGATGCGCGCCAGTCCAGTCGATCCGCCTCGGTGCGTAGATACTGGGCTTGGGTCCAGGCCAACGTAGCAGCGGTGAGCGGAGGTTCCAGCGCCAATTGTTGCTGCGAGGCATGGTGGCCGTGAAAGTCGGTGGCGGGATAAATCAGCGCCTGCAGCGCCAGGGGTGGATGGTCGGCATCCCTGGCCATCAAAGCGACGACGGCCGCCAGGTTACCCCCGGCGCTGTCTCCGCCAACCGCCAGCCTGCTTGCATCAATGCCCAGGTGCGGGGCTTGTGCACGGACAAAATTCAAGGCCGCGAAGGCGTCGTCAGCCGCGGCGGGAAACTTGTGTTCCGGCGCCAGTCGGTAGTCCACGGCAATCACGATGCAGCGGGCCAGCAGGGCGAGCTGGCGGCAGACCACGTCATGGGTTTCCAGGTCACCGACGACCCATCCTCCCGAATGAAAGAACAGCAGCGCCGGCAGGGCGCTGCCGGCTTGTGCCTCTATGCCGCGATAGAGCCTGAGTGGGATGTCGCCCTCTGGCCCGGGTGCTACGAGATCCTCAACCGCGGCGATCTCCGGTGCTTGCGCAGCCAGCGCCAGGCGGCTGTTGCGAAACGCCGCTCGGGCCTGTTCCGCGCTTGGCTCGCCAGTGATAGCAGGTGCCTGGCGCATCAATGCCACCACCCGCGCTGCGCCAGGATCCAGCTGTCTGCGCGTAACGCTACTCATGTCCGCACCTGAGCGATAGCTTCGATTTCGACCCGTGCGTTGTCGGCTGCCAGGCCTGCGATCACCGTTGAACGAGTGGGTTTGTGCGCGCCGAATGCCTGGGCGTAGGCTTCGTTGAACGCTGCGAAGTCTTCGCTGCGGGTGATGAATACCGTGGTCTTGACGATGTCTTCGAGACCCAGGCCATGGGGTTCCAGAATGCCTTTCAGGCGTGCAATAACGGTCAAGGTTTGCGCGGTAATATCACCTTCGATCACACCTTGTTGATTAAATGCCAGTTGCCCGGACGTGAACACCAGATGAGGGGTTTGCAGAGTCGGGGAGAGGTGCGGGGTCGTCATGGGAGTGTCCTTGGGTCGGGAATTATTCGAAGTGCCAGGCAAAGCCATTGCCCAGACGTTGCACGCGGCCGGCCGAGGTGCCGGCGAAGTGCGAGCTGAAATACAAGGCGTCGTGGTCGGCGAGATAGTGCAGCAGCCACTGGCGTGAGCGATTCGCCGCGTCAGGCAGGTCACAGAAGCACGATGCCCAGAGCGGTTGTGCCACCTGTATGGGGTGGTGCATGACATCACCGCCGAACATGGCCGTTTCACCGCCCGAATGCAGGCTGATGGACATGTGGCCGACGCTGTGGCCCTGGGTCGGGTGGAAGTGAAAATCATCGAGAAACGGCCCGCCGTCGACGCCGATCATCACCGCCTGACCGGCGTTGACGACCGGTAGCACGCTGTCGACGAAGGCGGCATAACCGATGCTTTGGCGACCGGCGTCGCTGAGAAAGTGTTCGTACTCCGCTTGCGGAAACACATATTTGGCATTGGGGAAGGTCGGCACCCACTGGCCGTCGACCAGTCGGGTGTTCCAGCCGATATGGTCGATATGCAGGTGCGTCAGTAATACGAAATCGACCTCTTCGGGCGCTACACCTGCGGCCGCCAGGCGCTCCAGCCAGGGCTCGTCGAGCTGGTGAAATATAGGCAGTTCCGGACGCGACTTGGCGTTGCCCACTCCGGTGTCGACCAGCACCGTATACTGCGGCGTCTTGATCACCCAGGTATGCACGCTGATGATGAGCTTCTGGCCTGCGGCATCGAGATTGTCGGGCACCAACCAGGGCCGGTGTGTTTCTACGGTCTCGTTGTTCCAGAGTGGAAGGAGGGCATTGGGCGAGAAGTCGTCGAACAGTTTTTCGGAAACCCGTGTGATGCTCGTCGTTCCCAGTGTGTAGTAGCGGTCAGTCATGTTAGAGTCTCGATGATACTGGTCGGTATCATATTGATACCGATCGGTATCATCGTCAAGAGGAACCTATGCCAACAGATCTTCCCAAGTTGCCGCCACGCGAGCGAATCCTGGCCGCCGCGGATGAGCTTTTTTATCGCGACGGTATCCGCGGTGTCGGTGTTGAAGCCATTGCTGCGCATGCAGGCACCACCAAAATGGGCATTTATCGACACTTTGCGAACAAGGATGCGTTGGTCGCGGAGTGGCTACGGCTTGAGTCGCAGGCCTACTCGGATGTGCTGGACCGCCTCAAGGCGCAGTACCCAGAGGACCCCAAGGCGCAATTGCTGGGGTGGGCGCAGTTCATTGCCAGCCGATTGGCGGTCGAGGCGGACCGCGGTTGCTGTTTCGCCAATTCGGTGGCTGAGCTGCCGGACCGGGCTCACCCGGCCTGGTCGGTGATCGAGGCGCATTCCCGTGACCTGAGCGAGCGCTTGATTGACCTGTGTACGCAGGCCGGGCTGGCTGAGCCCGAGAACGTCGCCAACGAAATCATCTTTGTTCTCGATGGTGCTCAGCTGGCGGCCCAGAGCCGCGGTGATGCGCAAAAAGTCGGTGAGCGCCTGGTAAGTATCGTCAGGCGCCTGGTGCAATAGGTGTTCCTTCTATAGCGATATCGAGTAGCTCAGGATCAAGCGGTTCTGATCCACGCCGCTGACGACTTCGCTGCGATAGGCGGCGTTCTTCCAGGTCACGCCCAACCCCTTCAACGGCCCGCTCTGGGTGACATAGCTCAGGGCGAAGTCGCGCTCCCACTCACTCAGCTCGCCATTGGCGGACTGCACATCGGTTCCTTTCAAATATGCCAGGCTTGCCGTCAGCCCTGGCACGCCAATACTGACGAAGTCATAGTCATACTGCGCCAGCCAGGTCCGTTCGCCGGCGCGGCTGAAGTTGGCCAGTTGGCGGTCGGTGATCAGGTAGGTCAGTGCACCGCTGGAGCCTGGGTGTACGTCGCCCTGGTTGATGAACGGGAAGTTACTGTTGCCCTCGACCGCCTGGTAACCCAGGCCCAGTGAATGCCCGCCGAGGCTGTAGGTGAAAAGCGCGCTCCAGGTCCGGTTGTCCACTTCACCGCGCGTCAGCGCCGCGCCTGCAGAGTTTTCTCCGTAATAACCGGCGGCCAGGTAACCCTCGTCACGGCCTTGGGCACTGGCATTCTTGCCATCGGCATCGCTGTACCAGTAACGCAAATCGGACTTGAGACTGCCTGAGCCCAGAATCAACTTGTGAGTCAGGCCCAGGAAGTGCTGCTGGTAGAAGTCTTCGAGGTTGCCAAAGTAATACTGGGCCAGCAGGTCTTTGCTCAATTGATAGTCAAGACCTGCGAAGTTGAAGGCTTGAGTGTCCGCATTTTTCTGCGCGCCGCCCATGCTCAGTGCGGTCTTGTCGCTGGACGCCCGGCCTTTGGCGCGGTTCAACTGGCCCGCGGTCAGCGACAGGTTGTCGAACTCTTTCGAGGTGACCTGAGCGCCCTCGAAGGTTTGAGGCAGTAACCGGCCATCGTTGTACATCACCACGGGCAGCCGTGGCTGCAAGGTGCCCAGCCGCGCCTCGGTCTTCGAAACACGCAGCTTGGCGGTCAGGCCAAGACTGCTGAACTGGTCCACGGCGGCGTTATCGCTGTCCACCGGAAACATATTGCCCTGGCCTGCGCGGGCACTCGGGTTGCGAGTCACGCTGCTGGCATTGTCGCCGGCCCGTCCACCGCCATCCAGGCGCACACCCAGCAACGCGAGGGCATCGATACCAAACCCGACGGTACCGGTCGTGAATCCGGACTGCAGGTTCAGGTTAAAGCCCTGGCCCCATTCTTCCTGGCGCGGGGCTGAACCACTGCCGCGGTTGTCGCTGTTGTAGTAGAGGTTGCGCAGGGACAGTCTGGCCTGGGCGTCTTCGACAAAACCTTCGGCATGTGCCTGGGCTACTGCCCCGAGGCTCAACGCGATGGCGCAACTGGTCAGGGGCCGTGGGGGTATGTTCATGGTTGGATGCTCCCGTATTGTTATTGGCTCGGCCACGGTCCAACCGCCGGGCGCATGCCGGCGGTCAACCGTGACTGGATTCAAGGGCAGTCAAAAAGGCTTCAAGTGCAGGGCTGTCGTTAGGTGAGGCTCAAGCCTTCAGATCGCCAGGGCGGCGATGACCTGAATCTCGACCCGGTAGGCCGGGTTGGGAAAGCTGGCTTGCACACAGGCTCGGGCCGGTGGCTCGAAACCTTCCACCCAGGTGTCCCAGACGCAGTTCATGGCGGCAAAATCCTCTACGTCCGCCAGCCAGATCTGTACTGACAACAGCTGTTGCCGAGCCGAGCCGACAGCCTCGAGCAATGCATCGATCTTGCCGAGAATGTCGCGAGTCTGGGCTTCGATGCCTTCCTTGAGTTGTGAGGTTTGCCCCGAGAGATAGACAGTGTTCTGGTGCACCACGGCTTGGGTCAGGCGCGCGCCGATGCCCACTCGTTGAATGTTCATGCTTGGGATTTCCGTTTGTTGCGACAGTGAAAGGAACGTCAGGCCTGGGCCCGGCGGGCGGCCACGAAGTAGAGCAGGGTGCTGAGTAGGGCGGCCGTCACACCGACACCGCTGAGGGCGATCCCCAGGCTGTTTTCGACACCGGGCATGGACTGCGTGAGATAGCCCACGGCGAAGGGGCCGATGCCTCCACCGACGATATTGGTCAGGAACACCAACAATGCGATGGACCGGCCGCGCATTCGATTGGGGATGGCGACCTGCACCGGGATCGGCGCCAGCGCCATGACGATACTTGCCGAGAAGGCGCAGAGTGCGTAGGCGGCAATGTTCCAGCCAAACGTGGGGAGCAAGGGGGCGAACAGCGCCAGGGGGATCAGCGCGCAGGAGGCGAGGGCAGACGTCTTGAGGGCTTTGGGCACCGTTTGCTGGTCACTCATCCGGCTGCCCAGATAACGCGCGAACATCACACCGCAAATCCCGCCGAGCATGTACAAGGGCCCTGCGAGTTTGCCCACTTGACTGGCTTCCATCGCATACTTGCGAATCAGCAGGGTGGCGAACCAGGCCGTGTGGGAATAGAACAGCGTGATCAGGCTCATGTAGGCCAGGAAATACGGCGTACAAAAGCGATTGCGCACAAACAGCTCCTTGAGTACGGCCTTCATCGGCGGCGCCTGTTCGGCCACCTCGCCGCTCGCCAGGGCCATGGATTCGGTACGCGCCGGCTCGCGCACGCTGAACGCCACCAGGAACGCCAGCGGCAGGCCCGCAAGGCCCACGGTCAGAAAGATGAACTGCCAGGGATGCAAGGCGATGCCCAGCACATCCACAAGACCCTCGGTATGGGACAGCCAGCCCAACAGCAAGCCACCGCCTGCCAAGGCCACGCCGCTGCCGATATAGGGGCCGAGCATGAAGATGCTGGTAGGGCGCGAGACTTTGCGCGGCGAGTACAGGTCGGCGAAAATCGACAGCACCGCCGGGCTCAAGCCCGCTTCGGCAATCGCGGTACCGGCGCGCCAGAACAGCAGTTCGCTGAAACTGTCTGCGGTCGCGCACAGGGCCGTGCACAGGGCCCAGATGGCCACGCAAACGGCGATCAGTCGAACTCGATGTGTGCGATCAACCAGTCGGGCCACCACGACACCGGCGGTGGCGTAGCACAACGTGAAGGCGAAGCCCTGCAACAGGCCGATCTGGGTATCGCTCAAGGCCAGCGTGGCTTTGATCGGCTGCACCAGGATGCTGACGATCTGCCGGTCGATATAGGAAAACACGAAACACAGGAAGAACAGGCCGACGGTGTAGCCATTGCGCAGGGCGCTGGCTGAACGTGCGTTGTCGACGTCGAGCGTTTGGGTAATGGACATGGTCATGCTCCAGGCTCAAGGACAGTCGGCAGGCTCAGTGCCATTGCGACGGGGCGGCGAGGACGGCAATGCAATCGCCGTGTTCGACCTTGGCGAAAGTGCGTGTGCACACCACCTGGCCCGCCTTGGTGAAGTGCAACTGCAGCGGTGCTTCCCAGGGTGCGTGAGGGTCGAACAGGCGCCCGGCCAATTGACCGCTCTGCACCTGCTCGCCCAGTTTAAAGCAAGGCTCGAACACCCCGGCGCGGGTGGCGAACAGGTAATGCTCAGGGCCTTCGACCTTGATCAGGCGTGTGGGCGAAGGCGCTGGCGCAGGTTCATCGATTACGCCGAGACTGCGCAGTACCCGCTGCAAGCCGTCCTCGACAATTCGCAGCCCCTCGGGATCGCAACTGCCGCCACCGCCGAATTCACCGCACAAAAACAGCTTGCCCTGGCGCTCGGCGGCTGCACCGTAAGTCCGGTCTTCGCCCAGCAGGTTCATGATCATTATGGTGGGCGCGGCAAACGCGTTCACCAGGCGCAGGTATTGATCATGCTGGGCGGGATCTTGCGGCAAGGCCGCGAGCAGTGTCGGGTAATGCTGGAACGACGCGCCCCCTGCGTGCAAGTCGAGGATCACATCGGCGCGGGGGAAGAGTTCGGTATCGACGTAGTGGGCGATCATTTCCGTGATGCTGCCATTGCGCTGGCCGGGAAACATCCGGTTCAGGTTGCCCTTGTCGATGGGCGAGGTGCGCGAGGCGTTGAGAAAGGCCGGAAAATTCAGCCCCGGCACCACGATCAGTCGACCCTGGATCTGCATCGTCGGCAAGCGCTGCAGCAGTTTCATCAGGGCTACCGGCCCTTCGTATTCATCGCCATGGTTGCCACCGGTCAACAGCACCGTGGGGCCGGTGCCCTGCTTGAGTACGGCAATGGGAATCAGGATGCGGCCATAGGCTGAGCGGTCATGGGAGTAAGGGACTTTCAGGCTGCCGGTTTGAAAGCCCTCCTGCTCGAAGTCGATATCGGTGCTGATCAGTGATCGAGGAATGTTCATGAGTGGGCTCACCTGCTTTTTATTCTGGGCGGTTTGGGCGCTGTCGGCGCGCCTTCGGGACCATCATTGCGCAAGTGTCGATGTAGCGATAATGCCGATGGCTTGCACGACCGATGCTTTTGAGGCATCGCTCTGCAGGTCAGTCGATGGCTAGGGTTGCTTGATCATCTGCTGCAATTTTTCCAGGAAGTGCTGCAGCAGCGGGTTCTGATTGCTGGCCTGCCACGCAAACGACAAGGGCATCGAGATGGAAAAATTCTTCAACCGGATAAACCGCACCAGAGCAGGCGGCCGACCGGCGTTAGCCGAATTGACGATAGCTGCGCCCACGCCGGAAGACACCAACGCCAGGATCGCCGATTCGGTCTGTTCCTGCTGAACGATGCGCAGGCTTACGCCCGCCTGGTGGCAGGCACTGAGCAGGCAATCGTGGTAAGCGGGGTAGACGTGACGGGGAAAGGTCACGAAGGGCAGGTGTGCGACCTGTTTGAGCTCGAGGATGTCACCAGGAAGTTGCCAACTGCTGGGGACCGCCAGCATCACATCGTGATTGACCAGCGTCAGTACCTGGCAAGGTGTCATCAGTGGGGCAAAGGCATAGATAAAGCCGCCGTCCAGCGTGCCCTGTTCGATGGCTTGCAACTGCAGCGGGCTATTGATCGGCATCAGCTCGATGCTGGCTTCGGGCAGTTCGTCCTGGAACGCGCGCAAGGCGCTTGGCATGAAACCATCCCAGCCAGCATTTTCGACAAAACCCAGGCGCAAATGCCCCAGCCTGCCGCCCGCCACGCGCTTGGCGCTCAGCACGGCGTTGTCCAGGTCGTCGAGGATTTTTTGCACCGAGGCGTGAAAGTACTCACCCGCCTTGGTCAGTTTCAACCCCTTGGGCAAGCGTTCGAAAAGGCTGAAACCCAGCTCTTGCTCAAGGTCCAGCAGCTGTCTGGAAATGGCGGGCTGAGTGATGAAGATGCGATCGGCTGCCAGGCGAATGCTCTTGTATTCGGCAGCTGCCATGAAGTAACGCAGGTGGCGCAGTTCCATAACGGCTCTCACAGACACGGACGTTCGAGCCTGCGACTTTGCACGTGGATCGAGATGGCGTCGAGTGGCCCGCGGCAGGTTCAAGCAGCAAAGAGGGAAATTTGCGGGTAGCAACGTGACCGTTACACCATCCATTCCACGCATTTCCCCCTCCGTTCGGTCTCACGCAGATCGCATTGCAAAGCGGTCAAACCGTGCTGCTCGGTGAAAGCAGGACAATGCCGAGCTCACCGTTTCGTCTGGTTGGTGTTTCAGGCCGCAGCCCTCACACCTGCGCCTTTGCCCTCTACCGGAACGTCATGCAGGGAAATCCGTGATGTCTCAGGCAATGCCAGTCCCCCCGCCAGCGCCAGCAAGGCAATCGCGATCAGGTAG
>Ga0247818_10003002_pt1 | contig 10882 bp, 3 predicted proteins | sample 13C_Glucose_Day1_FD_192424 | JGI IMG/M metagenome (GOLD analysis project Ga0247818, IMG submission 192424) | Soil microbial communities from agricultural site in Penn Yan, New York, United States - 13C_Glucose_Day1 | ecosystem: Environmental > Terrestrial > Soil > Agricultural land | place: USA...
ATATTCCGCTGATCTTCCGGCGTGAGCTCTATGCCAGCGTTTCGTTTGCGGCGGCGTGGTGTTACATGCTGTGTATCTACCTGCAATTACCCGATGGGCAATCGATTCTGATCACCTTGTTCGGCGGCTTTTTGCTGCGCTTGCTGGCGATCCGTTTTCATTGGGAAATGCCGAAGTTCGTTTATAACGACGAGCATTAAGTGTTATAGCTCTTGTTACTTCAAGAAAATGTGCGGTAATTATTTAGCACTTTATGAGCTGTTGCTTTTTATAAGCTGAGTTTTCATTTCAGTTTATAGGCGGCGAGTAATGGTTGACGCATGTTCAGAGACTTGCACTGGTAATAGTCGTAATCAATTCATCGAAGAAAAAATCCCGAACTGGCTGATCCAGGCGTTACCTCACAGACGCGAGGCGCTGCGACAAGCGCCTGTCGCCGTTGCTGATTGGTACAGAACCGCATCGGAGGCCTCTCACGCCGCTCTGGCCCAAGCTATCAAGACTGCCAGGTTGTCGCAGTCCAGGCTGGATAGAGTGTTCGAGCCGCTTGCCGATGTCCGTCGTTTTGCTGAGCCTTTGCTCCAGAAGGCGCTGAAAGATCGTTTCGGTATTGAGTTGGATGTCTCCCGAACGTTTCTGCGGCTCTACCTGCCAACGGGCATTTTGAAGGGGTATCAAGTTAAAACCCTTTCCCTGCTTGATGCAGCACTGCATAACTTCGAAGCGAAAGAATCAGCCGCGGACTATTTTGACAGTGCTTCCTGTTTTATCAGTGAGCCCGATACTCGCGGTCACTTCAGTATTCTTTCGATAAATGAGCGAATAGGTATTGATGCTTTTATTTCGACTTGTCGCGATCTGGATATCGGTAGCCAGTACTCAGAGCAATTGGAAGCTATATTGTTACCGAAGGATGCGGTAGCTAAGGCCGGTCTGGAATACAGAGTAAAAGCCAGTCAAAAGGACGCGTTCAGAGCGGCTGTGTTGTTGGCGCGGATGAAAGGAGACATCTGCGCGGATTCACAGACCTTGCTGTTGCGCCTGCTCGATGGCGTGCGCAGCCCGGCCATGCATTGTTATCAATTGCAGATCATGACGGCCCGGCTGACCGGGATCATGCTGCTGGCCGGTGATCTGGAGCGCTCTTCCAGGGTTGAGCCGCTTCTGGTGTACATACCCGATGATCCACTGCACCCGATCAAGGAGTATCCGTCGACGCTGGCGTTCAGGGCGACATTGATTGAGCAACTGCGCTCACCGGCCTACCAAAGGTTTTTTGCCCGGTTTATCGACCATGAGCAGCGCGGGGCGTTTTTTGCCGCGCTCGACCAGCAATTGAACGTTGTGAAGTGGCATCCCCCGCAACCTGCAGACCCACGACCTGCCTGGCGCAATACGCCAATTGATAAACCCGTACTGCGATTTCACGTGCACAAGGTTCAGAGTGACCCATGGCAATGGCTGTACCAGGGCGCGCTCAACAAAATCCTCAATGACGCACGCATTATCGCGGTGCCCACGGCGGACGAAGACCGCCAGTCTCGCTGGGCGTTCTGGGACAGTCTGCAGAATGTGGCCTCCATCCTCCTCCAGGTCGCCACCCTGGTGGTCATGCCGTTCGTGCCTTTCGCGGGTGAGTTGATGCTGGCCTACACCGCCTATCAATTGCTGGATGAAGTTTTCACCGGCATTCTCGATTGGTCCGAGGGACAGGTTAACGAGGCTGCCGATCATCTGCTCGGCATTGCCGAAAATCTGGCGCAACTGGCGGCCTTCGGAACGGCGGCGGCCGTAGTTGGCAGAGTGCTGGCGGTCAAGCCATCGGCATTTGTCGAGGGGCTCAAACCGGTGCTGCACGACGGCCGCACGCGATTGTGGAGTCCCGACCTCACGCCTTATGAGCAATCCGTCTCGCTACCGACGGGAGGTGCTACGGACGAACTCGGTCTTGAGCATCACGCTGGCAAGACTTTCCTCACGCTTGAAAGTCGCACCTATGAAGTGGCTGCCGACCCTGATAGCGGTGCTTACCACGTGCGCCACCCGGACCGGCCGAATGCCTATCGACCGCGCCTGAACCACAATGGCAAAGGCGCCTGGGCCCATGAAGTCGAGCGCCCAATGGAGTGGCAAGGTGCGCAACTGTTCCGGCGCTTGGGGCACTCGGTAGCGGATTTTTCCGACGAGACGGCGCGGCGCATTCTGGCGGTCAGTGGTGTCGATGAAGCGATGCTGCGGCACCTGCATGTCCACTCAAAACGTCCGCCGGCTTTGCTGGGCGATACGATTCGACGCTTCAGGCTCGATGAGCAAGTCAGGGCGTTTGGTCATCATGTGGGTAGCACCGATCCGGTGCTTTACGCCAAGGCTGACGTGCGGCTGCAATTGCACCTGCTGAAGACGCAGCAGGTGATTTTGTCCGAGGGGCAATTGCGTAACGGTAACGTGATTCAAACCGTTGTGACGACACTGGAGGAGGGGGCGCTGAAAAAACTCCTGGGATTAAGCCCGGCGCCTGGCGACCCCCTGCCTTCCCTGTCGGCTCGAGCCTCCTTGCTGCGCGGACGGATGGCGCAATGGGCACAAGCCTCCCGCGAACAATTGTTCAGGGTTCTTGACGAGACGTTCGAATCGGGCACGGACACCCCCGCGCAGCAAATGCGTCGGGTGTTCCCGCAATTGCCGCGGGCGATTGCACAAGAGTTGTGGGCCGAGGCCGGTTCCGCAGAACGCCTGCATTTGCAAAACAGGCATGGCATGCCACGGCGGTTGGCACATGAGGCGCTGTTCTATTTGCGTGAAGTGCGGCTCAATCGTGCGTATGAGGCGCTCTACCTGGAGGCGCGATCGAGTACCGATACCGACATGCTTGCCCTGCATACGCTTGAGACGCTGGACGGTTGGTCGGCGGATGTGCGCCTTGAGGTACGTGACGCACAGGTTGGCGGCGCTCTGCTTGACAGCATCGGTCGGCCCGACGCGCCGATACGCAAGGTGCTGGTCAGGCTGCTGGGCAAGTACGAAGCCTTTGATGAGCGTGGCGAACAACTCCATGGCCTCGACAATCTATATGGCGCTGTCCAGCACGCGCTGCCACAGGCTCAGCGCGAAGCCCTTGGCTGGCCCCATGTCGGCCAGGGTGGCGAACTGGAACAGGCCGTCATGCGCCAACCCCTGTTGCCGCGATCCGAGTTGCGGGCGTTGTTCGGGCAACCACCGCTGGAGCCCGGTATGCGCTCACCCATGGGACTGGCCGTTGGTCGCGCCGGGTATCTGTTGGGGGGTGGCGATAGCTTGCCTACGGCGTCCGGTGCCGTTGAACCACGCCTGCGCAGGCTTTTTCCGACGTTGGCGGAAGAAGAGTTACAGGCGTTGCGCGAATCCCGACTGGGCGCCAATCCGTTGCCGGCCCTGGCTCGCCTGGAAAATGAATACCTGACGCTGGTCAATGATCTGGATGTCTGGGGCGCGGATATACCACCCCGTCATCCGCTAACGGATGTGGCATTGACCGCCGAGGTGTCTGCCGTTCAACGGCGCAACCGCGCGTCATTCATTGAAGTGGTGAAGGCTTGTTGGAGTCGGCAACTGACAGCGGAGAACCGCTTCGATACCCGCAGGTTTTTTTCAAAACTGGACATCATTGGTGATTTGCCTGAGTTGTCGGCGGATTTTAGTCACGTGTCCGAATTTTTGTTGGTCAACAACAGCGATTATCTAAAGGCCGGCAGCTTTCTGAAAAATTTCCCCGGTCTTGAGTTCCTGACGATAAGGGGCGTTCGTCTGGACAGCTTTCCGGTTGAAACCTTCCAGATGCGATCGCTTGTTAGCCTGACACTCGATAATTGCAATCTTCACCTGACACAAGCCACGGCAGAGGGGTTGGGTCATATGGAGAGGCTTGAAGAGTTGGAGTTGGATAACAACCCCTTGGGCTTGACACCGAATGTTGTCTATCTGAAGACGCTGAAGCGACTAAGTCTGAAGTCTACCGGGTTGACCGAGGCACCTTTTGGGCTCTTCGGATTAGAAAAAATGAGGTTTGCGGACCTGACGTTCAATCAGATAGTTGATTTACCCGAAGAGTTATTCGAGGTTTCTGACACTCAGCCCACAAATTTCAACTTTTGTAATAACCGATTGAGCAAAGAAAGCCGGCAGCGTATTTCCGCGTATGACGAAAAAACAGGGCTCGATCGAAAGATCTTGATTCAGTTCGACAATGAGTTGGATGAAGAAAGTGATGATGAGGCTGAAGAGGACTTTGGTTCGCAGTTTGATGAAAGTGGGCTCGGAAGCAGTGCCGAAAGTGATAGTGACTAGAGATGTGCTTGTTAAATTTGAGTTTTGTTGTTGTCTAAGTGTTGAGTACAGTTTTGGCGGGTTGAAATTACTTTGTTTCTGATTGTTGTTTCTGAGTTGAATAGCATTTTGGCGAGTTGTTTGTGTGGGGTGGCGGCGGTGCTCGGTTGTTTGGGGGAAATAAGTGCTATAAATGTTTATATGTTTTTGTAATTTTGAGTAAAGCTATCAGGTGTCCATAAAATTTCTCATTGGTTGGGCTTTTTTAGGGTGCTGTTTTTCTGGGTGGTTCGCTTTTTTTGGTTGTGTTATTTGTTTTTCTCGATAGCTCGTCATTGAGCTTCTATTGAAGAATGTTTAATGGCGATTAATTGCAGTCGATAGGCTGCGCTAGTATGTAGAGAGGAAGAAAAATGAGTAGCGATAGCCAGTTTGTTGAAGGCTTCAGCGGTGTTTCGAAAGTTGTAGGTGGTCCGGCCGTATCTATTGGCACATTTGAGGTTCAATTTGATGCGAGTCGTGCCATTCGGACCAAGAGTTTGTATGGCAATGGCCAGATGCAGGTTCGGGTGTTGGTGCTGATTTCAGGGGTAGACAAGGATGGAAATATAGTGCCGCTGCCCGATTCTGTTTTAAATACGGTTTTTCCGATTTATTACAATGGTGGGCAGTCATTGGACGGAGACTGGTTTGTTTGGGGGGTGGAGAATGATTATCTTCATGAATTGCCTTCGTCGGGAATCTCCACTCGATTGGAAACTTTGTCGGAAGTACAAAGAAAAAATATTGAATTGCAAAATACTCATGTGCTCGAGTTCTGGATTTCATCGTCTGTTGTTCGCTCGGTGCAAGTCGGGGCAAAAGTGGTACTGAACGGAAAAACGATCAGAAGTAACAATAGCGGTGTAGAAAAACATGACAGTAGCGTAACGTTAAACGCTTTGTTGCCGCCGGTGTATCCAATCGATTACTTTCGTCTGGATTTTTTTGAAATTACAGGTGCGCCCCCCCTTACCTCTATTTTCAAGATCTACCTAGGGCTGAACACTCCTGGGCGAAGCGTCCGGCTGCGTCGTTGGAGGGAGAGGAATAATTCGGTAGGGTATCCGGGTAGCGAAGTTTTTCGTGATGTAACAAATAGTGCTTTTTCTGGTACGACATTTCAGTATGTGATCGCCAGCAGCGAAGTTAAAAAATATCCCGCTTCTCTCATGAAAGGAGGTGAGACGTTTGATGTTGCTGTGAATGAACGAAGTGGTGAGCTAAGCATTCTTTCGATCTGTAATTATGGCAGGAGAGTAGGTCCAAAGAAACTTGATACCTTCTTTTTTACTGTTGTTGATGAATACGGTAACGATCATAAGTTGAGTATGAGGCCCAATCTTAACTCAAAAGGTGAACTCCGGGGTGTATTTTTAGAGCGCGGTTAATAGCGATCTGATGCTCTGCTATTCAGGTTTCGAGTCGGCCGGGTGCAGTCGTTCCCCTTCGGCTCGTTGCTTGTCGGTACCTCGGCTCTAATTAGCCATAGGTTGTGGTGGTATTTGTTTAAAGAAGGCGGTTTTTGATGACTCCTGAAAATTTTATTTACTCCAATGCATTCAATTTTAATGATTTTGTAGCCGGTGGCGTTGATGCCAGAACCGGTATGTACACCTTCAGCTTGTCTCTGGGCGAACTAATGGCCGGTGGGATGAATGGACCCTTCATGCCCATTCAATTGCAATATAGCTCTATCAATACGGCCGATAGCGGTTTTGGTACGGGTTGGCACTTGGCATTGACTCGTTATGATGTGCTCAACAAGGTGTTTTCGCTATCGAGCGGTGAGCGATACAAAGCGTCGGAATCAGCTTCGGCTGTAACGTTCAACGAGTTGAAGCTCAAGACGCTCACCGTCAGTAAACCTGGGGAGCGTCTTTACAGCGTCATGCACAAAAATGGGGTGCTCGAGGAACTGAGAGTCTATGGGGCGAGCAATATTGCAGTGCCGATCCGCATTGTGGCGGCCAATGGTACAAGCATTACTCTCTCCTACAGTTCGATCAATGGCCTGCCAGTACTTAGCGAAGTTCGTGACGATCAGCGCGTTTTACTGAGCATTACGCGAAACGCGAACGTCCAGTTGAAGCTTTATCCAGGCACGAACTGTGAGGCAGCGTTCAAACTTTCGCAAACCAGCGGTCAGATTAAAGTAGGTTTGCCTACGGGCGGGGAATGGAAACTGGGTTTACAGCAGATTGGCGGCCTGAGTTGTATTACCTCTGTGGAATCACCCTTGGGTGGCGTTGAAACCATTCGCTACAAGACAATAGGACATCAGCTTCCGCCATTGAGTCCGTTGCACTCCATACCCTGCGTGAGTACACAGATCATCAACCCGAGATTTGATCAACCGACCATTACTAAGGAATTTCAGTTTTCCAACGCTAATTTTCTGGGTTTCGGTGCCGGTATCAACTGGTCGAGTGAGGGCGATAATCTGTATCGGATCTCGACCAACTACATCTATACGTCCACTGAGCGACTGATGGTAGACGGGCGAGTTCACAGCTTTACGGTCAGAACCTACAACAAGTTTCATTTGCTTTTGTCACAAGTCACCACCTGTGCCGATGCTCGGACGACGCAATCGATTGAGTATCACCAATTGCCAAGTGTGAACTTTTCCGCTCAACCGGCGCATTTTCGTTTGCCCAAAGTTGAGACGGTAATCTACGAGAACCGCAAGACTGGCAAGAAGTCACCGCCACAGGTGACCCGTACCGAGTACGACGAGTGGGGCAATTTACTAAAGCAAGTCGATTCGAGCGGTGTAACGACAGTTTCAGAGTTCTACCCGATGGCCGGCACTGATGGTTGTTGTCCGGCGGATCCTTTGGGATTCGTGCGATTCGAAAAGCAGCGAACGGTGTCCCCGGCTGAAGGGATGGCGGCAGCCGCAACGACCGTCACTCGCTATCGCTATCAGTTGCAACAAGGGGTGATCGGCGCAACGGTACAAAACGTGGTTCCCGTGCGGGAGCAATTGTTTGAGATTGTCCAGAACATCGAAGTCTTGCGCTCACAAACCGACCTGCTTTATTTCGAGCGCCCCGACGACCCACAACTCCACGGTCTGCTGCAAAAGCAAACCGTCACCTGCAATTGCAAGTCGACCCACTCCGAATTCCAGTACAGCCACAGCGATACTAGCCGCACGTTGCAGACCACATTGACTGGGTTTGACGGCACTCGCGCTACGGTCACCAGGATCTATTCGCTACTCAATGGTGCGAAATTGTCCGAACAGAACGAAGACGAAGGAACGATGGTCTTCGAGTACGACGCGCTTGGCCGCCTAGTGAGTGAGACAGTCGCTCCCGGTACGGCGTTTGAAGCCAGGCGCAGCAACCATTATCAATTGGCTGTCGGCAGTACTGTCCCCGCAACGAAGCTCAGCACCGACGTCAACGGCCAGCAACAACGAGTCACCTTTGACGGCCTGGGTCGCACGATTCTCATCGAAGAGCAGGACGCACATGACCAGGCTGGCGGGCCGCTGCGTACGGTTTATTCGGCGCAATACAACGCAGTGGGGCAACTCGTCGAAGAGACTGCGACCGATTGGTTGCAAGGCGCGCCACTGGCACTCAAAACTGCCTTTGTCTTCGATGATTGGGGGCAGGTAAAAACTACGCAGCATGCCGATGGGCGCAAAGATCACGTCGAGTATGATCCCGTGACCTTGCGTGAAACGAGTTGGCAGGAAGGCATGGGCAAGACTGTCACGGTCTACAAGGATTTCGGCAAGCCCGAAAGCATCGAGTTGATTGACCTCAAGGGCCGGGGCCAGGGCAAGACCCTTCACGAATATGACGGACTCGGGCGGGGCGTCAGTCAGACTGATCCATCCGGCAACAAAACGCTCTACCAGTACGACGTGTTCAATCGACTTCGACGCAGTGTTTTGCCGGATGGTCATGCGGTGGAAACCGAGTATGCGCCCCAGAGCCATGGGCAATTACCCGTTGAGGTGAAAGTCGCGGGGCACAGCCTGGGCCAGCAGACCTTTGACGGGCTCGGACGCTTGATCCGGAGCAGCGTCGGTGGCCGGTTGACCAGTGTCGGTTTCGAGGCGGGTTCCAGCAAACCGGTTTGGGAGCAGGCGCCGGGTGGCGAGAGGGTTGAATACCGCTATGAGCGCAACCTCGGTGGGCAAGTGACCCAACGCAAGGCTACCGGTTTACTGGCCAGGTACACCTATCACCCCAAGCTTGGTCTGCCGACGATGTGCACCGAGCAAGGACGGGAGAGTCGTTTCGAGTACTACCCTTCCGGACGCCTCAAACGTGAAATCTCGACCTCGGGTGCGAGGCAGGAGAAGGCACTCTACACCTATTCCTTGGGCGGACGCCCCTTGACCTGTACCGATGTGATCGGGAACCAACACACAACCGCTTACGATGAATTCGGACGCCCGAAATCTTTTGAACACGATGCACTCAAGGCCGCATTCACTTACAACGCGCTCGGCCAGTTGACGAGGGTCAACGCACAGGAAGCGACGGGTACCCGTTCGCTGGTTACCGACCTCGCATACGACGATCTGGGGCGAGAGATATCGCGCAGTTTCGAGGTCAGCGGTTCGGACACCCACACCCTGACCTCTAGTTACACTGCGGCCAGCAAACTGGCGCAAAGGTCCTTGAAAAACGGCGATGTGGTCTTGCGTGAAGAGCGCTTCAGCTATGACAAGCGCGGGCGTTTGAGCCAGTACAGCAGCTTTGGTACGCACCGGCCCCGAGATCCGTACGGCAAAGAGATCGTCAAGCAAACCTATGTGTTCGACGCGATGGACAACATCATCACGCTGGAAACCGAATTTCCCGGCGGTAAAAACCTCGCTTCCTACGATTACAGTCCAAGCGATCCCACTCAATTGGTTGGTATTCGGCACAGTCACAAGGATTACCCGGCGCCGGTGGTGCTGCGGTACGACGCCAGCGGAAAGTTAATCGAGGATGAACAGGCCCGCATACTGACGTACGACGCACTGGGGCGCCTGACGCAAGTGGCTAGCGCCGTCGGAGCGGTGGTGCGTGGTTATCACTACGATGCGCAGGATCGTCTGGTCGAGTTGTCGCAACCGGCCGGCCCGGTAACCCAGCGCTATTACCGCGAAGGGCGAGTGATCAATGAAGTGCGTGGCCAGGACAAGCGCACCTGTTTGCGCAATGCTGATGTTGTATTGGGGCAGAACCGGCAGGGGTTGGGTGCCGGGACTGGACTTCTGGGTACTGATCAACAATGCAATGTGTTGACTGAAGTGACGGGGGCGCAGCGTCGGGACTTCGCCTATAGCCCATACGGGCATCGTCCGGCGGAGGGCGGGCTGTTCAGCGTGCTGGGTTTCAGTGGCGAGCAACTCGATCCGTTGACGGGGTTGTATCTGCTGGGCAATGGCTATCGGGCTTATAGCCCTGCGCTGATGCGCTTTCTCAGCCCGGACAGTATGAGCCCGTTCGGTACGGGCGGGTTGAACCCCTATGCCTATTGCGGTGGTGATCCGATCAATCGGGTAGACCCCACCGGGCATTTCTGGCAGGCCTTGCTGGGGATCGCCCTGTCGATTGCCGGTTTTGCCCTGAGCGTCGTGACGATGGGGGCGGCGACGCCACTGGCGATTATCGGCCTGACGCTGGCGGCGGCCTCTACGACGTTGGGAATTGCGGGCATCATTGTCAATGAAGTGGCGCCGGGATCGGATGTTGGAGAAATCCTCGGCTGGGCGAGCCTGGCTACCGGCGCGCTGTCGGCAGGCGCCGGGTTGGGCGCCCTTGGCAAAAGTGCTGTTCAGTGGGGGAGTAAAATGGCGAATGCCTTTAAACCAGGCTTGAGCGGAGGTTCCAAGGAGGCAGGCAGGGCCATGGCGAGAGGCATGAACGGAGGCAGTTCGAGAGCGGGGTCATCAGTGGTAAAAGGCAAAGGTGCGAAAGCCGCGGCCAAGGCAGCAAGGGCTGGTCAAAAAGCGGATGACGCCCCCAAGAAGTGGACCCTTAAAGAGCCAAAGGCGAAGAATATCAAGTCGGACTTGAGCCAAAGCTCAATGGACCAATACGACGTATTCAAAAACAGCATTGCCAATGAGGGGCTCTCTCCGGTGGAGGCATCCAAGAGAATGGGAGACCCCAAGTACACGCCGCTTGAGAAGGCACTAGGCCGCTACGAAGTGCGGATATCAGGTAAGGACCGGGTTACCTTTTTGGTGGATAAAGACAACCTCACCGTCGAAATATTGCAAGTAGGTGGTCATACCTGAGTGCCACGAGTGCGCCAGGTCGCCATGTCAATCAGTTCAGGCGATCGGCGTGCTGCTTCAGCGCCCACTCAACATGCTCTCTTACGAGCTCCGACGGATACTCCCGTCGCGCCTTCAGCGCCTCCAGCACCGGAATCGTTGAAGGCGCATTTCCCAGCCCCACCGCCAGGTTGCGCAACCAGTTTTCGTAACCGGTCCGGCGTAGCGGCGAGCCTTCGGTGCTGCTCAGGAATTTGTCCTCATCCCACATGAACAGTTCCGCCAGTCCGGCATTGTCCA
>Ga0247818_10003003_pt1 | contig 10882 bp, 8 predicted proteins | sample 13C_Glucose_Day1_FD_192424 | JGI IMG/M metagenome (GOLD analysis project Ga0247818, IMG submission 192424) | Soil microbial communities from agricultural site in Penn Yan, New York, United States - 13C_Glucose_Day1 | ecosystem: Environmental > Terrestrial > Soil > Agricultural land | place: USA...
CGACAGCTCTCTCGATGACCGCGACCGAGCCGCGCAGGGTGACCGTGCAGCAGCACGGTCACCCTGCGCTGGCGCGTCTGGTCGCCTGCCCTCCCGAGGAGTTCGCGCAGCGCTACTGGGGCGCCGAGCCACTGTTGTCCCGGGCGGGCGACCTGCCTGCGGCCTTCAGCGACCTGTTCTCCAACGCCGCCGTCGACGAGCTCGTGTCGGAGCGGGGGCTGCGGACACCGTTCCTGCGCATGGCCAAGGACGGGAGCACCCTGGCCGAGCGCTCCTTCACCAGCGGTGGTGGCACCGGCGCCGGCATCGCCGACCAGCTGAGCGATGACCGGCTGCTCAGGCTGTTCGCCGATGGCGCCACCATGGTCCTCCAGGGTCTGCACCGCACCTGGCAGCCGGTCATCGCGTTCTCGCAGGACCTCGCTGCCGACCTCGGGCACCCGGTGCAGGTCAACGCCTACGTCACCCCCGCGCAGAACACCGGCTTCAGTGACCACTACGACGTGCACGACGTCTTCGTCCTGCAGATCGAGGGCGAGAAGCGCTGGCGGATCCGCCGGCCGGTGCACCCCCGGCCCCTGCGAGACCAGCCCTGGACCGATCGCCGTGGTGCCGTGCAACAGGCCGCCGGGCGCGAGCCGCTGATCGAGACGACCCTGCAGCCGGGAGACTGCCTCTACCTTCCCCGGGGCTACCTGCACTCGGCCACGGCTCTCGGTGGGGTCAGCACCCACCTCACCATCGGCATCCATCCCTGGACCCGCCGCCACCTCGCCGACGAGCTGGTCCGGGTGGCCCTCGACCGCGCCTCCGAGGACGCCGCGGTGCGCCAGTCCCTGGCCCTGGGCGTCGACGCCTCGGACCCGTCGGCCTGGGCCGCGGACCTCGAGCTGGCCCGGGCCGCCGTCCTGCGCGCCGTGGGTGAGGTCGACGCCTCGGACTTGGCCGCGAGCCTGACCCGACGGGTGCGCGACGCGCAGCGCGCCGGCCCGGTCCGCCCACTGGCGCAGGTCAGCGCCGCACAGGACCTGACGCCCGACCAGCGGCTCACCCTGCGTCCCCACCTCGCCGCGCGACTGCGCACGGTCACGGACGGGTATGCCGTGCTCGAGAGCCGGGCAGGCGACGTCCGGATCGCCGAGGCGGACCTCGAGCGCGTGCGGCACCTGCTCGACCTGGGCGACGTCGCGGTCACCGAACTCGGGGACACCCTCGCCCGGAACCTGCTGCTGCAGGGCATCGTCGTCGCCCGATGAGCGACGCGCGCTGCGCGAGCGCGGCCCGGGACCGGCGCGACCCGCTCGTCGGCACGGCGGCGCCGGCGCGACGCTGGCTGCTCATCGAGTACCCGGGGCCGTGGGCCACTCACGCGCTGGACAGCCGCCTCATCCCCCTGCCGCTGGCGGACCGCCTGGAGGCGCTCGCCCGGTCGATGCCCGCCCGGGTGCTGCTGGTCCGCCGCCCGGGTCGCCGCACCCCCAAGCCGGAGCACGCCTGGGTGGTCGTCGACCACGACACCGGACAGCGCTGGGGCCGCTGGCAGCAGGCCGCCGACCTCGATCAGGCGGCCGATGCCCTCGAGGCCGATGTCGCACCCTCGGGCCCTCAGGACCCCCTGCTGCTGGTCTGCGCGCACGCGCTCCACGACACCTGCTGCGCGATCCGGGGCCGTCCGGTCGCGGCCGCCCTGGCCGCCCGGTGGCCTGAGAGCACTTGGGAGTGCTCCCACGTCGGCGGCGACCGCTTCGCGGCCAACCTGCTCGTGCTGCCGGACGGTGCCTACTACGGCAACCTCTCGGCCACCTCAGCCCCGCCCGTCGTGGAGTCCCACCTCGCGGGGGTCGTCACCCCCGGGCACCTGCGGGGCCTGAGCACCGAGCAGCCGGTGGTGCAGGCGGCCGTCGTCGCGGCGCACGCCGCGCTCGGTCCGGCGGGCGCCCGTGACCTCCTGGGAAGAGAGCTCCGGCAGGAGGGCCCGGACAGGTGGCGGGTGTGGCTCGCCGGCCAGGGCCCCATGCCCGGCCTCGTGGAGGCAACGGTCGTCCGCAGCCGCCAGCCACCTGCGAAGCTCACGTGCCGCGCAGCCGGTGAGGCCGCGGCATACCGCTATGACGTCACGGACGTGCGCGTCCCCGGCGCCGGCTGAGCTCAGCCGTGCAGGGCCACCGTCAACAGGACGGCTGAGTCCTCGAGGGCGTCGAGCCCGTGGCGCCGCGGCGGCACCGGCACGACCTGCCCGGCGCCCAGCACCCACTCCTGGTCGTGGGTGTGCAGGCGGACCCGCCCGGAGATGACGTGGAGCAGCGCGGCCGGAGGCGAGTCGTGCTCGCCGAGCTCGGCGTCCGACGTCAGGGCGATGACCGTGGAGCGCTGCACGGAGCCCGACACGATGGTCTCGGCGGCGCGGCCCGAGGCGGCGCGCTGCGCCTCGCCCAGCAGCCGGCCGGCCACCTCGTGCAGGTCGGTGATCTGCTGTTCCGTCACTGGTCCTCCGAGGGCTCGAGTGCGATACGGGCATTCAAGCAGCCAGGCCGGGCCGCGGCGAGGGGAACGTCAGCCCGGAGGGGCCGGCACCTCCTGTGTCGAGGAGCCCGTGAGGGACGAGCAGGTGCGCTCGGTCTCCGGCGCGCCCTCGTCCTCCGCGCTGCCCGCAGCGGGGGGTTCCTCGATGCGCGACCCGTTGACAAGCGTGACGTCGTCGTAGGCCGGCCTGCCCTCGATGACGTTGCGGAACTGGTAGCGCGTCAGGGAGGTCAGCTGGCAGTCCAGGCCGAACACCGCGATGTCGAACGACGAGGGCTGGCCGGTGAGCTCCTCGCCGTCGGTGCCCTGGAGGAAGTGGCTGAACGGGCCGCCGCCGGAGAAGGTCCCGACGCCGATGAGGTTGCCGTCCAGAGAGTCGCTGTGCATGTGCCCGTGGGCGACGAGGTCGGCGCGCTTGAGGTCGCGGACGGCGCCCGGCTCGTGGGAGACGACGAGGTCGGGCCGTGGCCGGTCGGCGAACGCGGCCTCGAAGGCCTCTCGCGCCGGCAGCTGCTTGGCGGCGTTGTTGCGGTTGTCGTCGCCGAACCACCGCGGGTCGTTGAAGCCGGCGATGCGCAGCCCGTGGACCGTCTGCTCCGTGTAGGTCTCGGGCCCGGGCTGGAGGAGCACCACGTTGGGAACCTTGGCCAGACGCTCCAGCAGGGCCGTGTCACTGGCGCTGTTGGCGTCGTGGTTGCCGCGGACGAAGAGGTAGGGCACCCCCAGGGACCGGATGCCCTTGAACAGGCCGACCGTCTCGCCCTCGGTGACACTGCCGAAGTTGAGCAGGTCGCCGAGGTCGACGACCGCGTCGATCTTCTCCTCCTCGACGATGGCTTTCATGAGCGGGTACTGCTGCGCACCGTGCAGGTCGGAGACGAACAGGATCCGGGCCGCGACGGGCTCGTTCAGCGACTGCGGCGTGTACTTGTCCTGCAGGGCGGACGACAGCGCGAGCAGGTTCTTCAGGTAGGGCGTCGTCTGCTGGGCTCGGGTCTCGACGCCGTCGAGGAGGTCGGCATTGCGTTGCACGGCGCCGAGGATCCCGGTCGTGGTGAAGGCGTCGAGGCGGTCGGCCTGGTAGGTCTGCCAGATGCTCACGCCCGTGATCCCGCACGCGAGCACCCAGCAGGCACCAGCGGTGGCGACCCGACGCGCGGGCGGGCGCTGGCGGCGCCACACGGGATACCCCGCCACCGCGAGCAGGGCCACGGCCAGCGACCCCGCAGCGAAGCGCCAGCCCAGGGACAGGGCGGCCTCCTTGGCGGCGTTGGTCAGCTCGAGCGGTCCCGGCTGCAGGGCCTTGATCGAGACCTTCGGCTGGGCCAGCAGTTCGGTGATGTTGGGCTTGACCTGGACGCCGGCGAGGACTCCCGGGGCCGGCACGAGGCCGTCGAAGCCGAGGTTGATGTCGCCGAACACCGTGGGCGCGTGGATGCGCGAGACGTCCTCGGGGCTGGCCGACAGGCGCAGCTGAGCCCGGTAGTTGATGGTCTCGACGCTGGCAGGAAAGAGGGTGGTCGCGGCGATGCCGCCGGCGATGCACCCGACCAGCAGCGCCAGCACCGCGAGGGAGTGCACCAACGACCGGGGCATGTGCCACCGCCGCGCTGGGCGGCCGGGCTGGATCTCCACCCGCCCACCGTAGCCAATCCGGCGCTGCCTACCCTTGCCGTATGCCGTCTCACCTGGGCCCGCTGGGCGGCCGCGCCTTCGCCGCGGTCCTCTTCGACATGGACGGCACGCTGATCGACTCCATCCCCGTTGTCATCCGCAGCTGGCTGCGCTGGGCGCAGGAGCACGACCTAGACCCGAGCCACCTGCAGGGTTTCCACGGTGTCCCGGCTGCCGCGATCGTCGCCAAGCTGCTGCCGGCCGACCGCCACGAGCTGGCGCTGCAGCGGATCACCGAGCTCGAGCTGGCCGACACCGACGGCATCACCGTCCTGCCCGGAGCGGCGGAGGCTCTCGCCGAGCTGTCGCCCGACCACTGCGCCATCGCGACGTCGTGCACCACCCCGCTGGCCGCGGTGCGCATCGAGGCGACGGGGCTGCGGGTGCCGCGGGTCGTCGTGACCGCCGACGACGTCGAGCGAGGCAAGCCCCACCCCGACCCCTTCCTCCTGGCCGCCCGACGGCTGGGGGTCGACCCGCGGCAGTGCCTGGTCGTCGAGGACGCACCCGGAGGGCTCGAGGCGGCTCGCGCGGCAGGCTGCGCCACCCTCGCGGTCACCACGACGACGCCGCCCGAGGAGCTGGTGGCCGACGCGGTCGTCGCCGACCTGGGACACGTGGCGTTCGGCCGCGAGGACCGCGGCGTGCGGGTGCGCCCGGCCGCGGTCTGACCTTCCGGGCTCCCGCACCCACAGGCCCAGCCGCGAACGGGCGGACCTACCCAGCCGCGAACGGGCGGACGTGGGGGAGGGAATGCCACGGCATACCTCAGTGTTATCGCCGACCTAACTGGAACTTATGATTCTGTCGGCACGCACCCGCGTGCCGACAGGCATGACACGGAAGGTCGGGACGGACAACATGCGCACGAGGTTCACGCTGGCGGCTCTGGTGGCAGCGATCGCGGTGCTGCTCACGGCGTGCGGGGGTGGCGGCTCGGAGTCGGCGTCAGACCTCACGCGGGTGAAGGAAGCCGGGGTTCTCAAGGTCGGCACCGAGGGCACCTACTCGCCGTTCAGCTACCACGACCCGAAGACCAACGAGCTCGTCGGCTATGACGTCGAGGTCATCGCGGCCGTCGCGAAGCAGCTCGGCGTCAAGGTCGAGTACGTCGAGACGCCGTGGGACGCGATCTTCGCCGGCCTCACCTCCAAGCGCTACGACGTCGTCGCCAACCAGGTCACCAGCAACGACGAGCGCAAGGGTCTCTACGGCCTGTCGGACACCTACACCGTCTCCGAGGGCGTCATCGCCACCCGCGCCGACGACTCCTCGATCTCCTCGCTCGAGGACCTCAAGGGCAAGAAGTCGGCGCAGAGCCTGACCAGCAACTGGGCCCAGGTGGCCAAGGACGCGGGGGCGGACGTGGAGTCCGTCGAGGGCTTCACCCAGGCAGTCACCCTGCTGAAGCAGAAGCGCGTCGACGCCACGGTGAACGACAACCTGGCGGTGCTCGACTACCAGAAGTCCACCGGCGACGCCTCGATCAAGGTCGCGGCCAAGACCGGCGACATCTCCGAGCAGGTCGTCGCCACCCGCAAGGACTCCGACCTCGTGGCTGCCATCAACAAGGCGCTCGCCGACCTCAAGGCCGACGGGACCTTGAAGACCATCTCGGAGAAGTACTTCCAGGCCGACGTCTCCGTGAAGCAGTAGGACGTGCCGTCCCTGGCTTCCTCTGCTGAGGTGGTCCGGTGAACGAGCAGACGGTCCAGCTGATCCTCGACTCCCTGTGGCCGCTGCTCAAGGCGACCGTCACCGGGACGATCCCGCTCACCGCGATCAGCTTCGTGCTCGGCCTCGTCGTGGCCCTGGCCGTGGCCCTCATGCGGCTCTCGCCGGTGAGGGCCGTGTCGGGTGCCGCGCGGACCTACATCTCCATCATCCGCGGCACGCCGCTGCTGCTGCAGCTGTTCCTCATCTACTACGGCCTCCCGTCGCTGGGGGTGCAGTTCGACCCCTTTCCCGCGGCGGTCCTCGCGTTCACGCTCAACGTCGGCGGGTATGCCGCGGAGGTCATCCGCGCGTCGATCCTCGCCGTTCCCAAGGGGCAGTGGGAGGCGGCGTCGACGGTGGGCATGAACTACGTGACGACCCTGCGCCGGGTGGTGCTGCCGCAGGCCACCCGCACGGCGATCCCACCGCTGTCCAACACGCTGATCTCGCTGGTCAAGGACACCTCGCTGGCCTCGACGATCCAGGTGACCGAGCTGATGCGGGTGGCGCAGGAGGCGGCGGCCCCGACCTACCAGTTCCTGTCCATGTACTCCGTCGCGGCGGTGTACTACTGGGTCATCTGCCTGGGCCTGTCCTTCGGGCAGTCCCGGCTCGAGGAACGACAGAACAGGTACGTCGCGCGATGACCGAGCCCCTGCAGCCAGCCCAGCCCTCCCAGCCAGCCCAGCCGACCCAGCCTCCGGCCGTCCACGAGACCCCGGGCCACCCCCTGGTCGCGGTCTCGGGCCTGGCCAAGTCGTTCGGCGACCACCAGGTGCTGACCTCGATCGACTTCGAGGTGCACGCCGGTTCGGTCACCGTGCTCATCGGACCGTCCGGGTCGGGCAAGACCACCGTGCTGCGGTCGCTGAACACCCTGGAGACCCCCGACGGCGGGCAGGTGCGCATCGACGACGTCGACCTCGACTTCTCGGGGACGGTGACCAAGCGGCAGCTTGCCGACCTGCGCGCCCAGAGCGGGATGGTCTTCCAGTCGCACAATCTCTTCCCGCACATGACGGTCCTGGAGAACATCATCGAGGGACCCACCATCGTGCAGCGTCGGCCCCGGGCCGAGGCCATGGCCGAGGCGCGGCGGCTCCTCGAGCTCGTCGGGCTGGAGGAGAAGGCCGACCAGTACCCCTACCAGCTCTCCGGCGGGCAGCAGCAGCGCGTGGGCATCGCCCGGGCGCTGGCGCTCCGACCCAAGCTGATGCTCTTCGACGAGCCCACCTCCGCGCTCGACCCCGAGCTGGTCGGCGAGGTGCTGCACGTGATGAAGGACCTCGCCTCGCAGGGCTGGACCATGGTGGTGGTGACCCACGAGATCCGGTTCGCCCAGCAGGTGGCCGACCAGGTGCTCTTCATGGACGGTGGCGTCATCGTCGAGCGGGGGACCCCGGCCGAGGTGCTGACCCGGCCGCGCACCGAGCGGGCCAGGCAGTTCCTGCACCGCATCCTCGACCCGCTCTGACCCCAAGTCCTCCGCCGGTTCGGGGTATTCCCGCGCTCGATAGCGCGCGGCAATACCCCGAACCGGGGAGGGGTGGGGCTCTAGGGTCGGCTCATGGACGCCGATGTCATCGTCGTGGGAGCCGGCCTGGCCGGTCTGGTGGCCGCTGCCGAGCTTGTCGATGCCGGCCGTCGCGTGCTCGTGCTCGACCAGGAGAGCGAGGCGAACCTGGGCGGCCAGGCCCACTGGTCGTTCGGCGGGCTGTTCCTCGTGGACAGTCCTGAGCAGCGCCGCATGGGCATCCGCGACTCGGTCGACCTGGCCTGGCAGGACTGGCAGGGCAGTGCCGGTTTCGACCGTCCGGAGGACCACTGGCCGCGACAGTGGGCGCAGGCCTACGTCGACTTCGCGGCCGGGGAGAAGCGCGCGTGGCTGCACCAGCAGGGCATGCGGTTCTTCCCGGTCGTCGGGTGGGCGGAGCGCGGCGACGGCAGCGCCAGCGGTCACGGCAACTCGGTGCCGCGCTTCCACATCGTCTGGGGCACCGGGCCCGGGGTGCTGGAGCCCTTCCTCCGCCGGGTGCGCGCGGCCCGGGCCGCCGGGCGGCTCGAGATCCGTTTCCGCCACCGCGTCGACGCGCTGGTGGTGTCCCGCGGGACGGTGACCGGTGTGAGCGGCGCGGTCCTGGCACCCGACCGCGCCGAGCGCGGCCGCCCGACCAACCGCGACGTCGGCGGCGAGTTCGAGCTCAGCGCCCAGGCGGTGCTGGTGAGCTCGGGCGGCATCGGCGGCAACCACGACCTGGTGCGCGCCAACTGGCCCAGCCGCCTCGGCACGGCCCCGGAGCGCATGATCACCGGCGTCCCGGCCTACGTCGACGGGCGCATGATGCGCATCGCACAGGAGGCCGGCGGGCGGGTCATCAACCCCGACCGCATGTGGCACTACGTCGAGGGCATCCACAACTGGAACCCCATCTGGCCGCAGCACGCCATCCGCATCCTGCCCGGCCCGAGCTCCCTGTGGTTCGACGCGCTAGGCAACCGCCTTCCGGCCCCGCTCTTCCCGGGCTTCGACACCCTGGGCACCCTGGCGCACCTGAGGAAGACCGGGCACGACCACTCCTGGTTCATCCTCACCCATAAGATCATCGGCAAGGAGTTCGCCCTCTCGGGGTCGGAGCAGAACCCCGACCTCACCGGGAAGTCGGTGCGCGACGTCGTCGGCCGCGCGCGGTCGGACATGCCCGCGCCGGTGCGCGCCTTCCTCGACCGGGGCGAGGACTTCGTGCAGGCCGACACCATCCGCGACCTCGTGGCCCGCATGAACGCCCTGACCCCTGAGCCGCTCCTCGACGCCGCCCACATCGAGCGGCAGGTCGTCGAGCGCGACCGGCAGATCGAGAACCCGTTCGGCAAGGACGCGCAGGTGACCGCCCTTCGCGGCGCCCGCGCCTACCGCGGCGACCGGCTGATCCGCACGGCCAGCCCGCACCGCATCCTCGACCCCAAGGCCGGTCCGCTCATCGCCGTCCGTCTGTCGGTGCTCACCCGCAAGACCCTCGGCGGCCTCGAGACCGACCTCCAGGGGCGGGTGCTGGGCCACGATGGGCAGCCGGTGGGAGGCCTGTATGCCGCCGGCGAGGCTGCCGGTTTCGGCGGCGGTGGGCTGCACGGCTACCGCTCGCTGGAGGGCACCTTCCTCGGCGGCTGCATCTTCTCCGGCCGGACGGCCGGACGAGCGCTCGCCGCCGCCACCGCCTGACCGCGTCACACACCCCTCCCCGGGTCGAGGCAAGAACGCCGGGAGACACCGGCGGGCTTACCTCGACCCGAGGGAGGGGGAGCCGGGTTGGTGAGCGGGGTCAGGGCAGGCGGGCCTTGACGATGTCGTCGAGCACGGCGAGCGGCACGCTGCCCGAGTCGAGCACGGCGTTGTGGAACTGCTTGACGTCGAACGCCGCGCCCTGGCGTTCCTGCGCCTCCCGCCGGATCCGCAGGATCTCGAGCCGCCCGACCATGTAGCCGCACGCCTGGCCCGGCCACACGGCATACCGGTTGACCTCGGCGGTCACGCTCCCGAGCGAGAGGGGGCTGTTGGCCACCATGTAGTCGATGGCGCGCTGGCGGCTCCAGCCGAGGGCGTGCATGCCCGTGTCGACCACGAGCCGGCACGCACGCATCGAGTCCATGGTGAGCATGCCGAGCCGGTCGAGCGGCGTGGAGTAGAGGCCCATCTCGTCGGCGAGGCGCTCGGTGTAGAGGCCCCAGCCCTCGGCGTAGGCGTTGAAGACCGTGTGGCGACGCAGGGCCGGCAGGTCGGTGAGCTCGGACGCGATGGCGAGCTGGAGGTGGTGGCCCGGGATGCCCTCGTGGTAGGAGAGCGCCTCGATCTCGAACCGGCCCCACGCGCTCGGGTCGGACGTGTTGACGTAGAAGACGCCGCCGCGTGAGCCGTCCTCGGCCGGCGGGTAGTAGAAGCCGAGCGCGCCCTGGTCGGTGGTCTTGATGGCGCAGTCGGCCTGGGGCAGCCGGTCGAACCACTGCGGCATCGCCTCGCGCGACCGGGCGAACGCCGTCTCGCAGGCGGCCAGGATCTCGGCGGCGTCGTCGTGGCGCAGGACCGGGTCGGTGCGCAACCGGTCGTACAGCGCGGGGAGGTCGTCGGAGCCGAACAGCTCCTTACCGAGCAGGCGGTACTCCTCCTCGAGCTTGGCGATCTGCTCGAGCCCGAGCTCGTGGATCTGCTGGGCGGTCAGGGTGGTCGTGGTGTTGGCGACCAGCGAGGTCGCGTAGGCCTGCTCGCCGTCGGGGAGCCAGACGAGGCCGCACTTCTCGTCGGGGCGCGCGTGCGGGTTGACGTCGTCGGCGAGCACGTCGCGGAGCTCCTGCAGCCCGGGGCGCACCGAGGTCGCGATCGCGTCCTGGAGCCGCTGGCGCCAGGCGTCGACGTCGACGCCCTGGGGTGGCGGGGTGGTCTGCAGCAGCGGGTCCTCGCCGAGCGGCTTGCCCAGCCACGTGTCGAGCTGCGGCACCGTCTCGGCCACCGCGAAGGCAGCTGGTGTGCGACCCGAGGCCACGCCCTCACGGTGCCGCTGGGCGACGTCGCGCAGGTGCTGCCCGATGCCGTGGAACTTGGCGGCCATCGCCTCGGCCACCTCGACGGTCGGCAGCCCGAGGTTGGACACCGTGATGGGCGCGTCGACCTGCACACCGAAGACCGGGTTGACCGCGAACTCGGCGAACCGGCACTCGCCGAGGTCGGCCGCGCTGGTCGCCTGGAACTCGACCACGGCGCGGGTGACGCGGTCCTGCACCGAGAGGTCGGCGTCGCTGATCGCCGCGGCGCGGGCGGCGAACTCGCGCGACGCCGCGATCTCCGCGTCCTCGGCTGCCCGGCTCGCGTCCTCGTAGCGGTCGGCGAACCGGTAGTCGCCGAGCATGTGGGCCCACGAGGGACTCACCGACATGGTGTGCTCGTGGTAGTCCTCGGCCAGCAGCCTCACGCCGTCGCTCA
>Ga0247818_10003004_pt1 | contig 10880 bp, 7 predicted proteins | sample 13C_Glucose_Day1_FD_192424 | JGI IMG/M metagenome (GOLD analysis project Ga0247818, IMG submission 192424) | Soil microbial communities from agricultural site in Penn Yan, New York, United States - 13C_Glucose_Day1 | ecosystem: Environmental > Terrestrial > Soil > Agricultural land | place: USA...
CAGATCAAGGATGAAATCATCCAGGCATTCCTGCCGCGCGCCTTTATCCGTCGTTCGTCAACCTTCGCCGCCATCGCGCCGAAACAGGGCCTGATCCTGGTCAACTCGGCCAGCCCGAAACGCGCCGAAGACCTGCTCTCCACCCTGCGTGAAGTGCTCGGCACCCTGCCCGTCCGTCCGCTGACCGTGAAAACCGCGCCGACTGCCGTGATGACCGAGTGGGTCACCACCCAGCAAGCGGCCCCGGACTTCTTCGTTCTGGACGAGTGCGAGCTGCGCGACACCCACGAAGACGGCGGCATCGTGCGTTGCAAGCGTCAGGACCTGACCAGCGAAGAAATCCAGCTGCACCTGAGCACCGGCAAGGTCGTCACTCAGTTGTCGCTAGCCTGGCAGGACAAGCTGTCGTTCATGCTCGACGACAAGATGACCGTCAAACGCCTGAAGTTCGAAGACCTGCTGCAGGATCAGGCGGAGCAGGACGGTGGCGACGAAGCCCTGGGCCAACTGGATGCCAGTTTCACCCTGATGATGCTGACCTTCGGCGACTTCCTGCCGGCACTGGTGGAAGCGTTGGGCGGTGAAGAGACGCCGCAGGGGATCTAAGAGCCCTGGCATGCACCCTCTTCTTATAGAGGGTGCCTGAAAAACAAAGATCGCAGCCTTCGGCAGCTCCTACATTTGGAATATGTTTTCCTGTAGGAGCTGCCGAAGGCTGCGATCTTTTTGCTAGCACCGTATGCTTAGCTTCCTAACGCTTTCACATAATAAGGAACAAGCCATGCGCGCACTGGCTGCACTCAGCCGTTTTGTCGGCAACACCTTCGCTTACTGGGTTCTGATTTTCGCCGTGATCGCGTTTCTGCAGCCGACGTGGTTCCTCGGCCTCAAGGGCGCGATCGTGCCGCTGTTGGGGCTGGTGATGTTCGGCATGGGCCTGACCCTCAAACTCGATGACTTCGCCGCCGTCGCCCGCCATCCCTGGCGCGTGGCTTTGGGCGTGGTCGCGCATTTTGTGATCATGCCCGGTGTGGCGTGGTTGCTCTGCCAGATTTTCCACCTGCCGCCGGAAATCGCGGTCGGGGTGATACTGGTCGGCTGCTGCCCTAGCGGCACGTCTTCCAACGTCATGACCTGGCTGGCCCGCGGCGATCTGGCGCTGTCGGTGGCGATTGCTGCCGTCACCACCCTCCTCGCCCCGCTGCTGACCCCGGCGCTGATCTGGCTGCTGGCTTCGGCGTGGTTGCCGGTTTCGTTCATGGAATTGTTCTGGTCGATCCTGCAAGTGGTGTTGCTGCCGATCGTGCTTGGTGTGGTCGCGCAACGCGTGCTCGGCGACAAGGTGCGCCACGCGGTGGACGTGTTGCCACTGGTGTCGGTGGTCAGCATCGTGATCATCGTCACCGCCGTGGTGGCCGCCAGTCAGGCGAAGATCGCCGAATCCGGTCTGCTGATCATGGCCGTGGTGATGCTGCACAACAGCTTCGGCTACTTGCTGGGTTACTTCACCGGACGCCTGTTCAAATTGCCACTGGCGCAGCGCAAGTCGCTGGCGCTGGAAGTCGGCATGCAGAACTCGGGGTTGGGTGCTGCTCTGGCCAGCGCGCACTTCTCGCCGCTGGCGGCGGTGCCGAGCGCGTTGTTCAGCGTCTGGCACAACATTTCCGGGGCACTGCTCTCGACCTGGTTCCGGCGCATGAGCGAGAAACAAGACCGTGACGCGCTGGCGCAGCAGCCAGCCGACTGACCGGGAAACTTGATCCCCGGATTAATGCTCGGCAGACTATTGCACTACGCGGGGACGACCCTGCGGCTCGATCGAGTTATCAATCTGGGGACGGCCCCGTCAATCGATGGAGGTCTCTCATGTCCTGGATCATTCTGTTTTTCGCCGGCCTGTTCGAAGTCGGCTGGGCCGTCGGCCTGAAATACACCGACGGCTTCACCCGCCCGCTCCCCACCGTCCTGACCGTTGCGGCCATGGCCATCAGCCTTGGCCTGCTGGGTCTTGCAATGAAGGAATTGCCGTTGGGCACGGCTTATGCGATCTGGACCGGGGTCGGTGCCGTGGGCACGGTGATTGCCGGAATCATTCTGTTTGGCGAGTCGATGGCATTGATTCGGCTGGCCAGTGTGGCGTTGATCATTACCGGGTTGATTGGCCTCAAGGTCAGCGCTTAGGCCACTACCGCTTTCGCGAGCAGGCTCGCTCCCACATTGGAATGCATTTCAAATGTGGGAGCGAGCCTGCTCGCGAAGGGGCCCAATCAATACATCTACCTGACTGCCCCGCGCAACGCCCCCACCATCCCCTGCAATTTCGCCGGCTCCGCGGCCTCAACCTCCACCGCCGAACCCGCCACCAACGTCACCCGCGACCACAACCGCTTGAACACCCCCTTGTTCGGATCGCGGCTGAAGAAACTCCCCCACAACCCCTGCAACGCCAGCGGAATCACCGGCACCGGCGTCTCTTCGAGAATACGCGTCAGGCCGCCCTTGAACTCGTTGATCTCGCCATCGGTGGTCAACTTGCCTTCCGGGAAGATGCACACCAGCTCACCGTCCTTCAGATACTGGGCAATCCGGGTGAAGGCTTTTTCGTAGATCTGGATGTCTTCGTTGCGTCCGGCAATCGGAATTGTTCCCGCCGTGCGGAAGATAAAGTTCAGCACCGGCAGGTTGTAGATTTTGTAGTACATGACAAAGCGAATCGGCCGACGCACCGCACCGCCAATCAGCAGCGCATCAACGAACGACACGTGGTTGCACACCAGCAGCGCCGCGCCCTCGTCCGGGATCGCCTCGAGGTTGCGATGCTCGACGCGGTACATGGAATGGCTGAGGAGCCAGATCATGAAACGCATGCTGAATTCGGGGACGATCTTGAAGATGTAGGCGTTGACGCCGATGTTCAGCAGCGACACCACCAGGAACAGCTGCGGAATCGACAGTTTGACCACACTCAGCAACACGATCGAAACGAGCGCCGAGACCACCATGAACAGGGCGTTGAGAATGTTGTTGGCGGCAATCACCCGCGCCCGCTCGTTCTCGGCGGTGCGCGACTGGATCAACGCGTACAGCGGCACGATATAGAAGCCGCCAAAAATACCGAGGCCGAGAATGTCGACCAGCACCGCCCAGGTATGCGCAAAGCCCAGCACTTCAGTCCAGCTGTGGCCGGTGACGCTCTCCGGGATTCCCCCGGAATGCCACCACAGCAGCAGGCCAAACACGGTCAGACCGAACGAGCCGAACGGCACCAGACCGATCTCGACCTTGCGCCCGGAGAGCTTCTCGCAAAGCATCGAACCCAGCGCAATCCCCACCGAGAACACGGTGAGAATCAGCGTCACCACGGTTTCGTCGCCGTGCATCCATTCCTTGGCGTAGGCCGGAATCTGCGTCAGGTAAATCGCCCCGACAAACCAGAACCACGAGTTGCCGACAATCGAACGCGACACCGCAGGGGTCTGGCCCAGACCAAGTTTCAGCGTGGCCCAGGACTGGCTGAAGATGTTCCAGTTCAGGCGCATCTCCGGCGAGGCCGCCGCCGCGCGTGGAATGCTGCGACTGGCGAGATAACCGAGCACCGCAATTCCGACAATCGCGGTCGACACCAGTGGCGCGTAATGGGTCGAGGACATGATGACGCCAGCGCCGATGGTCCCGGCAAGGATCGCCAGAAACGTACCCATCTCCACCAGCCCGTTGCCGCCGACCAGTTCATCCTCACGCAGCGCTTGCGGCAGGATCGAATACTTCACCGGCCCGAACAGCGCCGAATGCGTGCCCATGGCAAACAGCGCCACCAGCATCAGCGACAGGTGATCGAACAGAAAGCCGATTGATCCGACGGCCATGATCGCGATTTCCGCGAGTTTGATCAGACGGATCAGCGCGTCCTTGGCGAATTTTTCCCCGAACTGCCCGGCGAGCGCCGAAAACAGGAAGAACGGCAGGATAAACAGTAGCGCACACAGGTTGACCCAGATCGAGCGGTCACCTTCGATGGTCAGCCGATACAGAATGGCGAGGATCAGCGACTGCTTGAACACGTTGTCGTTGAACGCGCCCAGCGACTGCGTGATGAAAAACGGCAGGAAGCGCCGGGTGCGAAGCAGGTTGAACTGTGAGGGGTGACTCATCTTCCGTGTTTCCCTGAGGTCGGTAGAGAATGGCCTGGATCTGCTTATTGGAATCCCGATCGGCGATCCAGGCCACACCTTACCTAAACTTTTCAGGTTATTGCTTCAAACCTGCAATACACGGTGAGACAAACAACTCCCCGCGCCACGCGCCTTGCACGGTGCGCTTACCGACGATCAGCCACATCACCGCCAGCAGGCTCACCAGCACGCAGCCGACCACGCTGAAAAATCCGAGGTTCAGCGTGCTGGCAAGCTTGAGGGTTGCCAGCGAATACACCCCCAGCGGGAAGGTAAAACCCCACCAGCCGAGATTGAACGGGATGCCGTCACGCAGGTAACGCGCGGTGATCAACAGCGCCATCAACATCCACCACAAGCCGAAGCCCCACAGGGTGATGCCGGCGACCAGCCCGAGGCCCGCAGCGATTTCACCAATGCCCGGCAGGCCGTTGGCGGCGAAGATTGCCGGCGCATCGCTGCCCAGCAACAACATACCCAACGCACCGGTGCCAATCGGCCCGAGGGCCAGCCAGCTAGAGGCGGCCATGTTTTCGTGAGGCAGTTTATGCAGGGCCATGCGCAGCAAGAGAATGGTCAGAATGCTGAAGGCCACCGGCAGGGAAAATGCCCAGAGCACGTAGCTGGTGGTCAGCACCACCAGTTGCGCGTGGGCATCAGCCAGATGCGGCGCGAGCAAGCCGCCGCTGGCCGCTGCCACTTCTGCAGCGACCACCGGCAGCAGCCAGACCGCGGTCATCTGATCAATGCTGTGTTCCTGGCGGGTAAACATCATGTAGGGAATCAACACGCCGCAGGCCAGCGACATCGCCACGTCGAGCCACCAGAGCACTTCGGCAAGATGAATCACACCCTCGCCCCAACGCGGCAGGCCAAACACCAGAAAACCGTTGATGATGGTCGCCAGCCCCATGGGAATGGTGCCGAAGAACATCGAAACGGTGGAATGGCCGAAGATCCGCCGCGCTTCATCGAAGAAGAGAATCCAGCGCGCGGCATAAGCGAAGGTAAACAGGGTGAATAACAGAATGTTGAACAGCCACAAACCTTCGGCCACCGCGTGCAACCCGGGGATCGCCACTGGCAGTTGCGCCAGCGCCAGGGCCAGCACACCGGTGCCCATGGTCGCGGCGAACCAGTTCGGGGTGAATTGACGGATCACTTCACGCGGATGCTGAAGTTGGCTGAACGGCTTGATGCCGGGTTTGGCGCTGTTGGGGCAAATCATCATGAACTCCTGTCCTCTGGTGAGGTTGAGTCCATGGTAGAACCGAATCGAATATCTATATAACGGGTAATTTCTCTATCTGTTATCTACTTTACAGATAAGCGATCAAACACTGCCTTCGCTTTCGATCACCAGAATCCGCGCCGCGCCCTGCGGATGCGCCACGTGCTCGGTGCCGACCGAGGCGTAGAAGATATCGCCAACCTCAAGCAGCACCTGCTTTTCTTCACCCTGTTCGCGATAGCGCATCTGCACCTGCCCATCGAGCACCACGAACACTTCCTCGCCATCGTTGACGTGCCATTTGTACGGCTGATCGGTCCAGTGCAGGCGCGTGGTGATGCCGTTCATGTTGGCGATGTCCAGCGCGCCCCAAGCACGCTCGGCGGTGAACGACTTGCTGCGGATAATCTTCATCTGTCGATCCGTGAAAAGAAGGCCGGACAAAGGTAACTGAAACCACCGCGTTTATGGAGTGCTGCAAGCCTTGACTGCTTGCGGGCGCAGGCTGAGCAGCAACGCGGCGACGGCCAGTACGATCAATCCGGCGCCGTAGCCGTCGGTGGTCGCCAGCAAGCCGTAGGTGCGAGTCAAGTGTCCGGCGAGCAGTGCTGGCAGGCAGAACGCCAGATAACTCAGCGCGTAATACGCCGACATCAAACCGGCCCGTTCATGCGGCAGGGCCAAGGGCACCAGACTGCGCACCGCGCCGAGAAACCCCGAACCAAAGCCGCAACCGGCGACCAGTGTGCCGAGGAAAAACAGCGCCAGACTGGCACTGTGCACGCCAAGCAGAATCAGCAGCACCCCGATAGGCAGCAGACTGGCGCCGATTTGCAGGGCTTTGCCAGCGGGACGATTGCGCAAAGTGAAAATCATCAGCGCCCCGGTCACGGTCAACGCCGAAACGGTAGCACCGCCGATCAGGTTCGAAGTCGAGCCGGTAGCGGTGCGCACCAGCGACGGCGCCAGTGAGGCAAAAAAACCGCCGAGGGCCCAGGTCGCGGTATTCAGCGGCAGCACACGCCACAAGGTCGAGCGGGCCTGAACCGGCACATGCAGGGTCGGCCGCAGCGAAGCCCAGGCCCCGGCTTGCGGGGTGACGCTTTCCGGCAGACGCCAGACATACACCGCCTGCAACACAAACAGCGCCAGCAGCAACCAGTACGTCAGTTGCAACGGCGCCGGGGCGAATTCGGCCAGCAAGCCACAGCCCATGCTGCCCAGCGCCATGCCGAGCAACGGAGCGACGCTGTTGATCAACGGCCCTTGCTGACGGTCGGTGTCGAGCAGTGTGGCGCTCAAAACAGCGGTGGCCATGCCGGTGGCGAAACCTTGCAGCACGCGAGCGCTGATTAACCAGGCAACGCTGTCGGCATAAATGAACAACAACATCGCCAGCGCATTGAGCAGCACTGCAGTGAAAATCACCGGTTTGCGTCCCAGGTGATCGGACAGCGATCCGACCGTCAACAGCGCCGCCAGCAGACTCAGGGCATACACGCCGAAAATCAGGGTCAGCACCGCTGCCGAGAAGTGCAGTTGATCCTGATACAGGTGATACAACGGGGTCGGCGCTGTGGAAGCGGCGAGAAAACTCAGTAAGGTGATCGCCAGAAAAATCAGGCTGCCACGGTTGGAAGCAAGGCTGGTCATGTGCACACTCCGCAAAAGCTAATTTTTTGCTTTTGCGGAGTGTGCTCTCGGCTTTGGCTTAAAGCAAATTCTTTGTGTTAAGGTCTGGTGCATGGCTATTAAAGAAGGTTTACGCCCGGGCGGCCGCAGTGCCCGGGTGCAAGAGTCGATTCATTCGGCAGTCCGCGCACTTCTGCAAGAACAGGAGCGCAGCAGCGTGACCGTCCCGCAAATCGCGGCGCGCGCCGGGGTGACGCCGTCGACGATCTATCGACGCTGGGGTGATCTGGCGGCGTTGCTCGCCGACGTTGCCCTCGCCCGCATGCGCCCCGACAGCGAACCGGCGGTGACCGGTGACCTGCGCGGTGATATTCGCGCCTGGGCCGAGCAATATCTGGACGAAATGAGTTCAGAGCCGGGGCGCCACATGATGCGCGACGTGCAGGCCAGCGCCACGCCGGGTTACTGCGTGACGATTCTTGGCGCGCAGTTGCAGACCATCATTGACCGCTACCCGGATGAAACGGCGCCGAGCGTTGATCGGTTGATCAATCTGGTGGTGGCGCCGGTGGTGTTCCGGATTCTGTTTTCGGCGGCGGCGCTGGAGGTGGATGAGCTGCATCGGTTGATTGATATCGCACTGCAACAGGACTGACGCCATCGCGAGCAGGCTCGCTCCTACAATTGGAATGCGTTCCACCTGCAGGATTGAGCCTGCTCGCGATGGGGCCCAAAGAGTCACTATAAAAACCACCCGGTTTCAAACCTGCGACACCCCGCCACGCCACGACCTTGGTCGACACTGACTAACCGCCATACTCATGCGAGACTGTCCGCCCGGGCAGGACTGCCGGGGGAGTCTTCTGTCGGGAGTGTTGCATGTCGTTGTCCACCGGGCTGATCGCCGCCGTCGCCCTGGCCTATATGGCCATCATGTTCGCCATCGCCTTCTACGGCGACCGTCGCAGCACGCCGTTGCCGCCGCGGATGCGCGCGTGGGTGTACAGCCTGTCGCTGGCGGTTTATTGCACCAGTTGGACATTTTTCGGCGCGGTCGGTCAGGCGGCGGAACAGCTGTGGTCATTCCTGCCGATCTACCTCGGGCCGATCCTGTTGTTGCTGGGCGCACCGTGGGTCCTGCAGAAAATGGTGATGATCAGCAAGCAGGAAAACATCACCTCGATTGCCGACTTCATCGCCGCGCGCTACGGCAAATCGCAATCGCTGGCGGTGGTGGTGGCGCTGATCTGCCTGGTTGGCGTCCTGCCCTATATCGCTCTGCAACTCAAAGGCATCGTGCTCGGCGTGAACCTGTTGATCGGCGCCGGTGCCGACGCCATGGGCACCCGCGCCCAGGACACCGCGCTGATTGTGTCGCTGGTGCTGGCGCTGTTCACCATCGTCTTCGGTACGCGCAACCTCGATGCCACCGAGCACCACCGCGGCATGGTGCTGGCGATTGCGTTTGAATCGCTGGTCAAGCTGTTCGCCTTTCTCGCCGTTGGCGCTTTCGTGACCTACGGGCTGTACGACGGTTTTGACGACCTGTTCAATCAGGCGATGCTCGCGCCGCGCCTCGAGGAATACTGGAAGGAAACGATTAACTGGCCGTCGATGGTGGTGCAGACCGGGGTGGCGATGATGGCGATCATCTGCCTGCCGCGACAGTTTCACGTCACGGTGGTGGAGAACATCGACCCGCAGGACTTGCGCCTGGCCAAGTGGGTGTTCCCGGCGTATCTGGCGCTGGCCGCGCTGTTCGTGGTGCCGATCGCCCTCGCCGGGCAGATGATGCTGCCGAGTCACGTACTGCCCGACTCGTTCGTGATCAGCCTGCCACTGGCCCAGGCCCATCCGGCTCTGGCATTGCTGGCGTTCATCGGCGGTGCGTCGGCGGCCACCGGCATGGTGATTGTGGCGAGCGTGGCACTGTCGACCATGGTCTCCAACGACATGCTCTTGCCGTGGTTGCTGCGACGTAACAACGCCGAGCGCCCGTTCGAAGTGTTCCGTCAATGGATGCTCTCGGTGCGCCGCGTGAGCATCGTGCTGATTCTGTTGCTGGCCTACGTCAGCTACCGCTTGCTCGGCTCTACCGCGAGCCTGGCGACCATCGGCCAGATTGCCTTCGCCGCCGTCACCCAACTGGCTCCGGCGATGCTCGGCGCGCTGTACTGGAAGCAGGCTAACCGTCGTGGGGTTTTCGCCGGTCTGGCCGCCGGTACGTTCCTCTGGTTTTACACGCTGGTCCTGCCGATTGCCGCCCACAGCCTCGGCTGGTCGCTGAGCACTTTTCCCGGTCTGGCGTGGCTGCACAGCAACCCGCTGAACCTGCCGATCACCCCGCTGACCCAAGGTGTGGTGCTGTCGCTGGCGGGCAACTTCACGTTATTCGCCTGGGTCTCGGTATTGTCGCGCACGCGAGTTTCGGAACACTGGCAGGCCGGACGCTTTATCGGTCAGGAAATCAGCGCCCGGCCGAATGCGCGTTCGATGCTCGCAGTGCAGATCGACGATTTGCTGCAACTGGCGGCACGCTTTGTCGGTGAAGAACGCGCGCGGCAGAGCTTCATTCGTTTCGCCTACCGTCAGGGCAAGGGCTTCAACCCGAACCAGAATGCCGACGGCGAATGGATCGCCCACACCGAACGCCTGCTGGCCGGTGTGCTCGGTGCTTCGTCGACGCGCGCAGTGGTAAAAGCCGCGATTGAAGGTCGGGAAATGCAACTGGAGGACGTCGTCCGTATCGCTGACGAAGCCTCGGAAGTCCTGCAGTTCAACCGCGCGTTGCTGCAAGGTGCGATCGAGAACATCACCCAGGGCATCAGCGTGGTCGACCAGTCGCTGAAACTGGTGGCGTGGAACCGGCGTTATCTGGAGCTGTTCAACTACCCGGACGGTTTGATCAGCGTCGGCCGGCCGATTGCCGACATCATTCGCTACAACGCCGAACGTGGCCTGTGCGGCCCCGGCGAAGCGGAAGTCCACGTTGCCCGGCGCCTGCACTGGATGCGTCAGGGCCGTGCGCACACTTCCGAACGCCTGTTCCCCAATGGCCGGGTGATCGAGCTGATCGGCAACCCGATGCCCGGCGGCGGCTTCGTCATGAGTTTCACCGATATCACCGCGTTCCGCGAAGCCGAACAGGCGCTGACCGAGGCCAACGAAGGCCTGGAGCAACGGGTCAGCGAGCGCACGCAGGAGCTGTCGCAGCTCAACGTCGCACTGACCGAAGCCAAGGGCTATGCCGAGGCGGCCAACCAGTCGAAAACCCGCTTCCTCGCGGCGGTCAGCCATGACCTGATGCAGCCGCTGAACGCCGCGCGCCTGTTCTCTGCCGCCCTCTCCCATCAGGACGACGGCTTGAGCAGCGAGGCGCAGAAACTGGTGCATCACCTCGACAGTTCGCTGCGTTCGGCAGAAGACCTGATCAGCGACCTGCTGGATATTTCCCGTCTGGAAAACGGCAAGATCAACCCCGATCGCAAGCCGTTCGCGCTCAATGAGCTGTTCGATACGCTCGGCGCCGAATTCAAGGCGCTGGCCCAGGAACAAGGTCTGACCTTCCGTGTGCGCGGCAGCCAGTTGCGCATCGACAGCGACATCAAATTGCTGCGACGGATTCTGCAGAATTTCCTCACCAACGCTTTCCGCTACGCCAAAGGTCCGGTGCTGCTGGGCGTGCGCCGGCGCGATGGCGAGCTGAGTCTGGAAGTGTGGGATCGCGGGCCGGGGATTCCGGAAGACAAGCAACAAGTGATTTTCGAGGAGTTCAAGCGCCTCGACAGCCATCAGACCCGCGCCGAAAAAGGCCTCGGGCTGGGCCTGGCGATTGCCGACGGTTT
>Ga0247818_10003005_pt1 | contig 10880 bp, 9 predicted proteins | sample 13C_Glucose_Day1_FD_192424 | JGI IMG/M metagenome (GOLD analysis project Ga0247818, IMG submission 192424) | Soil microbial communities from agricultural site in Penn Yan, New York, United States - 13C_Glucose_Day1 | ecosystem: Environmental > Terrestrial > Soil > Agricultural land | place: USA...
CGCCTCGGTGTTCGCGCAGTAGTAGACGCGGTCGGCCGCCCCGCTCTCCCGCACCACGCCGACGACCTCCCGCACCCCCGCCCCGGTGGCGCCGGGCAGGTCGATCATGATCCGCCGGTCGCCGACGGCGGACAGGGCCTCGCGCAGGGTCGGGACCCCGCCGCCGGTCCGCTCCGTCAGCTCCCGGTGGCCGAGGCGGTCGACGCGGACGTCGTGGCCCCAGAGGCGTTCCAGGGTCGCGTCGTGCAGCAGGACGGGAACCTTGTCACGAGTGACACGGACGTCGATCTCGACCGCGTCCGCCCCCCGTGCGACGGCGGACCTGATCGAGGGGAGCGTGTTCTCGCGGGCACGGTAGGGATCGCCGCGGTGGGCCACGGCGGTGACGTCGGTGATCATGGGGCCATTGTGACCGCGAGGGCTCACCGGCCGGGGGCACTCAGCCAGTTCGTTGTGTACGTGTCGATCTCGGCTGCCAGCGTCCGCTTCCCGGCCGGGTCGAGATAGGACGCCTCCACCGCGTTCTTCGCCAGGGCCGCGAGGCCGATCTCGTCCAGGCCGAGCAGCCGGGCCGCCACCGCGTACTCGTTGTTGAGGTCGGTGCCGAACATCGGCGGGTCGTCGCTGTTGACGGTGACCAGCACACCCGCCTCGACCATCTCCTTGATCGGGTGCCGGTCCAGGTCGGCGACCGCGCGGGTGGCGATGTTCGAGGTCGGGCACACCTCCAGGGCGATGCGGTGCTCGGCGAGATGGGCCAGCAGCTTCGGGTCCTGCGTGGAACTGGTGCCGTGCCCGATGCGCTCGGCGCGCAGGGCGGTGAGCGCGTCCCAGACGGTCTGCGGGCCCGTGGTCTCCCCGGCGTGCGGGACGGAGTGCAGGCCCTCGGCGATCGCCCGGTCGAAGAACGGCTTGAACTGCGGGCGGTCCACGCCCACCTCGGGTCCGCCGAGACCGAAGGAGACCAGCCCCTCGGGCCGGAGATCGACGGCGAGCCGGGTCGTCTCCTCGGCGGCCTCCAGGCCTGCCTCGCCGGGGATGTCGAAGCACCAGCGCAGTACGACACCGAGCTCGGTCTCGGCCGCCCTGCGGGCGTCCTCGATGGCCTCCATGAAGCCCTGCTCCGGGATGCCCCGCCGCGTCGAGCTGAAGGGGGTGACGGTCAGCTCCGCGTACCGGATGTTCTGCCGGGCCATGTCCCGTGCGACTTCGAAGGTCAGCAGCCGGACGTCCTCGGGGGTGCGGATCAGGTCCACCACCGAGAGGTAGACATCGATGAAGTGCCCGAAGTCGGTGAAGGTGAAGAAGTCCGACAGCGCCTCGGGGTCGGTGGGGACCTTGGAGTCGGGGTGGTGGGCCGCGAGTTCGGCCACGATGCGCGGCGAGGCGGAACCCACGTGATGGACGTGGAGCTCGGCCTTGGGCAGCCCCGCGATGAAGGGGTGCAGATCGTTCATCGGATTCTCCCGGATCTCTGTTCTGGGCCGGGCGGACCGGCTGCACGGATCATCGTAGGCCGGGGTCCGGGGCCTGATGCCGCGCCGTAGCATGGCTGGACCACGATGGGGGAGGCCCATGTCAGACAACACACCGCAGCCCGGTGGCGAGGGCGTGCCGCGCGATCCGTGGGCACCGCCGGACAGCCGCGTCGATCTGGGCAAGCAGCCCGCTGACGCCGGACCGCCCGCCGTGCACAACCAGCCCACGGTCACGTCCATGCCGAGCCCGGACCCGAGGGGCGGGCACATACCCGCACCGCCCGGAAGCTTCGGCCCCGCAGCCCCGCAGCCCGGCGTCCCCGCGCCGCCGGTGGCGCCGAACGGACCGGGCCAGGCCGGCCAGTACGGCTACCCGGACCCTGCCGCCCCGCCGTCCGCGGCGTACGCCTACCCCTCTCCGGCGCCGCCGTCCGGGGCGTACGGCTACCCGGGCTACCCCGGTTACGCGGGCCAGCCGGCCTGGGGTCCGGCGCCCTCGAACGGCCTCGGGGTCGCCGCGCTGGTGCTCGGCATCATCGCCGTGGCCGGGTTCTGCATGTGGGGGCTCGGCATCATCCTGGGCATCCTCGCCCTGATCTTCGGCGTCATCGGCCGCGGCCGCGCCAAGCGGGGTGAGGCGACCAACGGGGGGATGGCGCTCGCCGGGATCATCCTGGGGTCGATCGCGATCGTCGTCAGCGCGGTCTTCCTCGGGTTCATGATCTGGGCCATCGCCAACGAGGACTCGGGCAGCGAGTACGACTACGAGTACGACGACCCCTACGCCACGTCGCTGGTGCTCGGCTCCTCACGCTGACCCACGGCGGACCGGCGCGTGTGGCCGGTCCGGGGGCGCCCGCTCCCGGACCGGCCACAGCCCGTTTCACCCGGCGCGCAGCAGCGCACGCGCCTCCATGAGCGCGAAGCCCAGCAGGTTCAGCCCCCGCCAGGAGGCCGGTGTCAGGGCGCGCGGATCGTCCTCGGCGAGTCCGATGCCCCATATCCGGTCCATCGGACTGGCCTCCACGAGCACCCGGTCGCCGGTGCCCAGCAGATACGCCAGCAGGGCCGGGTCCTGGCCGAACTTGTGGACGCTGCCCGTGACGACCAGGGCGAACCGCTCCCGCTCCCACACGGCGTCGTCGAATCCCCTGACCAGCCGCCCGGCCTTCTTCGCCTCCGCCGGGCTGCGCGCCGCCACCGCCGCGGCCTCCGCCTCCGGGTCGCCGAAGAGCCGTGCCTTGCCGGCCATCATCCAGTGCTCCGCCGTCGCATAGGTCACCGTGTCGACGGTGAAGGGCGCCGGCCACCACTGACTGAGGCAGCTCTTCCCGAGCACGCCGTCCGTGCGGGCCCGATGCCCCCAGAACGGCAGGTACTTCACACGCTCCCCGCCGGCCACCCGCGCCTCGAGGGCGTCACGGTGCACGCAATCCCGTTCCATGGCAGCCGAGTCTGGCATCCGCCACTGACAGGAGGTACAGGGATTTCCGTGTGCACGAGACACATCGTCGACAGATTCCGTCGCGTAACCAAAAGGAAACAACGGAATCACTTGTTGGTGGAGGTCACCTCTGTCAGGATCGGCACTCAATTCGACAAGAAGCTACGCCGCCCCTGGTCACGGGGGTGGCGGAGGAGAGCGTCATGGACAACGGCTTCCAGATGCGGGAGCGCTTCGCGGCGGGTGCGCAGTACATCGGTGGCCGGCTGCGCCCGGGCACCTCCGGGCGCCACCAGGAGGTGGTCGACCCCGCGACGGGCGAGACGGTCCTGCGTTACGAACTGGCCGGCACCGAGGAGGTCGACGCGGCCGTCGCCGCCGCGCGTGAGGCGTTCCCCGGCTGGTCGGGGCTCACCCCGGGCGAACGCTCCCAGGCGCTGCACCGCTTCGCCGCCGTACTGGACGGGCAGGCCGGGGATCTCGCGTACGCCGAGTCCCTGCAGTGCGGCAAGCCGCTCAAGCTCTCCACCGAGTTCGACGTCCCCGGCACGGTCGACAACACCTCGTTCTTCGCGGGCGCCGCACGGCACCTCGAAGGGAAGTCGGCCGCCGAGTACAGCGGTGACCACACCTCCTACGTACGCCGCGAGGCCCTCGGGGTCATCGGCTCCGTCGCACCCTGGAACTACCCGCTCCAGATGGCCGCCTGGAAGATCCTCCCGGCCGTCGCCGCGGGCAACACCATCGTGCTGAAGCCCGCCGAGATCACCCCGCTGACCTCGCTGATGTTCGCCCAGGCGGCCACCGAGGCCGGCATCCCGGACGGCGTGATCAACATCGTCTCCGGTGCCGGCCGGGACGCGGGTGAGCACCTCGTCGCACACCCCGACGTCGTGATGACCTCCTTCACCGGTTCCACCGCGGTCGGCAGGCGCGTCGCCGAGCTCGCCACCTCCACCGTGAAGCGCCTGCACCTGGAACTCGGCGGCAAGGCCCCCTTCCTCGTGTTCGACGACGCGGATCTCGACGCCGCCGTCCAGGGAGCGGTCGCCGCCTCCCTCATCAACACCGGCCAGGACTGCACGGCCGCCACCCGCGCCTACGTGCAGCGCCCCCTCCACGACGCCTTCGTCAGCCGGGTGGCCGCACTGATGGAGAGCGTGCGGCTGGGAGACCCCTTCGACCCGGCGACCGACCTCGGGCCGCTGATCAGCCGTCAGCAGCGCGACCGCGTGGCCGGATTCGTCGACCGCGCCCGCGCCTACGCCACGGTCGTCACCGGCGGCGAGGCTCCCGGCGGCGCCCTGGCCGGCGGGGCCTACTACCGGCCGACCCTGATCACGGGCGCCCCCCAGGACAGCGAGATCGTCAGCGCGGAGATCTTCGGCCCCGTCCTGGTCGTGCTGCCCTTCGACACCGACGACGAGGGCATCGCCCTCGCCAACGACACCCCGTACGGACTGGCCGCCTCCGCCTGGAGCACCGGCCTGTACCGGGCCAACCGCGCCACCCGTGAGCTCAGGGCGGGCTGCGTGTGGATCAACGACCACATCCCGATCATCAGCGAGATGCCGCACGGCGGTTACCGGGCCAGCGGTTTCGGCAAGGACATGTCGTCGTACTCCTTCGAGGAGTACACGCAGGTCAAGCACGTCATGTACGACAACACCGCGGTAGCCGCGAAGGACTGGCACCGCACCGTCTTCGGGGACCGATAGCAGCGGCCGCCGCACGGCGGCCCCACCCACCCGGAAGGGCCCACGCGTATGGAGCAGTACGAGCCCGAGCGCCTCTCGGCGCCCCAACTGGCCGCCATGAGGCGCAGCCTCAGCAACGGCAGGGGCGCCCTCACCCGCCGTTCCCTCCTCCGGGCGTCGGGCATGGGCGCCCTCACGCTCGGCGGCCTCGGGGCGCTGAGCGCGTGCGGCATCCCGCCCGCGAAGCGGGACGGGGACACCGCGGAGTCCGACGACCACTCGGCGACGGAGAAGCAGGTCAACTTCTCCAACTGGACCGAGTACATGGATGTCGGCGAGGACGAGAAGAGCCGTCCGACGCTGGAGGCGTTCACGAAACGCACCGGCATCAAGGTCAAGTACACCGAGGACATCAACGACAACGTCGAGTTCTTCGGGAAGATCAAGCCGCAGCTCGCCGCGGGCCAGGACACCGGGCGCGACCTCATCATCGTGACGGACTGGCTCGCCGCGCGGATCATCCGGCTCGGCTGGGCGCAGAAGCTCGACCACGCGAACCTGCCGCACGCCTTCGCGAACCTCTCCGCCCAGTTCCGTACGCCCGACTGGGACCCGGGACGCGCCTACTCCTACCCGTGGACCGGCATCCCGACCGTCATCGCCTACAACGAGAAGGCGACAGGCGGGCGGAAGGTCGACTCCATCACCCAGCTGCTGGACGACCCCAAGCTCAAGGGCAAGGTCTCCTTCCTCTCCGAGATGCGCGACTCGGTCGGCATGACGCTCCTGGACATGGGCAAGGACCCCGGTTCGTTCGACGACGCCGACTTCGACGCGGCCATCGGCCGGATGCAGAAGGGTGTGGACACGAAGCAGATACGCCGCTTCACCGGCAACGACTACACGGCGGACCTGAGCAAGGGCGACATCGCGGCCTGTGTGGCCTGGGCGGGCGACATCATCCAGCTCCAGGCGGACAACCCGGCCATCAAGTTCACCATCCCCGCCGCCGGTTACATCACCTCCAGCGACAACATGCTGGTCCCGGCGAAGGCACGGCACAAGACGAACGCCGAGAAGCTCATGGACTACTACTACGAGCTCCCCGTGGCCGCCCAGCTGGCCGCGTACATCAACTACGTCTGCCCGGTGGACGGGGTCGCCGGTGAACTCGCGAAGATCGACGAGTCCATGGCGTCCAACACGCTGATCCTCCCCGACAAGGCGATGGCCGCGAAGTCGCGGGCCTTCCGCTCCCTCAGCTCCGAGGAGGAGACGGCGTACGAGGAGAAGTTCGCCGCGCTCATCGGTGCCTGACCGGCCCGTCCCCCGCCCGATCTCCTCCGACACCACCGGGACCGCGACCCATGACACAGCAGCAGACAGAGGGCGGCGACGTCCGTCTCACCGGGATCAGCAAGACCTACGGCTCCTTCACCGCAGTGCACCCCCTCGACCTGACCGTCCCGCAGGGCTCCTTCTTCGCGCTGCTCGGCGCGTCCGGATGCGGCAAGACCACCACGCTGCGGATGATCGCGGGCCTGGAGGACGCCACCACCGGCACGGTCTCGCTCGGCGGCCGTGACATCACGGACCTGCCCCCGTACAAACGGCCCGTCAACACCGTCTTCCAGAGCTACGCGCTCTTCCCGCACCTCGACGTCTTCGAGAACATCGCCTTCGGCCTGCGCAGGCGCGGCATCAAGTCCGTGAAGAAGCAGGTCGGGGAGATGCTGGAGCTCGTCCAGCTCGGCGACTTCGCCCACCGCAAACCCCACCGGCTCTCCGGCGGCCAGCAGCAGCGCGTCGCCGTGGCCCGCGCGCTCATCAACCACCCCCAGGTGCTCCTGCTCGACGAGCCCCTCGGCGCGCTCGACCTCAAGCTGCGCCGCCAGATGCAGCTCGAACTCAAGCGCATCCAGACCGAGGTCGGCATCACGTTCGTCCACGTCACCCACGACCAGGAGGAGGCCATGACCATGGCCGACACCGTCGCGGTGATGAACGGCGGCCGGGTCGAACAGCTCGGCGCCCCCGCCGATCTGTACGAGAACCCGCGAACCACCTTCGTGGCCAACTTCCTCGGCACCTCCAACCTCATCGAGGGCGAGATAGTCTCCGCCGGCGCCGATGTCGTCGTCGCGGCCGGCGGCGGGAAGCTCCGCCTGCCCGGAGCCCGGTGCACGTCCCCGGCGTCCGGCGGCGGGAAGCTGCTCGTCGGTGTGCGGCCCGAGAAGATCTCGCTCGCCCACGCCGAGGACGCTGCCGCGATACCCGACGGCCGCAACCGTGTCACCGGGCGCATCACCGACTCCAGCTTCATCGGAGTCTCCACCCAGTACGTCGTCGAGAGCCCTGCCGGGACGGCGCTCCAGGTCTACGAGCAGAACGTCGAGCGCGACAGCCGGCTCGTCCCCGGCGCCGAGGTCGTCCTGCACTGGAACCCCGAGCACACCTTCGGGCTCGACGCGGCCCAGGACATCAGCGCCGGTGCCGAGAGCCTGGAGGACGCGGCGTGAGCGTCACCGAGGCGCCACCGGCGCACCCCGCAGAAGCCGAGGTCCGCAAGCCGTCCGCCCGCAGACGGCTCGTCCCCTACTGGCTGCTGCTCCCCGGCATCCTGTGGCTGCTCGTCTTCTTCGCGCTGCCGATGGTCTACCAGGCCTCCACCTCCGTGCAGACCGGGTCCCTGGAGAAGGGCTTCGAGGTCACCTGGCACTTCAGGACCTACTGGGACGCGCTCGCCGACTACTACCCGCAGTTCGTCAGGTCGCTGCTGTACGCGGGTACCGCCACGCTCCTGTGCCTGCTGCTCGGCTACCCGCTCGCCTACTTGATCGCCTTCAAGGCCGGACGGTGGCGCAACCTGGTGCTGGTGCTGGTCGTCGCGCCGTTCTTCACCAGCTTCCTCATCCGGACGCTGGCCTGGAAGACGATCCTGGCCGACGGCGGCGCGGTCGTCGAGGTGCTGAACAGCCTGCACGTCCTGGACGTCACCGGCTGGCTCGGCTGGACCGAGAACAACCGGGTGCTGGCCACTCCGATGGCCGTCGTCTGCGGCCTGACGTACAACTTCCTGCCCTTCATGATCCTGCCGCTCTACACCTCGCTGGAGCGGATCGACGGCCGGCTGCACGAGGCCGCGGGCGACCTCTACGCCACGCCCGCCACCACCTTCCGCAAGGTCACGCTGCCGCTCTCCATGCCCGGGGTCGTCTCCGGCACCCTGCTGACGTTCATCCCCGCGAGCGGCGACTACGTCAACGCGGAACTCCTCGGCTCCACCGACACCAAGATGGTGGGCAGCGTCATCCAGACCCAGTTCCTGCGGGTCCTGGACTACCCGACCGCCGCGGCACTCTCGTTCATCCTCATGGCGGTCGTCCTGCTCGTGGTCACCGTCTACATCCGCCGCTCCGGGACGGAGGACCTGGTCTGATGTCCGTACTCCGTCTCATCCGCCGGAACCTGGTCGTGATCGCGGGTCTGCTGACTCTCGCCTACATGATCCTTCCGAACGTCGTCGTCATGGTCTTCTCCTTCAACCGGCCCAACGGGCGCTTCAACTACGCCTGGCAGGACTTCTCCCTCGACGCCTGGAAGGACCCCTGCGGCGCCGCGGACCTCTGCGGCTCGCTCTCGCTCTCCCTGAAGATCGCCTTCTGGGCGACAGCCGGCGCCACCGTGCTCGGCACGATGATCGCCTTCGCGCTGGTCCGCTACCGCTTCCGGGCGCGTGGCGCGATCAACTCGCTGATCTTCCTGCCGATGGCCATGCCCGAGGTCGTCATGGCCGCCTCGCTGCTGACGCTCTTCCTCAACATGGGGGCCGAGCTCGGCTTCTGGACCGTCCTCATCGCCCACATCATGTTCTGCCTCAGCTTCGTGGTGACCGCGGTCAAGGCACGCGTGATGTCGATGGACCCGCGACTGGAGGAGGCGGCCCGCGACCTCTACGCGGGGCCGGTGCAGACCTTCCTCCGGGTGACCCTCCCGATCGCCGCACCCGGGATCGCGGCGGGAGCGCTGCTTGCCTTCGCGCTCTCCTTCGACGACTTCATCATCACCAACTTCAACGCGGGCTCCACCGTGACCTTCCCCATGTACGTCTGGGGATCGGCCCAGCGAGGGACGCCCGTGCAGATCAACGTCATCGGTACGGCCATGTTCGTCATCGCCGTGGCGGTGGTCCTCACCGGACAGCTCATCGCGAACCGGCGGAAGAGCAACGCGGGAAAGTAGAACCCGAAGGAGTTGGAAACCATGGCCCCGGACGCCATGCGTACTGCCGCACACTCACTCTCCGACGCACGTCCCCTCTCCTACTGGCTCGACGACCCGGGAAAGCCGGAGGCCCTTCCCGCGCTGACCGGCGACGAGCGGTGCGACCTGCTGGTCGTCGGCGGCGGCTACAGCGGACTGTGGACCGCCCTGCTCGCCAAGGAACGCGATCCCGGGCGGGACGTCGTCCTCGTCGAGGGGAACGAGGTGGGCTGGGCAGCCTCGGGCCGCAACGGCGGATTCTGCGCCGCGTCACTGACACACGGCCTGGCCAACGGCCTGGAGCGCTGGCCCGGCGAGATCGGGAAGCTGGAGGAGCTGGGCGCGCGGAACCTCGACGCCATCGAGGCCGCCGTCGGCCGCCACTCCCTCGACTGCGACTTCGAGCGCACCGGCGAGATCGACGTGGCCACGGCCCCCCACCAGCTCGAAGAGCTGCGGGGATGGCATCGCAGGACCGAGGAACTGGGCTTCACCGGACTGGAGTTCCTGGACCGGGACCAGGTGCGGGCGGAAGTGGATTCGCCGACGTTCCTCGGAGGCCTCCTCGACCGGCGCGGCGTCGCCATGCTGCATCCGGCGAAACTCGCCTGGGGCCTGAAGAAGGCCTGCCTCACCCTCGGTGTACGGATCCACGAGCACACCAGGGCACTCGAACTCGCCCGGTCGGGGGCCGGTATGGCGGTGCGTACGCCGTACGGCCGGATCTTCGCCCGGGACGTCGCCCTCGCCACGAACATCTTCCCCTCGCTGGTGAGACGGGTACGCCCGTACACGGTGCCGGTGTACGACTACGCCCTGATGACCGAGCCGCTCAGCCCCGGCCGGCTCGCCTCGCTGGGCTGGCGCGGAAGACAGGGGCTGGGGGACAGCGCCAACCAGTTCCACTACTTCCGGCTCTCCGCCGACAACCGCGTCCTGTGGGGCGGATACGACGCGATCTATCCCTACGGCGGGCGGCTGGACCCCTCCCTGGACCAGCGGCCCGAGACCTTCCTGAAACTCGCCGGGCAGTTCTTCGAGTGCTTCCCCCAGCTGACGGGGGTGCGCTTCACCCATGCCTGGGGCGGCGCGATCGACACCTGCTCGCGCTTCTCCGCCTTCTTCGGCACGGCCCATCGCGGGCGGGTCGCCTACGCCGCCGGATACACCGGCCTGGGGGTCGGGGCGACACGCTTCGGCGCGGATGTGATGCTCGACCTGCTGTCGGGCCGCGAGACCGAGCGCACCGCGCTGCGGATGGTCCGCTCGAAGCCGCTGCCCTTCCCGCCCGAACCTTTCGCGTGGGCCGGGATCGAGCTCACCAAGAGGTCCCTCGCCCGCGCCGACAGCAACGGCGGGCACCGCAACATCTGGCTGCGCACCATGGACCGGCTGGGGCTCGGTTTCGACAGCTGAGCCGGGAGTGACCCAGCTCACCACCGATCGGTGGCCGAACCCGCGTCATGATCCGGGCCGGGCCCTCTCTCTCCCCGTGCACGCACCGGCAGGACCCTGCCGGTGCCCACGGGGAGAAGGAGGACGTCCATGGCAGGCACGGGGGCGAAAGCCGCGGTCGCGTGGCTCGCATCGGTGGCACCGCATCCGGGTGCCTGCCGGAGGGAATGGGAGCGCGACCCCCAGGGGATGGCGCTCCTCCCCGCCGGGAAGCGCTGGGACGTACTCGTCGTCCCGGGCGAGCTGGGCCATCCCACGCTCGACGTGCTCACCCGTCTCGTCGACCGGCCGGGCCCCGTTCTCGCCGACTTCGGCGATCACCGCATGGGCTTCTTCGTGCCGCCGGGGACGGCGGCCCGCTGGATCGGGACAGGCATCCGCGGCATCGGCGAGGGGACGTGGATCGTCGTGCCCCGGCCCGGCAGCACGGTGGGCGGGGTGCGGTGGCTGATCCTGCCGGACGGATCGGGCACGCTCACCGATCCGGCGCTCCTGGAGCTCGCCCTGCACGAGGCAGCCGCCGCCCGCGGGGCGCGCGGCGGG